>Ga0079220_10000297_pt1 | contig 11746 bp, 12 predicted proteins | sample GAAS100_FD_75071 | JGI IMG/M metagenome (GOLD analysis project Ga0079220, IMG submission 75071) | Agricultural soil microbial communities from Georgia to study Nitrogen management - GA AS100 | ecosystem: Environmental > Terrestrial > Soil > Agricultural land | place: USA: Georgia | collected... | reverse complement strand
GAAGACCTGGTGCGCGCCGCGCGCAAGAACGAGCCGTCGCTGCCGCAGCTCTCCAAGAACCTGGGCGACCTGGCGTACCGCGGGTCGCGCTACGACGAGGCGTGGGAGGCGTACCGCCGCGCCGTCGAGCTGTCGCCCGACCTGGGCGACGATGTGTACTTCAAGCTCGGCAACATCGCGTACAAGCGAAACGATCGCGAGCTCGCCGCCCAGCTGTGGCGCCAGGCGCTCGAGATCAACCCCAAGCACGAGCTCGTCAAAGCCAATCTGGATACCCTGAGCGCGCTGTCGTGACGTCGCCGCCGGACGAGCGCGCCTTCCGGGCGCTCACCCAGAAGATCACGCAGGCCCGCGGCCTGGCGTGCGACAGCTACAAGGATCGCTGCCTGCGCCGCCGCATCGGGGTGCGGATGCGCGCCCGGGGCGTCCACACGTTCGACGACTACAGCCGCGTGCTCGATCAGGATCAGCACGAGTACGATCTGCTGCTCGACGCGCTCACCATCAACGTCACGAAATTCTTCCGGAACGTGGAGACGTGGCGCGCGCTCGAGCCGTGGCTCACCCGGCTGTGGACGGCGCGGCGGGGCGAGGTGCGAGCCTGGTCGGCGGGGTGCGCGTCCGGCGAGGAGCCGTACACCATGGCGGTCGCCCTCGCGGAGACGGCGCGCCGCCTGGGGCAGGGAGCCCTGCTCGGGCGCGCGCGGGTGGATGCGACCGACATCGATCGGACGAGCCTCGAGCGGACGCGGGCCGCGGCCTACGCCGACGCCGCCTTCACCGAGATGCCGCCCGAGCTCGCGGCCCGCTACTTCTCGCCGCCGCCCGCGCCGCGGCAACCGCTCCCGGAGCTGCGACGCCTGGTGCACGTCGCCAAGCACGATCTCACCAGCCAGCCCGCGCCGGCCCCGCCGTACGACCTCATCGTATGTCGCAACGTCGTGATCTATTTCGACCGCGCGCTGCAGGAGCGGCTGTTCTCGCTGTTCGCCGACGCGCTCGCCCCCGACGGGGTGCTAGTGCTCGGCAAGGTCGAGACGCTGTTCGGCCCGGCGCGCGAGCGGCTTTCGCTCCAGGAGCCGCGGGAGCGCATCTATCGCAGGCCCGGCGCATGACCGGCCCCGTGGAAACGATCGTCAAGGTGGCGGACTGGGCCGCCGGGCGCGACGACGCGATCCTCGTCACCCTGGGGCTCGGCTCGTGCGTCGCCATCATGCTGTATGACCCCCAGGCGTGCACCGGCGCCATGGCGCACGTCCTGCTGCCGTCGAAGAGCCTCGCCCGCGACTCCACCAATCCCGCCAAGTTTCCCGAGACCGCCGTGCCGCTGCTGGTGCAGCGGCTCGCGGCGCTCGGCGGCGAGCCGCGCCGTCTGCTCGCGAAGCTCGCGGGCGGCGCGAGCATGTTCGCGCAGCTCATGACGCCTGGGTCGGTGCAGATGGGGGAGCGCAACGTCGTCGCGGCGCGCGACGTGCTGCGCCGGACCGGGATTCCCATCGTGGCCGAGGCCGTGGGCGGCGCGGCGGGGCGCTCGGTGCGGTTCCGGGTGGCGGACGGCCGGGCGGAGATCCGTTCGATCGGGGCGCATGTCCTCGTCATCTGACCGCCGCCCCAGCGTCCTCGTCGTCGACGACAGCGCGCTCATGCGGCGCGTGCTGAGCGACGTGCTCGGCGCGGCCGACGGCATCGCGGGCGCCGGCGAGTTCCACGTGGTGGCGACCGCGCGCGACGGCTTCGATGCGGTGCGCAAGGTCCACTCCTTCGACCCCGATGTGGTCACCATGGACCTCGAAATGCCCGAACTCGACGGCCTCGGCGCCATCGGCTACATCATGTCCGAGTCGCCCCGCCCGATCGTCGTCGTGAGCGCGCACGCGGGCCCCGGCACCGGCGCCGCGATCCGCGCGCTCGAGCTCGGCGCCGTCGAGATCGTCGCCAAGCCCGGTGAGGCGAACCGCACGGCCCTGGAGCGGATGGGGCCGGAGCTGCGCGCCGCCGTGCGCCGCGCGCTCGCCGCCGACGTGTCGCACGTGTCCGTACTGGCCCGGCCGCCGGCACCCGTGGCGCGCGCCCCGGAGGACGGCCTGCGCCCGCGCGCCGAGCTCGCGGTGGCCGTCGCCGCGTCGACGGGTGGGCCGCGCGCGCTCGCCGAGGTGATTCCCCGGCTCGTCACCGGGCGCGCCGCCGCGGTGCTCGTCGTGCAGCACATGCCGCCGCGCTTCACGCGCTCGCTCGCCGAGCGGCTCGATTCGCTGTCGGCGCTGCACGTCGTCGAGGCCGACGACGGCGCTCCTGTGGTCGCCGACACGGCGTACGTCGCGCCGGGCGATTATCATATGCGAGTGGTCTCCGCCGCCGACGGTCCCGCTATCGCGCTCGACCAGCAGCCGCCCGTGTGGGGCGTGCGCCCCGCCGCCGACCCGCTGTTCCGGTCGGTGGCACAGGTGTTCGGCGCCAGGAGCGTCGGTGTCGTGCTGACCGGCATGGGACGCGACGGCGCCGAAGGCGTGCGCGCCATCCGCGCGGCGGGAGGGAGCGGTATCGCCCAGGATCGCGGGTCGGCCGTGATCGCCGGGATGCCGACCGCCGCGGTCCAAATCGGCGGTGTGGATGCCGTGTACCCGCTCGAAGAGATCGCGGAGCGGATCGGGGCGGAGCTCGTGGCCCTGCGGGCGCGCCGATGAGTCGCGGCTACCTGCTGGTCCGCGCGGAGGGTAAGGCGTACGGCCTGCCGCTCGCCCGTGTGCTGGAGGTGGGCGACCTGGCCGAAGTGCTCGCCGTGCCGCGCGCGCTGGCCGCGATGCGCGGGCTGACCCCGCTGCGGGGTCGGCTGGTCCCCGTCGTGCACCTGGGCGCGCTGATGGGGGAGCGGGAGCCGCCGGCGGAGCGGGGGCGCGCCGCCGTGCTCGTGGAGCTGGGCGCGGGCGAAGGCGCGCGGCGCGTGGCGCTCGAGGTGGACGACGCGGACGACGTCGTGCGCGAAGCGGCGCTGCCCGTGCCGCGCGGCGAGTCGCTACCGTGGGCGTCCGGGGTGGCGCGGCGGCGTGGCGTCCTGGTCCCGATTCTCGACCTGGACGCGCTGGGAGATCGCATCGGATGAGCGCCGGCGACGACGTCCAGCTCGTCACCTTCAAGCTGGCCGGGCAAGACTTCGCCTTCAACATCTTTCAGGTGGAGCGCATCCTTCGCTTCGAGGCGCCGGCCCCGCTCCCCAAGGCGCCGGACTTCCTGGAAGGCGTGCTGCAGTATCAGGGCGGCGCCGTGCCGCTGGTGGACCTGCGGAAGCGGCTCGGCGCGCCGGCGCCGCACCGCGAGGAGACCCGCAGCGTGATTCTCGAGTGGGAGGGGGGAGGGGGCAAGCTGGGCGTGGTCGTGGACGCCGTGACCGAGGTGCTGCAGGTCGCGGCCGAGCGGATCACGCCGCCCCCGGGCATCGTGAAGGGGCTCGCGGCGGAATACATCACCGGACTGGTGGTGCTGGACCGGCGCACGATCATCGTGCTCAACACGGCGCGGCTGCTCACCTCGAAGGAAAAGGTCGCCCTCGACACCGCCGTGCAGCCGCAGGCGAAGGTCTGATGGTCGACTCGCCGCTGCCCGCCCTGCGGGCCGAGTACGAGCAGATCGCGCGCCGCCTCGACGCGGTCACGCACGGCGCCGAGCGCGAGACGGTGAAGCGCGAGATCATCGCCTACTTCAAGCGGGTGGATGCTCTCATCGCCGAGCTGTCGGCGCTGAAGGAGGAGATCCGCAAGCTCGTCGATCGCTTCAAGCAAGTCTCCGCGTCGACCGCGGAAGCGTCGGCCCCCGAGTTCACGGGCGCCCGCCCGGCCATCCACGCCGATCACCTCGGCGCCTCGACGTTCATCGAGAAGGGGTGGAGCCTCATCTCCCTGGGTGACTACTCCGGGGCCATCCAGTCGCTCGAGAAGGCGCTGCAACTCTCTCACGGCGAGACGCAGGCCGAGTCGCTGCTCGGCTGGGCGCAGATGCTGCACGAGGACTACGACGACGCGCTCGCGACGTTCTCGAAAGTCCTGATGAAGGAGCCGGCCAATTCGCTCGCCCGCATCAACGTCGGGTACATCTGCTTGAAGAAGCGGATCTTCGGTGAGGCGATCGAACATCTGTCCAAGGCGATCCGCCTCGACAACGACAAGAAGGCCACGCTGTACGCGCACTTCTATCTGGGGCTCGTGTACCTGCAGCGCGAGATGTACGAGGACGCCCAGACCTTCTTCCAGAAGACCATCAAGCTCGGACCCAACCTGATCGAGGCCTACTACGAGCTGGGCCGCGCCTACTGGTTCGCCGGCGACGAGGACCAGGCCAAGCGCACCTGGGAAGACGGCGCCAAGGCGAACAAGTTCAATCCGTGGGGCAAGAAGTGTCAGGAGACGCTGGACCATGCGCTCCAGGGTCAGGAGCCGCCGCGCTCCTAGCCCTCGTCTGGCTCCTGGCGCAGGACCCGGGCCCCGCCGCGGTGACGGTGGGGCGGGTCACGGCGGTCGCGTGGCCGGGTCAGGCCGGGCTGGCGGCGGCGCTCGCCGACGCCGCCGACCGCGCGGCGCCGTTCCCCGGCATCGGCCCGCTCCCCGACCGCCCGATTCGCCTGATTCTCGCCCCCACTCGCGCGCGCTTCGATTCCGTGACGCGCGGCCGACTGCCGAGCTGGAGCGACGGAGCCGCGTTTCCAGATCGCGCCACGGTCGTGCTGCTGTCCGCCGGACCGCCCGACCGCCTGACCGCCGCATTACGACACGAGCTCGCTCACCTAGCACTCCGCTGGCGGGTGCGACGTCCGGTGCCGCTGTGGTTCGAGGAGGGCTACGCGGCCGTCGCCGCCGGCGAGTGGGACCGGCTCGATGCGCTGCGGCTCAACTGGCAAGTCGCGCGCGGGACGCAGCTCGACCTCGACGAGCTCGACCGGGCGCTCCGTTCCGACCAGGAGGACGCCGCGACCGCCTACGCTCTCGCCACCACCGCGGTGCTGCTGCTCGACCGCTGGGGCGGGGGCGCGGGACTGGCGCCCCTGATCGACCACCTCAGCTCGGACCCGACGATGGACGCGGCGCTGCGCGACACCTACCGGATGACCGAGGGCGACTTCGAGACACGGTGGCAGCGCGATGTCGCGACGCGCTACGGGTGGCTCGGCTGGGCGAGCGCCGTGGGTCTGTTCTGGGCGGTGTTGGGGCTCGCGCTCGGCTGGCTGGTGCGGTTGCGGCGGCGGCGCGATCGCACGCGCCGGGCGCTCCTGGACGAGGGCTGGCCCGCGCCCGAGGACGAGCCGCCAACTGCTTGACGACGTTGGAATTGCCGCATAGACTCCTGCGCTTATGCCCAATCAGAGCGTGGCGCGGTCGCGACTCCATTTCGGCCCCAAAAACTGGTTATTCCTGGGGACGGCCGTCGTGGCGCTCGGGGCCGGCTACTGGCTGCTGCACACGGGTTCGACCACCGCGGCACCAATCCTGCTCGTGTTGGGCTACTGCGTTTTCTTCCCGGTAGGTCTAGGCCTGTAGGCGCGAGCCGTGCAACGGGCGAATAGCTCAGCGGTTCAGAGCGCCTGCCTTACACGCAGGAAGTCGGGGGTTCGAATCCCTCTTCGCCCATTGGTGTATCACACCGGAACATGAGGATTGCGCGCGTGAGGACTTTGGGACTCGTCGCCGGATTGATGTGCGTTGCCGCCGTCAGTCAGGCGCAGCTCGGTTACCAGCAACCGACCGAGAAGCTGCTCATTCTGCCGGTGAACGCGAAGACGCCCGCGGACTCGGCGCTGAGCATCGCCGTGATGGACGTCGCGCGCGACAAGCTGCTCGGCATGGCGCGCTACAAGATCCAGGTGATTCCCAAGCCCAAGCTGTGCGAGGCCCTCGCCGCGTCCGACTACGCGTGCAACGTGCTGCTGGACGAGACGCAGGGTAGCCAGCTGGCGCGGTTTCTGAACGTCAATGCCTACACGACCGGCACGCTCGAGCGGAGCGGCAACTCCTACGCGATTTCGATTCGCGTGCACGACATCGGCAGCTCGGGGCTCGCGGCCCTGTTCTCGGTGCCGAGCGGCAACCCCGGTACACCGGTCTCGGTAGGGGAGGCGATCGCCCAGCGGATGAACACCCTCGTCCGGGCCGGAGAGCAGGCGCGCGAGTGCAACGACGCGCGCTCCAAGAGCCAGTTCGGCAAGGCGCTCGACGCGGCCCACAAGGCGTTGGCGATCGAGCCGAACCTCCCGGCCGCGCACGTGTGCATGGCCACGGTGTACGAGGCGCAGCACATGCCGATCGACAGCCAGCTCGCCGCGTACACGCGCGCGGCGCGCGCCGACTCGCTGAACGGGACCGCGTGGGACAACATCGCCAACCTGTACCAGCAGAAGGGCGACACGCTCAAGGCGATCGACGCCCGGGTCCACGAGCTCGGCGGCGAGCCCCAGAACATCCAGCTGCGGCTGGGGATCGCCGAGCTGCTGCGCCAGCAGAAGCAGTACGCGCGCGCCAAGGAGCTGCTGGACGACGGGCTCACGCGCACGCCCGGTGACCAGCGGATGGGGGAGTTCCGGCTGCGGATCTGCATCGAGGGCGAGCTGTGGCGCTGCGTGCTGGAAGGCTTCGTCGAGCAGATCAAGAATGATCCCGCCAAAGCGGGGGACAGCACCGTTCTCAAGCCCGCGATCGGCGCCGCGCAGCAGGTGTCCGACACGCAGCAGCTGCTGTTCCTCACCCACGCCGCGGTCCAGCACTTCCCCAAGTCCGAGGCGTTCTGGAAGACCCTCGGAGCGGCGTTCGACATGAGGGGCCAGAAGGACTCGTCGTTGTGGGCGTACAAGCAGGCGCTCGCGCTCGATCCGGCCGATGCGAGCACCGCCCTGCTGATCGCCAAGACGATCGTCGACGGCACGGCATACGACACGGCGCACGCGCCGGCCAAGACCGACACCGTCGCCCTCCGAAAGTACCGCAATGCCTTTGCCGACAAGCTCGATTCGGCACGCGCGTATATCGGTAAGGCGCTGGCGTCGCCCGACTCGGGTCTGCGCATCAGCGCCGCCGTCATCCTCTTGAACGGTGGCTCCAAGATCGCGCAGGCGCAGGCCTATGACCGGGCACTGCCGTGGCTCGACCAGGATCTTCAGCTAGTGGCCCTGCGCAGCCCGGCCGACACCGTCGGGCCGCGCCAGCAGATTCGCCGCCAGGCGAGTTTCTGGTACGGGGTCTCGTCGGTGGGCCCGCTCTTCGCGGAATACAGCGTGATGGTGAAGTCGAAGAATTGCGGCGAAGCCAAGAACGTGAACGATTGGATCGGTCGCGCCAAAGACGCGCTGGTGACGGGCGCGCCGGTGCATCCGCCAACCGCGAATGCCATGTTGCAGAACATCGCGAAGCTCGAGGCGATCATGCCGCAGGTGAAGAAGCAATTCAAGTGCAAGAATTTCTGAGGCAGTTGAATTGCCCGTGTGCGCGGCCTATATTGCGGCCTTCCGTCGCAGGGGGCTGTAGCTCAGCTGGTTAGAGTGCCGGTCTGTCACACCGGAGGTCGCGGGTTCGAGCCCCGTCAGCCCCGCCTGAACCCGCCTCGCGGGACGACCTATCCGGCCCCGTCTGCCACGGCAGGCGGGGCTTTCGTCTTTTTCAGGAGGGCATTGACCTCCCCCTACCATGTTCCGGTGCTCACGGCTGCGGTACGCCAATGGGCCGAGGGCGGCCTTCGCATCGTGGACGCCACCGTCGGCGGCGGGGGCCACGCCGCCATCTTCCGCGACGCCGGCGCCGCGGTGCTGGCGGTGGATCGCGACCCCGAGGCGATCGCCGCGGCCCGCGCCCGCCTGGGCGACGACGGCATCCGCTACTCCACCGGGCCGTTCGGCTCGGCCAAGGTGCTGGGCACCATTCAGACCTTCCATCCGGACCGCGTCTTGCTCGACCTGGGCGTGTCGTCCCATCAGCTCGATGTGGACGCCCGCGGGTTTACCTTTCGTCCGGGCGCGCCGCTCGACATGCGGATGGCGGCGGGGCTGGGCGTAACGGCGGCGGACGTGCTCAACACGTGGACCGCCGACCGGCTCGCGGACGCGTTCGCGGAGCTGGCGGACGAGCCTCCCCCCCACGCGCGCCGGCTGGGCCGCGCGATCGTGAAGCGGCGCGCCACCGTGCCGTTCGCCACCAGCGATCATCTGGTGGACGCGATTCGGGAGGCGCTCGGCCCGCGCTCGGGCCCGCCCGACTTCGCGCGCCTGTTTCAGGCGCTCCGCATCGTCGTGAACCAGGAGCTCGAGCAGCTCGACCTCGCGCTCCCGGCGCTGCGCGCCGCGCTCGTCGCCGGCGGCCGGTTGGCCGTGATCACCTATCACTCGGGCGAGGATCGCATCGTGAAGAACGCGTTCCGCGACTGGAGCAAGGCGTGCGTCTGCCCGCCCCGCCAGCCCGTGTGCACTTGCCGGGGGCGTCCCCTGGGACGGGTCCTCACCCGCAAACCCGTCAGCCCCGACGCCGCCGAGCTGCGCGCGAATCCCCGCGCCCGCTCGGCGCGGCTGCGGGCGTTCCAGGTCGACGGAGGCGGTGATGCTTAAGGGCCGGCATTGGGTGGCAGTCTGGCTCGTGGCGTTCCTGGCGACGACCTGGATCGTCTACGCGCGGCAGACGGCCGCGATCCGCGCGGCCCGCGAGCTCGGCGAGCTGCGGGCCCGGCGCGCCACGCTCGAGGCGCACCGTGCCGACCTGGAGCGTCGCATCCGCGCCGGGCTGGGCCGCAGTGTGCTCGTGCCGCGCGCCGAGCGACACCTCGGGCTGCACCTCCCGAGCGACAGCGAGATTGTGCTCCTCCCCGCGCCCGGCGGATCCCGCTAGCGATGGCGAAGGTGGCGGTACGGCTCCAGGCGGTGCAGGCGGGCGTCTTCGCCGCGCTCGCCCTGCTCGCCGGCCGCGCCGCCCAGGTACAGATCGGACAGGGCCGCCGCTGGGCCGAAGAGGCGCAGGCGAAGCGCACCGAGCGGATCGTGTTGGAGGCGAGCCGGGGAACGCTGTTCGACCGCCACGGCACCCCCCTCGGTCTCACGCAGGAGACCTACCACGTCGGCGTTGCGCCTAACGAGCTGCGCGACCCCGTGGCCGATGGCGTGCTCATCAGCCGCCGGCTCGGGCTTCCGGCGCGCACCTGGCAGGAGGCGCTGCACAAGCGGTATGCCTACTTCGCCGGGCCGTACAGCGGCCTCGAGGTGCAGCCGCTGCGCAGCGTGCGCGGCGTGCATCTCGAGGCCGTGCTCAATCGCTTCTACCCGGATCCCCAGCTGGCCCGGGCCACCATCGGCCGGCTCGGCGACGACGGCCACGGCGCGTCGGGGCTGGAGAAGACGCTCGACACCCTGCTGGCCGGGCGGGCGGGCGCCGCGGTGGTCCTGCTGGACCGCGCCGGGCGCGAGTACGAATCACCGGCGCGCGTGATCGCGCCGCCCGAGCCGGGCCTCGACGTGGTGCTGACCCTCGACGCCGATCTGCAGCAGATCGCGCAGCGTGCGCTCGACGACGCGCTGCGGCGCATGGACGCGGATGGCGGCGATGTCGTGATGCTCGACCCGGCGACCGGGGAAGTGCTGGCGCTCGCCTCGCGCCAACACGACGGCAGCTCCCGGCCGACCGCGTTCACCGATACGTTCGAGCCCGGCTCGATCGCCAAGATCTTCGCGGCCGCCGCGCTGCTGTCGCTCGACCGGGTACGACCCGGCGAGCGCGTGTCGGGCGAGGGGGGAAAGTACCGACTCCCTGGTCGCACCATCACCGACGAGCAGCCGCTGCCGTCGATGACCCTGGCGGACGCGATTCGCGTCTCCAGCAACATCGGCATGGCCAAGTTCGTCACCCGACTCGCGCCCGCCGAGCAGTACGAAGTGCTGCGCGACTTCGGGTTCGGGTCGGCCACCGGGATCGAGTTCCCGGCGGAGGCCGCCGGGCGGCTGCGCCCGCCGGTGGAGTGGACCCGGCCCAGCGCGGCGAGCCTCGCCATGGGATACGAGCTGGCCGTGACCCCGCTGCAGGTGGCGATGGCCTACGGCGCACTTGCGAACGGCGGCGTGTTGGTGGCCCCCACGCTGATCCGCGAGGTGCGCTCGGGAGACCGCGTGCTCTATCGCCACCGCCCGGAGCCGGTCCGCCGTGCCGTGTCGCCCGCCGTAGCGGCGGCGCTGCGGGGGTTGCTGCGCGGGGTGGTGGAGGGCGGCACGGGCTCGGAGGCCGCGCTCACGAACTTTCCCGTCGCCGCCAAGACCGGCACGGCGCGGCGCGTGGTGAACGGCCATTACGCCCCGGGCGACTATACGGCCTCGTTCGCCGCGCTGTTCCCGGCCGACAACCCGCAGCTCGTACTCGTCGTGAAGATCGACCACCCGCACAAGGGGAGCTACTTCGCCGCGCAGACGGCGGCCCCCGTCACCCGCTCGATGCTCGAGCAGGCGCTGGCGGCGCGTACCGTGGCGCTCGACCGGGCGCGCCTCTCGACGGCGGCGCCGCGGACGGTCGCGGCCCCGCTCGAGGACGATGGCGGCGTGGTGCCGTACGTGATCCCCTGGCCCTATCATCCCGACAGCGCCACCTCCGGGCCGCGCAGTGCGGTCCCGGACGTGACCGGGCTGGAGATGCGGGAGGCCGTGCGCACGCTGCACCGCCGCGGCTTTCGCGTCCGGCTGCGCGGCTGGGGCTCGGCCGAGCATACCTGGCCCGCGGCCGGCGACAGCGCGACCGTCGGGTCGGCGGTCACCCTGTGGGCGAGTCCGGGTCGCCACCGGCCCGCGACCAACCAGCGCGCGCGGCTGCGTCACCATCGGCGATGAGCCGACTCGCCGAGATCGTCACGGCGCTCGAGCGGTCGCGGCTGCTCGTCGAGGCGCCGGACCTGCACACCTGGCCAGAGATCACCGGCCTCACCGCCGACAGTCGCGCGGTGGCGCCGGGCATGTTGTACTGCGCGGTGCGCGGCACGGTGCAGGACGGGCACGCGTTCGTGGCGCAGGCGCGCGAGCGGGGTGCGGTGGCGGCGCTGGTGGAGCGCGAGCAGCTGGCCGACCTGCCGCAGGTGCTGGTGCGCGACGGCCGCCGCGCCGCCGCCACCGCCGCCGAGACGTGGTATGGGCGTCCCGCCGCGCGACTCGATCTGATCGGCGTGACCGGCACGAACGGCAAAACCACCTCGGTCACGCTGCTGCGGCACGTGCTGTCGGCGCTCGAGCCCACGGGGTCGATCGGGACGCTGGGCGCGTTCGATCCCGCCGGCGCGCGCGTGCCGAGCGAGGCCGGGAACCTCACGACACCGGGGCCCATCGATCTCCAAGCGACGCTCGCCGCGCTGGTCGAGCGAGGCGCGCGCGGCGCCGTGATGGAAGCGTCCTCACACAGCCTCGACCAGGGCCGGGTGGACGGGCTCGTGTTCCGCGCGGCGGTGTTCACCAATCTGACGCGCGACCATCTCGACTATCACAAGACGCTGGAAGACTACTTCCGCGCCAAGGCGAAGCTGCTCACGTACCTCGCGCCCGACGGTCTGGAAGTCGTGAATGCCGACGATCCGGCGTGGCAGCGGCTGCGCCGCGAGCATCGCCGCGTGACCTTCGGTGAGCGTGGCGGCGACGTGACGGCGCGCCGCGTAACCCTCGACTCCCAGGGCGCGCGCTTTGAGCTCAGCACCCCGGCCGGCAGCGCGCCGGTGCAGCTGCCGCTGCTCGGCCACTTCAACGTGACCAACGCGCTCGGCGTCG
>Ga0079220_10000296_pt1 | contig 11762 bp, 12 predicted proteins | sample GAAS100_FD_75071 | JGI IMG/M metagenome (GOLD analysis project Ga0079220, IMG submission 75071) | Agricultural soil microbial communities from Georgia to study Nitrogen management - GA AS100 | ecosystem: Environmental > Terrestrial > Soil > Agricultural land | place: USA: Georgia | collected... | reverse complement strand
TTAGCAATGCAGTCATCGAGTCGGACGCTGCAGAAGGCTGCTGAAAGGGGTTGTCGGGGTTGTAATCGTGCAGTGACTGGGCACTTCCAGGATGATGGTGTTCCATCGATCCGTTACTTAGCGCAGAACCTGGTGTTGAGGGAGTTGCGGATTGCTGATCAGTTTGAACATGGGGAGGAGGAGGAGGAGGTGGTGGTGGAGGCCGGTGTGTGTAGGACATTTGCAGTACGGGTACGCTCCTCTCGAGGTGATCCTGTCCAGGACTATCAAAGTCAAGGCGTCGCTTCAAAGTGGGGCTGCTCGAGGCATATTGCGGAGAAGCATTTGACCGGTGTTGGGGGCCCATCTGTTGCAGTGGATAATCAGATGGCTTGTCAAGCAATTCAGGCTCCAAGAGCGTGCGAAGACTCGGGAGCCGCTGTGTGATACTTTGACTCTCACTGGGCTCTCTTGAACGTCGGTGATCGCCTTCCGTATGGGACAAGGTCCCGGAAGGTCTTGAGTAGGGTTGATAGGATGCTGGGGGTCCTCCATGAGAGGGGATGCTCGGTGGGCGGCTCATGTTGAGAAGCATAACAGATAAGAATGTATCGCTCTGGTGTTGAGCATATAGTATGAGACAACTTCCTCGATGGTTTGACCGAGCATCCACATGAGACTGTTGAGACTCGAGGAAAAGCAATGAGATCGGCAGTCAGGATGCAAGTGCCGTTGTTGTCTCAAGTTGCAGCGAACTACATGGATTTGTGTCCACAATGGCGAACACGTATATGTACCTGGAGTCGGTCAGATAGGGGATGGGAAAAGTTTGCGTGCGTCTGAAGTGCAGCAGGAATTCGTGGCGCTGTTGAAGGCGACTAGGATCTGGACAAGATGTCAAAGAACCCGCGAGTCCGTGCAGGGCTGACGTTTCGATTGACCACCGTCCGGCTCCTGCTGAACTGTAACCGAGGCGGCAGGGCAGAGTGGACCATCTGTAGGGGTCGTACAGGAGCGACACGGGATTGACTTACAGATACGGGGTTAGGATTGCGGCGCAGACGGGACTTCTAGACGTCAAGGCAGGCTGGGCATGCACGAGCGCGGGCTCGAAGGAGCTCGAAGTGCGGCGAGGGACGGCAGTATTAAATAGGATCAGCGCAGAGTCTCAAAGAAGAGGGTGAAGGGGCGATGACAATAGTGCAGCGGCTGCATCAGCACCTAGCAAGAGCGGCCAGGCTAGACCTAAGGAATTGGTTCAGGAACGTGGTGGGCGCGACAGCGATGAATGCACAGCTGTGCCATCAAGTTTCCCGTAGCGCAGGCGGTGATGGGTATGGGCAGGTCATGGAGCTCATACTGTTTGAGAACCGAGAATGCAGCATATCCCGGGAGGCTTGTGGGGAGTCCGCCCGTGGCTGCGATGTCAATACTGCAGTAGCGCAGCGGACAGGAATTCTCCTGCACGCTCGCCGCGTAGCGTGTTTGGTGTGATGCAAGACACGGCAGTAGCTGTCCAGAACAGTGCCAGCCGGGGAAATGATTTGGTATGGCGTAGACGATGGTGAGCGCTTTTCTCAGCCCCCAGATCTGGCGGCAGGCCGCCCCCGCCTAGCGCTCCGAACCATCTTGCTGATGATTGTCGATCCATGCACCGCCGATGGGATGCAGGCGAGCATGTCCTTGCCGGCCAGCAGCCAATAGGGTCTTGTAGTATTGAGTTTCATTCGAGCAGCCGAGCGGCACTACTGGAGCGCGCCGTAGCCTGTCGGGCGGGTTGAGCAAGCGTAGACGATACTGGCGCCGGTCCGCTACGAGATGCATATTTAGCAGCTCAGGCAGGGCCGACATCCTTTGGCGACAAGAGAGACAGCATTTGCCAGCACTCGTCTTTTCGGGCTGCCGGGCCTGCGGTGCGAGGCCAGGTCCAACAAGCCATCTACAAAGGTTGAGATTGCTTGATGTTGTGAACCAGCAGCGCATGTGCTTCCCCGCTCAGACTGCGGCACACGAACCGATTCGGAGCGCGTTAGGGGAGGCGGGAGTCGATTCAGCCAGCAGAGATCGAAACGGAGTACGGTCCCTCAACGGCTTTAGTCTTGGTCTTGCATGCCATCCTGCGCCAACCCGATCCCAACCTCCGGCCCTGCTCTCGCTTCGCCGCAGAAGCGCTTGTTGAACAGAACGGGCGAAGAAGAGACCGGCGTTCGCTCGACCAGCCGAAGCGCACCGCATGCCAGCTCCGGTGCTGGACGAGCCTCCGTGATTTGACAGAGACGCCCTTAAGGGACCGCGACGCAGGCTCCTGCAACCGGCCTCCGCCAGCGTCATGTTGGTCAAGTCGTGTCGCCAGTCTGTCACGAGCTGGCGAGACCACGGACCAGACACCGCGGCTCTCTCTCAACACGAAATTGTGGGATCGTCGTCAAGCGATGTGGTCCCTCCGCACAGCCATTGTGCGGCACATCGTCCTGAACAGGCAGGCAGCAATGTGATTTTGCGGAGTATCACGTGTTGTGACCAATGCCAAGGCGCTAGAAGCCTTCTTGCGAGAGAGCCTCAACTTTCCCGCCGTTGGATGCCCACATCCCGTTCAGCAGCCAACAGCCAGCCAGCCGCAGCCTGCATACAACAACCTGTTTCTTCCTAGCGCGTTCATACTAACACTCACATTCGTACAGATACAACTTAGGCTCTCTCTATGACTACCGACGAGGTCAAGCCGCCGCCAGCCGCGCCGGCGCGTCGCAGCGAGAGTACCAGTCATGACGATGGCTCCGACCGAAGTGTTTCGCCTGCAGCTTCGCCCGCAAAAGAGGAAGGTGTTCATAGTGAACACAGTGAAGGTGCCGTTTCGGATGACAATCCTCCGCTGCCTGATGAGCCTGTGCCAGATGCAGCAGACGATGGTTGGGACGCTCGCTGGGACAACCATGCTGGAGCTTACTATTTCTACAACAGCAGAACCGGTGTCTCGCAGTGGCAGAACCCACGTGTGCCAGAGCCGACAACAAGCTATGCATCGTACGACAGGTTTGCTAACAAATGCCGTCTTATGTCTCCTTTTAGGATCTAATATGTCATCTTCACAGAACTTACAGCGCTGCTGCTCTTCCTTCCAACGCCGGTGCACCTGGTGCCAGCCCACCACCAAAGCGAAAATGGGGGGGCTACAACCCGGCAATCCACGGAAGCTACGACCCTAACGCCGACTATGCGAGGGAAGCAACAAAGGAAGAGGAGGAAGCTGAGGAAGCCGAGGCGGCAGCCAAACTTGCAGGCTTTCCCCGTCCAAATGCCGGCAACGACTACACAGCACAGGCGCAGTTCAACCGCTTCACGGGCAAATTCCAGACTGCTGCACAAGGCCCTGAACTGCACAATGACGAGAATAAGAGCAAACGTCAAATGACTGCCTTCTTTGACGTAGATGCTGCAGCCAACAGCCACGATGGACGTAGCCTGAAGGCAGAGCGTCGTGGCAAAACCCTCACCAAGAAAGAGCTAAAAGCCTTTAAAGAAAAGCGCCGCGAGCAGAAGGAAGAAAAGCGTCGTGCCTGGCTGCGTGATTGAGTTGCGGGGCGGTAAGGAAGAAAATGACAAGTGCATTCGCTACGTCCACTAATGCAGCGTAGTGTCGAGTTGGAAATGCGCACCAGCACTCAAGGTAGGAGCATGTGTTCTCGGGTGCAAGATGATGACAGGCATTTTGATTTGCTGTTCTTTGAAAGTCTAATCAGCAACTACTTGGACTCTTGGTTGATTCACTATACCCATATCAACTGGCATGGCGTTCCCGGCTTTCTTCTCCAAGATTCGCTCGTTCGTATGCGTTGTGCATGCGAGATGGGCTATCTCTATGTACCATGCTTGCCATGGAGTACAATTGCATTCACAATTGCTTACCAGCTTCTGCACTTGCGAGTGCCCACATAGTGGTTAAGACTTATCCAGGAAGTGCCTTGGTGCTCAAGAGCCTTTTACCAATCAACCGTGTTTTGAAGACATACAATGTTCACTTCTCCTGGGTATCCTTTGTCTGCATGTCTCCCATTTTCTCAGTGACATCCTCCATCGGCCCACTGGTATCACCAGCCTTGAAAACCATATCCTTGTCCGTCCCAGCACTGCCCTCCCCGTTGCTCGCCCCACCTCCAACGGCCCTCTCGAGCGCCTCAACATGCCCCAACAACCAGTCTACTACTTCTTTCTTGTCATTAATTTCTGCCTCGAAGACAGCGTCGTGTCCTGCCTTGTTGAAGATTGTGATATCACCACCAGCCTCAATCAGGAGCTTCACGGCCTCGAGATGCCCGTTCAGACTGGCCCAGTGGAGCGGGGTATTTCCGGAGGCATTGGTCAGGTTGAGGAAGGGCGCGGGTTTGGAGCTGCTTGTCGAGAGCAGAAGCTTTACGATATCTTATAGTCAAATCAGCTTTGTGCTTGAAAAGCAGTCAGAGGTGCAAGGTACCGTTGTGCCCGTTCGCTGCAGCATAGTGTAGCGCTGTATTTTGCGAGTAGGAGTCTACTGCCTCTGCTAATATCTGATCCTTTGGTTTCGAGACCTGTGTTGAGAGCGCTGAAAGGAATTGCTCGAGATCGGCAGTTTCGTTGGCGCGCGCGAGGTAGAGAATTTCGTCTACAGAGTCTTCGTCGAGGTTGGACATGGTGAGTATACAATTCGGGCTTAACTTGAGGGTAGCAGTGGTATCACAGGCTGTGGGAGGCGCGTGCTTGGATCGTAATGTGACGTGAGGCTCTGACAACTTTTTTTCCCAGCCGGCACTGAGCTGGCGGGGCAAGTTGACGCGGGGTAGCGAGCTAGTGCGTTTTGGGTAGCACTGGATGAGACTTCCGCTTGCTCTGACTGACAAGGCTGCAAGCCACATCGACACCATGAATAGCTATGAGTTACACAACGACTCGACTAGTGCGCAGATCCTACAATTCCTTTTCTCCATGCTTTAATTGCATAGCATTGTGGGAATATAGTATTTCACAGGGATGCAAAACGACAGCCCTCAGCGATTGCAGCCACGAGTCATGACACTTGCAAGACTGAAATCTGTCGGCGGAGTAAATGCTAGACCCAGACGAAGAGGCGCTTGGTGAGATGATTCTCCAAAGACCATCGGACACTCGGCCGCTATCAGTTCCCGCTTCATCCGTACTCGAGGACACATCACCTTTCGCACAGTAAAGCCGTCCCAGATAACTAATCGCTTCGACCCGCCCAATATTTGAGTGCATATGCTTCAATCCTTTAACAAACTTTCACAGACCCCAGATCCTGGTAACGACAAACATCGGGCAAAGAGTGTCGCTGACAGCCTTGCATCCCGTATTCGCCCACCCCTGTCTCGGACGGCTCGAAGTCAGGGCCCGATATCGACATGGATCACCATGAACACCCATATGACTTCGGCATATGAGCTGGTCTCGGTTGAGAGCCGCTCACTACCGTTTCAAGGGTCGCTGATGCGGGCCAAGCCGGGTATACTAACATTTAACGGTGTGTCTTCTGCAGGTACGCGTGAAACTGCCCTGACTGAAGCTCGCTTCAAGCCGCGACAAGTACTATTTCTATAGGTCGTCAAATCCTGCAGGATTATGAAATTACCGCTGCCGTCGCCGTTATCAATACCCTTACATTGTCGTTTCCAAAGGCATAGTGGAGCCTGCGAAACGCACAGCGTTGTTCATACTGTTCCAGGCCGCTTGAATGTCACCATGGATCATTCGTGAAACTGCCTCTCGCAGCGACATTCTTCCGACGGATCTGGCGTGCCGCTTTACCTGCAAGGCAGGCGTTTACAGCGAGACCAGTCGGAGTCGGACCGAGCGCCCAAGGCCAGAGCGCCTGTACAAGCAACATCACATGCTCGTATTCCGCGGCACGATCGTCTGTACATGCGCTTTAATATACATGTACATGATACATACTCAAAGTAGCAGGCTCACGCCACACACTGCTCACAAGGGACAACGTTGTTCGCAACGATGTCACTATCAGCTACGCTGTCCCAAACCTTCCCGTCTCCGCTCCTTTCTCCGTAGTTTATAGCCGCCACCAACACCAAGCGGCCCATGATTGACGGCCTGGCGCTTCGAGTGCCGAAAGTATCTTTCCATCCTTTGCCATGGAGGCATGCTTCCCCGTGAATGCATGTCACTAGGAACTCGCTTGGAACAGAAAGTGGGTATGGCCCGCTGCAATGCCGCAATGATGCATGCCTATTTGTCATAAGTACGGCGAGACCTACTCACAGTTAGTCGAAGCCTTTGAGCAGGCACATAGTTGTTCTGTTGAGACCATCCCAGACGGTTCATATTCCTGGCTTCGCAGTAATGGCGAGCATGTGGCTATTCGCGCAGCCTTCTCAGAAGAACATGCCGGAACTGCCGTTGTTACGTGAATCCTGCTCGAGTATGTTACTCGAAAGTGCACCACTGGGTAACTAGCACCAGGTGGAACGTCCTTCTAAACGCACAATGACGATTGCGCGACTTCTGACAAACCGCGTGCCCAACCACTTCAACGAAAAAAAACTACCTACATGCATTTGCAATTACCCATAGCAGACCACAACCGCCTGTATAAAGGACTGACACCAATGCAGAGTCAACGCGACATATCAAAGCAGAAGCAGGCTCCAACCGGGAAAGTACAGTATGCAAGACCTTCGAAACACTTCGCTTGGGTGGCAATTTCACCGTTAAGGAGGATGCATAGATAAACAGCCAGCGTAGAGCTGAGACCTCAACAATCGAGACCATGCAATGGAGCCCGTGCTAGTCAATGAGTGCGTCGTGAAGAGCCCAAGCTGGGCACATAGTGAGGCCTGGACCGTACATCGATATGAAAACGCTTTTTCAAACTTACTTGGCTGCTGGAAGAGACGTTCGTGGCAGCGCGTGATGATTGATCCACTTTAGATACGTGTCGTGTTGATGAGCATACTTGCGGATTTAGTTGTATCAGGTATGTGCAGAGTCACATATGCCTCTCAAGCCTGAGCTTGCCTGCATGTACGACTGGGTGTGGTTTTCTTCTGGCCATAGAGCAACCAACTGGTATTCCTGTAGCGACTGCCCTTTCAGTCTTCAAGGCAAGTTTGGCGTGTGTAGCCGAGTAGCTAAGGCTTGTAGTGACATACTGCAGAGGTTCAGGGAAGATGAAGTGTAGCTATTTTCGAGCATTATGGAACTTTATCCTGACAGGTGGAGCGGCTCAGTAACGCTGTCGCCCCGATCACAAGCCTTTAAGCACTGGATACATCGCCATCAGACTTCTTCAATCGAAATATTGTATCGAATTATCGTAAGGCTCTGCCTTGTGCGAAATCATTTGATAAACAGAACTGAGTGAGCTCTCCTGAAAATTGTGCTGGAGGAATCGGTTACCCAGTAAGATTGAAATTCTTGTGCAGCGCCGTAATGTGTGCCGTCGGCCAGCTGCTCCGACAACCTTTCGTGTGTGGCCCCAGAGCGATGCCAGTGACTACGCACCTGATTGCCCTACCGGACAATATACATTGACTATGTCGAGAGAGTCTTCATGATTTGGAATCGTTCGGTACACACGCCAACCAGTTCGCTGTAGAGCTCCATCATCGCGCATATTGCGCTGCATCCTTCCTCGGCCCCTCTGTCAACTGCATGGTTCCAATCACCATGTCATCGCTGACTAGAGCCTCGAACGTTGGTCAGAATGTCTTGGACTTATACGAATCGTCCACCCATTGTTATCAGATTGACTGCTTGTTTGCTTCACCAAGCTCGAAGGTGTATCCGGTAGACTTGTCGGTTCGTGTTGGATTCTCTGACACGCATGTACGCATGAATATCGTCTGGAACTTTTAGAAAGAAGTGCAGTAGTGTCTCCGCTCGCGTGTGAAGGACCGGCTCCTCCAGCTGCAAGTTTTAAAGCAGCGAGAAGACTCTTGGAATTGTGTCGTGTTATCTTGGAGACTCGCCCTTGATAACAGTCTTTAGTGACTTGACGCCAACCAGATCATGTTTTAAAATCTGCTTTAACGGAGATAGGAGTTACAAAACCGGCGGTGACGCTCGTCTTCCCACTCATGCCTCACCTGGCGACAAGTGAGTGTGAGATGGCGCGCGCTTCGGCCATCATCGGCGTTGTCGTCATCCTCTGCATGAGCAAAGGTTGTGTACTCGGTACGTACCTTATGTGGTGGCTGAGTGAATGGGTCTAGAGGAAGTACTATTCTGCTAGGGACCCTTTTACGCTGTGGAGAGTCAGCCTACGAGTGGCAATAGCGGCCAGCAACAGGGGGCATTCTGCTTGAGGCTATGGATATCGTCTCGGTCCTTGGTGAAGCCCTTATCTGCGTTCAAAAATGTCAGTATCGTTCCACTCGGAAGTTTCGGAGATTTGAAATTTGCTTTTCCGTCTTGCGCCGTTTTTCGGGATTTGCTGAAAACAAAGTGGTTGAAGATCGCTGTAGAGCTAGCTGGCTGCAGTTGAAGGGCCAGAAGATAGAGTGCAGGAAGTGCCTGCTGTAGAAGTGACTTGCATACGTAGGTATAGGGGACACAAACTGGACACGAGTGCAACTGCGCCTGTCGTCTGCCCATATAGGTCATCTTTCACTGTTTCCGAATACAGTGCATCCTGTTGTTTATGTGACGGTCACTATAAAGTCACAATATATATTGAGAATCGTATAAGATCGACTGGCTGATGCAGTCGTCGTTCTTTTAGGTAGGCAAGGCCATTGCTCATAGATCTGATTACGTATGTTGCGTGGTAGATCAGTGAATGGATCACGACGAATATCTGTATTGAGCCACAGTGAATCTTTACAGTTTTGAAAGTATCGGCACAGCACTCGAGATCTTCCTCGATCTTGCAGCTTACAAGCTGGTTGAAGATTGCTATAGGGTTGTGACATGCTTTGTTCAGCCATAGAGGATTTAAGATGGCCTTTGTCCTCCGAAACCATGGAACAGTTGTTTCCGGCTGTCAAGAAAATTGCTGTACGATGTAAGTCTCGCGTAGTGAGATCATACGAATCTGGTTCAAGTAACACTTCTGAGGTAAAAGAGTGTTGGCTAGTTAAGACGCGTCGCCTATGGAATGGCAGCGTGCAGCTTATCTTATCCGGGGGCCGAGGCGCCAGCGCGTTTAGGCATCACCATGCCTCGAGCATCACCAACCCCGCAAACCATCAACTTCCACAAGTCCAACATGGCGAACAGCAACAACGACTCTCAGCGAAGCTCAACCCGACCAGAGGATAACCCGTTCGTTGCCTTTCGCCGTTACGCCGACTCGCAAGTCTCGTCGCTCCTAAACACCGTCTTCACGCTCCCAGCCCAGATTGCGAACTACAACAACGCCCATCACGCACGGGAGCAATGTCTCTTCGGCAAAGCAGATCCTAAAAAATGTGAGGAGCTTCAGGCTTTGGATGCGCATACGGAGAAGCTGCGTCACGAGGGCACTGAATCATACCGGGCTGGCGACGTGCAGGCTGTATTGAAGAAGAGCGAACAGCTCATGATGATGGAACAGCAGGCCGGTGAGCTCAGAAGGGCTATACTCAGTGAGGCAGAGGATTTAGGGCGTAACGCTCAACAGCAGAAACAGTTGGTAGAGAAAGTGGGGAACAAGAAAGGTCAAGAGTGGTCAGACAGTTGGGATTGGCCAGCAGCAATCCGTGAGGATGATCAAGATGATACTGAATTTGGAAGATGGTTAGAGAGTCGTGCCCGAAGGGCTGGTGGTGAGATTGAACGCATGTTCACAAGGCTAGAAGAAGATGCGAGTAAGGTGTTCAGTGAGGAGATTGAGGATTTGCGCAGGCACTGGGCCGCTCATTACAACGAGAACGAATCGCAGGCTCAACAAGTGCAGCCTCGACAATGGTCACGAGCTTGGGCATGGCCACCGCCAGCTGATAAATCTACCAGCGAAGGGAAACACCTGGATAATCCATACTCGCCATCAGCACTGGAGGCAGACGAGCGAACGAAGCACATGGGCAGCCTGTGGCGCAATGCATTTGAGGATCTCATGCGTACAGCACAAGAGCATCCGTTGCTCTCGGATACAGAAAACTCACATTGCGACCAGATGGGTCTGTATGCTTTGCGAGATTATGAGAAACAGCTGTTGCAGCTAGAGCAAGATCAGAAGCGCAGGCTGCTTGTGGCACGTCAGGAGCACGCACGGAACGATACCAGCGATGAGCCGTGCTATGAATATGCACACGATCATGAAGACCAACACGACGATCCACCAACACCCATGCCGCAGCAGATTGAATTTTCCACTAGACAATTGCCATCCTCGGAATCGTCACAGAGCCCTGAAGCCGAGCTAGACACTTACGAGCGTATGCTCACAGCATCCTCTTCGCCTTCATCATCTGAAACTCAGTCGAAGATACTTTCTACGCTGACCACCACGGAACGCACGACTGCGCCTAATGGAACTGTCACCACAAAGGTCGTCTTCAAGAAGCGTTTTGCAGATGGCACTGAACAAAGCTCTGAGACAATCCATACACAGCCCGGTGAAGCTAGGCAACAGATTGAGGAACCGTGGAAGGCGATACAGCAGCCGTCAGTTGTTACAAGACCTCAAAGTGAGAAGAGAAGAAGTTGGTTCTGGTCGAATTGAGTCGTTGGTAGTTTGAAGATTGGGGAGCCTGGAAGAGGAACGGAGCTGCAAGCAGATATCTTTTCTCCCTCATGCATTGGCGTTTGCTGGATTCTCGGCGTTGAATAGCGACATACCCCACTCAATTCGAAATCTATTTACTTTCTTCTGGAACATTTATCGCCTTTCGCTGCCAATGTAGTTGCTCACGCTCTAGCATTGGACTCACCACTTCTCCACAAATATACAGCTTTAGAGCAGATATCTGGCCCTTTATGACGACCGGGACACAGAGCGATGCGATCCAAAAAGTGTCGAACACATGTTTCCTCCAGACTGGGTTGACGACACACCGTGGTTGTCAACTCTCTTGGCACTCTGCCATGAGCCCCTCATCCGGCGGATCTTTCTGACACAGCTACATCAGAGATCATCGCACCGTGCTGCTATGGCACAGCAACCTGTGAGAACAAGTCAAAGAAGAAGAAGAAGAAGAAGAAGAAGAAGAAGAAGAAGGCAGGACCGGACAGCGAGGTGCAGAGGCCACTGACAGTGATCCATAACTCGTTGTAAAATGTAGAACGTTGTGAAGTACTTGTGAAGTGTAGCCTTTGGTAAGCTCAATGTGAATTCATAATTTTTGGTATGATTTATGATTCTCGGGCGGGCACACTGTCTGTAATTCAATAGAACTGTCTGGAGTCATTGATTGAACAACATACGTGACGTTTTTCTAATCGATTTACACAGTGTTCTTCCAAACAAGGTTGCAGGTGGTGTTCTAATAAAAGATAAGCTTAGCGACTACCATAATCTCCCTCGCAGCAGAATGGAACAATGTTGGACCCAAGGAAATAAAGCATCCTAAACCGCGGCCAACAAAGCCATCTGGAGACCCTTACTGCTATTGTTATGCTGAAATGTGGAGGGCGCCTCGAGTCTTCATAGAGCTGCTCATGCTCGAGATTCACTGATGCATCTTTCAGCTCATCGTAAAATCATCATGTACCAAAAGACAGTGTTTCGCCAGATTCGTGCAGACATAGCCAATATTGGCCCGCTAAGAGCAAGAAGGAGAGTCGCCTCGTATCTGAAAGCTTTGTATTCGCCTGAGCTGGAGGGTAGAATTTGGTTTTATGAACAAGACGGGAAT
>Ga0079220_10000295_pt1 | contig 11785 bp, 7 predicted proteins | sample GAAS100_FD_75071 | JGI IMG/M metagenome (GOLD analysis project Ga0079220, IMG submission 75071) | Agricultural soil microbial communities from Georgia to study Nitrogen management - GA AS100 | ecosystem: Environmental > Terrestrial > Soil > Agricultural land | place: USA: Georgia | collected... | reverse complement strand
CAGGGTCCGGTACTCAAATCCACGGTCAGCCTGGTCAATTTGTTCGTCACCGTTCGCGACAAGCACAAGCGAATCGTGGCGAATCTCGCCAAGGAAGACTTCCAGGTCTTTGAAGACAATCAGCCGCAGAAAGTCGCGTTTTTCTCGAAGGAAGTGACCCTGCCCATTACGCTCGGGCTGCTGCTGGACACTTCCGGCAGCGAACAAGAGATGCTGGCCGCGATTCAGGACGCCGGGAGCCGCTTCATGAACCGCGTGATGCGCAAAGGCGACGAAGCCATGGTGCTCTCGTTCGACACCGACGTCGACCTTTTGTCGGACTTCACCGAGGACCGCGCGGCCCTTGATCGCGCCATACACCGCAGCCGTATCAATGCCCCCATGGGCGGCGGCATGGTTAATCCCGGTCCCGTCCCGACGGGAAATATCACCGGCACGGCTCTCTACGACGCCATCTACCTGGCCTGTAACGACAAACTCGCGACGGAAGCCGGCCGCAAAGCCATCGTGATCGTCACCGACGCCCAAGACGAGGGCAGCAAAATGAGCCTGGAAGAAGCCATTGAGGCCGCCCAGCGTACGGACACCGTCATCCATATTTTGCTGGTGTCCGATCCCCGCTTCGGTGCGAACGGCGGCGTAGGCAGGAAACTCTCCGAGGAGACCGGCGGCCGCATGATTTCGGTGTCTTCCGAAAAGAAACTGGAGCAGGCTTTCGATGAAATCTCCGAGGAGCTGCGCAGCCAGTACACCGTTGGCTACTACCCGACAGACACCGCCAAGGACGGCCGCTTCCGCAAAGTGAAAGTGGATATGACCAACAAGGATTACAAAGCCCTTACGCGCAAGGGCTATTACGCGCCGCGGTCCTGAACCGCACTGACCGTAGCTCCGGCAATTCCAGGCAGCGGAATTGACCCTTACAAGTTCCCCGTTTAGTATTTGGCTTCGACTTCACCGTGGACGGCCAGCTCATCGCTCATTACCGGATTCTCCGCAAGCTCGGCGGAGGGGGCATGGGCGTGGTCTACGAGGCCGAGGACACCAAGCTCAGCCGCCGTGTGGCGCTGAAGTTCCTTCCGGAAGAAACCCGCCAGGATTCTCAGGCGCTCGAGCGCTTCCTCCGCGAAGCGCGCGCGGCCTCTTCGCTCAATCATCCGGGGATTTGCGTCATCCACGCGATCGAACAGGACGACGGCCGGACCTTCCTCTGCATGGAGCTCCTCGAAGGCGAAACGCTCGACAAACAACTGAAGTCCGGTCCTCTTCCCCTTTTGCGCGCCATCGAGATCGGGATTCAGCTCGCCGATGCGCTCGACGCCGCCCACAAGCGCGGCATCATTCACCGGGACATCAAACCCGCGAATATTTTCATCACCCAGCGCGGCCAGGCAAAAATTCTCGATTTCGGCCTGGCCAAGCTGCTGCCGGAACACAACGGCGACCCGGGCGCTCTTCCTACGGCGGACTCCAATGCCACCCATCTCACCAGCCCGGGCATGGCCGTCGGCACCATCGCCTACATGTCTCCGGAACAGGCTCGCGGCGAGGAACTCGATCCCCGTACGGACCTTTTCTCCCTCGGCGCCGTGCTCTACCAGATGCTCACCGGCAAACATCCCTTCCCCGGTTCGACGAGCGCGATCATTTTCGACAACATTCTGCACAACGCTCCGGTCGCGCCGATTTCGCTGAACCGGGACCTTCCGCCAGAGGTCGAGCGAATCCTGAACAAAGCGCTGGAGAAGGACCGCGATATTCGATACCAGGTGGCGGCGGAAATTCGCGCGGACTTGAAGCGGCTGCAGCGCGAAATCGAATCCGGCAAAACGCCGGCGGCAAGCTCGTCTTCCGCTCGCGTCAGCACTGCGAGTGCTTCGGCGCCGGATTCGGCTTCGGGAGCTGCGCTGCAGTCCAGCAGCTCCGTAATTGTGGAAGCCGCCAGGCAAAACAAAATCGGCGCGGGCGCGGCGGTGTTGGTTACGGCGGTCCTGTTGATTGCGGCGGGCTACGGTATCTATACGTACGTGAAGCCGAAGCCGCATATTCCATTTGCGTCGTTCACCATTGAAAACCTGACGAACAACGGACATGTGGCGATATCGGTGATTTCGCCGGACGGAAAATATCTTTGTTACGCGATGGAAGAAAATGGGCTGCAGTCGCTGTGGCTGCGGCATATTCCGACTTCCAGCAACACGCAGGTGGTGGCGCCTGCCGCGACGCGCTACGCAGGAATCACGTTTTCTCCCGACGGCAATTACATCTTCTTCGTCCGGCGCGACGAAGCCGAGCACACCATCGCCATTCTTTACAGCGCGCCCGTTCTCGGCGGTTCGCCGCGCCTGCTCATTCGCGACGTGGACAGTCCCGTCACCTTCTCCCCGAACGGCCGCCGCTTCGCCTATCTGCGCGAGCGCCATGATTCCCCGAACTGGGACCTGCTCACCGCCAGGAGCGACGGCTCCGATGAACGTCCGATCTTCACGGACCGTTTTCTGGAGAGCGACAGCTATGTTCCCGCGTGGTCGCCCGACGGGAAAGTCATCCTGATCCCCAGCGAACAGCCCAATGCGCAGGACCTGGGAGCAATGACTATCGTCAACCCATCCGACGGAACCCAGAAAACATTCGCCACCGTGCGCGATCGCATTTACTACGACCCGGTTTGGCTGCCCGACGGCAGCGGAGTGATTCTCACTTCCGTCGCCCTGGATTCCGGCCTGCAGGTCCAACTCGGTTTTCTCTCCTATCCCGGCGGCGAATACCGGATGCTCACGACGGACACCAATGATTACGCCCGGCCCAGCGTTTCCGCCGACGGCCGCACCATCGCCGCGAATCAGCACAATTTCCGCTCGCAGTTCGGGATCGCTCCCGCGAATTCTCCGGATCAGCTCAAAGCGCTCCCGCTTTCTTCCAGCCAGAACTTGTGGGGATGGGTCTGGCTCTCCAATACGCGCCTGCTAGCTACCGAGGCGGGCGACGTTCGCGCGCTGGATACCTCTGGCGCTGAATCGCTGATCTTCTCCGACCGTGCTCATCTCCCGCAGTCCGTCGCCGTTTGCGGAAAGTACCTGGTCGTGCGGGAGATCGGACGTTCCGGCGGCGCCGAAACAAACCTCTGGAGAATGGATCAGGATGGCGCCAATCAAGAGCAGCTGACTTCAGGCCGTACCGACAAGGATCAGATCTGCGCCGGAGATGGCCGGTGGGTGTATTACATCGACCTCGCGGACAACAGTCACGTCAAACGGATCTCCACCGAAGGCGGGTCGCCCGAAACCATCGTGAATGCGCCCGTGGGCGTTTTTGCGCTTTCCCCGGACGCTTCAACCGTGCTCTCGTTCGAAGTGCGCGACTTCGACCACAAACTTACTCTGCGCTCCGATTCCGTCGAGAAGCGCGCCACGCAATACTTCGATATCGATCAGCGCGCTTCTTTTCCCATCCAACTCTCTCCCGGCGGCAAATCCCTCGTCTACACCGTGCGCGAGCACGGCGTCGACAATCTTTGGGAACAGGATCTCCCGGGAACAAACCGGCGCCAACTCACCCACTTCGATAAGGAACGCATCCTGCGCTTCGCGTTTTCGCCCGACGGCGCAAAGCTGGCCATTCAGCGGGGGCATCTGGAGCAGGACGCGGTCTTGCTGCGCGATACCTCGAAGTAGCGACCTGTCGGCAACGGCATCAGTGGTTTGCGCCGGAGGGCGAGGCACCCTGTGGCGGCGCCTGGTCCAGCGCGTTGCTTCGTGCGTAATAGCCGCGCCGCGCGCGCACTTCGTAGCCGTTGTGGTTCAGCACTTCCACTTTGATCCTGTGGTACTTACCGTTCGGAACGAAGTTCGTGGGGTTGTAAGTAATCGAATACTGGTTACGCAGTTCGTCGCCGATATCCTGGAACGATTGATCCAGATCGTCCACGTGATACGGAAAAAACGCCCGGCCGCCGGTCTCTTCCGCCAGGTCCGCGAGAATCTTGTCGCCGTCCGTCAAATGCATCTTGCGGTCCGCCGCTTTCAGCGGATCGGTCTGCGAAAGCTGAATCCACTCGGTGCTCGTGCTGATGGTGTAAATCACCACGCTGGTGCGCTGCGCCATTTCAATCGCTTCCGTGCGCGTGTGATCGGAAAGATTGTCTTCGCCGTCGCTGATCAAAATCATTACGCGGCGCACCACGTCCGGCTGGTCTCCGGGAGGCCGCGGCGGATGGCTCAACTCCTTCACGCAGGCGTCGTAAATCGCATCGTAGACGGCCGTGCCGCCTCCGGCGCGCGTCGCCACAATCTGGTCCCGTAGAGAACCGGTGTCGCCGGTGAACGTTTGCAGAATCTGCGGTTCGTCGTCGAAGGTCATCACGAACGCCTGGTCCTTGCCCCGCCGGATCACGCTGTACAGGAAATTCACAGCCGCGTCCTGCTCGAACTTGATGCGGTCGCGGATGCTGTTCGAAGTGTCCAGGAGCATCCCGATGCGTAACGGAAGATCCGTCTGCCGGCTGAAGTAGCGAATGTCCTGCGGATTGCCGTCGTCCAGAATCTTGAAGTCGCCCTTGTCCAGATCTGGCACCAGCTTGTTCCGCCGGTTCAACACCGTGAACAGCACGTCCACCAGGTTAACTTCCCGCCGGATGGTCTGGCTTTGCTGCGGCGCCTGCGGCGGTGATGCGGCAGGCTGTTGTTGCGCGCGCTCGGTGAGCGGCACGAGGGCCAGGCCAACTGCAGCGGCAGCGATGATCATTGTTCGGCGCATGGGACTCGATTATAGGAACGCCGCCAGCGCAGCGTCAATTTTTGCGCGCGCGTCGCCTTCGCCGGTAGCCGCGGCCAATTGCGCCAGAAAATCACGCAACTCGGGCGCCGGCGGCGCGGTCACCGAGATTTCCTTTCCGCTTCTGGGGTGAACAAACTGCAGCTTTGCGGCGTGCAGGAACTGGCGATGCAACGGTGGAAGAACGACTTTGCCGATGCGAATCCGCCCGGCGGCCCCGTACAGACTATCCCCCGCGACGGGATGCTGAATGGCTGAGAAGTGCACGCGGATTTGATGCGTCCTCCCCGTGTGGAGTTGGATTTCCACCAGTGTGTGCCCCGCCAGCCGCGCCAGCGTTTTCCAATCCGTCCGCGCCTCCCGCGCTCTTCCCGGCGCCGCCCGCCTGCGCGCCGTCATGCGCACGCGGCGTTTTGGATCCCGCGCGATCGAAAGCTCGATTCGGCCCGTTTCGCCCGCCAGCTTTCCCTGCACCAGCGCCAGATACGTTTTCTTCACTTCGCGGTGCTGAAAAGCGGCCGCCAGTTTCGCGTGGGCGAAATCGTTCTTGGCGATCAGTATGGCTCCGGAAGTGTCTTTGTCCAACCGATGCACGATGCCGGGCCGCAGCGCGTCGCCCCCTCTCGAAAGAGACTGCCCGCGCCCGAGCAGAGCGTTTACCAGCGTACCATGCGAGCTTCCCGCCCCCGCGTGGACCGTCATTCCCGCGGGTTTGTTGACGACGATTACGTCCTCGTCCTCATAGAGAACATCCAGCGGAATCGCTTCCGGTTCGGCCCGCAACGCCTCCCGCGGCCGTGGATTTACGGTAACCACGTCCCCGTCGCGCAGTTTTTGCGAAGCCTTTGCCGCCTGCCCGTTCCGCAGAACCAGTCCTTCCTCGATCAGTTCCCGCACGCGCGCACGCGACAATTCCGGCAAGCGCCCGGCCACGAACTTGTCCGCGCGGGCGCCCGCATCCGGCGGCGTTACCCGCAACACGATTTCCTTGCTCTCCGGCACGCGGGCATTGTAGCAGGTGCCTGCCGCGATTCCTTTCGCGCGAAAAGAAGCCTGTCTTCCCTCACATGCGTCTAAAATGCGGATTCGAGAGGATGCCTATGCTCATCCGCCGCTGCCGGTCGGCTCTCACCAGAAAATCAATTTCCTGCGCAGCCTTTTGCGCGGCGATTCTCGTTTTCGCCACGTGTGCCCGGCCCGCTCGCGCTCAGGAAGTTGCCCTTACCTTCGACGACCTGCCGGAGCATGGGCCGCTACCACCGGGTGTCTCGCGAACCGATGTTGCCGGGAGCATCCTCAAAACGCTCAAAGAAGCCCACGCGCCTGCCACCTATGGCTTCATTAACGCTTCGAAGCTCGATGCGTCGCCCGGAGAGATCGAGGTCTTGAAGCTTTGGCGCGCAGCCGGCCAGCCGCTCGGAAGCCACACTTACACGCACATGAGTCTCACCGCCAACACGCCGGAAGCGTTCGAGAAGGACATCGCAAAAAATGAACCGGTCCTCAGGTCGCTGATGGGAAACGCCGGCTGGCACTGGTTCCGTTATCCCTTCCTGTGGGAAGGCGATACGCTCGAAAAGCGCCATGCCATACGCGACTACCTCGAGCGGAATCACTACCGCATTGCGCAAGTCACTCTCGACTTTGAAGATTACGCGTGGAATGCGCCTTACGCGCGATGCGCGGCGAAGAAGGATGAAAAAGCCGTCGCGTGGCTGAAGGAAAGCTACCTGGCCACTGCGGACCAATATATTGCGCTCGACCAACAGCTTTCGCAGCTGGTCTTCGGACGCGACATCAAGCACGTGCTTCTGCTGCACATCGGCGCGTTTGACGCCAGGATGCTTCCCGAATTGCTCGATCACCTGAAAGCAAAGGGATTCAAGCTGGTTACGCTGGAGGAAGCCGAAAGCGATCCCGCTTATCAAACCGATCCGGATGCCCCGCTCAAGTACGGCGGCACTTTGCTGGAACAGCTCGTCGAAGCGCGCGGAATTCCCTACCCGTCGCATCCGGAAAAGCCCATGAAAGAGCTCGCAGCGATTTGCCGGGACGCAGCCGCCACGCCGCATTAAAGCTCGACTTCGATTGTCGTATCAGGTATGCGTCGAGCGGCTGGCTTCCGCATCGCGCGGGACGAATAACACATCGATCAGCACCAGAATGGCGCCCACGGTAATGGCCGCGTCCGCCACGTTGAACGCCGGGTAGCGGTAGGTTCCGAACCACACTTCAAAAAAGTCCGTCACCCCGCCGTGCAGGATCCGGTCCGTCAGGTTTCCCGTGGCGCCTCCAAGCAGCAACGCGAGCCCGATAGCCGTGCTCGCTCCGCCACTGCGACTCGAAACGAGAAACCACGCCACCCCGGCAATCACGATCAGCGAGCCGGCGATCAGCGCGACATGCACCCACGAAGACTGTGCATCCGCAAACAGGCTGAACGCTATGCCGGGATTCTTCGCATGCACCAGGTAAATAAAATTGTGCACCACCTGGTGGCGCCATCCTTCGATGGTCCGCGATTCGATCAGGCCCTTGGTCAGCCGGTCGAGAAACACTACCGCGAGCGTCACCCAAAGCCAGCGCACGCGCGAGGGGATGCTCATGCCTTTTGCAGAAAGCGTCGCGAAGAGGCTGGCTGGCAGGCCACAAGCATCGTTCGCCCTCTACGTCGCGGCTTGCGAAGACTGCCCATCTTCAATCTCTTTCAGCGCGGCGCTGCATCGCTCGCAGACGTTTGGATACCGCGAATTCTCGCCCACGTGCACCGAGTAATTCCAGCAACGCTCGCATTTTTTGCCGTCCGCGCGGCGAACAATTACTTCGAGCGACGGCACAATATCCGAGCGGTAATCCGCTTCTTCTGCCGTGAAGAACTCCACCTGCGAAACGATGAACAGCGCCGGAAGTTCAGCCAGATAGTGCTTCAGCTTGGCCTTCAGTTCCGGATTGCCGTTCAGCAGGACCTTGGCCTCCAGGCCCGAATTGATTTTTTTGGCGTTTCGCGCCGCTTCCAGCGCTTTCAGCACCTCTCCGCGCACTTTCGCCAGCAACTCCCAGCTCGCAACCTGTCCCGCCGGGATTCCCGTGCGCAATTCCGTCTCCTGCGGAAATTCCGCGATATGTACGCTCTCCGCCGCGTCCTCGCCTTTCGGCAGATACTTCCAGATTTCTTCCGCCGTAAACGCCAGCACTGGCGCGGCCAGCCGCACCAGCGCGCCGGTAATTTTGTAAATCGCCGTTTGCGCCGACCGCCGCGCTTTGTTCTTTGCGGCTTTCGTGTACAGCCGGTCTTTCAGCACGTCATAGTAAAACGCGCTCAGGTCCACAACGCAGTAGTCGTGGAGAGCGTGGTACACGCGGTGAAACTCATATGCCGCGTACCAATCCCGGCATTTCTTAACCAGCTCCGCGGTGCGCTCCAGCATCCAGCGGTCAATTTCTTCCAGATTTTCGCTGGCAATCGTGTCGCGCGCCGCATCAAAATCCGAAAGATTCCCCAGGCCGAAGCGGAACGTGTTTCGGATCTTCCGGTACGCTTCGCTGAGCTGCGTCATCACGCGCTCGCTCATCTTCACATCGGCCTGATACTCCACCGAAGCCACCCACAGCCGCAGCAGGTCCGCCCCCCACTTCTCGCAGATCTCCGCCGGCTCGAGGGCGTTGCCCAGCGATTTCGACATTGGCCGGCCCTGCTCGTCGAGCGTCCAGCCGTGCGTCACTACCCCCTTGTACGGTGCGTGGTGCCGGATTCCCGTCGCCACCAGCAGCGAACTGTGGAACCAGCCGCGATACTGGTCCGGCCCTTCGAGGTATACGTCCGCAGGCCACTCGGCTCCTTTCAGTACGGACAGATGCGACGAGCCCGAGTCGAACCACACATCCAGAATGTCGTTCTCCTTGCGCCATTTTTGCGCGCCGCAGGAGCACTTCGTTCCCGCGGGCAGCAGTTCTTCCGCCGAATGCTTGTACCACGCGTCCGCGCCTTCTTTTTCAAACCACCGCACCACGTTCTTCAGCGCCCCGTAATCCTTCAATTGGTTGCCGCATCCTTCGCAGAAAAACACGATGATCGGCACGCCCCAGAAGCGCTGGCGCGAAACGCACCAGTCCGGCCGCTTCTCGATCATTTCGTACATGCGGTCTTCGCCCCACGCCGGAATCCACTTCACGCCGTGGATCTCCTCGAGCGCCTCCGCGCGCAGCGATTTCTTGCTGTCCGTCGGCACCGCCTCCATTCCGATGAACCACTGTTCCGTGGCCCGGAAAATCACCGGGTTGTGGCAGCGCCAGCAGTGCGGATAGCTGTGCTTGTACGGATGATGTCCCAGCAGCGCGCCGCGCTCCGCCAACAGCTTCACGATGATCGGGTTCGCTGTAAAGACATCCTTGCCCTTATATTCCGGCAAGCCTTCGACGTATTCGCCGCGGTCGTTGAGCGGCGCGTAAATCTCCAACCCGTATCTCTGGCCGGAATTGAAGTCGTCCACGCCGTGGCCGGGAGCTGCATGCACGATCCCGCTGCCCTGATCGAGCGTCACGTAATCGGCAAGGATTCCCGGTACCTGTACCGCCACAAAGGGATGCTGAAACTTCATCCCGTCGAAGTCCCGCCCGCGATAAGTGCCCAGCACCCGCGCTTCTTGAATCTCGCACTCCGTCTGCAGCGCCGCCACGCGATCCGCCGCCAGCAGCAGCTTCCCTTTTTCCGTCTCCACCACCGCGTACTCGAAATCAGGATGGAACGCCAGCGCGCGGTTATGTGGAATCGTCCAAGGAGTCGTCGTCCAGATCACCGCGCTGACGTCGCCGCCGATTTTCGCAGCTTCGCCTTTTCCACCGCCAACCACTTTGAAGGTCACCCAGATCGACGGGCTCGAGTGATCCTCGTACTCAACCTCCGCCTCCGCCAGCGCCGTCTGGTCATAAATGCACCAGTACACCGGCTTCCTCCCGCGGTACACGTAGCCCTTCTCCATAAACTCCAGAAATGCGCCCGCGATCACCGCTTCGTAGTCGAAACTCATCGTCAAATAGGGATCGTTCCAACGCCCAAAAATCCCCAGCCGCTTGAAATCTTTCTTGTGCTGTTCCACGTAACGCGCGGCAAATTCCCGGCAAAGTTTGCGGAATTCCGCCGGCGGCACTTTGCCTTTTCCGCCCAGCTCTTTTTCCACTTGCGTCTCGATCGGCAATCCGTGGCAATCCCATCCCGGCACGTACGGCGCGTAGTGCCCCGCCATGCTCTTGGACTTCACGATCATGTCTTTCAGGATTTTGTTCAGCCCCGTGCCCAGGTGGATCGATCCCGTCGGGTACGGCGGCCCGTCGTGCAGCACAAACAGAGGCTTGCCTTTGCGCCCCTCCAGAATCCGCTCGTAAATTCCGCTTTCATGCCACGCGGCGAGCTGCTTCGGCTCGTTCTGCGGAAGGCTCGCCTTCATCGGAAAATCCGTCTTCGGCAAGTTCAGGCTTTTTTTCAGATCGATGGGTTCGGGCATGATGGTCGTTAAATGAACGTCCTTGTTCTCCGGGTGTCTCTCGCTCTAAGCCGGATGCGCCTGGGGCCCGTTCCCGCCGCTTTGGTAGCAGGCTCCCCGCGTGTATTTGACTCTGCGCTGTACAGCTAGAAACATCGAAAAGCGGAATAACCTCGTATGTTACAATAGACGTCAGCAGGTGTCAGCCGCAGGGACCGGTGCAACCAATCGCGGCCTTCGCGAATCGTATCGGACGGAGACACCCCGAAAGGGATTTTTGCGTCTAACCTAAGGTGTCAATCGTGTCGGGAAGCTTTTCCAAGCTGGTTCCCCCAGAAGCCCTCAAGCCCAATCGCATTGCGGCTTCTCCGTCTCCCGTGTCTTCGGGAGCCGCTCCTAATTTCGGTCGTCCGCCCCACCTGATGCCCGACAATTTCTGGTCCAACCTCAAACAGTTCCTGTTTGAGCGCCCCGTAAAGATTCGCGCCAATTATCGTTCGCCCTTAATGCCCGCGGATTTTGGCGGCGGCTTCGGCGACAACCTCCGCGATTTCTTCCGTTCCAAGCCCCTTCCCAAAGGCGCTGCCAACAGCAAGCTGGCGGTCAACTGGGGCGGCAATTTTGGCGGCTTCTGGGATCGCATTGGCGAACTCTTCTCTCCCGCGAAGCAGCCACCTCTTCCTCCCGGCATCAAGCCGGTAAAAGTCCGCGACATTTGGTCCAAGGACGAAAACTTTGGCTGGACCCAGGCCGTCTCAATGGGCCTTCACGCCGGTCTGATGATCTTGTTGATCGTCCCTATTTTTTTCAAGGTCGTGCCGCAAACCCAGGCCAGCAACACCGACGCGGTTCCCTTGGATATCTCTCCGTACGTTGCCAAGCTGCCTGCCGGCAACAACAAGGCCGGTGGCGGTGGCGGCGCAAACGATCACACTCCCACTCCCGTGAACAAGGGCAAGCTTCCTAAGTTCAAGATGACTCAGTTCGCCGCGCCTATGGTCAAGCCCTTGAACCCGAACCCCAAGCTGGCCATGGATCCGTCTCTCCTTGGTCCTCCCGATCTCAAGATGCAGAGCCCGAATCTTCCAAACTTCGGCGATCCTCTCGCGTCAGCGGTCTCCGATTCGCTCGGGCACGGCAACGGCTCCGGTATCGGCAGCGGTACTGGCGGCGGCCTTGGTCCCGGTGAAGGTGGCGGCACCGGCGGAGGCGCTTTCCGCGCGGGCGTCAACGGCGTCGGCATGCCCACCTGCTTCTACGCTCCCGACCCGCAGTATTCCGACGAAGCTCGCAAGGCCAAGTATCAGGGCATCGTGGTGCTCGAAGGCGTCATCACGCTGGACGGCAAAGTGACGCAAATCCGGGTCGTCAAGAGCCCCGGCCTCGGTCTCGACGAAAAAGCCGTCGAAGCCGTTCGCACGTGGCGCTGCAAGCCCGCCATGGGCCCCAACGGCAAGCCCGTGCCCACTCAGGTTCCCATCGAAGTCACTTTTCGCCTCTTCTAGTCCCCGTCCGGAAATTCAAGCAACCTT
>Ga0079220_10000294_pt1 | contig 11813 bp, 7 predicted proteins | sample GAAS100_FD_75071 | JGI IMG/M metagenome (GOLD analysis project Ga0079220, IMG submission 75071) | Agricultural soil microbial communities from Georgia to study Nitrogen management - GA AS100 | ecosystem: Environmental > Terrestrial > Soil > Agricultural land | place: USA: Georgia | collected... | reverse complement strand
GCCGACCCGCTGGCGCAGCACGACACCCCCCGGCACCGCACCGTGGCGCGCAACGACCGCCCCGGCGTCGAGTCGCTCGACGAGGAGATCCTCGACACGCTCGCGCCGCGGCTCGAGAGCGGCCGGCCGTTCGCCGGCGTGTACGACATCGGCAACCACGATCTGACGGTGGGGGCCCGCATCGCCGGCCGGATCGCCGAGCGGTTGGGCAACGTGGGGCTGCCGCCGGGAGCGATCCGGCTGCGGTTCCGCGGCAGCGCGGGGCAGAGCTTCGGGGCGTTCGCCCTGCCGGGCATGCGCCTCGAGCTCGAGGGCGAAGCGAATGATTATGTAGGTAAGGGACTCACTGGTGGAGAGCTTGTGATCCGGCCGTTTCGCGAGAGCGTGCTCGCGGGCACGGCCGAGCAGCAGGTGATCCTCGGGAACACAGCGCTGTACGGCGCCACCTCAGGGCGGCTGTTCGCCGCGGGCCGGGCGGGAGACCGCTTCGCCGTGCGCAATTCGGGCGCCTGTGCCGTCATCGAAGGGGCTGGCGCGCATTGCTGCGAGTACATGACCGCGGGAGTGGTGGTCGTGCTCGGACCGGTGGGCCGCAACTTTGCCGCCGGCATGTCGAACGGCGTGGCGTTCGTGCTGGACGAGACCGAGACGTTCTCGGCTCGCTGCAACACGGACATGGTTGCGGTGCGCTCGCTCGAGCCGTCGGACGAGCCGCTGGTCCTCGACCTGGTGCGGGAGCACCTGGCGGCGACGGGCAGCGCGCGGGCGCGCGCCGTGCTCAACTCCTGGGAGCGGTCGCGCGAGCTGTTCCGCAAGGTGGTTCCTTACACGGCACCAGTGGCCGCGGAGCCGGCGGCGGCGGAAGAGGCGGCGGCGGTGTAACGCCGCACCAGCGGCAGCTCGAGCGCGTCACGCAACGCCTGCCAGCTCGCCTCGATGATGTTCTCGGAGCACCCCATGGTGCTCCACCGCTCGGACCCGCGGGCCGACTCGACGAGCACCCGAGGCTTGGCAGCGGTCCCGAGGTGCTCGTCGACGATGCGCACCTTGTAATCCACGAGATGCACGTCCGCGAGCTCGGGGTAGTGCGGCAGCAACGCCTTGCGGACCGCACAGTCGAGCGCATTGACCGGACCCGCGCCCTGGGCAGCCGTGTGGATCACCGTTTCGTCGACGCGCAGTTGCACCATCGCCTCGGCCGTCGTGCCGCCTCCGCTCCGCCCCGCCACGATCACCGTGAAGCCCAGCAGCTCGAACGGCGCCCGGTAGTCGGGGGACGAGCGGCGCACGAGCATCTCGAACGATCCGTCCGCCGCCTCGAATTGCAGGCCCGCGTACTCGAGCTCCTTCACTCGCCGCAACACGCCCGCGTCCGCGGCCACGCCCAGGGCGTCCGCTCGCAGCCGCACGGTCTGGCGTCCCGATAGCTCGCTCACGACCACGCGCATCTCGTTGCCCACGAGCGCGGGGTCGACGTGTTGATAGCTCTCCGGCAGCTTGGCGACCGCGGCGACGTGTATGCCGCCCTTGTGGGCGAACGCGCTCGCGCCCACGTATGGCGCGTGGGTATCGGGATTCAGATTGGCCACGGCCGCGACGAAGCGCGCCACGTCGGTCAACTGGCGCAGCTGGTCGGGCGGTAGGACGTCATGCCCGAGCTTGAGCTGCAGCGTCGCGATGAGCGGGACCAAATCGAGATTGCCGCAGCGCTCGCCGTACCCGTTGATCGTGCCCTGCACGTGTACGCAGCCGGCGCGCACCGCCGCCAGGGCGTTGGCGAGGGCGAGCCCGCTGTCGTTATGGAGATGGATGCCGAGCGGCGTGCGAAGCCGCTCGCGCACGGCGCGCACGCGTTCTTCCACGACCGGCGGCAGCTCGCCGCCGTTCGTGTCACACAGGACGATGCACCGGGCCCCCCCGTCGGCCGCCGCCTGCAGCGTCGCCAGCGCGTACTCAGGGTCCAGACGATAGCCATCGAAGAAGTGCTCCGCGTCGTAGATCACCTCCCGCCCCAGCCGACCGCAATAGGCGACGCTGTCGGCGATCATGCGGAGGTTCTCGTCGCGGGTGGTCTCGAGCACCCGGTCGACATGCAGGGTGGAGCTCTTCCCCACGAGTGTGACGACCGGGGTGTCGGCCTCGAGCAACGCGGTGAGGCTGGCATCGGCTTCGCAGGTTTGACCGGCCCGGCGCGTCATTCCGAACGCCGCCACCCGCGCGTGCGCGAGCGGCTCCTTCCGAATGCGCCGGAAGAACTCGGCGTCCTTGGGGTTCGAACCGGGCCATCCGCCTTCGAGGTAGTCGATGCCGAACGCGTCGAGCCGACGCGCGATTTTGAGCTTGTCGTCGACCGAGAGCGAGAGGCCCTCGCGCTGAGTGCCGTCGCGCAGCGTCGTGTCATACAGCAGCAGCTCCATGGTCGCCCCCCTCGCACAAAAAGCGGCGCGGCCTCTCGAGCTTTCGAGAGGCCGCGCCATGCTGATACTCGATGGAGAATCCGTCAGTCGAATGCCGGCGCGCCGCCTCTCAGGAAGAGTCGGATGGTAATGCTCGGAATCGGCCGGTGCGCGCGACGGACGCTCATGCGTGTGATACTAACCGCTGGTCCCGGGCCGTCAATCCCACGGAGCTCACGCGCGCCCGCACGACCTCGCCGATCACAACCGTCGCCGGGGGCTCGAGGCCGGCCGCGGCCGCGCGGGCGGCGATGTCGCCGAGGGTGCCGAAGACGGCCTGCTGCGTGGGGAGCGTGCCGCTCGCGATCACCGCGGCGGGAGTATCGGGCGCGGCGCCGTGGGCGCGCAGGCGCGCGGCGATCTCCGGCAGCGAGGAGAGTCCCATCAGCACCACCAGCGTGGGCACCCGCGTGAGCGCCTCCCAATCGAGCGTCGAGCCGTCGCGGCATTCGTGTCCCGCCACCACGGCGAACGCTGCGGCGATGCCCCGCTGCGTGACGGCAATGCCCGCCGCTCCCGGGACGGCAGTCGCGGAGGTCACTCCAGGAATGACCGCAAACGGCACGCCCGCCGCCGACAGGGCCTCGCACTCCTCGGCGCCCCGGCCGAAGACGAAGGGATCGCCGCCCTTCAAGCGCACCACGGCCAGGCCACGCCGGGCCCGGTCGATGAGCAGCGCGTTGATGCTCGCCTGGTCCGTGCGCTCGCCGTGCGGCTGTTTGCCGACGCACACCCGCTCCGCGCCGGTGGGCGCCTCCGCGACGAGTGCCGGAGCGACGAGCCGATCATAGACGACGACGTCGGCCGCGCGCAGCAGCTCGAGTCCCTTGACGGTAATGAGCCCAGGGTCGCCGGGGCCGGCGCCGACCAGATAGACAGCTCCCTGTTCCCACCCTGAAGGGTGCCGCGGAGCCTCGGCGACGAGCTCATCGACTCGCCGCCGCGCTCCGTCGAGGTCCCCTCGTCGCACGGAGTCGATCACGTCGGAGTCGACGATCCGATACCACAGCGCCGTCCGCGTGCGCGCGTCGGGGACCCGGGCTGCCACCCCGGGGCGCAGCTCGCCCAGGAGCTCGCACAACCGGGCCTCCGCCCGCCCGACCAGACAGGCGATACGGTCGCGCAGCCGCACCGCCAGCGCCGGGCTCTTGCCAGCGGTCGACACCGCGACCGTGATGTCGCCCTCACGGTGGATGGCGGGTGCGATGAAGCTCGAGTGCTCCAGATCGTCCACGGCGTTGAGCGGCATGCCCAGGCGTTCCGCTTCGGCCCATATGGCGGCGTTGGTCTCCCGATCGTCGGTGGCCGCGATCGCGAGCCAGGCGCCCGCCAGATCGCCCGCACGGTACGGGCGGCGCCGCAGCTCGACGCCGTTACGACCGGCGAGCGCCGTCAGCGTCGGTGACGTGGCGGGACTGACCACCGTGACGTGCGCGCCGGCGGCGAGCAGCCCACGGACCTTTTGCTCCGCGACCGCGCCGCCGCCGACCACCACCGCGCGACGCGCCCGGAGATCGAGAAAGACGGGATAGAACGCCGTCATACACTCACCGAGTGGCCGGCCCGCAGCGCGTCCACGCCGACGCGATCGCAGAAGTCTCCGAACCGCTCGCCCGGGCGCCGCTCGTCGCGGTAGCGCTCGAACAGCGGCCGCACCGCGGCCACCAGCCGGTCACGCGGCACGAGATCGGCGTAGAGCGAGCCGAGGCGCGTACCCAACATGCTGCCACCCACGAACACCGCGTACTTGTTCAGCGAGCGTCCCACGAACGCGAGGTCGGCGGTGTAGGGTCGCGCGCACCCGTTGGGGCAGCCGGTCATCCGCACGGTGAGCGCCGCATCGGCGACGCCCAGCTCCGCGAGCTCGCGCTCGAGTTGGGTGATCACCTCCGGCAGCGCCCGCTCCGCCTCGGCGAGCGCGAGGCCACAGGTAGGGAGCGCCGGGCACGCCAGCGACCAGCGGCGCACCGTGGAGAGAGCGCCGTGCGGCGCGACGCCGTGATCGTCGAGGATGCGCTCCACCAACCTCCGGTCCCGCTCGGCGATGTCGGTGAGCAGCAGATTCTGTTGCGGCGTCAGCCGCACGCCGCTGGCCAGCTTCTCCACGACGCGACGGATACCGCTGCGCAACCGGCGTGACTCGTCGTCACGGATGCGACCGTTTTCGATGAACACTCCGAGAAACAACCGGCCGTCGCCCTGATCGTGCCAGCCGAGATGATCCTCGATGGCGGTGACATCGACAGGCGCGGGCGGAGGCAGCGGGCGCCGCAGCTCGCGCTCCAGCTGGTCTCGGAACCAATCGAGCCCGCGGGCATCGATGAGATACTTGAGCCGCGCGTGGCGGCGATCGCCGCGGTTGCCGTGATCGCGCTGCACCCTGACGATGGCCTCCGCAACCTCGACGACCTCGTGAGTCCGCGCGAAGGCCACGGCGTCGGCGAGCCGCGGGTACGTGTCCTCCTTGCCGTGGGTCCTCCCCATCCCGCCGCCGACGAGGACGTTGAACCCCACGAGCAGGTCTCCCGCCGCGACGACGAGGAAACCCAAATCGTTCGAGTGCACGTCGCAGCAGTTGTCGTCCGGAAAGGCGAACGCGACCTTGAACTTGCGCGGCAGATAGCGCGTGCCGTAGATCGGCTCGGTGCCGGCGGTCCCCCCCGCCCCCCCCGCTCCCCCCGCCCCCCCCGTTACCGGTTCGCCGTCGAGCCAGATCTCGTGGTACGCCCGTGTACGGGGCAGCAGGTGATCGGAGAGCCGTCGGGCGATTGCGAGCACCTCCTCCCGCAATCCGCCCACTGCAGGCGCCGGGCACGATATCACGTTGCGCACCACGTCACCGCAGGCGCCGAGTGTGGTGACCAGCGCATCGTTCACGGCGCGAATGGTCGCTTTGAGATCGCCCTGCAACACCCCGTGGAACTGATTTCCCTGGCGGGTCGTGACTCGCAGCGTGCCGTTGCCGTAGCGCTCCGCCAGCTCGTCGATCACGAGATACTGACGCCCGGTCAGGACACCGCCCGGTAGCTTGCAGCGGACCATGAATTGATGCGCGGGCTCGGCGTCGGTGCCCCCCCGGCGGCGCTCGCGGCGCTGGTCGCGGTCCTCCTGCTGGTACGTCCCGTGGAACTTGAGGAGCTGGGCTCCGGCCTCGGAGAAATGCCCGGCGCCGGCCGCGAGCTGATCGGCCAGATCCCCGCGCAGCCCGCGGCTCTCCTCCTTCACCCGCTCCGCAGGGCTCAGCGGCTCGTCAGGCAGCATCGTGCTTGGCCCGTCGTCAGCTCAATGTGTCTCATGGCCATCCTGGATGGTGTGGCGGAAACGCAGCGGGCCCGCTTCCCAGTGGGAAGCGGGCCCGATCGATTCGCGCGTGTCGTTACAACCTAAGTGGGCATCATCCGATGCCGCCCGTCACCGCGCTACAACCGCGTCCGCTCCCCAAAGAGCGCGTACACATCATCCGACAGAGCGGACAACAGTGGTGAGCGGAGCGCGTGAGCATCGAGTCGGTATTTATCGGGCAGCCCCCGCCGTGTCAACCACACGGTCGAGCGGGCCCGGGGGCGGCCAGCGCTGGTGCCGCGGAGACGTTATCTTCGCCTCAGAGGATCCCTACCGATGCTTACACCCAGACGGTTTGTGTTCCGTGGCATTGTGATCATGGCCTGTGCCACGGCACTGTGTGCTCCGGAGTCTCCAGCGCAGGCTCCCCCAGCCCCGCCCCAGCCGAAGCCCGCGGGCGGCGACGGTCGGGGCAATCGTCCTCCGGATTATCCCGTGCGTCCTCCGGCTGCTCCCGAACAGCTGGCGCATGGCCAACAGCTCTTCGGAGGCAATTGCAGCTTCTGCCATGGCTCGGACGCCAGGGGCGGTGAAGTGGGACCGAACCTGGTGCGTGCGCAAGTGGTTCTGGATGACCAACACGGGGAGCTCATCACTCCGATCGTCCAAGACGGCATCCCGGCCCGGGGAATGCCCAAGTTCGCGTTGAGCGCGGCGGACATCGCCGACATCGCCGCGTGGTTGCACAACCAGCCGCTGTCTGATCGGGGCACGCCAAGCAGGCTCGACATCCTGGTGGGAAACGCCACTGAGGGCGAGGCCTACTTCAGCGGCGCTGGGCACTGCACGCAATGCCACTCGGTTACGGGAGATCTCGCCGGGATCGGCGGCAGGTACGAACCGAAAGCGATTCAAAACCTGATCGTGTCCGGTGGCGGCGCTCGCTTCGGTCGGCGGTCGGCTGGTTCTGAACAGTCATCGAAGCCGCCGACTCCGACGGTGACGGTCACGCTCCCCTCGGGGCAGATCGTGCGAGGAGAGCTCGATCACATCTCCGCCTTCATTGTCGCGCTGAGAGACTCGGACGGGACGTACCGCAGCTTCGCCAGACACGGCTCGATCCCCAAGGTGGTCGTCACCAATCCACTGCAATGGCATGTCGACATGCTCCCAAAGTGGCACGACGCGGACATCCATAACCTGACGGCCTATCTCGTCACAGTGAAATGATGAAGACAGCCACGCTGCTGCTTTTGATTCCGTTCTGTCTGCCGAACGGGCCGCTGGTAGGCCAGGGTTTGGATCCCGCGTTGCTGACCAAGCCCGCGACGGACGCATGGCCCACCTATGCGGGCGACTATACGCAGCGTCGTTACAGCACCCTCAGACAGATCGACAGGACCAACGTGCGGCACCTCACCCTCGCTTGGGTGCGGCGGCTGACGGCCGGACCCGGCGGTGGTGAAGGCGGGTTCTTCGGGCCGCCTGCTGGGCCTCCCGCCATCACCGGCGGTGTGGCCGAGGAGCCGGTGACCATGCCGGGAGCGACGAGCGGATCGCCGCGTCTGTCGGGATCGATTCTGCAGGTAAACGGCATCCTCTACGTCTCGTCGCCCGACAATGCCTGGGCGATGGACGCGCTCGATGGTCATGTGCTCTGGCACTACTGGTGGAAGTCGCGCGGCGGCATCCACATCGGCAACCGCGGCATGGCGATGTACGGCGACTGGCTCTACTTCGAGGCGCCGGACGACTATCTCGTGTCGCTGGACGCGAAGACGGGCCAGGAGCGCTGGCACAAGGAGATCGCCGACTTCAGCCAGCAGTATTTCTCGACGACGGCGCCGGTGGTGGTGGGCGATCACGTGCTGGTGGGCACGGGCGACGATCTGGACGCGCCGGGCTTTCTGCAATCGTTCGATCCGAAGTCCGGCGACCTGCAGTGGAAGTTCTACACCGTGCCGATGAACCAGGGGGATCCGGGCCTCGAGACGTGGGCGAGCCTCGACGCGGCACGCCACGGCGGCGCGCAGGTGTGGATGCCGGGCTCCTACGACCCCGAGACGCATCTGTACATCTTCGGGACTGGGAATCCGACGCCGGCGTACACGGCCCTGCTGCGCGCACCGCGCGACGTCCACACGAACCTGTACACCTGCTCGGTGGTCGCGCTGAACGTGGACACCGGAAAGATGGCGTGGTACTACCAGACCTCGCCGAACGACACGCACGACTGGGATTCGACCCAACCGGCGGTGCTGGTCGACGGAATGTTCGCGGGGAAGCCGCGGAAAATGGTCTTGCAGGCGTCGCGCAACGGTTACTTCTACGTGCTCGACCGGACCAACGGTAAGCATCTGCTTACGGCGAAGTACTCCGACGCCGCCAACTGGGCCGAAGACATCAACGCCACGGGACAGCTCGTGCGGAACCCGGAGAAGGACAACACCGTCGCCGGCTCGCTGGTATCGCCCGACAACGGCGGCGCGACGAACTGGATGCCCCCCAGCTACGATCCCCAGACGGGACTGTTCTATGTCGTCCTGCGGGAGCTGTACGCGATGTATTACCTGACGAACAAGGATCCGCGCATGCTCGTCGGGCTGGGAGGCAGTGAGCAGGATGTCGTCGGATCGCTCGGGAGCTATATCGCCGCGATCGATTATCAAACGGGAAAGCTCGCCTGGAGATATCGCTCCGAGGGCGGATTTGGTGGGACCGGTTTGCTCACCACGGCAGGCGGCCTGTTGTTCGGGAACGACGGGGCCGGGAGTCTGGTGGCGTTTGGTCTCCAGGGGAAGCAGCCGCCGGTGCCGCTGTGGCACGCCCAGATCGGCTCGATCGACAACGCTCCGGAGACGTACACGGTGGGCGGCCGCCAGTACGTGCTGGTGGCGGGCAATGGGGCAGTGTGGGCGTTCTCGCTGCAATAGAGGGGCAATCATGAATCAGAACGAGAGCCGCAGAAACTTTCTTAAGAGCACGGCGGCAGCCGTGGGAGGGCTCGCGCTCACCGGCAAGGCCGGCAGCATCCTCGGTTCCACGGTGCCGGCTCGGGCTGCTGCCGCCACGAACTGGTCCGACCACTTCGGCCTGGAGCTGTACACCGTTCGCGACCGGATCACCAAGGATTATGCGGGAACGCTCGAGCAAGTCGCTGCGATCGGGTATAAGGAAGTCGAGGTCGCCGGTGGGTACAACGACTGGTCGCCGAAACAGTTCCGAGCGGAGCTGGACCGTCTCGGCCTCACGATGCCGAGCACGCACTCTGGGATCACCGTCGGCCCGGACGCGGAGGTGGAGAAGCAGCTCGCGGGATTCCAGATCATGGGCGTCGAGTACACCAGCCTCGAGGAGCCGCGCGTGCAGGGCAGAGGCCCGGGCGGCCGCGGACCGACGCCAACAAGCCCGGCGGCGGAGCGCAAGCAGAGAGAACAGTTCATCAAGACCCTGGCGCAGCCCCGCACGGTCGAAGACGTGAAACAAGAGGCCGCGCGCTATAACAGGTTCGGCAAGATCGCGCAGCCGTTCGGTATCAAGCTGCTCATCCACAATCACACGGTGGAGTTCATTCCCTGCCGGGACGCCGACCTCGTTCCCTACACGATCCTCCTCGCGAAGACCGATCCGGAGCTCGTCGTGTTCCAAATGGACATCGGTTGGGCCGCGGTCGCCGGCCAGAATCCCATCGAGCTGTTCCACCAGCATCCCGGCAGGTTCGTGCTCTGGCATGTCAAAGACGCGGCGTGCCTGAAATGCTTGCCCCCCGCTTCCGACCAGGGAGGCAGAATGGTCGAGGCACGGCTCGTTCCGGTCGGAGACGGCGATATCGACTACGGTGAGATTTTTAGGCACGCCGACGTGGCCGGGATGAAGCATTTCGCTATCGAACAGGATTCGGCTGCGGACTGGGGCGATTCGATCGCGGCCGCCCGTGTGAGCTACGAGCACTTGCAAGCGACCCTGACGGGCCGTGCCTGATGCGCCGCCACGAGTTGACACGCCTACATCGGCGGGTTATCTACCCACCATGCAGCGCACCCGTACCCACCGGCATCATCATCACCACCCGTCCACTCGGGGGCAGCCGGAGGCGTACGCAAGGTAAAGGGTAGCTCGTAGAGCCTTGAGTCCATCGCCGACGCCGGCCCCCCCACGGGGGCCGGCGTCGTGCTTTTGGGACGGCGCGCTCGCCCCGGGGGGGGGAAGCGGCCTCGGCCAAACCGCGGAGCACGACAGATGTCACGACCATCCGATGGTACCGCGCGCCTGCGGCTCGCGCTCCCCAAGGGGCGCATGGAGCAGGGCGTGCTCACCTTGCTGAGCGACGCCGGCATCAGCATCCGCCCCAGCGCCCGCGGCTATCGACCCGAGGTGTCGCTGCCCGACAGCGAGGCGAAGACCCTCAAGCCGCAGAACATCGTGGAGATGCTCTCCCTCGGCAGCCGGGATGTGGGGTTCGCGGGAGCGGATTGGGTGGCGGAGCTCGAGGCGAACGTCGTCGAGCTGCTCGACACATGTCTGGATCCCGTGCACGTGGTCGCGGCGGCACCCGAGGAGCTGCTCGAGCGCGGGCGCCTGCCGGCGCGGACGCTCGTGGTCGCGTCGGAGTACGAACGCCTGGCGCAACGCTGGATCGCCCGCCGCGGGCTCGCGGCCGAGTTCGTGCGCTCCTACGGCGCCACCGAAGTGTTCCCGCCCGAAGACGCGGACGTGATCGTAGACAACACCGCCACGGGTGCGACGCTGGAGGCGAACGGGCTCACCGTGGTAGACGAGCTCATGCGCTCCTCGACCCGGCTGTACGCCAGCCCCAGCGCGCTCGCCGACGCCGCCCGCCGCCGCCGCATCGAGGATCTGGTGCTGGTCCTGAACTCGGTGCTGGTGGCGCGGCGCCGCGTCATGCTCGAGGTGAACGCCTCGGCCGATTGCCTCGACGCGGTGGTCCGGGTGCTGCCGGCCATGCGCCAGGCGACCGTCGCCCCGCTGTTCGGGAACGGCGGCTACGCCGTGAAGGCCGCGGTCCCGCGCGAGTCGCTGCCGTTCATCATCCCAGCGGTGAAGGCCGCGGGCGGAACGGACGTCGTGGTGTCCACCTTGTCCCAGATCGTCCCATGACGGCCGTCACGACGACGCCGGGGGCAGGCCCCCGCTCACGGCTCGATCCGGAAGCCGCCTACCGCCGGCCCACGGCCGACGGACCGGTCGTGCTGCGCCTCGACAGTAACGAGGGAGTGCTGGTGCCGCGCGCCCTGCTGTCTGACCTCGCGCTCGCCGACCCGGAGCTGCTGCGCCGCTATCCCGACACTTCCCACCTGGAAGCCGTGCTCGCGACCCGGCTCGGCGTGGCGCCGGAGCGGGTGATCGTCACCGCCGGAGCCGACGAGAGCATCGACCGGGCGTGCCGCGCGTTTCTCGAGCCCGGTCGGGACATCGTCATCTCCGACCCCTGCTTCGACATGTTCGAGCGCTGCGCCGCACTCGCCGGCGGTACCATCGCGCGCGTGCCGTGGTGGGGCACGACGTTTCCGGTGGATGGGTTTCTCGCGCGGCTCGACGTTCGCACCGCCGTGGTCGTCGTGGTATCGCCTAACAATCCCACCGGCGCGGTCGCCACGCTGGCCGACGTGCGACGCCTCGCGACCGCCGCCCCCGAAGCCCTGCTCATTGTCGACCACGTGTACGTGGAGTACGCGGACGAGGACCTCACGCCGGCCCTGGTCGACCTGCCGAATGTCCTCGTGCTCCACACCTTCTCCAAGGCGTGGGGCCTGGCGGGGTGCCGGGTGGGCTACGCCGTCGGCAGCCCCTACGTCATCGGCGTGCTGCGGGCCGCCGGTGGTCCGTATACGGTCGCCGCGCCCTCGGTCGCGCTCGCGCTGGCGCAGCTCGAGCGCGGCACGGGGCCGCTGCTCGCACATGTGACCAGGATTCGCCAGGAACGGGGCATGCTCGCGAGACGCCTGGCGGCTCGGGGGCTCGCTCCCCATGCGTCCCAGGCGAACTTCGTGCTGGCGGAGTGCGGCTCCCGCGCGGGTGCGATTCGCGACCGCCTGGCGGCCCGGGGCGTGGTGG
>Ga0079220_10000293_pt1 | contig 11818 bp, 5 predicted proteins | sample GAAS100_FD_75071 | JGI IMG/M metagenome (GOLD analysis project Ga0079220, IMG submission 75071) | Agricultural soil microbial communities from Georgia to study Nitrogen management - GA AS100 | ecosystem: Environmental > Terrestrial > Soil > Agricultural land | place: USA: Georgia | collected... | reverse complement strand
TCGAAGATGTGGTCATGAGCGCGGACCAGAGCGGAACCGGCATCACCGACGTTCACTCCGCCGCGCAGGGCGTTTCCCCCTTCGAAAACACCGAATACAGCTCTTGGTAAGCCGCCCGACTCCACGATTCCTTGCTAACGTCTCCTTTTTCCCGCATCCGCGCTTGGCGGCGCTACGTCGTTTCGGCGCGGCGAGATAGAATCGCAGCTCACGGCCAACGACAAGGAGCCGTTAACACCATTGATCATCAGGATTTGCGAAGACAAGATCGCGTTGGGGCGAGCGGCGGCAGCACGGGCAGCACGTTCGTTGCAAGCAGCGCTTCGTCGGGCGATTGACGGGGAAGTTGACGGCACAGGTGGCGGAGTGCTGCGCGAAGCGACCATAGACACGGGGCGGCCGAGGATTATTGCGGCTACTGGGGCTTCGCAATTCGAATTTCTGGAAGCGCTGACGGCGATGCCGGGGATTGACTGGGCGCGCGTGGAGTTGTTTCATCTGGATGAGTATATTGGGCTGCCGGCCACGCATCCGGCGAGCTTCCGCAAATACCTTCTGGACCGCTTGGTTCAAAGAACGGGCATCACGAAGTATCACTTTCTGAAGGGCGACGGAAATGTTTCGGAAACAATTCGCAACGTCGGCGCGAAATTGACGTCCGCGCCCATTGACGTCGCCTTTGTGGGAATCGGCGAGAACGGCCACCTGGCCTTCAACGATCCGCCCGCGGATTTCTTGACCCAGGAGCCGTATCTCGTGGTTGAACTCGACGAACGCTGCCGGCGGCAACAGGTGGGAGAAGGGTGGTTCAAGTCTCTCGATGAGGTGCCCAGGCAGGCGATTACCATGTCTCTGCGGCAGATCCTGAAAGCAAAAGAAATTATCGCCGTCGTCCCGGATGCGCGAAAGGCCGAAGCGGTGAAAGCATGTCTTGAAGGTCCGATCGGCCCCATGGCGCCCGCTTCGATCCTGCGCGAGCACGCCAACACGACGGTTTTTCTGGACAAGTCTTCGGCTGCTCTCTTGAACGCGCAAAGCAAAGGAAACATCGCGTAAGCGCGGATCCGCTATGGGCAGCCTCGACCAGAATGCTTCCGCAAGCGGCAGAGCGATTCCGCACCTCCGTTGGTGGATCTGCGCCCTGCTGTTCGCATCCACGGTGATTAACTACGTCGACCGGCAAACGCTTGCATGGCTCGCGCCGTATCTGAAACAGGACTACCACTGGAGCAACACGGACTACGCGAACATCGTCATCGGATTTCGCGTGGCCTACGCTATCGGACAGTCTGTTTGGGGCCGGGTGATCGACCGCATCGGCACGCGGCGCGGCTTGACGCTTTCGGTGCTGTGGTACTCGCTGGTCTCCGTTTTCACGCCGCTGGCCAGGGGCTTCTACGGCTTTGCCTCGTTTCGTTTTTTGCTGGGAAGCGCCGAATCCGGGAACTGGCCGGGCGCCACCAAAGCAGTCTCCGAGTGGTTTCCAAAGCGCGAACGCGGCTTGGCCACGGCGCTGTTCGACAGCGGATCGTCCATTGGCGGCGCAATCGCGCCCTTCCTGGTCGTGCCGGTGTACCTGCGATGGGGCCGCGGCCCGGCGTTTATCATTCCAGGATTGCTGGGATTTGTGTGGCTGATGATCTGGCGGCGTTCGTATCGTACGCCTCAGGAACATTCGCGCATCAGTGAATCCGAGCGCGCAATGATCCTTGCCGACACCCGCGATCTGCATGCCGAAAAGGGCAAGCCGAAAACGGGTTGGGCGAAGCTCTTGAAACTGCCGCAGGCATGGGGAGTCATCATGGCCAAAGGACTGACCGATCCGGTCTGGTTTTTCGTGACCGACTGGTTCCCGATCTACCTGGTGGCGAAGGGGATTCCGCTGAAAAGCAGCTTGCTGGCAGTGTGGGTTCCCTTCGTTGCCAGCGATTTGGGCAACTTTTTTGGAGGCGCCGCCTCAGGTTATCTGATCCGGCGCGGCTGGCCGCTGGGCGCCGCACGAAAAGCGGTGGTCGTGTTTGGCGGTTGCGGCGTGCTGCTGCTCATTCCTACGGTTTTTGCGTTCCATTTGTGGGCGATTATCTCGCGGTTCGCGCTGGCCACTTTTTCTTATGCGAGCTTTTCGACGATTGCCAATGTGCTGCCGTCCGATTTGTTCAAAAGCGATGCCGTCGCTTCAGTGAGCGGCATGAGCGGAACGGGCGCGGGCGTCGGCACCATCATCGCGTTCGAACTGATCGGCCGCTTCTCCGACGCGCGACAGGCCGCGGGCGCGCATTCCTTTGACCCCATCATGATTGTTGCCGGCCTGGTCCCATTCCTTGGGATGATTCTGGTATTGCTGCTAGTGCGCAACACCCGCGCAACGGAAGAAGAATTGGTGCGGCGGATTTAGTCCAAGCTGGAACGATTCGCTGCGGCAGGTTAATCGCGGGAAACGACGGCGGCGCCGCTCTGGAGCGCGGCGGCCTTGTGAGCAATGAGATCGAGCCCGGAGCGGGAAGCATCCTGCTGAAGGGTTCGGAGGGCAGCGACGCGGGCGGCACGGCTTTGTGAATTGAGCTGAACGGAAGCTAGCGCGAGACGCGCTTCAAAAGCGGCAACGGCAAAGCCGGAGCGGGTGGCTTCGTCGACAGTGCGGGCGAGCCTGGCCTCGGAAGCGGAGAGATCGGCCGCGGTCGCGGTAAAAGCCTGAACGCGTGCGGCGCCGACTTGGGCAAGCAGACTCAATTCCCGTTGATGAGAAGACTGCGCGGCTTGCATGGCCAAGGCGATCATCTTGCGCGCGTCTGATATGTTGCTGCGAGCGAGCAGGATCTCCGAGAGCAGCACGTAAGCGTTTCCGGCGTCGGCCAGGCTGTGCAATTTTTCAAATTGTCCGGCGGCATTCCTTGCGGCGGCGGCGGCTTCCGCTAGCTGCTGATTGTCCAGATCAAGGCGCCCGAGGTTCAGTTCTGCGCGAGCGGCGTTCAGAGTATCTCCGATCGATTCGTACTCCGTTTTGGCTTTCGATTCGCTGCGAACCGCGGAAGAAAGATCCCCAATGGCGCGCTGCGCACGCCCGAGCCCAAGAAGAGCCGCGGCAGTCTTGCTGCGGTCACCAAGCGCGCCGCAAATATCCAAGGCTTCGGAGTATTTTTGAATGGCTTCGCCGGGATGGCCGGTGGCGAGGAGAACATCGCCGAGTCCGGTGTTGGCGAGACCAATGCCGTCCTGGTGTCCGATTTTCTTGTAAGTGGCCACCGAATCCTCGTAACTCCTTTGGGCCGAGGCGACATCGCCCAAGTAGAGGAAGGCATCGCCAAGATTGTCGAACCCGGCGGCGACACCCTTTAGATTGCCGATTTTCTGATCGAGCGAAAGGGCTTGCGCGTAGCGCTGCTTCGCGCCGGCAAAGTCGCCTTCGTTCTGCAAAAAGATCGCTTCGGTTGTAGTGGCGGTGGCCACTAGGGCCTGATCGTGAGCGGCGGACGCAATGTTCCTGGCTTCTTCGATCGCCGGCGAGACCTTGCCGAAATCTCCCAGATTTTCGGCGGCCCAGGCTTCGTCGAGCAGGGCGTGGGCGAGGAGCAGGGAGGCGCCCGAGGCGCGTGCTTTTTCGGCTGCACGCGCAGAGCAGAGAAAAGATTTGCGGTAGTCGCCCTGGGATTCCGCGGCGTGGCCTTCCGCGAGATCGATGCGAGGGTCTTCTCGAAGCGGGGCGGGAAGCTGGCGCAGGCTTTCCGTTGTGGCCAGGGCGTCCGGGCCCTTTTCTCCACTGACTTGTGCTTCGGCCAGCGCCAGGCCGTAGTCCAGATTATCGGGAAAAAATTCGACCAGTGCGCCGTAGATTTCGATGGCCTTTTCCCAGTCGCGGGAGGCAGCGCGGTAACGGCCTTCGACGAGGAGGCGGTCCGCCCGGGAGAGCTTTGCGGATAGGTCGAATGCCTGCTTGGCCTCGGCACCAGCGTTCTGGTCGTATCCGAGATTCTGCCAAGCTGCGGCAAGGGCGGCGTGAGAGAGGGCGAAGCCGGGCTCGACGGAGATGGCTTTCTGGAACAAATCGCGCGCCGTCAGGGAATCGAAATCGCGCAGCCTTTCCAGTCCTTCGGAATAGAGGCGAGCGGCTTCGGGGTTGGAAGGCAGTTCGACGGCGACGGCGGCTTCCTCTTCGCGGGTGACGGCGCGAATGCCGAGTCGGGAGCGAAGCTGCTGTCCGGCTTTGGACACCAGCTCGAAGAGATTCGATTCCGTGCCGGTTTCGGAGAGGGCCTCAAGAGTCTCGCCGGTTTGCGTGTCCTGAAGGCGGATATCCACGCGAATCTGATCGCCGGAATCACCGTTGAGCGTGGCGTAGGAGCCGGCGACGACCAGATCGGTGCCGAGATCCTTACGAATGCGCTCTAAGCTGCCGGGCTCGAAGATGGCGGCATTCGGCAATGAGAGTTCGATGCGCATTCGCGCGACGCTTTCGGCGGAAATGGTGCGAAGCTGGTCGCCGGCGGAAAGCTCGGTGGTGAGCCACTCGGAAAGAGCAGTGGAGAGCCAGGCTTCGCGCGCGTCCTGAGAAAGATTCTGGAACCCGAGAACAGCCACGGACCGTCGGGGCACGGGAGAAGCAGAGGCGCCGGAAATGGCGCCGCGGAAGGGACGAAGGTAAAGGGCAGCTCCAGCAATGAGCACGACGCTCGCAGCAATGCCGAGCAGAAGCCCGGGCCGCTGGGAGCGTTGGCCTGCGCCGGCTTCGGCAGCAGGCGAAACATGAACCACGCGTTCCTGTTCCAGGGTTGCATGAGTCGCGGACGGCAGGTGAGGCCGCGGGCGCTCGGCGTGGAAGGTAACCGGAGCGAGAAGGCGGTATCCGCGCCGGTAGAGCGTTTCAATATAGCGGGGGCTTTCCGCGGAATCGCCCAGAGCGGAACGCAGCTTGGTCATAGCCTTGTTGAGGCTGCGGTCGAAATCGACGAACGTGTGATCGGGCCACAGGCGGTGGCGCAATTCCTCGCGGGTGACGACGTCGCCCTGGCGGTCTATCAAAAGAGAAAGAATGTGGAAGGGTTGTTCCTGGAGCTTGATGCGGATGCCATGTTTGCGCAGCTCCGCCACGCGCAGGTCAACTTCAAAAACACCGAATCGAACGACGCCAGCGGGCTCGTGCGCCGTTTCCATGTCGAAGCACCCCAGGGACCTCAGACTAACACGGCGCACAAAAAAGGAAAAGGGATGCGACCGGAGCTAGCGGCGATTACGGGTTCGCGGTTTTCAACGTGAGGCCTGCGCAGCCTCCTTAGACGACTGGGAAGAACTCGTCGCAAAGTGCACGCGGATGGTTTTGATTTCGTAGGCTTTTGTCGGCACGGATACGACGCCGTTGTTGACCTGCAATGGAGCGAAGGGACGCTCCATGAGATCCGCATCGTTGGCGGACTTGGCGGTGCCCGGAAGATGCAGTTGCACGTTGCCGGATTTGCCGGCCCATTCGTAGTACCGGAAAACGAGGTCGTCGCCATCTTCGGCTTTTTTGATGGCGGTGAGGACGACGTCGCCCGGATCGATTTGAAGAAAAGAATGCTCGGAGCCGAGAACACCTTGGTGCTCTTCGGTTTGGCCGGACATCAGCGGGTAATTTAGGTCGTAGCCTTGGTTCACGGTGGCGGCTTCCTTCCACGTACCGCCGTGCGGATACAGCGAATAAATGAACTCGTGATGGCCTTGATCGGCGTGAGGATCGGGCCAGGTCGGAGAACGAAGAAGGGAAAGGCGAAGAACGTTGCCTTTGGCGTCGTAGCCATACTTGCAATTGTTAAGAAGGCTGAAGCCGTGCTTGTCGTCGGACAAGTCGCCCCACTTGATCGCGGGGACTTCGAATTCGGCTTGCTCCGCGGGAGTGCGTCGAGTGGTCGGCCGCTGAACGCTGCCATAAGGAATTTCGAAAGTGGCTTTCTCGTTGTGGGCGCTGAGAGGAAACGCGACCTTCAACAGGATGTGCTGCTCGTGCCATTCCACTTGTGTTTTGACGTCCACGCGAGAAGAACCTTCCTCGAGGGTGACGTCGCGAATAAAGCTGGAGTCCTGAAAGTGTTGCTTGATGCGGATGACTGCGCGCAGAGGTCCGCGTTCGACGAGTCTGACTTCGTCGGCGGAATCGAGATTCCAGTAATGGTCCTCGAAGTCCGCATCGATATTCCAGGCATCCCATCGCTTGGGCTTGTCCACGAAGGTTTGCAGCAGATTGCCGCAGATCGAATTTTTGGGGCCGCCGGTGTCGGTCTCCGGAAGGGCCAGGGCTTCGGTTCGACTGCGCTTGTCGAAGAGGCTGGTCATGCAGCCGTTGCGAGGATCGATCTTGATCCGTACGAACTGGTTTTCAATGGTGTCGGGGGAACTCTTGACCGGATTCCGCACGACGGCAGGCCTTGTGGCCGCGCGAACGAAGAAGGTCTTGTAGCCGAGGCTTGGCACGTCTACGAACATGAGGAAGTGAGCCGTGTGCGTGGCGGCATCGATCTTGAGAAGTTGGGAGTCGACGGGCTTTCCGGCGGCGTCGACAACGGCGACGTAGCGAGCGGGGCCGGGAAGCTGGGCTTTGGCTTCAATGACTTCCTTGCGCGGCCAGGAGAGCGGATTGAAGACCACGACCGGAACGCCGGGACCCTGGGTGTTGGCGCGAGCGGAAATGGTGTGAATGGCTCCGCGTAGAATTCCGTGAGCGATGCGTTGCACGTTTTCGAGATTGCGCTTGGCATCGAGATAGTTCACGGCGATGCCGGAGCCGGGAAAGATATCGTGGAAATCGTCGAAGAGAAGGTTCTGCCAGGCGGTTTCGAAATCACCGGAAGGATAGGAGCGGCCGTATAAGGTAGAGAGAGCGCCGAATTTTTCCGCGTTGAGGAGCAGTTCTTCCGTGGACCGGATGCGCTTCTTTGTTTCGGCTTGCGTGGTGAACACGCCGCGGTGGTATTGGAAATAGAGTTCGTCGTTCCATGTCGGAACTTTGAGCTCCGGCAATTTTTTATCCAGCTCGTTGAAAAAATCCGTGGCGGTGCTGAATTCGATTTTGGGGAAGACGGCGTCGGGCTTCATGAGGCGCTGGGCGTTGTCGAGCATCGTGCGCGTGGGCCCGCCGCCGTGGTCGCCGACGCCATAGAGGTGCATCATGACCGGATTGCCTTGAAGCTTAGGCCCGTAGATGGCGGGGGCCCACACGGAGAGATCCTTGCCGAGGGAAACAGGATCGATTCCTCCGGCGTAGTCGTGCGGAAAATAGGTGAGCATCTTGCTGCCATCGGGCGATTGCCACCAGAAAAGCTTGTAGGGGAACGTAGTGTAATCGTGGGCCCACAGGAGTTTTTGCGTAACGAAATAGTCGATGCCCGACTTCTTGTAGATTTGCGGAAGCTGCCAGTTGTAGCCGAAGGAGTCCGGATTCCAGCCGATCTTTATATCTACGCCGAAATTTTTCTGAAAGTAGCGCTTGCCGACGAGAATCTGGCGAACCAGGGATTCCCCGCCCGGCATGTTGAGATCCGGCTCAACCCACATGCCACCGATGACCTCCCAGCGGCCTTCTTTTTGGCGCTTTTCGATTTGCTTGTAGAGTTCCGGGTATTTTTCCTGCATCCACAAGTAAGCGCGGGCTGTGGACATCGTGAACTTGAAATCCGGATATTCCCGCATGAGGTCCAGGACGCTCTGGAAGGTGTTGCGGACGACCTCGACGGTCTCGGTCCAGGGCCACAGCCAGGCCATATCGATATGCGAATTTCCGACGGCGCGGATGGTGAATTGCTTGAGCCAGGGATTGAGTTCCTGAAGATTGGTCTGCGAGGCGGCCAGGGATTTCTCGAAGGCCTCGGCGTTGCCCTCGTCGAGTGAGTTGAAGTCGATGGCGTGAACGGCATCGTCCACGATCTGTTCGCGCTGCTCTTTGCCGTTTTCGTAGGCGGCGATGAGCGGCCGAGCGGCGAGGATTTCGGCGCGCAGGAATGCAGGATCGATGCGGCTTTCCGGTGTTTCGATGCGGAGTTCGCTGCGGCGGAGAATGGTTTCTTCGGGTTCGACGTCCACGCGGACGGCAATGAGATATTTTTGTCCGGGCTGCGCGCTTTCCGTCAGAAGAATGGGTTGCTCCATTTCTTCCGGACCGCGATAGACGATGGAGGCATTGTTGAAGACGGTGATCATTGCGGAGCCGCGGCTATTGATGCGAAGGTCGAGCTTGACCTGAGACCCGCGGATCGGAAAGCCGTTGATTTTTTCGGGGATTTCAATCCAGCGGCGGAGGACGCGGCTGCCGTCGTTCCAGTGGTCACCGGCTTTCATCGTGGACCAGGAAGAATCGTCGAGCGAAGGATCTTCGGGGTGGGGCACATCGGCGTGGTAACGCCACTCCTGCTCGGGTTGGACGGTGAGCGCCTCGAGCCGGTCCAGAATGGCTTTATAGGGATCGGGGGGCTGGGATTCCTGGGCGGAGGCGGGACGGAATCCGGTCGAGATGGTTATTACGACGGCCAGCGCTAGCAAGAAGCGGTACATGATGTCGGCCCCCTCTGCAGCCGGTGGAATGGACGCACGGATAGCGGCGTCTGCTGCGAGAACTCGGTTCTTCCATACTGAGCGCGAGCTCGAGTGTCAACATCCCGCGGAGTCATCTTAGCATTCCCGGCTAACATGCTCATTTGCAGGGAAATGACTGGACGTCTTCTAGGAGCGAGAAAGCATCTGCTTGGTCGGGCGCGATCGAGAGGCGGGGTCAGTCGGGCCCTCTCCGAGTATGGCGGGGGCCCGCAAATGAGAAGCGGACAATTGACAGCCCGGCGCGGCTGGGCCAAAACTGTCTTCCCGAATCATGCGAACAGAGAAAAGCAAACCTGCCGCAAGCCGACCGGCAGCGCTTTGGTGCGCTTGCGCTCTCGTTGTGATTGCGATTCCGCTGGCGCTTGCCGCTGCGCGCCGACCCCCGCAACAGGCCGGACCGACCAGCCGCATGGGAGTGAGCACCGGCGGTATTCATCCGCCATTGAAGGACGCGTTGTCGCGGCCGATCACGGCGGGCGGGTTTGTGGACGGGGCGCCGGTGGTCTTCGAAGATGCCACCAAAGCGGCTGGGCTTGAGAAATTTCAACAGCTATCGGGGACGGCCGAAAAGCGAACCATCCTGGAATCGCCGGGGTCCGGCGTGGCGTTGTTCGATTACGACCATGATGGATGGCTGGATATTTATTTGGTGAACGGATCGACGTTTGAAGCCCTGAAGGGCACGGCTCCCGCGCCTCGGGCGATGCTGCTGCATAACAATCATGACGGGACCTTCAGGGACGTGACCGAGAAGGCCGGAGTCGCGAACGAGCGCTGGGGATTCGGCGTGGCGGTTGGAGATTATGACAACGACGACTGGCCGGACATCTACGTTTCGAATTTTGGGAAGAACCGGCTCTACCACAATAATCATGACGGGACGTTCACGGATGTCGCCGAGCGAGCCGGGGTCACACTGGGAGGTTGGTCGACCGGTTCGACATGGGGCGACTACGATCATGACGGACGGCTCGATTTGTTCGTGCCGGGCTACGCGGCGTTCGACCCGGAGCATCCGCCGGTTGCCGGACGCCGGCCAGTTCCCGCGAATGCCTGCCAGTATCGCGGAATCGATGTTTTCTGCGGGCCGATTGGACTTATCGGCGAACCGGCTCATTTGTTTCATAACAACGGCGACGGCACGTTTTCGGACGTCAGCAAAAAGGCCGGCATCGTCGAGAAGTACGATTCGTACGGCTTCGCTTCGGTGTTTGTGGATGTGGATGACGACGGTTGGGTGGATCTGGCGGTGGCGAACGATTCGGTGCCGAATTCTTTGTATAGGAACAAGCACGACGGCGCCTTTGAGGATGACGGCTACCTCTCCGGTTTCGCAGTGGACGGCGATGGGCGGCCCCATTCGTCGATGGGCATTGCGGTGGGAGACTACAATCGCGACGGACGCCTGGATTTTTACGTTACCGCTTTTTCCGACGACTACAATGTGTTGTATCGCAATGACGGCGACCTGACGTTCACAGACGCTGCAACGAAGACGGGAATCGCGGCGCCGACAATTCCCTTTCTCGGGTGGGGCACGGGATTCATCGACTACGACAATGACGGGTGGCTTGATTTATTTGTGGTGAATGGGCACGTGTATCCCACTGCGGACAAGCACGACTGGGGAACAACTTATGCGGAGCGGCCGCTGCTGTTTCGAAACGTCGGGGGGCGGAATTTTCAGGAGATCCCGGCGGCAACGGGCAGCGGTCTGGCGGATGTGATTACCGGTCGAGGCGCGGCTTTTGGAGATTTGTTCAACGACGGGCGGATCGACGTGGTGATCAACAACATGGATGCGCGGCCGACGCTGTTAAGGAACGTTGCGAAGAATCCCGGCCACTGGATCGAAATGAAATTGGTCGGCGGCCCAAAGAGTCCGCGGGACGCCATCGGCGCCAAGGTGTTCTTGACTTCAGCCGGCACGCGGCAGCGCGCGGACGTCTACAGTGGCGGGAGCTACGCCTCCAGCTCCGACCTGAGAGTGCATTTTGGCTTGGGCACCAGCACCAGGATCGATCGATTGGAAATTGACTGGCCCAGTGGAGCCGTCGAGACGGTCACCGTTCCGGAAGTAAACCGCATCTACAGCATCGTCGAGGGGAAGGGAATTCTGCTCATTGAATGACCGGCAGTCTCGAATCGCCTGAGTCCGGCGTGAGTCCGGCGGAGGGGTGGCGGCTTCGCCGGCCGCCAGCCTTTGCGCGGTTGGTGCCTTCGTTACATCCACAATGCCGGTTTCCTGGCCGCTTTGCCAAACGGGTCCAGCCATATCCAACCTGCCTTGCCTCAATAGGATAGCCGGGAACATGTAGATGACAATCCGGTGTGTTGACGCTCACACGGCTTTGCAGAAAGCTCCATCCATTCGGTCTGGTTGCCCGCGTCCAGATATTCCTTGGGCTCGGGGGTGTTATTTCTTTGGGGGTGCTTTTATGACGAAAGGCTTTTTTGCAAGCCTAGGGTTTTCTTATAGACCTCGCGATGCGAGGTTTTTTGTTTGCGCGGTGGCGTTTTGCTGCTTGGCACTTCTGGTTCCGACTCGCTCTCACGCTCAAGCGCTCAGCGGTATCAATGGCACGGTGATCGACGCGAGCGGATCGGCGATTCCCGACGCGAAGGTTACGGTGACGAACACGGATACCAATGTGTCGCGAACCGCGACGACGACCTCTGCAGGCACGTACTACATTACTGACTTGGTTCCCGGAACGTACAACGTGAAGGTAGAAAAGTCCGGCTTCAAGAGCTTCGTGCAGAATAGCGTGACGGTAGTGGGCGGAGCGACCTCCACCGCGAATGCCACCCTGCAGGTCGGCACTGTCTCTGAAGAAGTGACCATCTCGGCTCCCGCCGTGGCCTTGCAAACCGAGCAGCCCGAAGTGGGAACGACGCTCACCACGACGCTGACGCAAGAGCTGCCGCAACTGATCGGCGGAGATATGCGGCAGATCGACAATTTCATTTTCCTGGTTCCTGGCGTTACCGGGGATTCGTTCAGCCATCGGATAAATGGTGGTGTGGACGAACAGACCGAAGTGATGTTCAACGGCGTACCGGAAGCGTTTTCGGAAACTGCGGGTTTCACGTCATGGAATCAACCGCCTTACGATTCGATCAAGGACGTGGACGTCCTGACCGGAACATTTTCGGCGCAGTACGGCTTGGGGCAGGGCGTCGAGCAGTATCACACCAAGTCCGGCACCAACTCGCTCCATGGGAACGGATTTCTTTTCTACAGGGATGACAAGTATCTCGG
>Ga0079220_10000292_pt1 | contig 11822 bp, 13 predicted proteins | sample GAAS100_FD_75071 | JGI IMG/M metagenome (GOLD analysis project Ga0079220, IMG submission 75071) | Agricultural soil microbial communities from Georgia to study Nitrogen management - GA AS100 | ecosystem: Environmental > Terrestrial > Soil > Agricultural land | place: USA: Georgia | collected... | reverse complement strand
GCCGGCCTTGAGGCGCAGCTCTCTCGCAGCGTCGGCGGTAATGATGGAAGTGATGTGCTGTTCGCCGATGGCGAGGGTGACCTGGGCGAGAAGGCCGCTGAACTTCAGAGCCACAACGCGGCCGATGAGCTGGTTGCGGCCGCTAATCTTGCGGAAATTGCCGCGGCGAAAGGCGATGTCGCCGCGCTCAAGCTTTTTCGGCAGCATGCGGTCGATTTCGCTTTCGGGAACGCGATGGTGACCGCCAGGAGTCTTGGCGGTCCTAATCTTCCCGCGGTAAATCCATTGCTTGAGCGTGGGATAGCTGATCCCGAGGATGTTGGCGGCTTCACGAGGGGCAAGGAGTTTTTGCATGGGCAAGCTCACTTGGACATAATCATCCGCATCAGGTCGCCAAGTCAATACGCTTTAATACGAACTGTAAAAAGGACACATTTGCCCGCGGGCCGGCACACGGCTATTGCAGGATTCAGTTGCGGAGGGGCCTGCCCGTTTTCAAGGTGTGGGCGATGCGTTCCTGAGTTTTCTTCTCACCGCAGAGAGAGACAAAGGCTTCGCGTTCGAGGTCGAGGACATACTGCTCGCTGACGAGTTGCGGGGCGGAGAGCGAGCCACCAGCCAGGATATTGGCAAGTTTGCGCGCCACCAGAGCGTCGTGCTCAGAAGCGTAGCCGCCGCGAACGAGCATGTGGATGGCAAGCTTGGCACCGGAGAGGAATTGTTCTCCAAGAACTTTGATTTGCGTGGATTGTGCGCCTTCCTGCGAACTGGCCGCCGCGGGTTTCCAGCCGGCGCGGAAGAGAGCAAGAGCAGTTTCTTTGGCATCGGCGACCAAACGATCGCGGTTCATGGAGATCAAATCTTCGCGGCGCAGGTAGCCGAGTTCGCGGCATTCTTCGGCGCTGGTGCCCACTTTAGCCATGGCGACGCTTTCAAAAACAGGCTTCAAGGCGTGAAAGAGGTCGAGATCTTCTCCACCCACCGCGTGCTCGTTGGCGCGGATGAGCATTTCCTTTGCGCCGCCGCCACCGGGAATGAGACCGACACCGGATTCGACGAGGCCGATGTAGGCTTCCGCAGCGGCGTGAATTCGCGCAGCGTGCAAGCTGATCTCGCAGCCGCCGCCGAGAGCCATGCCCTGGGGAGCGGCAACGACGGGCTTACGGGCGTATTTGATGGCGAGGTTGACATTCTGAAACTGCTTGACGGCCATGTGCAGCTCGTCCCATTCCTGTTCCTGAGCGGCGACGAGGACGAGCATGAGATTCGCACCGACGGAAAAGTTGGCGGCCTGGTTGGCGATGACCATGCCGTCGAAATCAGTTTCAAGACGCTTGAGTCCTTTGTGAATCATGGCGATGAGGTCGGCGCCGATAGCATTCATCTTGGCGTGGAATTCGCAGCAGACTACCCCGTCGGCGAGGTCGATGAGGCTGGCGCCGGCATTTTTTTCGATCTCGCGACCGGCTTCCTTGAGTGATTTCAGGAAAAGAACGCCGGCCGGTGCTTCGATTTTCTTCGCGGTGCTCGCGATGAGATCGAAAACCGTAGTAGTTCCCTTCTCTGATTCATAAAAGCCTTTGCGACCGCTCGATAGAAGCTTTTCGATAAGCGGAGGGAGCGCCCTCTTCTCTTTTTGGAGCTGCGCGGCGAAAGCTTTGGCACCGAGCGCGTCGATCAACTCGAAGGGCCCGAGTTCCCAGGCGAAGCCCCAGCGCATGGCGCGATCGACGTCTTCGACCCGGTCGGAGATTTCCGGAACGCGTCGAGCGGCATACAGGCACATTTCGGAGAGCGCACCCCACAGGAACTGCTGGGCTTTATCGCCTTTTTGGCCTTCAAACAGCGGACCGACGAGTGCACGAAGACGTTCGCGAGTGTCTTCTATCGTTTTGCCCATTTCGAGTGACGCGAAGCGGGCTTTCTGGCGGGGGCGATACTCCATGGTATTCACATCGAGCGTTAGGATCTCCTTCTCACCTTCGCCCTTGACCCGTTTGTAGAAACCCTGACCGGTTTTCTCGCCGAGCCAACCACGGCGGGCCATCTCCTCGACGAGCAGCGGCACCTTGTAGATTTCCCGGGATTCGTCATTGGCAACGCTGTCGTGAATGTTTTTCACTACGTGAATGAGCACATCGAGTCCGACAATGTCGGCGGTGCGGAATGTGGCAGATTTGGGCCAGCCAACGGCCGGACCCGTACAAGCATCGACTTCCTCGACGGTCAGGCCGAGTGTGGACATCAAGCGAAGAGCGTTCAGCATGGAGAAGGTACCGATGCGATTGGCGATGAAATTCGGCGTGTCCTTAGCGATGACAACGCCCTTGCCAAGGCGGCGATCGCAAAAATCGCCGAGGGTTTCGAGGATTTCGGGCGAAGTCGCGGGACCGGGGATGACCTCGACCAATTTCAGGTAACGAGGCGGATTAAAAAAATGGGTACCCGCCCAGTGCTGCTGAAACTCCGCCGGCATGCCTTCGGCAATGAGGTGGACGGGAAGGCCGGACGTGTTGGTGGTGATAATAGCGCCGGGCTTGCGAAACTGCGCGACGCGGGAGAGGAGTTTGCGCTTGATTTCGAGGTTCTCGGCGACGACTTCGATGATCCAATCGGCTTCGGCGCAGACGGCGAGATCGTCTTCAAAATTGCCGAGCGAGATTTTGCCTGCGAGAGAACCGGTAAAAAACGCGGCAGGCCTGGATTTCCTGGCGGCTTCGAGGCCGGCGGCCACGATGCGATTGCGCTCGGGGGGCGGAGCATCCGGCTTCAAATCGGGAGGAACGATGTCCAGCAAAGCGCAGGGCAGACCGGCGTTGGCGAAGTGCGCGGCGATGCGCGCTCCCATGGTGCCCGCACCAAGAACGGCAGCTTTTTCGATGGAACGCTTCATGGCAGGCCTTTATAAGCGGATTTGAACTGAGGCTCAGGTTACAGAACCGGCCATCGCGGGTCAAACCGGAGACGAGATACCGGCAAAACGACTACAATGAGGGCACGATGGGACAAGGCAAGACGGGCGTAGCCCTGGAGTGGCTGCGCAGCGCGAAAGACAGGTTCAGGGCGTTCGCGTACGGAGAACCGGGCGAAAAGCAAGAGCGTCCGCGCGTCGGGCTGGCGCTAGGGGGAGGCTTCGCGCGCGGCATCGCGCATATCGGGCTGCTGCGGGTGCTCCAGGAAGCGAAGATTCCCGTCGACTGCGTGGCCGGAACGAGCGTTGGCGCCCTGATTGGCGCCGCGTACTGTGCGGGAGCCTCGCTCGAGGCGATGCAGCAGCTCGGAACAACGACCAGCTTCACCGATTTTGGCCGATGGACGCCATCGTGGCTCGGGTTGGCGACCAATCAGCGAATGGAAAAATACCTGGCGCGGCTAACACCGGCGAAGACGTTCGAAGAGCTGAAAACGCCTCTGGCGATCGCCGCAACGGACATCAACGCGGGCGTGACGGTGTACTACTCGAGCGGGCCCATCGCGACGCCGCTGCGCGCGTCGTGCGCCTACCCCGGACTGTTCGTACCGATTCAATACGACGGGCGGACGCTGGTTGACGGATTTCTAACTTCACCTGTTCCGGTGGAAGGCGCGGCGATGATGGGCGCCGATATCGTGATTGCCGTCTATCTGGAAGCGGGAAACATCGAAAATCCGCGAACAGCGGCGGACGTCATCGGAAGGGCATTCAACATCATTCAGCGCTATGCGGATGTGACGTGGCGCCAACAGGCCGATGTAATCATCGAGCCGGGCGTCGAGGGAATCGGCTGGGACGACTTTTCACGAACACCGGAACTCGTGAGAGCGGGTGAAGAAGCTGCGCTTAAGGCTCTACCGCAGATTCGGGCATTGTTGAGCGGACAGACGGACTCGACGGCGCAGGCAGGCGCGGCGCGAAAAGACTGAAAAGCGACGCGATCAAACGTGCGCGAATTAGCGGGCTTGCACCTGGACAATAACGGGCTGACCTTCTCCTTTGCCGCGCTGCGTTAGCCATGCGGAGAGGCCTTCAGCGAAGCGCTCAGGGGAGAGACGAAAACTCGCTTCGACGGCACCGTCGGCGACAGGCAGGGTGTCGTCAAAATCGACGGCATTGGTAAAGTTGCGCATACAGAACTGGTCGAGCCAGTCGAGCGGGCAAGGGCGGCGTTCGCCGCGAATCAGGACATCTACCTGGAATTTCTGCGCGTACATAAGAACGAGTGTAGCATCGGGCCTGATTGTTGCGGCAGGTCCCGGCAACGCTTAGACTGAAATTCTGAGGTACTCGCCATGAGGATCAGGGGACACGTACTGCCATTGGGCCTTGTGCTGGTGCTGGGGAGCGGGGCAATGCTGCTGGGGTGGCAAAGCAAGAAGCTGCTGCCGGCTCCGACGGAAAAGAAAAACATCTATCCCGACAATGTGAACGCCAAAGAAGAAATCGCGGAGGCGTTAAAGACTGCGGCCAGGACGCACCGGAATGTGCTACTGATCTTCGGCGGAAACTGGTGCTACGACTGCCACGTGCTGGATGCCGCGTTTCACAGCGCGGAGATTGCGCCGACGCTCGACAGGAACTACGTGGTGGTGCACGTGAACATCGGAGAGTACGACCAGAACCTGGACGTGGCCAACAAATACGAAGTGCCCCTGAAAAAAGGAGTGCCTGCGGCCGCAGTCCTGAAGAGCGACGGCACGCTGCTGACGAGCCAGAAAAACGGGGAATTTGAAAAGGCGCGGTCGATGGCGCCGGAAGATGTGCTGGCGTTTCTGAACAAATGGAAGCCGGCTGGGAAGAGCGGCTAATACCCAACAAGATCACAACAAGATTAAAGAATCGATTCGATATCAGAGTCGAGGGCTATGTGCGTTGCGGGTATCCCGTTGATCGAAACCAAGGGGCCCTCCTGCCGAATAAACTGAAAAAAGCGGCTGATGTGGTAGTCCTCGTCGTATGCGGAGAAGACACGGGCCGCCTCGTCCAACGAAAGGCCAAAGGCCGTCACAGGCACGGGATCACCGAATTTTTCGGCGTTTTTCTTGTAGGCGGCCACCAGTTCCCGCAGTGTCATGGACAAGGCGCGGCGAGCGGCTTCAGCGCTCATCGGAAGCTCCCGCGCCGAGTGTAACGCGTCAAGGAGCGGAAGCAAAGGATTCGCCGACAGCGCTCAACCTTGGCGCGTAGGGGATGTAGTGGGGCGTCGCGGAATGGCGGGAGCACGAAGGATTGGGTAAGATGCTGGACGAGGCCTATTTACAAGGAGAAACGCTATGAGCATCGCTATCGGTCAAGCCGCGCCGGATTTCACACTGCCAAACCAGGACAAGCAGGAAGTAAAGCTTTCCGATTTCAAAGGAAAGAAAAACGTCGTGCTGGTGTTCTACCCGCTGGACTGGAGTCCCGTGTGCACGAACGAGCACGCATGCCTGGTGAACGACATGAAGCAGTTCGAGACGCTGGATGCCCAGGTGCTGGGAGTCAGCGTGGATAGCGTGTGGTCGCACAAAGCCTACGCGGAAAAGATGGGAATCAAGTATCCGCTGCTGGCGGACTTTCAGCCCCGCGGAGCGGCGGCGGAAAAATACGGCGTCTTTCTTGCCGATAAGGGCATCACCGGACGGGCGATTGTGATCGTGAATAAAGAGGGCAAAGTGGCTTGGGCAAAGAATTACGAGATCCCCGTAGTGCCGGACGTGAAGGAGGTGGCATCGGCTCTGCAGCAGGTGAAGGCGGCCGGCGCATAGGAGAGTTCCTCGCCGGGCGGCGAGAGAATACAATCGGAATTCCGCGAGGCTCGCGTCGCAAGGACGCGGGCCTTTTTTTGCGCCGCCGGGCAGATCAGGAAGGCGCCATCATGGCCGTAAACAGGTATGGAGAAGCAAACCACACCAACAGAATAAGGACGCCAGCCCAAAGGAGCGGTGCACGCAAGGGGTTGGTTCGCAGAAGAGAGTAGCAGGCCGCAAACGCCGGAGCGAATACCAGCAAGAACACAACGGCAAGAAAAATATACTCAGGCCAGGGAACGGGTAGAAGGCCGTCAAGCCAAGAGCGCAGAGATTCGAGAGGCACGCCGGGAAACCGGGCGGCATAACTTATCGTGATCCAGCTCAGCAGCACGACGGCAATCGAATCGCGCGACGCGGCGCTTCCGTGCGCTGTGGTTGGGTTTGCGGGGCCAAATGGTTCGCGGTCAGCGGGAATCAGGCGCGCCCAGCCCACCGCCAGAGGCGCGCCAGCAGCCACAATGATTGCCGAAAGCAAAACCAGCGCGATACGGTGATCGATGTGCGGCATCAGCCGAATCCGGAAATCCTGAAGAGCCCTGTTGAGTTCGCCGGGACCACGAGAATATCCGAAGGGCCGCCATAAAAGAAACCGCTTCTGAAACGAAAGGGAGAAAGCCTACGCGGCTAGCGGCGGAATGTGGTGGAGTTTCTCCGGATTGCGGACCACGTAAATCCTCGAGATTTGGCCGGCCTCATTGGTCTCGAGAGAAATCGTTTGTGCGGGCACGTCAGCGTCGTAAAAGATGACTCCCGGAAGGCCATTGATTCTGGCCGGAACAATGCGGAGTTGCGGATAAAGCTCGAATTTCTGCGAAATCTTGACGAACATGATCGCGACCTTGTCACGGCCAACGACCGGACGCTGTGCCGCAGGAACACGGCCGCCGCCGTCGGACAGGACGACAGCATCCTCCGCCAGAAGTTCCGCCAACATTTTCGGGTCGCCACTGCGCGAGGCGCGCATGAAAACTTCAACCAGGCTGCCGTGCTCTTCTGTCGAGGCAGCAAAGCGCGGTCGGTTTTCCCGGACATGAGCGCGGGCGCGCGAAGCGAGCTGGCGGCAAGCATCTTCATTGCGGTCCAGAGCCTCAGCGACTTCGCAGAAATCCATATCGAACACGTCGTGGAGTAGAAACGCGGCACGTTCGAGAGGAGAAAGACGCTCCAGCGTAAGAAGCAGAGCGAAGGAGAGGTCTTCGGCAAGTTCCGCTGAGCCCTCCGGGGAGGTCAGGGGCGACGGCGCAACGACCGGTTCAGGCAGCCAAGGCCCGACGTAAGTTTCGCGCCGCGCCTGAGCGGATTTCAGGCGGTCAAGGCAAAGCCGGACGACAACGCGCGTCAGATAGGGCCGGAGGTTGGCGATTTCCGTGGTTTGCGCGGCATTGTGCCAGCGGAGATAAGCGTCTTGGACAATGTCTTCGCCCTCGTCGATGGATCCGAGCATGCGGTAGGCTACACCGATCAAGTAGTGGCGGTGCGATTCGAAGTCAGCGACGGCCAATGGCATTCCGTCCGGCGCGTTCATGCGGGCAGCTCCTTGCACAGGGATGGCGCGGCAGCAAAGCGAACCTGCCGGCTGAGAAGACCGCCACCATACTGGAGGCGGTCGTTGGACCGGCGCTTGAGCGTTCTCATCTGCCGCTCAAAACACGACGCGAGCATCGTAGCACTCCCTTTGATGATGATCTCCCAAGACAGACGACGAGGGAAGGCACCGTGTGACACAGCGATGCGCGGAATTGCGTTCACGACGACAAGTTATTCTGTGCCAAGAACTTACTGAGTCGAGTCTTTGTCGGTTCGGTGCGCGAAAAAGCGGATCAGCAGGACAAGCTGCCACCGTTGCTGGTCCGTCAGGCGCTTGCCAAAGGAAGGCATGGGCCTATGGCCATGAGTGATCTTGTAAAAGAGTTCGCCATCGGTCTCCGAATCGATATGTACGGCGTCGGTTAAGTCCGAGGGACGCGTCTTGTGCATTCTGGCCCGGTCGCCATCTCCTTTGCCGGAATCGCCGTGACAATCGGCGCATTTGTCGCGATACACGGAACGCGCCGCCTTAAGATTATCTTCGGACGGCGGCAAAGGGTTCTTGACTTGCTTGGCGGCTTCTGGAACGACCCAAGGACCGCTGTCAAGGATGGTGAACACAACCACGATTACGATGACCGCACAAATCGCGGCCAACAGGAGCTTCGCGGGAACAGATTTGCGTCTGGAACCAGGATTCGGCGCGGGAACCATGTTGTGGGGCTATTTTCGCACATCGAGTGCGATCGAAAAAATGCAGGACCGAATAACTACGCGCGAAGGGTCAACCAGAGAAGTTCGGCATTGAACGCGACGATGGCGGCGGCGACGACCCAAGCCACGGCGGAGGTCAAGCGGGAGTTGGCAAACTCGCCCATCTTGCGGCGGTCGCCGGTGAATTGCACCAGTGGGATCACGGCGAACGGCAACTGAAAACTCAGCACCACCTGGCTGAGAATCAGCAACGAGGTCACTTTGTTTTCGCCTGCGATGCCGATCACTAGAATGGCGGGCACGATGGCCAGGACGCGGGTGATCAGGCGGCGCAGCCATGGCTTCAAGCGAATATTCAGGAAACCTTCCATGACGATCTGCCCGGCCAGAGTTCCGGTAAGCGTGGAATTCTGTCCGGACGCCAAGAGGGCGAAGGCAAAGACGGTGCTTGCCAGGCTGGCACCGAGAACGGGGCTGAGCAGCCGGTAGGCGTCGCCGATGTCGGCGACACTCGAAAGACCGCGGGTATGAAACGCGGCAGCGCCGAGAACCAGAATCGCCGCATTGATGAAAAGCGCAAAGCCCAAGGCGACCGTCGAGTCAAAGATGGCGTAGCGGAGGGCCTCGCGCTTGCCCTTGCGGTCGGTGCCAAACGCGCGGGTCTGCACGATGCTGGAATGCAAGTAGAGATTGTGCGGCATCACCGTCGCACCCAGGATGCCGATGGAGATATACAGCATCTCGCGATTGCGCAGCACATCAGCATGGGGAATGAAGCCGCGCGCCGCTTCGAGCCACAGCGGGCGGGCAATGAAGATTTCGTAGGCAAAACAGCCGCCGATCGTGGCGATCAACGTGACCACAAATGCTTCGATCATCCGGAAGCCGCGGCCTTGCAGGGCAAGCACAATCAGGACGTCCAGGGCGGTAATCACCACTCCGGCCAGCAGCGGCAGACCGAAGAGCAATTTCAGCGCAACCGCGGAGCCGAGAACTTCCGCCAGGTCGCAGGCGGCGATGGCGATTTCGCAGACCACCCAGAGAAACATCGTAGTGCGGCGGGAATAATGTTCGCGGCAGGCCTGGGCCAGGTCGCGCCCGGAAACGATGCCGAGTTTGGCGGAAAGCGCCTGAAGCAGCATTGCCATCAGGTTGCTTAACAGAATGACGCTGAGAAGTGCGTAGCCGAACTTGGCGCCGCCGCCGATGTCCGTGGCCCAGTTACCCGGATCCATGTATCCGACGGCTACCAGATAGCCCGGTCCCGCGAAGGCGAACACTTTGCGCAGCCAGCCCGCGCCCGCGACAATCGGGACCGTACGGTGTGCTTCGGGCAGCGAAGGGGAGACGACCGCTTCGCGCGGAGCCAGCGAGGCCGCTCGCGAGGCGGCCAGCGTTTGCAATTGAGGTGCGGGTTCGGCGGCTTCAGCCATTTAGTTAACTGCGGTTAACTTCGATACCAAACTACAATTAACTCAGGCGGTTGTCAATGGGACTTCCGCTGATTTTTCCATCGGGCCAACAGGAGCGTCCTCCGGACGCGGAAAAGAGCGCGCTTCCGTTGCCTGTGGTACCTTCGTTAAGCCTCTTAGGAGAAGCGTTCATGGCTGAGCAGCAGCAACCACCGGCACCCGGACAGATGCAAATTAAGGCTGACGAAAAGGAATTGCAGGGTCTATACAGCAATCTATTGATGATTCATCACAACGTGGAGGAGTTCACGCTGAATTTCATTTACATTTTTCCCAACGGCGCGCAGGGAAAACTATTGAGCAGCATGATCGTCAGCCCCGGGCACGCCAAACGGATCTGGAGGGCGCTGGGAGAGAACCTGTCGCGCTACGAAGCGCAATTCGGCCCGATCAAAGAGATGCCGGAAGGCGGAGCTCCACCGCCGAGTGTAGGCTTCGTGCAGTAGATTTGCAGGGTGAGTCACCCGGACCAAAAATTTCGCAGCACGCAGCGGACGTGATAAAATTTCGACGTTGTCGCGAAGGGCCTGTAGCTCAAGAGACTGTTGTTGATTCGACGCTACTTAGGCCCATTTTCAGGCCCTCAAAATTGCCGTAGTTTGTACTCAACCTGTACGCAACGTTTTTACGGCATTCCGGGCCGCTAGCTTTTTTCCTAGAAACTTTCCCGTCCTTTGAGTCTTTGTTTCTACATTCTGTGCGGTTTTGCAGCGTGGGCAGCCTTGGTTATTGCCACTCAATCGACTTTTGAATCCGACTGAACACTCATGTCGCCCTTGGCTCGCAGACTGAGTTTGCCTCGACGTTGATTGCTAGCGATCAACGTTACGCTATAACGCCAAGTACTGAAATGAAATTCCCGCCGAGAAGCGTCTTCTTGGAAAGCACGGCACTCTTCGAAGTGGGCTCAAGACTTCAGACACCTGAGTTTGCGAAGCTCCTTGAATTACGTGACATATTGAAATTCGAGTTGCTCGTTTCAGAAGTCACGCTACTTGAGTACATTCGACAGCGTGCAGACATCATCGATGAACTTGCAGGAGACGTTCGTTCTATCGGAGATCGTATTGCGGGCTGGGGTTTGGATAGCTCACCTATGCAGGATATGCGCGCGCGGCTAGACGTACTTAAGAAAGAGCTCCAAGCTTTCTACAAAAGGAAGGTGGAGGAAGTCGGCATTCGCGTCGTACCTCTCCCAAATGTTGACTCGGGAAGGCTACTTACGATGGCGATTGGACGGATAGCACCGTTCGAAGAAGCGAAAGCAGACAAAACGGAAAAAGGTTTTCGTGACGCGCTCATCATGTTCACAATCCTGAATGAAATTAGTAGCAAGCCGGATTGCCAAACGTTGGTTGTGACGAAGGATGCCTTACTGGGAAAGGGCCTAACCAAACACTGCGCAGAGTTCGAGACCGAATTGAGCGTCGTCGCCAGTTTGGATGAGGCGGTCACGTACATCTACGACCGCATTGACAAGTTGTATTGGCAACGATTGTTCAACGAGAGTGAACTGGCGAAAAAAAAACTTGAACAGTACAGAGATGCCGTAAACGATCAGGTCCAAAAACAGGTTTCTGAACTGACTGAGTTCGATTTAGGGATTGGCCCAAGTTTCCTTGGCCTTGGTCGGGGGAAGGTCTTGGACGTCGGTGAGAGTGTGGCCGAGGTGCAGTCATTGAGCCTCGATGACTTCAAGTCAGCTATTTGGAAAGATAAGGAGCAGCCTGTATCTCGAATTTTGTTTCGAGCCTGCTGCATTGCCCATGTAATAACAAGCACTAGCCAATTCTATGGTCATCGCGCGAGATCGTTTGGCGTCGGCAGAGGCAAGCCGGATGGTCCGACCTTCTTGGAATTACTTGGGCCACGCCCCACGCAACGAGATCGTCGTCTTCCAATCTCTCTATATGGCGAAGTCCGTCTGCGAGAAACTGATGGCGGAGAAAAACTTATTGGCGTCAAAATCGACAAGAACCAGCCCAATGACGAGGAAGCAGAAATTCTCTGGCGTATCCCGACCGAATTACCTGACTAAACCGAGCCAGACTTGCGCTGAGACAGCCAACCCTTGCTGTGACGGTGGGATGCTGCAAGACAACTGTCAGACGAGCAAGTTTCCTACTGTGTGGAATGTTGCGGCGATCCGGTCACGCGGTCATGGCATACGGTGAGCGTGCTCGCAGCCGATGCCGACGCCTCTCTACAGGCTCACAGGGACCGCGTAGCGGCCTTGCATGAGGCAAAGCTAGAATGGCGGCAGAGAAACGGCTTGGCAGCGGCCTAGAAACCTAGACCCGGCGCATGGTGTGTGGACCTAGCGAAGTCTGCACACCGTGC
>Ga0079220_10000290_pt1 | contig 11835 bp, 6 predicted proteins | sample GAAS100_FD_75071 | JGI IMG/M metagenome (GOLD analysis project Ga0079220, IMG submission 75071) | Agricultural soil microbial communities from Georgia to study Nitrogen management - GA AS100 | ecosystem: Environmental > Terrestrial > Soil > Agricultural land | place: USA: Georgia | collected... | reverse complement strand
GCGTGGCGCTGGAGAACGCGCGGCTCTTCGACGAGACGCAGCGCCTGCTCAAGGAAACCGAGCAGCGCGCGGCCGAGCTGGCGATCATCAATTCCATCCAGCAGGGTCTAGCCGCCGAGCTGGACTTCCAGGCAATCATCGATCTGGTCGGCGACAAGCTGCGCGGAGTCTTCGCGACCCCCGATCTCGGGATCCGCTGGTACGACCAGAAGACGGGACTGCTTCACTACCTCTACAACTACGAGCACGGCAAGCGTCTGGTGATCGAACCTCGGCGTCCGGTTTCCGGGGGCATGTTCGAGACGATGCTCCAGACGCGCCAGCCGGTGATCTTGAACACCCTTGCGGATTATGGACCGGGTGGACAGGCGGTCCCGGGCACGGACCAAAGCAAGTCGATGATCTCGGTGCCGATCATCGGCGGCGACCGTGTGCTCGGCTTGATGGCTATCGAGAACTACGAGCGCGAGCACGCTTTCGGGGAATCCGAGGTGCGCCTGCTCACGACGATCGCGGCTTCGCTGGGCACGGCGCTCGAGAACGCCCGCCTGTTTGATGAGACGCAGCACCTGCTCAAGGAGACCGAGCAGCGCAACGCCGAGCTGGCGATCATCAACAGCGTGCAGGCCGCGCTCGCCGCCGAGCTCAACATCCAGGGCATCTACGACGCGGTCGGGGACAAGGTCCGCGAGATTTTCGGCGACCGCGACGTCGGCATCCGCATCTACGATGCGCAAACCAATCTGATGCACTACCCGTACGTCTATGAGGGCGGAAAAAGACTCGCCATTGAGTCGCGACCGCTCAACGATCGGGGTTTTGCTCGGCATGTGCTCAGCACCCGGGAGACGCTGGTCGTTAACGAGAACATGGACCAGGTCAGCGAAAAGTACGGCAGCTTCACCCTCCCGGGAACGCAGAACGACAAGTCCGCGGTGTACGTGCCGTTGATCGTCGGCGACCAGGCGCGCGGGCTCATCAGCCTGATCGACCTCGAGCAGGAGCACGCGTTTTCCGACTCCGACGTGCGCCTGCTGCAGACGCTCGCCAACAGCATGAGCGTGGCGCTCGAGAATGCGCGCCTCTTCGACGAGACGCAGCGGCTCTTGAAGGAGACCGAGCAGCGCAACGCCGAGCTGGCGATCATCAACAGCGTGCAGGCCGCGCTCGCCGCCGAGCTCAACATCCAGGGCATCTACGACGCGGTCGGGGACAAGATCCGGGAGATCTTCAGCAATCGCGACATGGGGATCCGCGTCTACGATCCCAGGACCGGGCTCATCCATTACCCCTACGCCTACGAGAACGGCCAGCGCATCAGCCTCGATTCGCATCCGCTGAGCGCGACCGGTTTCGCGGCGCACGTGCTGCGCACCCGCGAGACGCTGGTGATCAACGACAAGATGCAGGAGACCATGGCGCGGTATGGCTCCGAGCCGCTGCCGGGCACGGAGATGGAGAAGTCGACCGTCATCGTTCCGCTCATCGTGGGCGACCAGACGCGCGGAGCGATCTCTCTCGCCGATATGGAGCACGAGCACGCGTTCGGTGAATCCGACGTGCGCCTGCTGCAGACGCTCGCCAACAGCATGAGCGTGGCGCTGGAAAACGCGCGGCTCTTCGACGAGACGCAGCGGCTCTTGAAGGAGACCGAGCAGCGCAACGCCGAGCTGGCGATCATCAACAGCGTCCAGGCGGCGCTCGCGGCGGAGCTCAACATCCAGGGCATCTACGACGCGGTCGGCGACAAGATCCGCGATATCTTCAACAAGGCAGACGTAGGCATTCGTATCTACGACCCCGAAACAAAGATGGTGCATTACCCGTATACGTACGAAAAAGGCAAACGGCTCGAAATCGGCTCGGGCGTGTTGAGCGATCGCGGATTTGCGGCGCACGTCCTGCGCACTCGAGAGGTCATCGTCGTGAACGAGAACATGGCGGAGGCCGTCAAGAAGTACGGGTCTTCCCTGCTGCCCGGCACGGAGATGGAGAAATCGTTGGTCATGGTGCCGCTGGTTGCGGGCGATCAGGCGCGCGGGATCATCAGGCTGATGAACATGGAGCACGAGCACGCCTTCAGCGATTCGGACGTGCGCCTGCTGCGGACCCTCGCCAACAGCATGAGCGTCGCGCTGGAGAACGCGCGGCTGTTCGACGAGACGCAGCGGCTCTTGAAGGAGACCGAGCAGCGCGCCGCCGAGCTGACCGTCATCAACAGCATCCAGCAGGGGATGGCGGCGAAGCTCGACTTCCAGGCCATCATCGACCTCGTGGGCGACAAGATGCGCGAGGTGCTCAAGACCGGCGACATCGGCATCCGCTGGCACGACCCGGCGAAGAACCTGATTCATTACCTGTACGAATACGAGCACGGCGTCCGTCTCAACGCCCCTCCCCAGGTGCCTTCGGCAGGCGGGTTGTGGGCGCACGTCCTGCGCACTCGCCGGCCGATCGCTCTCAATACTGCCGAAGAGCAGGAGGAGGCGGAGAAGCAGATGGGGCTCAAGCATCTGCCCGGGACGGACCGGAGCCGGTCCATGCTGATGGTGCCGATCCTCGGCGGCGACCGCGTGCTGGGCGTGATCCTCGTCGAGAATTTCGCGCGCGAGAACGCCTACGGCGACGCCGAGACCCGGCTCCTCAGCACGGTGGCCGCCAGCATGGGCGTGGCGCTTGAGAACGCGCGTCTGTTCGACGAGACGCAGCGGCTGTTCAAGGAAAGCGAGCAGCGCGCCGCGGAGCTCGCGATCATCAACAGCGTGCAGCAGGGGCTCGCCGCCGAGCTGGACTTCCAGGCCATCATCGATCTGGTCGGCGACAAGGTCGCAGAGATCTTCCGCACACGGGACATGTCGATCGCGCTCTACGACCGAGCCAGCAATATGATATCGATGCCGTACTACCTCGAACATGGCGAGCGCTTTCCCGTTGCGACCATGCCGTTGGCGGGGGGCTTCACGGCTCAGGTGATCCGAACCCGCGAGACGCTGGTGATCGCGCGGGACCTGCTACAGCGCGGGCGGGAACTGGGTGCGCGGCTGATCGGCGACGACAGCACTCCCGACGTCGGACAAAGCTACATAGGTGTGCCGATACTGATCGGCGAAGAGGCGCGTGGCGTAGTCGCGCTGTACTCGCCGAAGGAGGACGCATTCGGCGAATCGGAAGTACGGCTCCTGACGACCCTCGCCAACACCATGAGCGTCGCGCTCGAGAACGCGCGGCTCTTCGACGAGACGCAGCGCAGGACGCGCGAAACCGCCGCGCTGGCCGAGGTCGGACGCGACATATCGTCTACCCTCGAGCTGTCCACGGTGATGGACCGCATCGCCGGCCATGCGAGGAATCTCCTCAACACCAGCAGCAGCGCGATCTTCCTCCCCGAGCCGGACGGCCAAAGCTACCGCGCCATCGTCGCGGTCGGCGACATAGCCTCGGAGATCCAGTCGACGGTGATCAACGTCGGCGAAGGCATCATCGGCAGCATCGTCCAGAGCGGCAGGGCCGAGTTTGTCAACGACGCCAGCTCCGACGCTCGCGCCATCCAGATTCCCGGCACGGAGAACGAAGAGCACGAGCGCCTGATGGTGGCGCCGCTTCTTGCCGGGAAGAGGGTGATGGGCGCGATGGCCGTGTGGCGCACGGGAGGTCAGCCCTTCGCGGAGACCGAGCTGGAATTTCTGGTCGGATTATCGCTGCAGGCCACCGTCGCCATCGAGAACGCGCGCCTGTTCGCGGAGTCGCAGCAGCGCGCCGCCGAGCTTGCCACGGTCAACACCGTTTCGCAGCAGCTCTCCGGGAAGCTCGAACTGGCCAACCTGCTCGACCTGGTGGGCGAGCAGGTTCGGACTGTCTTCAAGGCGGACATCGCTTACGTCGCGTTGCTCGACCGGGTAACCGGCATCATCGACTTTCCCTATCAGTACGGCGACAGGCTTACGCCGCTCAAGTACGGCGAGGGTCTGACGAGCAGGATCATCGAGTCGAGCAAGCCGCTGATCATCAACCGGCAAACGGACCGCCGCAACCTCGAGCTCGGCGCCGTCGTGATCGGCAAGCAGGCGCTCTCCTATCTGGGGGTGCCGATCCTCGTTGGCGGCACCTGCCTCGGCGTCGTGAGCGTGCAAAGCACGCGCAAGGAGGGCATGTACGACGCGGGCGACGAGCGCCTGCTCTCGACCATCGCCGCCAACGTCGGCGTCGCGCTGCAGAACGCGCGGCTCTTCGCCGAAGCGCAGGAAGCGCGCGCCGCGGCCGAGGCGGCCAACGAAGCCAAGAGCTCGTTCCTCGCGACGATGAGCCACGAGATCCGCACGCCGATGAACGCCGTGATCGGCATGAGCGGGCTCCTTCTCGACACCAAGCTCGATGGCGAGCAGCACGAGTACGTCGCGACGATCCGCGAGTCGGGCGACGCGCTCTTGACCATCATCAACGATATCCTCGACTTCTCGAAGATCGAGGCTGGACGCATGGACATCGAGGCGCAGCCCTTCGACCTCCGCGAATGCGTCGAATCGGCGCTCGACCTCGTCGCCGCGCGCGCCGTCGAGAAGGACCTCGATTCCGCGTACATGTTCGAAGGCGACGTGCCGGAGGCGATCGTCGGCGACGTGACTCGGCTGCGCCAGGTCATGCTGAATCTGCTGTCCAACGCGGTGAAGTTCACCGACAAGGGCGAGGTGGTGCTCACCGTCTCGTCGCGATCGGCAGCGGAGGGCAAGGCCGAGGTCACCTTCGCCGTGCGCGACACGGGTATCGGCCTTTCCGCCGACGGCATGAGCCGGCTCTTCCAGTCGTTTTCGCAGGCCGACTCGTCGACCACGCGCAAGTACGGCGGCACGGGGCTCGGGCTCGCCATCAGCAAGCGCCTCTCCGAGCTCATGGGCGGGCGGATGTGGGCGGAGAGCGAAGGTGTGGGCAAGGGCTCGACCTTCTTCTTCAGCATCGTCGTCCCCGTCGGAACGCTCCCGCCGGCGCGCCAGCGCGACTTCGTCGGCATCCAGCCCGCGCTCCAGGGAAAGCGCGTCCTCGTCATCGACGACAACGCCACCAACCGCCGCGTACTGGGCCTGCAGAGCGCGAAGTGGGGGATGAGCGTCCGCGTGACCGAATCGCCGCACGAGGCGTTGCGCTGGCTCGACGCGGGCGAGGGCTTCGACGTGGCTATCGTCGACATGCACATGCCCGAAATGGACGGCGTGGCGCTCGCCCGCGCAATCCGCGAGCGAAGCACGGCGCTGCCGCTGGTCTTGTTCAGCTCGCTGGGAAGGCGCGAAGCCGGCGACGTGGAGAACCTCTTTACCGCGCATCTCACCAAGCCGATCCGCCAGTCGCAACTCTACGACACCCTCGTGGGGCTTTTCGCCCAGGAAACGCCGAAGGCGGCTCCCGCGGCCGCCGCGAGCGCCAGGCTCGATCCCCAGATGGGGAGCCGCCACCCGCTGCGGATCCTTCTCGCGGAAGACAACGTGGTCAATCAGAAGCTCGCGTTGCGGATCCTGCAGCAGATGGGCTATCGCGCCGACCTCGCATCCAACGGCATCGAAGCGATCGAATCCGTGGGACGCCAGGTCTACGACGTCGTGCTCATGGACGTGCAGATGCCCGAGATGGACGGGCTCGACGCGGCGCGGCAGATCTGCTCCCGCTGGCAGCCGAACGAGCGGCCGCGCATCGTCGCGATGACGGCCAACGCCATGCAGGGCGACCGGGACATGTGTCTCGCCGCCGGCATGGACGACTACCTGACCAAGCCGATCCGGGTCGAGCGCCTGGTGGAAGCGCTGAACCAGGTCCAACCGCGAAGGGCCCGCTGACATGGCTGAAGGAACCATCGATCGCTCGGTCTACGAAGAGCTGAAGCTCACCGCCGGCGCCGACTTCGTGCGCGAGCTCGTCGACACCTTTCTCTCCGAAGCGCCACGCATGCTCGCAGAGCTGCGCCGTGCGCTGGACGCCAACGATGCGGATCGTTTTCGCCGTGCAGCGCATTCGTTGAAGTCCAACAGCAACACCTTCGGCGCATCGTCGCTCGCCGCGATGGCGCGCAAGCTGGAGCTGGGCGGATTCGGTGCGGCCCGAGACAACGGAGGCGAGCCGCTCTCGGCTCTGGCCGGCGAATATGCGCGGGTGGCTCAGGCGCTGACGGAGCTCAAGCGTGCGTGACGCAAACCACGGCGGAGCCCGGCTCCTCATCGTGGAGGACAACAAGGTGAACCGGCTGCTGCTCACCCGCAACCTGGAGCTGATGGGCCACAAGGTTTCCACCGGCGAGAACGGCCGCGTGGCGCTGCAGATGTTGCGACGCGAGGCGTTCGACCTGATGCTGCTCGACATCGAGATGCCCGAGATGGACGGCTTCGAGGTCCTGAGCGAGCTCTCCAAGGATCTTCACCTGCGCGACGTGCCGGTCATCGTCACCTCATCGCTGGAGGGCATCGAGAATGTCGTGCGCTGCATCGAGCTCGGCGCCGAGGACTACCTCACCAAGCCCGTGAATCCCGTGCTGCTCAAGGCTCGGATCGGAGCGAGCCTCGAAAAGAAGCGTCTTCGGGATCAGCAGAAGGAGCTGGTGCGCCGCTTCGCCACCGCGGAGGTCGCCGAGGACCTGCAGCAGACCGGATTCTCGCTGGGAGGCAAGCGTGTTCGCGGCTCGGTGCTGTTCGCCGATATACGCGAGTTCACGCCGCTCGCGGAGTCGCAGCCTCCGGAGGAGACGATCGAGCTGCTGAACACCTACTACACGCTCATGTTCAACGCGATCAGCGGTCATGGCGGCATCGTCAGCCAGATCGCCGGCGACGGTCTGATGGCGGTCTTCGGAGCGCCGCTGCCGCTCGCCGATCATTGCGATGCCGCGGTGCGCGCGGCGCTCGAGATGGTCGAGCTGATCGATCTCTTCAACGTCGAGCAGGCGTCGGCCGACAAAGCGAAGATCCGGATCGGCATCGGCATCGCATCGGGCGAAATGGTGGCCGGGTACACGGGCACCAACGACCGCGCGACCTACACCTGCATCGGCGACACGGTGAACGTGGCTTCGCGGCTCGAAGGCCACACCAAGGTGGCCGAGCGCACGATCCTGATCGACGGGGAAACGCGCGCCCTATTGCGAGGCGACGTCGCGGTCGAGTCGCTGGGGCCGGTGACGATCCGCGGGAAAACGCAGCCCGTCGAGGTGTTCGCCGTCAAGTCGGGTGCATAACGGCGTCGTTCCGGTTGACGGGCGCGTCGTAGGCGATTGATGTAAGCTTGGTGTCCAACGGCACCGCGCAGTTGCTTCGGGACCCAAGCGCCTGTCGTGCCCCGATGCTGGGATTCGTCATGTGGGGAACGCGCAGAGGATGCATCGCCGCGGCAGCTCTGTGCGTTTTGAGCGTCGCAGTCTTCGCCGATGCGCAGCCCGCGACGAAGACCTACCGGATCGGCTGGCTTGGCGATGGCAGCTCTCCATCCCGCCCTAATCCCAACGCCGGCGAATTTCAGCAGGGTCTGCGCGACGTAGGCTACGTCGAGGGACGCAATCTCACGATCGAGTATCGGTACGCCGGCGGAAATATGGACCGGCTTCCGGGTCTCGCCGCCGACCTTGTACGCCTTCCCGTCGATGTCATCGTGACCTCCGGTGAGCCTGCGGCGCTGGCGGCCCGGGGCGCGACCAAGGCGAACCCTATCGTAGTGACCCAGATCGGGATGGACCCGGTCAAGGCGGGCCTCGTAACCAGCCTGGGCCGGCCGGAGGGCAACGTCACGGGGCTCGCCACGCTGAGCGAGGACCTGTGGCAGAAACGGCTGGGGCTGCTCAAGGAGATTGCACCCAAGGTCTCGCGCGTGGCGCTGCTGTGGAATCCGGCGAATCCGGGCAACGCGAGCTGCGTCGAAGAGATCAAAGCCGCGGCTCCGGCACTGCGCTTGCAGGTGCTTTACCTGGAAGTGCGCGACACCAATACCCTGGACCGGGCCTTCGCCACGATCGCCAGCGAGTCGGCCGACGCGCTCGTGACCTGTGCCGATACGGCGCTGCTGGAACACGCAAAACCGATCGCGGACTTTGCCTTGAAGCGGCGCCTGCCGATGATGTCTCCGCTGAAGGAGTATGTCGAGGCCGGGGGACTGATGTCCCTGGGGGCGAGTCTTCCTGCGCAGCGACGACGCAGTGCCTACTACGTGGACCGGCTCCTGAAAGGGACCAAGGTCGCCGATCTTCCCGTCGAGCGGCCCACGGTTTTCGAGCTCGTCGTCAACCAGAAAACCGCCAAGGCCCTGGGCCTCGCGCTACCCGCGGCGCTGCTGCTGCTGGCAGACGATTTGATCGAATAGGCGAGAGCCATGTCACTACCGCCAAGGCTAACGATGTGGTTCGCACTCATGCTGTGGCTGCCACTCGCCATGGCCCAGAGCAATCTCGGAGAACTGCTCGACGCCGGTGCCAAACGTTTGTCTCCAGACGAGTTCAAGGAACAGGTGGTCCAACGCGTGATCGTTGGCCCCTCGGCGACTGGCGGGAGTCTTCAAGTCATCTACCAGCCTAACGGATTGATGCAGGGCACAGGCACGGCGAAAGGAACAATCCTTCAGCCGGCGACGATTTTCGGTGAGTGGACGATCGACGACAACGGAAGAATCTGCGCAAGCATGCAATCCTCGGGAGGGGGCGGCGGGGGCTACGGCACTCAAGGCGTAACGCTTCCTCGTCGCTGTCAGACCTGGTTCAAGCTTGACTCGGATTATTTCATCTCCGACTCCGATTCGGATCGTTATGCGCGGGTGCTCCGCCGCACCATGAAGCAGTAGTCGTCCAGGCTGGCGCAGCGGCGAGTGCACTGGCTCGCCAAACTCGTTACCACTCTTATGCGAGTGCGTTAGCGAGGCGCACGAAATCCGTCACCGACAGCGTCTCGCCGCGCGCGCCCGGATCGATAGCGGCGCGCTCGAGTTGATCCTCGCTCGCAAGTGTCCTGAGCGCATTCCTGAGCGTCTTGCGCCGCTGCCCGAACGCTGCGGCCACGATGCGGGCGAACAATGCTGCGTCGGCAAGGCGCGGTCCGGCTTCGTGCAGAGGCGCAAGCCGCGCCACGGCCGATTCGACCTTTGGCGGAGGTCGGAACGCCCCCGGCGGGACCGTGAACAGCCGCTCGATCCGGAAGCGGACCTGCAGCGTGATCGAGAGCCGTCCATAGTCGGACGTACCCGGCGTCGCGACCATGCGATCCACGACCTCTTTCTGCAGCATGACCGTAACGTCGCGAAGCTGCGCGTCGTATTGCGCGAGGTGGAAGAGCAGTGGCGAGGAAATGTAGTACGGCAGGTTACCGATCACGCGCAAATCATCCCCCAGCTTCGCGAAATCGAACTGCAGCGCGTCGGCGACGTGGACGGCAAGCCGACCGGCCGGGAATTCCTCGATCATCCTGGCGGCGAGATCGCGATCGATCTCGATGACGTTGAGATGCCTGACGCGCTCCAGCAGCGGCCGCGTGAGCGCGCCCAGTCCCGGCCCCACCTCGACCACGTTGTCGTCCGGACCCGGATCCAGCGCGGCGACGATCCGCTCGATGTAGTGCCGATCGACGAGGAAGTGCTGACCGAAGCGCTTGCGCGCCACGTGACGGCGCCGCGAGCCCGCCGCCTCCGGCGCGCTAAGCCGTCCAGTCGAGGATGACCTTGCCACTCTGGCCCGAGAGCAGCGTCTCGAAGGCTTGCGCGTACTGGTCCGCGACAAAGTGGTGCGTGATGATGGGCGAGAGATCGAGCCCGCTCTGGAGCATCGCCACCATCTTGTACCAGGTCTCGAACATCTCGCGGCCGTAAATGCCCTTGATCTCGAGGCCCTTGAAGATGACCTGGTTCCAGTCGATCGCCATCTGCGCCGGCGGAATGCCCAGCAGAGCGATCTTTCCTCCGTGGTTCATGTGTTCGAGCATGTCGCGGAACGCCTGCGGGACGCCCGACATCTCCATGCCGACGTCGAAGCCCTCCGTCATGCGCAGCTCCGTCATCACGTCGCGAAGCTTCTCGCGCTGGACGTTCACCGCCCGCGTCGCGCCCATGCGCCGCGCGAGATCCAGGCGATAGTCGTTGATGTCGGTGACCACGACGTGCCTTGCCCCCACGTGCCTGGCGATCGCCGCGGCCATCGCCCCGATCGGACCGGCGCCGGTGATCAGCACGTCCTCGCCGACCAGGTTGAAGGTGAGCGCGGTATGGGTCGCATTGCCGAAGGGATCGAAGATCGAGGCAAGATCGTCCGAGATGTCGTCGGGAATCTTGAACGCGTTGAACGCCGGGATCACGAGGAACTCGGCGAACGCGCCTTCGCGGTTGACGCCCACGCCGACGGTGTTGCGGCAGAGGTGCCGCCGCCCCGCGCGGCAGTTCCGGCAGTAGCCGCACGTGATATGGCCTTCGCCCGAGACGCGGTCGCCGATGTCGAAGCCTCGCACTTCCTGGCCGATCTCGACGATCTCTCCGACGTACTCGTGGCCCACGTGCATCGGCACGGGAATCGTCTTCTGTGCCCAGTCGTCCCAGTTCCAGATGTGCAGATCCGTTCCGCAGATCGCCGTCTTGCGGATGCGGATCATGACGTCGTTGTGGCCCACTTCGGGCTTCTTCACCCGGGTGAGCGTCAGACCCGGGGCGCGTTCGAGCTTGGCGAGTGCCTTCATGTGCGGGGAGTCGGTTGACCGGGGGCAGCCTATCGGATCACGCCGAGCGCCTTGCCGACCTTGGCGAACGCGGCCACCGCGCGATCGATCTGTGCCTCGGTATGCGCGGCGCTCATCTGTGTGCGGATCCGCGCCCTGCCCTTCGGCACGACGGGATACGAGAAACCGATCACGTAGACGCCTTCGGCTAGCAGGAGATCGGCCATGCGCGTTGCGAGCGCGGCGTCACCCAGCATCACCGGAATGATCGGATGCTCGCCCGGAACGAGCTGGAAGCCGAGCGCGCTCATCGCGCGCCGGAAGCGCTCGCCGTTCTCCCGCACGCGCCGGCGCAACGCCGCGCCCTCGTCGCTCGCCAGCAGTCGGAGCACTTCGAGCGATGCCGCCGCGATCGATGGCGCTAGCGTGTTCGAGAACAGATAGGGTCGGGAGCGCTGACGCAGGAGCTCGACGATGCTCTTCCTGCCCGCGGTGTATCCGCCCGACGCGCCGCCCAGCGCCTTGCCCAGCGTCCCGGTCACGATGTCGACGCGCGAGGACACGCCGCATCGTTCGGGCGTTCCACGGCCGCCCTCGCCGACGAAGCCGACCGCGTGCGAATCGTCCACCATCACGAGCGCGCGACGTTTATCGGCGAGATCGCAGATCGCCCGCAGGTCGGCGATGATGCCGTCCATCGAGAACACGCCGTCGGTGGCGATCAGCTTGAAGCGCGCTCCCGCAGCATCGGCCTCCGCGAGCTTCGCGTCGAGGTCCGCCATGTCGTTGTTGCGGTAGCGATAGCGTTTTGCCTTGCACAGGCGGATGCCGTCGACGATGCTGGCGTGGTTCAGCTCGTCGCTGATCACCGCGTCCTCTTCGGCGAGCAGCGTCTCGAACAAGCCCCCGTTGGCGTCGAAGCAGCTCGAGTACAGGATCGCGTCGCCCGTGCCGAGGAATGCGGAGAGCGCGCCTTCCATCTCCTTGTGCACGCTCTGTGTGCCGCAGATGAAGCGCACCGAAGCCATGCCGAATCCGAACCGGTCCAGCCCTTTCTTCGCCGCCTCGACGAGGCGCGCGTCGTCGGCGAGCCCGAGATAATTGTTGGCGCAGAAATTGAGCACGCCGCGGCCGTCGGCGAGCCGGATCTCCGGCGACTGCGGGCTGCCGATGACCCGCTCGG
>Ga0079220_10000289_pt1 | contig 11867 bp, 9 predicted proteins | sample GAAS100_FD_75071 | JGI IMG/M metagenome (GOLD analysis project Ga0079220, IMG submission 75071) | Agricultural soil microbial communities from Georgia to study Nitrogen management - GA AS100 | ecosystem: Environmental > Terrestrial > Soil > Agricultural land | place: USA: Georgia | collected... | reverse complement strand
GGGATTCGACACGTTCGGCGCGTCTCGAGGCACGGGATCGGATCCACTCTAGTCTGCTTTGGTTAGATCAAACAACCTAGATTGGACGCGATACCGGCGATGCTGCGAATGCGCTGGCTTATCATGGCGGACGGCCGCTTCGACGGTACGTGCCAGCTCGCTGACCATGCCCAGCCCCGGAGAAAGCGCGCTCGTGCACCAGGTACAACGCGCCCGGGCGCTCCACGATGAGCGCGCGGCCTTCCCGTCCCTCGCCGCAGCGCTCGACCGGCTGGCCCGCTGGCAATCGCGTCGGCTGCGCGCCACGTACGCCGATCTCGCGCAGAATCCGCGGTACTCGAATGCCATCGCGTTCTTCGGCAGCGACCTCTACGGCGCAGGCGATTTCTCGCGTCGCGACGCCGAGCTGGCACACGTCGCGCCGCTCATGGGCAGGATGCTGCCCGAGGGCGTGCTTCTCACGGTCGCCGCCGCAATGGAGCTGTCCGTGCTCTCGCAGGAACTCGACCGTGCCGTCATCGAGCGGCTCGATCCGCAGACGCCGTTGTCGGTGGCGAGCTATTGCGAGGCCTATCGCGGCGTCGACGATCGTGCCTCGCGCGAGCACCAGATCGCGCTCATCGTGGGCGTCGGCCGGGCGCTCGACCGCTACGTCGCCAAGCCGCTGATACGTTCGGCGCTGGCGGCGATGCGCCAGCCGGCACGGCTCGCCGGCTTCGGCGCATTGCAGGATTTCCTGGAGCGGGGGTTCGGCGCGTTCCGCAGCATGCATGGCGCCGACGAGTTCCTGGCGATCATCGAGCGGCGCGAAACCGCGTTGATGAACGCTGTCTTCGCCGGAGAGTCCGCGCCCTTTCCCGAGCCCGGCTGAGTCGCGTAACTCCCGGGAGAGCGCCGGGATGAACGGCAGCGACTCGCCCCGCGCTTCGCTTGCCGCGGCTTAGGACTTCTTGAGGAAGGCGTCGAGCTCCCTGTCGATCGCGCTCTCGATCGGTCCCTTGAGCGGCGTGAGCAGGAACGAGAGCTGGACGTCGAGGCGGATGTCGCTCTTGCCCACGTGGAGGCTGCCGGACAGCCCCGGGCGCCGGAATGCGATATGGTCGCCTTCCCAGGCGTAGTCGAGATCGAAGCGCGCCTTCAGGTCGCGCGCGATCTGCTCCGCGGCATTCTTCGCCTTCTTGTGGTCGAGATTGTGACGACGCTTGATCGAGATGCTCGACATGGCGGCTCACTCGAAGGATCGCGGAGCGCGAGTATAGCGAAAGGGAGGCGGTGCGCGGGTTCTCGCCGCGAGATGGACCCTGTACGGGCGCCGGCGCAGAATCGAAGCCAGCGCTCGGCAGAAGCGCTGGCCTACCGGCATCGGAGGCAGAGCATGGCCAACCTGGGGAATTACTTCGCCCAACATCTGGCGACGCCGGACAAGCCGCTGTACCGCCATTTCGACGGCGACCGGTGGTCCGATGTTTCCGTCGGCGAGCTCGCGGCGCTGATCGCCCGCTGGCAGGCTGCGCTGCGGGGCCGCGGACTGGCCGCCGGCGATCGCGTCGCGCTGTGCCTCAGAAACGGCGTCCACTGGGTTGCTCTCGATCTGGCGGCACTGGGGCTGGGGATCGTCGTCGTACCGCTGTACGTCGATGACAACGCCCAGAGTGCCGCATGGTGTGTCGCGAACGCCGAAGCGAAGCTTCTGATCGTCGAGAACAGCAAGATCGCGGAGGCGCTGCGCGCGACGGGCGGCGGGCTGCCACCGATCTGCGTGCTTCGCCCCGAGGCGGAAGGCGATCCGGCGTCGGCCGCAGCGCTTCTTCCGGCGACCGCGGGTCCGCCCGAGTTCCGTGCCTTTTCCGAGCCTCAGCTCGCAACCATCTGCTACACGTCCGGAACATCGGGTCGGCCCAAAGGCGTGATGCTCTCGCACGGCAACATCATCGCCAATGTGCGGTCGTGCCAGGAAACGGCGATGGCGCATCCGACGGACGTATTTCTGTCGATCCTGCCGCTGTCCCACATGTTCGAGCGCACCGGGGGGTATTACTTTCCGCTGTCGCTCGGCGCCAAGGTCGTCTACGCGCGCGGCATCGCGCAGATCGCCGAAGACCTCGAGTCGCAGGCGCCGACGCTGATGTTCGCCGTGCCGCGCGTGTTCGAGCGCTTCAAGGCGCGGATCGACCAGACGCTGAGCGGCTCGTCCGTGAAGCGTTGGCTGTTCGAGCAGTGCACGGCGAGCGGCTGGCGGGTCGATCAGCGGCGCGGCGGCGTGGTCGACGCGCTCGTCGCGCCGGCGTTGCGCGCGCTCGTCGCGAAGCCCATCCTGGCACGGCTCGGCGGCCGGCTTCGCCTCACGGTCGTGGGCGGCGCCGCCCTCGATCCGGAGATCGCGCGCACGTTCATCGGCCTGGGGCTGCCGATGCTTCAGGGCTACGGCATGACCGAAGCTTCACCCGTGATCTCGGTCAATCGCGACGACGACAATGATCCGGATTCGGTCGGACCGCCGTTGCCTGGAATCGAAGTCAGGCTGGGCGACGCCGACGAGCTTCTCGCGCGCGGCGGCAACGTGATGCAGGGCTACTGGCGCAACGACGAGGCGACGCGCGCCGCGGTCGACGGCGAGGGCTGGCTGCATACGGGCGATGTCGCCGAGATTCGCGACAACCGCATTTACATTCGGGGACGATTGAAGGACATCGTCGTCATGTCAAACGGCGAGAAGCTTCCCCCGCAGGACGCGGAATTCGCCCTGCTGCACGACCCGATCTTCGAACAGGTGATGCTCGTCGGCGAAGGGCGCCCGTTCCTGACGCTGCTCGCCGTCACCTCCGAGAGCGACGAGAACACGCTGATCGCGCACGCCAACGAGCAGCTGAAGACCTTCCCGCGCTGGGTGCGCGTGCGTCGCGTGATCGCGACCCGCGAGCCCTGGAGCGTCGAGAACGGGTTGCTCACGCCGACCCTCAAGCTCAAGCGTCCGCTGGTTTCGGCGAAGTTCAGGGATGCGCTCGACGCGGTCTATGCCGCCGAGGCGCAGGCGCGGCCCGCGCCCGCCTGACGGCGCGCCGTTGACCGCCGCGGGCGATCGGCCTAAGATGCCTGGAGGTTTCAAACGAACGTTTGAATGATCGCGGGTGCCCGGCGATCGGGAGTGTCGTTCATGCGCGGTCGAGTCATCGCCTTCGAAGCGCCGAAGAGCACTGCGACCAAGGAACGCATCCTCGATGCGGCCGAAGCGCTGTTTATGGAACACGGATTCGAGGCCACTACGCTGCGGCAGATCACCGCGGCGGCAAGCGTCAACCTGGCCGCCGTGCATTATCACTTCGGCAGCAAGGAAGAGCTGTTCGAAGCCGTGCTGAGGCGCAGGCTCGACCCCATGAATCTCGAGCGCCTCGCATTGCTGACGCGCTTCGAGAACGAATCGGCGCCGAAAGCGCTTTCGTGCGAGAAGATCCTCGCGGCGATGTTCATCCCGGCGCTCAGGCTCGCGCGCGATCCGGAGCGCGGCGGCAAGAATTTCCTGCGCTTGCTGGGCCGAGCCTATGCCGATCCCGCGCCCTTCATCCGGCGGTTTCTCTCCGAGCAATACGCGGTGATGATCGCGCGCTTCAAGGCGGCGTTCGGACGCGCTCTTCCGCATCTGCCGAAGCAGGAGCTCACCTGGCGCCTGCACTTCGTCATGGGGGCGCTGTCGTTCACGCTCGCCGGGACCGACGCGCTCAAGCTGATCGCCGCGCTCTCGCAGGGGCGTGCGGCGAACGACGAAATGCTGCTGCGGCGGCTCGCGCCCTTTCTCATCGCGGGCCTCAAGGCGCCGTTGCCCGATCTTTCGGAGCTCGACGGCGAGCCGGCGGCCCATTCGCTGATGCGTTAGGAGATTCGAGGATGCTGACCGTTCTCTGGCTGATCGCCATCGTTGTCGCCTTCCTCGCCCTGGCGTACGTCGACGCGCCGGGCTGGACCTGGACCGCTGCGGTCGCGCTCGCGCTGGGTGTAGCGTGGAGCGGCGACCTGCTTCCTCCGCCGGCCGTGACCGCTCTGGCCGTGGTGCTCGTCGTGATGGCCATTGTGCTCAACGCTCCGCCTTTGCGCCGGGCGCTCGTCAGCGGGCGCGTGCTTGCGCTCTTCCGCAGGATCGTCCCGGCGATGACGGCCACCGAGCGCGAGGCGATCGAAGCCGGAACCGTCGGCTGGGACGGCGAGCTGTTCTCCGGTCGTCCCGCCTGGGAGAGGCTCACGGCCCTGGCTGCGCCGAAGCTTACCGCCGAAGAACAGCGCTTCCTCGACCGTGAGTGCGAAGAGCTTTGCGGCATGGTCAGCGACTGGGACACGACGCATGTCTACAGGGATCTGCCGCCGCCGGTGTGGAAGTACATCAAGGACGCGGGCTTTCTCGGCATGATCATTCCAAAGCAGTACGGCGGCCTGGGATTTTCGGCGTTCGCGCATTCGCAGGTCGTGGCCAAGCTCGCGTCGCGCTGCAGCGCCGCGGTGGTCACGGTGATGGTGCCGAACTCGCTGGGCCCGGGGGAGTTGCTGCTTCACTACGGCACCGAGGAGCAGAAGCGCCACTACCTGCCGCGGCTTGCCGGCGGGCTGGAGATCCCCTGTTTTGCGCTGACCAACCCGCACGCGGGCTCCGACGCGGCAGCCATCCCCGATTTCGGCGTCGTCTGCCGCGGCGAGCATCAGGGGCTACAGATGCTCGGCCTGCGAGTGACCTGGGAGAAGCGCTACATCACGCTTGGGCCGGTTGCGACGCTGCTCGGGCTCGCTTTTCGAGCGTTCGATCCGGACCATCTTCTGGGCGAAGCGGATGACCTGGGCATCACCTGCGCTCTGATTCCCACCGATCATCCGGGCGTGGTCATCGGCAGGCGGCACATGCCGCTCAACGCTGTTTTCCAGAACGGTCCCAATTCCGGCAAGGACGTGTTCATCCCGCTCGAATGGGTGATCGGCGGACAGCCGATGATCGGCAAAGGCTGGCGGATGCTGATGGAGTGTCTGGCGGCGGGGCGCGCGATCTCGCTTCCGTCGCTTTCCACCGGCATGTCGAAGCTCGTGGTCCGGGCGACGGGCGCCTACGCCCGCGTGCGCAGCCAGTTCAGGACGCCGATCGGCAGGTTCGAGGGCATCGAGGAGCCGCTGGCGCGCATGGGCGGCTATCTGTACTCGATGGACGCCACGCGCACGCTGATCGCCGGCATGGTGGCCTCGGGCGAGAAACCGGCCGTGCTGTCCGGCATCGCCAAGTACCATCTGACCGATCGCGGCCGCAGCATCATCATCGATGCCATGGACATCGCCGGCGGCAAGGGCATCTGCATGGGCCCGTCGAACTTCCTCGGGGCCGCGTACATGCAGGTCCCCGTCTCGATCACGGTCGAGGGGGCCAACATTCTCACCCGCAGCCTCATCATCTTCGGCCAGGGCGCGATCCGCTGCCATCCCTACGTGCTCAAGGAGATGGCCGCGGCGCGCGAAAACGATCCGCGGGCGGCATCGATCGGCTTCGATCGGGCGCTCTTCGGGCACATCGGTTTCGCGCTTTCCAATTTCGCACGGACATTCGTGCTCGGCCTCACCGGATCGCACCCGGTGCGCGTGCCCGACGTCGCCCCGGAGACGCGGCGCTACTATCAGCAGCTCACGCGCTTTTCCGCGGCGCTCGCGTTTCTCGCCGACGTCTCGATGGGCGTGCTCGGCGGGTCGCTCAAGCGCAAGGAGAAACTCTCGGCGCGGCTGGGCGACGTCCTGTCGTACCTGTTCCTCTGTTCCGCGACCCTCAAACGCTATGAGGATGAAGGCCGGCAGGCGGCCGACGCGCCGCTCATGCACTGGGCGATCTGGGACGCCATGTTCCGGACTCAGACAGCGCTCGAGGGCGTCATCTCCAACTTCCCCAATCGTCTGATCGCCACGCTGATGCGGCGAACCGTTTTCCCCCTGGGCCGGCCGTATGTCGTGCCCTCGGATCGGCTTGGCCACGAGGTCGCCAGGCTCCTGATCGAACCATCGGCAACGCGCGACCGCCTGACCGCCGGCATGTACCTCCCCAAAGTCGAAGGCGATGCGCTGCGGACCATCGAGGCGGCGCTCGCAGCGACGCTCGCGGCCGATCCGGTGGAGGCGCGGATGCGCGAGGCGCAGAAAGCGGGCCGGTTCTCGGTCAAGGTCGGCGAAGATCGCGTTTCCGCGGCGCTCGCCGCGGGCGTGATCACGACCACCGAGCTTGGCCTGGTGCAGCGCGCGAGTCGACTTGTCGACGAGGTCATCCGCGTCGACGATTTCGCACCAGACCTCGGTTACTCGGAGATGCGCCCAGTCGCAGCCGGCTCGGGCGGAGCGGCAGGCGAGCGGCCGCCCGACGTCCGGGCGAATGTGGCCGTGGATACGGTTGCGACCGAGACACCCTGACTTTCTTTGCCTCAGCACCCACTCTGAATTCGGGGCAAGCATGGATCAACCGATCTTCGTCATCGACGGCGCTCGCACGCCGTTTCTGAAGGCGCGCAACCGCCCCGGTCCATTCGCGGCGTCCGATCTGGCGACGCAGGCGGGACGAGCGCTCCTGCTGCGGCAGCGCTTCGCGCCTCCCGAGCTCGACGAAGTGATCCTCGGCTGCGCGAGCCCGTCGCCGGACGAGGTGAACATCGGCCGGGTGGTGGCGCTGCGCATGGGTTGCGGGACGAAAGTGCCGGGCTGGACGGTGATGCGCAATTGCGCGTCGGGCATGCAGGCGCTCGATTCGGCCATCGCCAATATCCGCGGCGGACGCTCCGACCTCGTCCTCGCGGGCGGGGTCGACGCGCTGTCGCGCGCGCCGCTCCTGTACTCGGAGAAAATGGTGCTGTGGTTCGCGCGCTTCTCGGCGGCCAGGACCTTCGGGGAGAAGGCCTCGGCGCTCCTCGCCTTGAACCCCGCCGCGGCGCTGACGCCGATCGTCGGCATCATGAAAGGCCTGACCGACCCGATGGTCGGCCTGCTGATGGGCCAGACCGCAGAAAACCTCGCGTTCCGCTTCGGCATCACGCGCGCCGAGATGGACGCGTTCGCGGCGCGCAGCCATCAGCGCGTGCTCGCGGGGCAGAAGGCGGGGCACTACGCCGGCGAGATCGTGCCGCTGTTCGACCGCTCCGGCAATCTCTACGAAGCCGACGACGGAGTGCGCGAAGACTCGACGCCGGAGAATCTGGCCAAGCTGAAGCCATTCTTCGATCGCAAGTACGGCAACGTCACCGCCGGCAACAGCTCGCAGATCACCGACGGCGCGGCGTGGCTCGTTCTCGCGTCGGAAGCCGCGGTGGCGAAGTACGAGCTGCCCGTCCTCGGGACGATCGTGGACAGCGAATGGGCGGGCCTCGATCCGGCGGAGATGGGTCTCGGACCGGTGCACGCGGCGACACCGCTGCTCAAGCGCCATGGCCTGGGGCTCGCCGATCTGGACGCAGTGGAGATCAACGAGGCGTTTGCCGCACAGGTCATCGCCTGCCTTCGCGCCTGGACCGACGCCGACTATTGCCGAAAGGAGCTCCACCTCGCCGGGGCGCTGGGCAAGCTCGAAGAGTCCAGGCTCAACGTCGATGGCGGAGCGATCGCGCTCGGACATCCGGTCGGCGCGTCCGGTGCGCGGATCGTGCTCCATGCACTCAACGTGCTCAAGCGCACCGGCGGCAAGCGCGCGCTGGCGGCGATCTGCATCGGCGGCGGCCTCGGCGGCGCAATGCTTCTCGAGGCCGCCTGAATCGCCATGCCGACGGCAGCGAATCCGGATTGGCGGCTCGAACGCGACGCCGACGGCATCGCGTGGCTTACCTTCGACAAGGCGGGTGCATCGACCAACACGCTGTCGGCCGAATCCCTTCAGGAATTCCGCGCGGTCCTGCGCGAGGTCTCCGGTTCGCCGCCCCGAGGTCTGGTGATCCGCTCCGGCAAGGAGAGCGGGTTTATCGCGGGAGCCGACATCGAGGAATTCGAGCGGGTCAAAACCGTCGACGATGCTCTGTCGATCGTCCGCCGCGGCTGGGAGATCTTCGACGAGCTTGCGGCCCTGTCATTTCCCACGCTGGCCCTGGTGCGCGGGTTCTGTCTGGGCGGAGGGCTCGAGCTCGCGCTCGCCTGCCGCTATCGCGTGGTGGTCGACGATCCCGCGACCCGGCTCGGCTTGCCCGAGGTGATGCTCGGCATCGTGCCGGCGTGGGGAGGCATGCGCCGTCTGCCGAGGGTGGCCGGGGCTCCGGCGGCGCTCGATCTGCTCCTGACCGGACGGACGATCGACGCGCGTCGCGCGAAGAAGCTGGGCATCGCCGACGAATGCGTCCCGCCCCGGATCATGATGAATACGGCGCGAGGCATGATCCTCGCGGTGCCGCCCCCGCGGAGCTTGCCGTTTCCGCTGTCGCTCACGCTCAATCGCCTGGTGCGTCCGGTCATCGCCGCGCAGGCGCGCAGGCAGGTCGCACGCCGCGTGCGACGCGAGCATTATCCGGCGCCGTACGCGATCCTCGACATCTGGGTCAAGCACGACGGCGACGCGCTCTCCGTGCCGGCATCCGATCCCGCCTCGATAGCCCGGCTCATCCAGACACCGACGGCGATGAACCTCATTCGCGTGTTCCGGCTGCAGGAGCGGCTCAAGTCGTTCGGGCGCGAGGACGCGTCGCGGGCGCGGCACGTGCATGTCGTCGGCGCCGGCACGATGGGCGGAGATATCGGCGCATGGTGCGCGCTGCGCGGGCTGACGGTGACCTTGCAGGACCAGACTGCCCAACGGCTCAAGCCGGCGATGGAGCGCGCGGCCAGGCTCTTTGCCGATCGCCTGAAGGACCCACGGCGGGTGCGCGACGCGCTCGATCGCCTGGCGCCCGACGTCGCGGGCGACGGCGTCGCTCGTGCTGACGTGATCATCGAGGCGATCTTCGAGAACCTCGAGACCAAGCGGAGCGTCTTCAAGGCGCTCGAAGCCCGTGCGCGCCCCGATGCGCTGCTCGCGACGAACACTTCGAGCATTCCGCTCGAAGACATCGCCGCGGAGCTCGAGGACCCCACCCGGTTGATCGGCCTGCACTTCTTCAACCCCGTCGCCCGGATGATGCTCGTGGAGATCGTGGTCGGCTCCGCGACGCGCGCCGAGCTCGTGCCGCGGGCTGCGGCGTTCGTGCGCCAGATCGACAAATTGCCGCTGCCGGTGAAGAGCGCGCCGGGATTCCTGGTCAATCGCGTCCTCGCACCCTATCTCAACGAGGCGATGCGCTGCGTCGACGAGGGCGTGTCGCCCGAGACGATCGATCAGGCGGCGGTTGGCTTCGGCATGCCGATGGGACCGGTCGAGCTTGCCGATACCGTGGGGCTGGACATCTGCCTCGAAGTCGGAAAGATGCTCGATCCGGCCGCGCCGGCGCCGAAAAAGCTCTCGGAGCTCATCGCGGCCGGCCACCTCGGGCGCAAGACGAAGCGCGGTTTCTACGACTGGTCGACCGGCAAGGCCGCGAAGGCTTCCCCCGAGCCCGCCGCTCCCGGACTGGTCGAGCGGCTCATGCGTCCCTATGTCGCCGAGGCGAAGGCTGCGCTCGCCGACCACATCGTGGCCGACGCCGATCTCGTCGACGCCGGCGCGATCTTCGGCACCGGCTTCGCGCCGTTTCGCGGCGGCCCGCTGCACTATGCCGCGAGTTCCGGCGCCTGACCCCCTCTGCTAGCATAGGCCCGAACGATAAAAACGAGATGGGGCCGGGGAGGAAGATCGTGGACAGGATCTGGCTGAAGTCGTACCCGAAAGGCGTGCCGGCCGAGATCGACGTCAACGCCTACGCGTCGGTGCGCGAGGTGTTCGAGCGGGCGGTCGCCGACTTCGGCTCCCGACCGGCGTACACCTGCATGGGCGGGTCGATCAGCTTCGCCGAGCTCGACGCGAAATCGGCCGCCTTCGGCGCTTTCCTGCAAGGACGCGGGCTGAAGAAAGGCGCCCGAGTCGCGCTGATGATGCCCAACATCCTGCAGTACCCCATCTGCCTGTTCGGCGTGCTGCGTTCCGGTTGCACGGTGGTCAACACCAACCCGCTATACACCCCGCGCGAGCTCGAGCATCAGCTCACCGACAGCGGCGCGGAAGTGATCGTGGTGGTCGAGAATTTCGCCCACACCGTCGAACAGGTCGTGGGCAGGACCGCGGTCAGGCAGGTCATCGTGACCAGCATCGGCGAGGTCCTGGGATTGAAGGGACTGCTCGTCGATTTCGTGCTGCGCCGGGTGAAGAAGATGATTCCGCCTTGGAGCATGCCGGAGTCGATCCGCCTGTCGCAGGCCCTCGACGAGGGCGCCCGGCGCCCGCTCGAGCACGTTCCCATCGGGCACGACGACATCGCCTTCCTGCAGTACACGGGCGGCACGACGGGCGTAGCCAAGGGCGCGATGCTGCTGCACCGGAACATCGTGGCCAACCTGCTGCAGGCGGGGGCGTGGGTGAAGCCATTCCTGGGCAGCCAGCGCCACGTCATTCTCACGCCGCTGCCGCTCTACCACATCTTTTCGCTGACCGCGAACTGCCTCGTGTTCATGACGCTCGGCGGGGAGAACGTGCTGATCACCAATCCGCGCGACATTCCGGGCTTCGTGAAGGAGATGCGTCGGCATCGGTTCACGGCGCTCACGGGCGTCAACACGTTGTTCAACGCGCTGCTGAACAATCCCGACTTCGCGAAGCTCGATTTCTCGGGCCTGCGGATGACCCTTGGCGGCGGCATGGCGGTGCAGAAGGCCGTAGCCGAGCGCTGGAAGCAGGTCACCGGGATTCCGCTGATCGAGGCCTATGGGCTTACCGAGACTTCCCCGGCCGCGACCATGAACCCGCTCGACCTGCCGGAATACAACGGTGCCATCGGGTTGCCTGTTCCGTCGACCGACGTGATGCTGCGCGACGACGCGGGCCGTGAGCTGCCGCTCGGGCAGCCGGGCGAGCTCTGCGTGAAGGGACCGCAGGTCATGGCAGGCTACTGGCACCAGCCGGGCGAGACCGCCAAGGTGCTCGACGCGGAGGGCTGGCTCGCCACCGGGGATGTCGGAATCATGGACGAGCGCGGTTTTGTTCGCATCGTCGACCGGAAGAAGGACATGATCCTGGTGTCCGGATTCAACGTCTACCCCAACGAGGTCGAGTCGATCGTGGTGATGCACGGCGGCGTCCTCGAATGCGCGGCAATCGGCGTGCCGGACCAGAAGTCCGGCGAGGCAGTGAAACTCTTCGTTGTCCGAAAGGACCCGGAGCTCACCGCCGAGGTGCTTCTCGCGCACTGCCGGGCGTATCTGACGGGCTACAAATGTCCGCGCGAAGTCGAGTTTAGGACGGAGTTGCCGAAGTCGAATGTGGGCAAGATCCTGCGCCGCGAGCTTCGCGACGAGGCGCGCCGGAAAGTCACTTAGTTGGACTCGATCGATAACGTGGCGCTGCCGAGCGAGGAGCCGGCGCTGCGCGTCGTGCCCATGCCGGCCGACGCGAATCAGCATGGCGATATCTTCGGCGGCTGGGTCATGTCTCAGGTCGACATCGCCGGCGCGGTTCCCGCCGCGCGCCGCGCCCGCGGAAGAGTGGCGACCGTGGCGGTGAATTCGTTCGTGTTCAAGCAGCCGGTGCTGGTCGGCGACGTGGTCAGCTTCTACGCGACCATCACGCACGTGGGACGCACGTCGGTCACGGTCGACGTGCAGGTCTACGCCGAGCGCAATCCCGGTAAGATGATATGCGTCAAGGTTACCGAAGCCAGTCTGACGTATGTTGCGGTAGGGCCCGATCGTCGGCCCGTCGCGCTGCCTGCGGAATAGGCGCAGATGCGTCTCGCGGTGTATAGTTTTGCCGAGCGTTGCAAAGAGCT
>Ga0079220_10000287_pt1 | contig 11875 bp, 6 predicted proteins | sample GAAS100_FD_75071 | JGI IMG/M metagenome (GOLD analysis project Ga0079220, IMG submission 75071) | Agricultural soil microbial communities from Georgia to study Nitrogen management - GA AS100 | ecosystem: Environmental > Terrestrial > Soil > Agricultural land | place: USA: Georgia | collected... | reverse complement strand
CGGCAAGCCCCAAAGGCCATTTGCAGGGCGACGGCACCGGCCAGGAAGGTTACGAAAGGAACGAGCAAGTGGCCGGCGGCGAGTCCGGCAAGACCGGCGGCGTACAGCGTGAGGCGCAGGGGCCCGGCGAGCTGGCTGGCGAGAAGGCCGCCGAGGATGGCGCCGGTGGCCCATCCGGCTTCGAGAAAACCGAGGCCGCGCGCGCCGGAATGCAGGATGTCATTGGCGAGAGCAACGAGAACGATATTGGCGCTGACGACGCCGGCCATCATGACGGCATGGGTGATGCCGAGGGCGCGGACGGCGGGTTGTTGCCTGAGGTAAGCGAAGCCTTCTTTCAAATCCGCGTAGACGGCGAGGCCGAGGCCGGCTTCGGCGATTTCCGGATTTTCGGCGGTTTCGAGGGCTTCGGCGGTGGCTTCGGTGCGTTCGGAAAAGGCGCGCGGATATTTCTGATGCTCGCGGGGAGAGACATAGCCGCGGCGCAAATGAAAAAGACAATAAGCAGAGACGAAGTAGGTGAGTCCATCGACGCAGAGAATGCCGGCGATGCCGGCGCGGTCGTAAAAGAAGCCGACAGCGGAACCCGCGAGGAGCATGCCGGTCTGGACGCCGACCAGGACGGCGGCGTTGGCGCCGGCGAATTGGCTCTCGGGGATGACCTCCTGAACGAGAGCGTTGACGGTGGACCAGTACATGGCGGAACCGGTGCCGGTAATGAGGGTCATGGCGTAGAGATGCCAGAGCTGGAGATGGCCGCGCCAGGCGATATAGGAAGTGGCGAGCACGGCGATGCCGCGGGCGAAATCGAGCAGAACGCCCAGGTAGCGGCGGTCGTAGCGGTCAATAAGCACGCCTCCGAGAAAGGGCACGAGGAGGCCGGGCAGAGTTATGACAATGACCTGGAGGCTGACGGCGAGCGTGGAATGCGTCGCGGTGAGAATGTACCAGCTGACGCCGGCAAAATTCATTCCGCTGCCGAACAGCGAAACGAACATGGCGACGAAGAAGTAACGGAAGCCGCGCTGGGCCCAGATGACCGACCAGTCCGTACGCATCGGCGCCGCAGTAGACATGGGAGAAATTAGATTACACTGAAGCGCGCCGCGAGCCGCGGGTCAGAAAATGCGAGGCGCTTGAGAAGAAACAGGGCGGAGGAAGCGAATGGGGCAGGAAGCGCAATGCGTGCTGCGATGCAAAGGCGCGGCTCACCGGGGCAAGGCGCTGCTGGAAACGGCGGAATTGATTTTTCGAGGGCCCTCGCTGAGGCTGAAGGTGCCGTTTTCGAGCATGAAATTGGTGACGGCTGAGGCGGGTGAATTGCGATTCAAGACGCCGGATGGATTGGTTGTGCTGGAGTTGGGAACGAAGGCGGAAAAGTGGCGGGAGAAGATACTTCACCCGAAGTCGCGGATCGAGAAGCTAGGAGTGAAATCTGGCGCGCGGGTGGAGCTCGCCGGGAAATTCGACGCAGATTTTGTGGAGGAGTTGAAGAGCGTGAAAGCGACGGCCGGAGAACGCGATTCGAAAGAGCGGCCGGAGTGGATATTCCTGGGGATAGAGGCGCGTGGAGAGCTTGGAAGGATCGCGACGGCAGCGAAGAAATTGCGGGGCGCGGCGGGATTGTGGATTGTCTATCCAAAGGGAAAGAAGACGGTCACGGAGACGGATGTGATCACGGCGGGGCGTAAAGCTGGACTGAAGGATGTGAAGGTGGCGGGGTTTTCGGGGACGCACACGGCATTGAAGTTTGTGATTCCCGTCGCAAAAAGGTGACCGCGCCGCACGCTGCGCAGGAACGAATGCAGGAGCGCGAAGCCGGATTTGCACAAAGCCGGCACGGAACACACCGCGCGCTGCGTGCTGGTGCAAAAGCCGAAGGCCTCCGGAAAAATCCGGAGGCCTTCACGTTTGAACAGAACTTCCGTGCGAAATGCGCTTTAGAACTCGTAGCGCAATGCGAACTGCATCACGCGAGGGCTGGTCAACAGGCCGGTGTAGTTGCCGAAAGAGCCGGAGTCCAGGTTGTTGTTAATGGTCTGCACGTCAAAGCGGGTCAGGTTCAGGACGTTGAAGACTTCCCAGCGGAACTGCACGCTGTGGGACTCGCTCCAGGGCATTTTCCAGCGCTTGGCGAGGCCCAGGTCGAGTCCGGCAAAGCCATCGCCGCGCAACTGGTTGCGGCCGCCGGTTTCGCCGGGGAAGTCGTTGCGGAAAGCGCCGATGCCGGTGGAACCGGTCGGATCGGGGAAGATGTTGACGGAGCCGTCGGGATTCTTGGTGGTGCCGGTAACAGCTCTGCTGATTTGCGTGGCGCCGCCGCCCAACTGCCAGTTGGTGGGCCAGGTGCCGCCGTTGAAGATGCTGACGGGGAAGCCGGTGGTCCAGCGCGCCAAGCCGGAGAGCTGCCATCCGCCGATGAGGGCATCGAGAGCGCGTCCGGAATCCTTGCCGATCCAGCGGCCACGGCCAAAGGGCATTTCGACGACCCAGTTGGTGTTGAACTGATGGCGGAGGTCGAAATCGGATACGGTGCGGTGCGAATAAGGATCCCAGGAGTTGATAATCTGGCCGCCCAGGCCGCCCCACTCGGTGACACGCTCGGCGTCGGACATGAGGTCGATGGACTTGGAAAACGTGTAGTTGAAATCAAACTGCACGCCGTGGGTCATGCGCTTGCGCAGAGTGACCTGGAGGGCATGGTAGTTGGCATTGGCCATGGAACGCCATGCGTAGAGCGATTTGAACTGCTCGTTGAAAAACGTATTTGGGCCGAGCTTCGTCGGGTAGTAATTGATGGGATTGCCCTGAGCGTCGGTCTGGACGCCGGCAATGCCAGGGATTCCGGAGAAGTCCGAACCGGCTTGATCGAGCTGCCAGAGAGCCGTGGTTTCGTTGAAGAGGTTGCAGGAGTAGAGATCGTAGACCGCCTGGACCGGATCATTCGTCGAGCCTCCGGCGCATCCGAGCGAATAAGAATCGCCGGGCTTAAGAGGCGCGATGAGGTTCTGCCAATAGGCAGCAGTTGGACCGACGGCCGCAGCGTTAATGCTCGAAACGGGCGTGCCGGCGGCGGCGAGCTCCGAAAGGCGGCGTGCCGCGGTGAAGTAGTCCACGCCGGAAGCGGGATCCTTCAGGTTGAGGGGCATGGCCAGATCTTCCTGCGCGAGCAGACGGTGCGACAAGCGCCCGACGTAGGAAACTTCGAGGCTGAAGCCGGACCGCAGTTCGCGGCCCACGGAAAAGTCGATAGTGTAGGAATATGGCGTCTTGATGGAGCTGTCGAGACCCCAGTTGATGGCCAGCCCGAGCGGGTTGGGCGGAGGAGTGAAGGGGAAGCCGCCTGGAGGCGCGGGCGGGAAGAGGACTTGCCCGTTCTGGTCGGTTGTCGGGATGGTGTTCAGGTCGCTCAAACGCGGAGCGGTGTCCACCGACGGGATAACGGAATTGGTGAGCGTGGTGGAAAGGCCGAACGAACCGTTCTGGTCGAAGGTGGTCAGCAGACCTGCGCCGATGCGGTCGTAAACCACGCCGAATCCACCGCGGACGGAAGTTTTGTCGGGATCACCAAAAATGCTGTGAAGGAAACCGGAAGAGTAGCGCGGCGACCAGGCGAAGGCGAGACGCGGACCGAGATTTTTGTAGTCCCAATCGTAGTAGCCCTTGCGGCCGTTGGCGGCGCCGGCTAGATCCATGGTGATAAGGGGATCCTGGTTCGAGCCGATGCCCTGCACCATGTTATTGCCGCGAAGCTTGAACCAATCGCCGAGGTTCAGAGTGGGAGCCACCTGCGTCCCGTTGGTTTCCCATGGCGGCGAGAAAAGGGAATAGCGCACGCCGTAGGTGAGCGTGAAGTTCGGCTTCACCTTGTAGCTGTCCTGGAAGTAGAACTCGTACTCATCGGCGCCCCAGCGGCGCTTGACGGCGGAGTTGATCGGGAGAGCGTTGCCGTTCTTGTCGTAGTTGTAGACGGCATCGAGCTGCGTGACGATGCCCATCATGGCGATCAGCGGGTAGTTGTAGGAGTTGTTGAATCCGGCAGCTACGGAGGGAAATCCGTTGTGCGCGGGATCGAGTGGGCTGTTCTTGTTGGCGATGCCGGCGGTGTCGAGACCGGAAGCGTTGGTGAAGCCGTCACTGAAGGAAGCGAGGAAGTTTTCGCGTGGGTTGCGGATGAAGCGAATGTTGGTGCCGAACTGGAACGTGTGTTGCCCGCGGGTCCAGGAAAGATCATCGACGAAATTGTGGACCGGGGTCTGGTAGACGGAACTGCGAGTGACGGCGAGGCTGGAATTGTTCGCAGTGCTGTTGTCGTTCAGTCCGCGGAAAAAGATGAACGGCTGCGTGTCGTTGTTGCCCTTCAGGCCAACGCTCTGGCGCGTATAGCCCCAGCGAAAGCTGTTAAAGAGGTTGGATTTGAGCACGGCGTTGTAGCCCACGGTGAAACCCTTGCTGTAATCGGTATTGGATTGCAGGGAAGGAGTGCCGGGCAGATAGGGAACGCTGTCGTGGGCGTCGTTGCGCAGAGCGCCGCGCCAGAACAACGTGTGACTGCCGCTGGAGGTGAGTTTGTAGTCCACCTTGGCGATATACCAGTTGTTGTTGGTGGGAACGGCGCCGCGGAAGCGGAATCCGACGAAGTTGACGCCGTCGCCGACCGAAACGTCGTTGGTGTGCGGGAAAGATTGGAAGTAGTTGAGCATGACTGGATTGTTGCCGATGGCCAGCGGGTCCATGCCCTTGATTTGGTTGGGTGAGAGCCCGAAGAATCCGGCAGGCACTGCATAGTTTGCCCCGCTTGCGCCCTGCACATTTCCGCCCGGGCATTGCGAAGCGGCCGCGCACTGATACTGGATGACGCCGTCGCGAAGGGCGTCGCTCGGCACGATGCGGACGACGCTGGCTTCTTCGCGCTGACGGTAGCCTTCATAGTTGGTGAAGAAGAACAGGCGATCTTTCCAGATAGGTCCGCCCAGGGAGCCACCAAAGATATTGCGGATGAGCTTCGGCGGGTCGTTGGGGTTGCCGTTCTGCAATTCGGCGAGCTTCACGAAGTAATCGTTGGCGCTGGTGATGGTGTTGCGGTGATATTCATAGAGCGAGCCGTGGAAGCTGTTGGTGCCGCTCTTGGTGACAAGAGAGACCTGCGCGCCGGAAGAGCGGCCCTGATCGGCGTTGTAATTGGTGGTGGTGACACGGAATTCCTGAACGGAATCCAGGGTCACGGGAAGGACGGAGGTAAACGCGTTGCCGTTGACCTGGTCGTTTACGTCGACGCCGTCGAGCGTGACGTTGCTCTGATCGCTGTGAGCGCCGTTGACGGAGCCGCTGCGGGTGTCGAAATCGCGATCTACGTCGGTGCGGTTGCCGGTGTAAACCACGCCAGCCTGCAGCGTCAGCAGATCGGGAACATTACGGCCTTCAAGAGGCAGTTGCTTTACCTGATTTTCTCCGAAGGCGATGCCGAGAGAAGCGTCGGTGGTGTTCAGAGTTTGCGCCTGAGCGGAAACCTCGACGGTCTGCGTGGCAGTGCCGACGTCCAGCGTGGCGTTGAGCGTGGCCGGAGTGTTCACGAGCAAATGAATATTGTGCTGCTCGTAGCGGTTAAAACCGGCGAGTTCGATGGTGAGATCGTAAGTCCCGGGAGGCAGGGCAACAAATTCGTAAGCTCCGGTCTCACCAGTAGAGGTCTCGCGTTGCAACGCCTGGGCCTGGTTGCTCAAGGTGACCTTGGCGCCGACGAGCGCGGCGCCGGTCTTATCGGTTACGGAACCCCGCAGCGACGTGGTTCCAATCTGCGCTGAAGCGGAAGATGCCAAAAAGCCCGCGATGACAAAAATGAAAGAGAAATAGAGACTTCGTGATGCTCGCTTCACAAGAATTGCCCTCCGAAAAGTTAGAAAAACACTGCGGCCTTGCTTGCGAAGCAAGGCAAACCGAATACCGAAAAGCGTGCGTTCAAACGAAAGATGTTAGGCGAAGGCGCCGGCTGAATTTCTTCAGGTTTCTGAATTTAGATTCAAGTTTCTCAATATCGTTGCGTCAGCGAAACGTAGAGTTTAACACAGGTCAAAAAGACAACGCAGGATCTGGAAGCGAGAACTGAAGAACTTTTCGGGCAATAGAGTTTCGATATTGCACCGGCGGCGGACCGCGTTGAGGTGATGCGCAAGCGGGAAAATTTGTGAAGACCGGACGTCGGAGGAAGTGCCGCGTAATTCGGACAGAGTACGCGGGCGCGCGCTTCGGGCAGCGGCCCCGGAGGTGGCTTCGGCCCGAGTCTAGACCAACATTCAAATTCGTGCGGCGCTCGCCCGGATGATGATATCTTTCCCCAGTTTCCTCGTACTAAAGGTCACAGGCCGTAAGCCCTAAATTCTTGTGGTGGAGGAATCCTCGATGGCAACGACTCCGGTTACGCCCGCGCCCGAGGCGCCGGCGGCGATCAGCCCTATCGGGCGGTTGTTTGGCGTGCTGTTTTCCCCGGGAAAAACCTTCGACGATATCGTTCGCAAGCCGAACTGGCTGTTTCCGGCAGCGACGCTGGTGATTTTGAGCATGATCGCCACGGTCGTCTTCGTGCAGCGGGTGGACTGGCGAGAAGTAGTCAGCCAGCAGATTGAGAAGAGCCCTCAGGCAGCGCAGCTTTCCGCCGAACAGAAGGAACAGCGCGTCGAGATGGGCGCAAAGGTTGCCCCCGTATTCGGCTACGTCGCCGGCGCGGTGTTTCCGGTGTGTATTCTGCTGCTGACGGCCCTGATCATGTGGGGAGCCTACAGCTTGCTTGCCGGCGTGAGCCCCGGATTCAAGACGTCATTTTCCATAACGGCGCACTCGTTCATGACGGCGATCATCAGCACGCCGATTTTTCTGCTGATCATCCTGCTGAAGCCGCGGGACGCGATCGATATCGAAAATCCCGTGGCCACGAACGTGGCGGCGTTTCTACCGGGAGAAATTCCGAAGTGGCTGTTCACACTGGCGAAGCAGATCGACATTTTCACCATCTGGATACTCATCCTGATCGGGATCGGGTTTGCCGCCGTGAACCGCAAGAAGCTGTCGACGGGAAAGGCCGTCGGGATCGCATTCTCTGTGTGGATCTTGTATGTGGTGATTCGCACGGGAATCGCGTTCGTTTTCTCCTGATACACTGGGCGGGTGGATTTTTCGTTTGGCGTAACAAAGACGGATCCGGGCGGCGGGCGTTGTGGAATCTTGAGCACGCCGCACGGTGCAGTCGACACGCCGGCGTTCATGCCAGTGGGCACGCAGGCGACCATCAAGGGTCTGCGCAACGAAGCTCTGGAAGAGCTGGGCGCGCAAATCATTCTGGCCAATACCTATCATTTATATCTGCGGCCTGGACATGAGCTGATCCGGCGGCTCGGCGGATTGCACCGTTTTATGTCCTGGAACGGCGCGATCTTGACGGATTCGGGCGGCTTTCAGGTATTCAGTCTGGCGCAGCTTCGCAAGATCACGGATGCCGGCGTGACGTTCCGGTCGCATCTGGACGGGTCGGAGCATCTGTTGTCTCCGGAAAAGGCTGTGGAGATTCAGGCCGCCCTCGGATCGGACATCGCGATGGTGCTGGATGAGTGCATCGAAACGCCGGCGCCGCGCGAAGCGGCGGAAACGGCAGCGAAACGAACAACGTTGTGGGCACGACGCTCTCGGGAAGCCTTCCGGCAACAAGCCGTTCGAAATGGAAACCTGGCGCAATGGCAAATGGGAATCGTGCAAGGCGCGACGTTCGCCGATCTGCGGAGAGAGAGCGCACGGCAACTGCTGGAAATGGATTTCCCGGGATACGCGATAGGAGGCCTGGCGGTGGGGGAGCCGCACGAACTCACCTGCGAAATCGCGGCGGAAGTCAGCGAGTTGCTTCCCCCGGATCGGCCGCGATACCTGATGGGAGTCGGCAAGCCCGAGCAACTGGCCGATTATGTGGCGCTCGGCGTGGACATGATGGATTGCGTGCTGCCGACGCGGGCCGCGCGTCACGCGTGCCTTTACACGTCGGAAGGGCGGGTGCTGATCAAGAACGCGCGCTTCGCCGAGGACCAGAATCCCATCGACGGGAATTGTTCGTGCTCGGTCTGCCGCCGTTATACGCGCGCTTATTTGCGGCACCTTTTCGCGGCGAATGAGTTCACCGGGGCGATCCTGGCGACCCACCATAACGTCCACTTTTACCTTGACATCATGCGGCGAATCCGCGAGGCTATCGAGTTTGGGACCCTCGCGAAATTCTCGTCTGAGATGCGCGCGCGGTACGCTGCAGGGCCGGCCTGAGAGCGGAGAGCGACAGGGAGTTCCGGTCCGCGGGCCCCGCGCCGTGGTGGTTCCGTCCGGCAACTGAACAAAGAATTGTGGCGTGAGAATGTGCAGGGGCGCCGCAGGACCGCGGCCGGTGCTTTTGTTCTCTTTGGCGGCCGTTCGCCAGACGTCGCGCGGCGTGAGATGATGGAATAATAAGGATCGACGGGTCGGGAGAAAATGACGGCAGCAATTCTTCTACAAGGTACAGGAGGCGCGGGCGGCTTCGGCTCCATGCTGCTGCCCTTGATCATTGTCATGGGCATCTTTTACGTGATGCTCATTCTGCCGCAGCAGAGGCAGCGGAAGAAAACACAGGCGATGTTGCAGGCGCTGAAAACGGGAGACAAAGTGGTAACCACCAGCGGAATCTACGGGACGATCAACGGAATCGACGGCGAGACGCTGATTCTGAAGATTGCGGATACCGGCTCGGCGCCCGTGAAGATCCGGATTTCGCGTTCGGCGGTCGCCACGGTCCAGGCAGAGGCGGCTCAAGATGCCAAGTAAGCCTCTTTTCCGCGGGATGCGGCATCGTATCGATAAAGCCGGCTCGCCGGAGGCGCTCGCAGGCTCCGCACAGATCGATATGACTCCGGCGGTCACTCTCTACCATCATGAAGCCTAATTTGAAATGGAAGATGCTGTTCATTGTGGGTGTTGTGCTGGTTTGCGTGTATGTGCTCATCGGCTTTCCCGCGTTCCCAACCTCCTTCGCGCAGATCAAGGATAACTTTTCGCACCAGATCAAACTGGGGCTCGACCTGCAGGGCGGCACGCACCTGATTCTGCAGGTGCAGGTGCAGGAGGCCATCGCGCAGGAAACCGACCAGATGGTCGACCGCGTGACCACGCAACTGAAAGAGAAAAACATCAATTATGACGAAGTTCGCCGCGTGGACGATACGCACATCCTGGTCCGCAACATCGATTCGTCGCAGTATTCGACGTTTTCCGACCTGGTGCGAAATCAATACGGAAACATCTGGGATCTGTCCAGCGCGGCCGGCGAAGCGAACAGCTATGTGCTGACGTTGCGGCTGAGCGCGATCGCGCAGATTCAGCAGTCGACGATGGACCAGTCCAAGGAAACCATCGAACGCCGCATCAATGCGCTGGGCCTGACGGAGCCCACGATCCAGTTTCACGGACGAAACGACAACGAAATTCTTGTCCAGCTCCCGGGAGAAGGCGACCCCTCGCGGGCCAAAGCGGTCATTCAAGCGGGAGGCCAGCTTGCATTGAGTCTCGTCCGCGGCGGACCGTTTACTTCGGAGACGGAAGCGTTGGCAAACACCGGAGGCATTCTTCCGGCGGCTTCGGAATTGACGCCGAGCTGCAGTCAGGGCCGCGCACCAACGGGGTCTGAGTCTTCGCAACTGTGGTACGTCCTGAACCGCGCTCCGGTCGTGACGGGTCGCGACCTGCGCAGCGCCACGGAGACGCGCAGCACCACGAATCCCGGGCAGTGGGAAGTGGACTTCACACTTTCCGGCGACGCGGCCAAACGGTTTGGGCCGTTCACCGAAACGAACCTGCACCGGCAAATGGCCATTGTTCTCGACAAGTGCGTTTACTCGGCTCCCGAGATCAACGGCCGCATCGACGATCGCGGCATGATCGAGGGTAGTTTCACGCAGCAATCGGCGCACGATCTCGCTCTGGTGCTTCGCGCCGGCGCACTGCCCGCCTCAATCAAGTATCTTCAGCAGGCCACGGTCGGCCCGTCGCTGGGAGCGGATTCGATTCGCCACGGCGTGGAAGCTTCGGTATTGAGCCTGATCGTGGTGATGCTTTTTATGCTGTTCTATTATCGGCTTTCCGGGGCGAACGCGGTTCTTGCGCTGATCTTGAACCTTGTCATTCTGCTGGCCTTTCTTGCGGTTTCGGGCGCGGTGTTGACCCTGCCGGGCATCGCCGGCGTGATTTTGACCATCGGCATGGGCGTGGATTCGAACGTTCTGGTTTTCGAGCGCATCCGGGAAGAGTTGCGTTACGGAAAGTCCGCCGCGGCTGCCGTCGAAGCGGGCTTCGACAAGGCGTTCCTGACCATCATCGATACGCACGTGACCACAGTGGTTTCGGCGATTTTCCTGTTCTTGTTTGGGACCGGACCGATTCGCGGGTTTGCGATCACGTTGGTTATCGGCTTGATCGCCAACGTGTTCACGGCCATTTTCGTTTCGAAGGCCATTTTCCATTACCACCTGGCGAAGATGGACCGGCAAGCGGAGCTCAGCATCTAGGGCACTGTACGGTACTAGAACTTATAAGACCAAGTGGTCACCCGATTTGAATCGGCGGTGGGATTGGTAACTTGAACCAGCAGCTCTCATCATGTGCTGATTCGGTTGCCTCCGACAGCTTGGGAACAATCGTGAGTCCGCTGGAGTCTAAAGAAGGGAAGAAAAAGCGGAATGATTGAGTTTTTCAAAGAGCCCAACATCGACTGGATGGGCAAGGCAAAGTATTTCTATACTTTGAGCGCTATTCTTCTCCTCGCAGGGTGGATTTCCGTTTGGCGTCATCACGGGCTGTTTTACAGCATCGATTTCAAAGGTGGCACGAACGTGGACGTAATTTTCGCCCAACCGCCCAAAATCGACGATTTGCGCAAGACTCTCGACGCGCAGGGGCTGACCAATAACGAAATTCAGAGCATCAGCAGCGGCCTGTCGGCGACGAACTCCCGCGAGGTACTGATTTTTGTGGAAAGCTCGGGACAGAGCGACCAGGCGCAGGAGGAGAGCAAAGAGAAAGTCCTCAATGCGCTGAACAAGGCCTATGGCGTCGCCGCTTCGGGCAAGCCGGATTTCAACTCGGCTACGCCTTCCAGCCTGGCTGCAGTGCTTACCTCAAAGGATCCCCTGCACCTTGGCCCTACCGCTTCCAGCCGCTACGACGAACTGGCGCGCAGCGTCCTTGCTTATCGCGACAGCGATGCGCGGGGCGTGCTCTCCAATTTCAGCGACTTGCGAAACGCGAACGGCGCCACGCCGGCGGTGATTTCGGCGCTCCAGGAAAGCTACTCCCTGGCGCCTTACGGGATTCGCGGCTCGGAGATCGTAGGCGCCAAAGTAGGCGCCGAGCTGCGCCACCAGGCGGTGTACGTCACCCTCTATGCTTTGGCGGGCATGCTGGTATATATTGTCTTCCGCTTTCACAGCGCGGACGTCGGTATGACTGCTTCGGGGGCTTCGATGGGACTGACCGGGTTCTTTCTGAGGCAGATCGATAAGACCATTTACGGGTTGGCGGCTGTCTTGGCTGTGTTTCACGATGTCCTGATTACCTTGGGATTCTTTTCGCTTCTGCATTTTGAGATTTCACTTACGGTGATCGCGGCCCTGCTGACCCTGGTCGGTTATTCGATGAACGACACGATCGTGATTTTCGACCGCATCCGGGAAGACAGCCGTCTTCTGCGCAAATTGCCGTTTGCGGACGTGGTGAACAAAGCCATCAACCAGACTTTGTCGCGGACGATTTTGACCAGCGGATTGACCTTCCTTACCGTGCTCGTGCTGTTTGTCATGGGCGGCCAGGTGCTTCG
>Ga0079220_10000284_pt1 | contig 11908 bp, 10 predicted proteins | sample GAAS100_FD_75071 | JGI IMG/M metagenome (GOLD analysis project Ga0079220, IMG submission 75071) | Agricultural soil microbial communities from Georgia to study Nitrogen management - GA AS100 | ecosystem: Environmental > Terrestrial > Soil > Agricultural land | place: USA: Georgia | collected... | reverse complement strand
TGACACGGGAGGGCACGACTTTAGTCGTGCCGTACAGCGTGCAATGAACGGGCTTTAGCCCCTGAGGTGCTCTTTTGGCCAAACCTTCGCGTGACTGTTCGAGCGGAACTTTTCAAACCTTCTTCATAACCGCAACCTCAAGCGCCGGCCAGGCGCTGCTTCAGTCTGAGAGGTCTGCCTCGCTGTTCAGAGCGACGCTCTTCGCATACCGGGATGCCGGGCGATTCCAAGTCCACGAATTCGTCGTCATGCCAAACCACATTCATCTCCTGATTACGCTCCAGCGCGATACAACGCTCGAACGGGCCATGCAATTGATCAAGGGCGGCTTCTCCTATCGCGTGAAAAAGGATCTTGGGATCTCGTCAGAAATTTGGCAGCGCGGATACGTAGACCACAGAATTCGAGATGCGAACGACTTCGCGCAGCACCGCGCTTACATCCCCGCAAATCCTGTCCGTGCACGCCTCCCCGAGGCTGCGGAAGCGTACCCCTATTGTTCGGCATTTCCAGGATTTTCTCTCGACGCAGCCCCTCAGGGGCTAAAGCACAGGGCGGCCTGCCCTTACGGCACGACTGAAGTCGTGCTCTTCCCGCTCACCGGCCGCGTGTTCGCTCATCTTAATCGAACAATCTATGTGATACGCGGGTGACCTCAATTTTTGCTCTGATAGAATGCTTTCGTGACCCTCCAGCGCGAACAACTCGAAGCCGACGTCCTCATCGTCGGCGCCGGACCCGCCGGCCTTTCCTGTGCCCTTCATCTCGCCAATCTCATCAAGAAGCACAACGAATCCAAAACCGCGCCCGAACTTTCCGCCGAGAACATCTACGTCCTCGAAAAAGGCCGCGAAATCGGTGCCCACCAGCTTTCGGGCGCCATCATGAATCCCAAAGCCCTCGCCGAACTCGTTCCCGACTTCGCAGGATCCGCTCCCCTCGATACCCCCGTAACCGATTCCGCCGCTCTTCTGTTCGCCAGGAACTCATCTTTTCGTTTCCCCGTCACGCCCCCGCCATTCCAGAACAAGGGCAACTACGTCGTCTCACTGAACAAACTCACCAAATGGCTCGGCGGCCTCGTCGAATCCGCCGGCGTCAATGTCTTCAAGGAATTCGGCGGCGCCCAACTCCTTTACGAAGGCGAACGCGTCGCCGGCGTCATCACCGAAGATAAAGGGCTCGACAAAAACGGCAAGCCCAAGGACAACTACACTCCCGGCTACGAACTCCGCGCCAGAGTCACCGTTCTCGCCGAAGGCACGCGCGGTTCGCTCACAAAGCAACTCGTTGCCACGAAAAAGCTCCAGAACATCAATCCGCAAAGCTACGGCATCGGCATCAAGGAACTTTGGGATGTGCAGCCCGGACGCATCCGGCCTGGCTATGTCGCGCACACGCTCGGCTGGCCCGTGCCCACAAGCATGTACGGCGGCGGCTGGATTTACGGCCTCTCGAACAATCGCGTCTCCATCGGCCTCGTCGTCGCGCTCGAATACGCCGACCCGCAGTTCGACCCGCACGCTGCGTTTCAAACCTGGAAAGCCCATCCATTCCTTCGTAATCTTCTCGAAGGCGGCAAACTCGTCCGCTACGGCGCCAAATCGCTTCCCTATGGCGGCTGGTACGCCATGCCGCGCAATTCCGTGGACGGCGCGCTCATCATCGGCGATTCCGGCAGCTTTCTCGATTCGCAGCGCCTCAAAGGCATTCATCTCGCCATCAAGAGCGGCATGCTCGCCGCGGAAACTATCTTCGAAGCGCTCAAAGCCGGCGATTATTCCGCGAAAACTCTTGGCGCTTTCCAGCAGAAAATCGATGGCAGCTATATCAAATCCGAGTTATGGAAGGTCCGCAATTTCCACCAGTCGTTTCAGCACGGCATGCTGCGCGGTTTTGTTCACGCGGGACTGCAACAAATCACCGGCGGCCGCGGCTTGGTCGATCCCATGCTCGCCGCCCCCGGCTACACACATTACGAAAAAATCCACGGCCGCCCTGCTCCCGAACGCTTCAAAGGCGATGGCAAGCTCACTTTCGACCGGCTGACCGACGTCTATCACTCCGGCACGCGCCATGAAGAAGACCAGCCCTGCCATCTGATCGTCCGCGATCTGAACATCTGCTCAACCCGCTGCGCCGAGGAATACGGCAACCCCTGCCAGTACTTTTGCCCCGCCGCCGTCTACGAAATCGCCAGGGAAAATGGCGTGCCCAGGCTGAAGATCAATGCCGCCAACTGCGTCCACTGCAAGACGTGCGATATCGCCGATCCCTATCAAATCATTGATTGGGTGGTTCCGGAGGGCGGCGGCGGTCCCAACTACGAAGGCATGTAGCGCTTCGCTCGCCGCGAATGCTTACGAATTCCCGCTCCATAATTTCTTGAAAAACGTTCGCACGCGATCAAAGACGGAATCGCTCGCGCTGCTCGTGGAACTCTTGGCGTTCACGCCCGTTGCGGCGTTGACTGCTGGTACGGGCGGTTGCGCCTCGGCCGCCACCACCGGATCGCCCGCCACTTCGCCCTCAAAAATTAGAGTTGGCCGCACCCGGACGCGCCGCACCAGCACGATCAGGTTCGGGTCCGGCTGCTCTTGCACCGCCGCGTTCGCGTCATAACGCAGCGGCGGCATGAAAACCTGGTATACCGGTTGTTCGCGCGACTCCAGCGCCGGCGCTTCCGGCTGAATCATCCGCTTCTTTCCCGCTGCATTCGGTCGTATGTCCCTGGCCGAAGCAATCAGGCTCGTCTCCGTCGGCGCGCTTGCGGGCGCCGGACTATTCTTCACCAGTTGCAACTCGCACGAACAGCGCCCCGTGCCGGAACCGAAATGATCCAGCGCGCCATTTGTCAGCAGGATGTCGCCTGCCTGTGGAACCACCACAGCTTGCCCCGTCAATTGCTGCTCCAGCCGGATTGCCCCGCTCTTCGCGCGCACCACCATCACTCCCGGGGCATCGAATCCCACCAGAAAGTCCTGCGCGCCGCCCGCAATGGCAATCGGCCGCGCCTGAATCTGCGCCGTGTACACCGTCAGCGTTGGAGTATTATTCACGCGCGCATGAATCGTTCCGCTGTCCAGCGCCACCGTCAATGCGGCTCCCGCCTTCAGCACCGATAGATGAGCCGGTCCGCAGATGATGATCTCCCCGCCTTCCGTCAGTTGGATCGTTGCCTGTCCGCTCTTCACGCGAATGTCGCTGCCGCTCCGCAGCACCGTTTTCACCTGGCCGTTTTCCACGCTTACCGTCATCGGTCCTTCAACGGCGATCGCGCCGCCTTCGATCGCTCCGACGGTGTCGCTGGGCGGCTGGTCCGGGCGCGGCAAAGCCACCGCCCATTTCAACGTGCCAAATACCAGGCCGGTCAATGCCCACAGCAGCGCCGCTCGCAACAGCGGCGCGCGTGACCCGCCAATTTCCTTAGCTCTTCCGTGGAACGGCAATTCGAGACCCTCAGGGCGGGCGTTCGGAAATCCAGCTTTATACTATACGTCGGCCACCGTGCACCCGCATAGAAAGATGCCTGCGGCACCCAAAGCGCCAAGCCATTCCGGCGGCGCGGAAGACTTTTCTTCCGCGCCGCCCGCTCGCGACGCCGTCGGCGTTCACTACGATACGCGGCTTCCCGATCTTCCGTGGGGCCGCCGCATCCAAATCCCCTTCATCGCCGCCGCCGTTTACTCCGTGATCCGCATTCTCGGCCCAACGCTCCGCTACGAAGTGCTCGGATGGCATCACGCCACGGACACTTACGCCTCCGGCCGCCGCTGCATCTTTCCCTTCTGGCACCGCGTGATTCTTCCCATCGTATGGTGGGCTCGCCATCGCGGAATCGTGGTGCTGAACACTACCGCCTTCGACGGCCGATGGACGCGCAAAGTCATCGAGTGGCTCGGTTTCGGAACCGCCCAGGGCAGTTCCTCGCGCGGCGGCCTGCGTGGACTCGCCGTCATGGCGCGCCGCATAGAGGAAGGGAAGGACTGCGCCTTCACGATCGATGGCCCGCGCGGCCCTCGCTACATCGCCAAACCCGGTCCGGTGATGCTCGCGCGCAAAACGGGCGCTCCCATTGTCGTCTTTCATGCCGCCGTCGATCGCGGCCGCACGTTCGAAAACACCTGGGATCACTTTCTGTTGCCGAAGCTCTTCGCCCGCGCCGTCCTGATTTTCGCGCCGCCCATCGAAGTGCCGCGCGATGCGGACCAGTCCACTCTCGAAGCCAAACACGCCGAAATGCAAAAAGAACTCGAGCGCGTCCGCGACATCGCCGAATCCTGGTTCGCCCTCTCCGAAGCTCAGCGCAACCGCTACCGTTCCGAATTCGGCAAGTAGACCGCTGGCTGCGCCTGCGCGGTGCAATATCGCAAGAAAATACAAATCAGTTCACTCGGCGACTTGTTCGGTGTATAAGAGGAGCACTTCGGCAAGACAAAAATAGAATCAGATGAGAGTGAGGCCGCCGCGGGAAGATTGTCCCGCATAATCCTGCGGCAGCACGCAATCGCCGCCAGCCGGCGAGGAGGCTCTTCATGCGCGCGAAGCCCGGGCCCGTCACTACAATCCTTTTCTCCTCGGCAGTCTTGCTGCTGATTGCCGCAAACCTCGCCGGACGCGGCGCCGCTCAGACGGCTCCGGCCGCCGAAGATGCCAATACGGAAATACTCTCGCTGGGTCCCGCGCCGCAGACCGGCGGTTTCGCCAGTATCCGCATGACGCGCGACTTCCGAAGTATCGCCATTGCCGGCAACAGCGGCAGCCGCATGGCCGCTTTCTTGAACGGCGCCCCCGGTGCCAAGTATGACCAGGTGCAGACCGTGCCGCCCGTCTTGAGCGCCGATGGAAAACATGTCGCCTACGCCGCGCGCAAGAGCGGCAACTGGTTCGCCATTGTCGATGACAAAGAGTTCGGCCCGTACATGCAATTTCCGTCCTATGGCGGTTTTCCGTATGGCGGTGCCCGGCCGATTCCCTGGCAGGATACGCCGAACCGCCCGATCTTATTCAGTCCCGACAGCAAGCATTTCGCCTTCATCGCGAACAAGGCCCAGCCGCAAAACCCCAATCCGCTTTGGGTGGTTGTCGAAGACGGTAAGGAAATGGCGCAGCCCGGCCAGGTCGATATGACCGTTAGTCTGCAGTTCAGCGCGCATGGCGACCACCTGATGTGGATCGTTCATGGCAAGCCCAACGGCACCAGTTCGGTTGTGCTCGACGGAATCGAGGGACCCGCGTACTCCGGTATTTACCAGCCGCAGTTCAGCGAAGACGGCCACCACCTCGCGTATACCGCGCAGCGCCTGATTCCGCCCACTCAGGGCGGAGGTTCGCAATTTGTCGAGGTGCTCGACGGCAAGGAAGGTCCCGTCTTGGCCATGGTCGGTTCGAACGCCTACGGCAATGGTGTGCTGCTGAGTCCCGACGGCGCTCATTTGGTGTACCCGGCTCATCAGAAGACTACCGCCGCAAATCAGAACGGCCTCGCCGTCGTTATCGACGGCAAAGTCATCAGTGATGCGAATCGCGTGTGGATGAGCCCGGACGGAAAGACTATTGCCTACGAATCCTTGCCCGCCAACGGAAATTCCGGGTCGCGCGCCGTTCTGGTAATCAATGGCAAGCCCGGCTTGGAATACTCCGCAATTCAAGATGTCCGCTTCGCTCCCGACGACCGCGTGATTTATTCCGTTCGCGCCGCCAACGGAAAATTCTTTGTGGTGGACGGCGAAAAAGAGCTGGGACCGTACGACTCGGTGGATCTGGGCACTCTGCGTTTCAGCGCCGATCACAAGCACTGGGCCTATGCGGCCAGCGGCGACGGCCGCGCCTTCGCCGTTTTCGACGGACGAAAACTGCGAGACATTACTGGCGCGGTGCAGAATGCCACGCCGCCCGGACTCCCCTACCCGTTCGACGCCAACGACGCGCGCGAGCAAATGTTCAAGTTCACCGCCGACGGCCATCTGCTTTACCACGCCAGCACTGGCCTCGGCAGCGGCTTCATGAAAGATGATGAATCGCTTGGCGCCGATGGCCTGATGAGTCCGGACGGCCGCCGCATCGCCGTCGTCAAGTCCGTCAACCAGGGTTCTTCGGCCGCCACCGCGCAACTCACACTCGATGGCCAGGCTGGACCCGCCTTCCGTGAGATCACCCGCATGGCCTTCAGTCCGGACAGCAAGCATTTTGCTTATGTCGGCATCAGCACCGTCCCGGTGAACGGAACCGGAAAAGAAGGCGGCTACATCCTCATGGTGGACGGCGTGCGCAAAGGCGATTATCCGGAGATCTCCGACGTTCAGTTCAGTCCCGACAGCCAGCATTTGTTCCACTTCACCACCAGTCATCTTTTTGGCGGGCCGGGACGCGCGTACATGGACCAGAAACTCTTCTTCACGTTTTACTGGCTGCCCGGCTACTTCGCGCACTGGCTCGACGATCACCGTACTCTGCAGATCCTCGGCGGCAAATACGACGCGGCGACCTACCGCGCGGCGGATGACCAGATGTACCGGGTGCGGTATTACCTGCCGGGAGCGAACCGCAAGCAGCAAACCGCGGCGATCGCCGGTCCGGCCGCCGTGGATTTGGCCGAAGCGAAGAACATGGTCGGCGGAGGACTCGCGGCAGCGTCGGCTTCCCCGTCGGCGGCTCCGGCTGCTGCAGCGTCAGCGGCTGGCGGAACGCCGGGAGCTGCGGGAACGCCATCGTCAGCCGCGGGAGCAAGCGCGGGCGCGCCATCGGCGCCGGCGATTCCAGCGGGAACTTCCATCACTGTGCGCATCATTGACGCCGTCGATTCCGGACAATATTCGGCGGGCAAAACGTATCGCGCCGTCGTCACGCAGGCGGTCAACGCCGGCACCGTGAATATTCCGCAGAATACACTCGCTCGCGTGACCCTCGTGCAAAACGGCAACGCGTGGATCGCGCAGCTGGCGTCACTGACCCTAGCCGGGAAGCAAGTGAACGTCAGCAGCTCGACGGCGACCATCAACAGCACGCCGCAATCGACTGCGCAATCCGCGGCGAATGCCATCGGCAGCGCATTTGGGAGATTCGGGAAGCACCCTCAGGCAGCTGCAGCCGCGGCTACCGTTGCGGCGGCGGCTTCGGGTGCGCGGGTTTACCTGCCGCCAGGAACGATATTGACGTTTGTTGTGAGCGGCTGATTTTTTCGACGTACCACGGGCGCCAAAGTCCGCCAGGCAGCCCTAGTTCACCGCGCGCTCGCCCAGTTTTACGCTGATGTCCATCTTCTTGCCGCCGCGATAGAGCGTCACCGTCACGTTGTCGCCCGGTCTTTTTCTGTTCAGCACGAGATTCACATCGAGCGGACTTGCCACCTTCTGACCATCGATGGCCACGATGACGTCGCCGCCGATGTAGAGGCGTTGCATCCCGAGCAGCGCCACCTGATCGCCGCCGCGAATTCCTGAAGCCGCGGCCGGTCCGCCGCGCGTCACGGTCTGCACCAGCAGGCCGTCTTTCACCGGCAGGTCCAGCGCTTGCGACAGGTAGCCGCCCACGGGAAAGCTCTGTATGCCGAGAAACGCCTGATGCACGCGACCGTCGGTGATCAGATCGTGCGCAATGCGCTTGGCCGTGTTGATAGGAATGGCGAATCCGATTCCGGCGGTCGTGCCCGTCGGCGTGTAAATCGCGGAATTGATGCCGATCACTTCTCCGTGCGAGTTGATCAACGGCCCGCCGGAATTTCCCCGGTTGATGGCCGCATCGGTTTGGATCGCTTCATCGATGAAAGTGGTCTGGCTGGTCTGCACGGTGCGGCCCAATGCGCTGACCACGCCGGTCGTCAAGGTGCTCTGGAATCCGAACGGATTTCCGATCGCCAGGACTTTTTGACCAACCTGGATGGTTCCCGAATCGCCGAGCTGCAAAACCGGCAGGGCCTTTCCTTTGGGCTCGATCTTGATCAGCGCAACGTCGTTCCGCTGGTCCGCTCCGATGAATTTCGCCGGGTAACGCGACTGGTCCCCCAGCACTACCTCGATGGTCTGCGCGCCCTCCACCACGTGGTTGTTCGTCAAAATGTATCCGCGGGGATCGATCAGAAATCCGGATCCCGCTCCTTCCACGGGCACGGGGTCCATGAAGAAGTCGTACTCCGTGGCCTTGGTAAGAATGTTGGCTACGGCGGGCGACGTCTGACGATACACACGCACGTTGATGCTTTCCTCGTCCGTGAGCGCCGCATCCAGCTTCGCGTAATTTACCGGCGTCGCGCCGGATTCGCCGAGCGGCACGGCGCCGACTCGAACGGGCTGCCGCGGTCCCCACCGCGCGCCTGCCCAATACGCCGCGCCTATAAGCACAATGGCGACGCCGATGACACGCATTCTCGACCGGGGTGCAGAAAACATGTTCGGGATTCCTTTCCAGCCCATCATAACTCAGTTTAGACGCGCGACCCGCGGTTCAGGACAGCGGCGGCGCACGCTCGATTCCACTCACAGATCCTTTGCCATGACTCGTGGAGCCCGCATTAGTCCTCGGAAGCGCGGCGCAGCTTCCTGGCGAGGGCTTCCACCTGGCTGCGGGTTTCCGCGAGGGCGCCCGAGCAGTCGATTTTGTCCGTGGCGTAGCGCAGCTTTTCGTCCTGCGGCATTTGCAAGGCGATGCGGTTGCGCGCTTCGGCTTCGGCCATTCCGCGCTGCACGAGCCGCGCAAGTTGCTGCTCCGGAGCGCACCAGGCGACCGCGAGACCGTCGAGTTGCTTGTGCATGCCGGCTTCGACGATCAACGCGGCTTCGACGAACGCGACGCTCTTTCCTTCACGCTGCCACTCGTCGAATTGACGCCAGGTGGCTTCGGCCACGCGCGGATGCAGGATGGCGTTGAGCTTCTGCAAAGCGCCGCGGTCGGAGAAGACGATGGCGCCGAGTTTTTTCCGGTCCACGCGGCCGCCGGGTTCCAGAATTTCCTTTCCGAAAGCGCGGACAACTTCTTCGTAAGCTGGCTGGCCGGGATCGATCAGCCGGTGCGACAGCCGGTCGGCATCGAGAACTGGAAAACCCTGTTCGCGAAGCATGGCGGCGACAGTGGTTTTTCCGCTGGCGATCCCTCCGGTAAGGCCGAATCGCAGCATGTGCGGCGTCAGTTCGTGCCCTTGGCGGCTCGCGGCGCGCTCTCGATTCCAATGCGCGAAGCGCGGCGGAGTTTCGCGGCTTTGACGGTGTTGCTCATGAGCATGGTGATGGTCATTGGTCCGACTCCGCCCGGAACGGGAGTTAGCGCGCCCGCGGCGTTGATCGCGTCGGGATGCACGTCGCCGATGAGCGCGGAGCCTTTGGCGCGGAATTTTTCGAGGCGTTCCGGGAAATTGCGCAGCAGGCGTTCGGCTTCGGCGGAATCCTTCACGGTGTTGGTGCCGACGTCGATCACCGCGGCTCCGGGCTTAATCCAATCCGGCTGAACGTAGCCGGCTTTGCCCATCGCGGCAACGACGATATCCGCGCGGCGAACGACTTCCGGGAGATCGCGCGTCTTCGAGTGGCAGATCGTGACCGTAGCGTTGGCGTGCATGAGGAGAAGAGCCATGGGTTTGCCGACGATGTCGCTGCGGCCGAGGACGACGGCGTTCGCGCCTTCGATGGGAATATTGTTGCGGCGGAGAATTTCCATGCAGCCTGCGGGAGTGCAGGCGACGAGTCCCGCGCGCCCGCTGACGAGCTTGCCGAGGTTGACGGGATGAAAGCCGTCCACATCTTTGGCGGGATCGACGGCTTCGAGGACTTTCTTGGTGTCCACCTGCGGCGGCAACGGAAGCTGGATGAGGATGCCGTCGACGTTGTTGTCGCGGTTGAGATCGCGGACGAGTTGCAGCATGTGGTCGGTGCTGGAGGAGGCGGCGGGAGAATGGAGCCAACTGGCCATGCCGAGCTGTTCGCAGGCGGCGATTTTGCTTTTGACGTAGAGCTGCGAGGCAGGATTTTCTCCGACGAGGACGGCGGCGAGGCCGGGGCGGATGCCTTCGGCGGCGAGCCGGGCGATTTCGTGTTTGAGCTCAGCGAAGATCTGGTCGCGAATGGCGGTGCCGGAGAGAATGCGCGCGGTCATGGATGGCTCACCTGGAAAGACATAAAAGGGAAGAATAACACACGAAAAAAGTGCGAGTGACGAGTGGCGGGAAAGCAGCGAAGACAGGACCAGCGGGCCTTCGGCAACTTGTGATTGGCCCCGGATAAATAAGTGGCCCCTCGACGCGCTCGGGATAAACAAGTGGCGAGAAAGAGCAAGGCAGCAGCTAGGGTGCGGGACACCCCTCCCCTGGGTTTTGTGTAAGTGCTCATTCTAAAGGAGATGAAGTCCTTTGTTTTGATACAGATGTGCAAGTGTTGATTCTGCAGGGCTTGCGGGTGAGTTGGGGAGGACTGCAGGCAGCGAGGTGTGTGCCGGATATTCAGGGCGGTACTATACCATAGGATTATCAGGAAAGCAAGGGGAAAATGGGCATGACCTGTTGGGACTGGGGCGTGAAGGTGAGGCCGAAGCAGGCAGCCGCTTCGAGCAAAGTGACGTTGCGTGAGGATTTAACACACAGGTAATTGATGACGTTAGATATAATCTGTATATATTATCATCCGACTGAAATGCGCACATTTGGCGAATACGACAAGCGTCCTCCAGTATGGCATAATATATGCTACCATTAGAGTCGGTTGTGACTATCCGGGAGTATCGCGACCGACGGGGCCGAAACCTTTTCCGCGAGTGGTACGACAAGTTGAGCGCCGAGGCCGCCAACAAGGTGACAAAGGCTGTGTATCGCATGGGGCTGGGAAATTTCTCGAATGCGAAGAGCGTGGGGTTCGGAATCTTTGAATGCAAAATTCATTTCGGCCCCGGTTATCGCGTGTATTTCGGGAAGGACGGAGAGCAGATCGTGATTCTGCTTGGCGGCGGGACGAAGCAGCGGCAGCAAAGCGACATCAAGGTGGCTGTCGAGCGATGGCAAGACTACAAGCTGAGAAAGAAGCAAGAGAAAGGCGACTGAATATGGCGTTGACGCGGGATTTTAGAGCGACGGTGCAAGCCCGAGCGAAGCGAGACGGCGCTTTCCGGAAAGGGCTTCTGCGCGAGGCGATCGAAAGTCTTCTTGGCGGGGAGGTGGCGCTCGGCAAGGAGCTATTGCGCGACTACATCAATGCCACGGTTGGATTTCCGAAGCTGGCCGCGCGGACCAAAATCCACGCCAAGACGCTGCATCAGATGTTCGGACGGAAAGGGAATCCGACAGCGAATCATCTGTTCGAGATTGTGGCGTACCTGCAGCAGGCGGAAGGAGTGCGGTTGAAGGTGAAACCGATGCGGGCGGCGTGAGCTGAGCCCGAAGGCCTCAGGTCCAGCCCGGAGTCCAAGAAGAAGTGCGATGAGCTAGCTAAAGATCAGCCCCACCCTAGCAAAACCCGCAAGGATGGGCCACCCGACCCAGCCAGCTGACCCGGGCTATGTTCGTTTCAAGGCCATTTTAAACGCGCTCGCGTATTTGGTTCGGAGTCTGTAGGAATCCTCAAGTGGAATGGTCCCGTAGAAGACGATGCGCCTGTCCTCAACGGATTTGTTAACTGCAAGCGCCTTCAGCTGCTGAGACACGCTTTCCGCTATCTGCCCCTCATACTGCACCAAGAACACTTGGGCCTCAGAGTCAAACAGCCTCTGGATTTGGTCCCCGTTGTGCCCCATTTTCCCCGGAGTGAGGGTGCCTGTGGTCGCGGGGCCCTTAAATCCGATTGCACTCGCGAATCTCTTGCCTCTTATTTTCATGTAGGTGCTGTACAAGTCGCCTTTTTCGCCGCCCCAATCGGTAAATTTGCCTCGATTACCTAGGATTCCGGCGGTTCCATACTTGAAGACTTTCTCGGGTAAGCGCGGTGGAATAATT
>Ga0079220_10000283_pt1 | contig 11914 bp, 12 predicted proteins | sample GAAS100_FD_75071 | JGI IMG/M metagenome (GOLD analysis project Ga0079220, IMG submission 75071) | Agricultural soil microbial communities from Georgia to study Nitrogen management - GA AS100 | ecosystem: Environmental > Terrestrial > Soil > Agricultural land | place: USA: Georgia | collected... | reverse complement strand
CTGCTCGAGGCGGCGCGGCGCGAAGCCTTTTCACTACTCGAGAATCCCGCAGGCCATGATGAGCGCCTGCGGCTCTTCCAGGCCCTTGATCCCGGCTGGCAGCGGCGCTATCAGCTCGCCTCCGTGGGCTAGACGGCTGGAGCTGGAACGTGCGAGCAAGCGAACGGGAGCTCACGTGCGGGTAATCGCAGGAAAATTTCGCAGCCGGCGCCTGCAAACATTGCGGGGAACAGCCTTGCGCCCTTCGAGCGACCGGCTAAGGGAAACTCTGTTCAATATTCTCGGTCCGGCCATCGAGGGCGCGATCTTCCTGGACCTTTTTGCGGGATCGGGCGCCGTCGGGATCGAAGCTCTCAGCCGCGGCGCCTGGGGCGCTGTCTTCGTTGAGAATCACGCCGCCGGCGCCGCGCTGATCTCTCGCAATCTGGCATCGCTGGATATCCCCGTCGCGGCGCACGTTGCCGGCCGCAAGGCTTTCTCCGGATCGGCGGAAATTCTTCGCCTGGACGCGATGGATGCGCTCGGACGGCTGGCGGAAAGCGGCGCCCGCGTGGACTTCGTCTTCGCCGATCCCCCCTATGCGAATGCGCGAGCCTATGAAGAGGTACTCGCGTTCTTGGGAGAATCGGAAGTGCTTGCGCGAAGTGGCCGTGTCATTGCCGAGCATCGCCGAAAGAGCGTCCTTCCGGCCCTCGCGGGCCATCTCGAACGAATTCGCATCGTGGAGCAAGGCGATACGGCTTTGACGTTTTACAGCCCTGTGTTCGCGGCCTGATTCCTGAGGTGAAAATGGTGCGACGCGGAAGAGGCCGCAGTTTGCATCGGGGATTGCGCTTCAGAAATGATCCCGCAATCCCCGAAAACTGGAAACGATCAGCAGCTTTCCGGCGCCGCTCTGCAGTTCGGCGTTTTCCTTGTTCCAACTCGGCGCATGAGGAACAAACGCCGCATTCAGTCCGGCCTGCAGGGCGGGATTGATCTCCTCTTGCGCGCTGCTGCCGATCAGCCACGCGTAGGATTTGACCACATGATGCTTATCGATCAGATCCTCGTAAACGCGGATGTTTTTATCCGCCACGATCTCGATGGAATCAAAAAAACCCTGCAACCCGGAGCGCTCCACCTTTGCGGCTTCTTCGGCTTGTTCGCCTTTGGTGAAGAGAATCATGCGATGGCGGCTCGAGAGATAGGCCAGCGTTTCCGGTACCCCATCGAGTACGCGTGGCGGCGTGTGCTCGAGCTCGGCGACCATCGAAGCTACTTCCTCCAGAGCGCTTCGCTTGGCCAGCCCGCCGGCAAGCTTCATGTAACTTTGCTCCAGCGAGCGCGCGAAGCTGCGCATGCCGTAGCCATGTTGCTGAATGTTGTGACGCTCGGTCTCGTTCAGGATGTGCCGCGCGTAGGCCCGGGCATATCCGAAGGGCTCCACCAGCGAGAAAAATCGCTCCAGGGTGTTTTCAAAGAAAACATTGCTCTCCCAGAGCGTGTTGTCCGCGTTGACGAGCAGAGTTAACCGCCGCACGTCCGCACCTGTAGTTCGCGGGAATTTCGCCGCGGCATCTTTTCCTCTTCGCTTTTCCTCAATTTAGGCCGCTGCAACACTCTGCGGGAGCCCGTCGATTCGACTCGATGTTCAAGGCATTCTCGCCAGCATTGTACTGCGGTTCCCGCGAAACGAAGGTGAGATGATTAGGCTGTTGCGGGAAGAAATTCGTAACGTTCAATACGTGCCGCCACGCCGCGCGTCTGTTGCCCCGTCTCCACGCGGATCACGCGGCCGAAGCAGCGGATGTTCACGTCGCGCGTCGTGGTGATCTCTTTTGGCAAAGTCAATACAAACTCGATCGGAATACCCGCCTCTAATTGTTCTTGCGTCCAGAAATACAATCCGCGAAAACTGACGTCTCGCGTTTCGCCGCGCTTTTCAATCATGCCTGAAGATTCGTGCAAGTAAAGGGTGAGCGGAAGCGCCATGGTGAAACGCCGAGAGGTGCGACGTTCGCTGGGGTCGGCCATTTCTCACCCCGAAAAAGGCGTGCAAACCCGGCAGGAAACTAGCACCCGACAGGCAAAACCGCAACTGAAAAACGCTGGCCGCGCTCGCTTGCGGCAAACAGGAAGGGCGCCCTTACTTGGCCGGCGCAACTCAAGAAGTTTTTGCTCCGGTCTCCTCGCTGCCCGCCGGTGCAAGTAGCCGTCTGCAGGCTCGAAGGATGCGCCGATAGGGCCAGCCCTCAGGCCGGGCTTCCTGAAAAAAAATCTCGCCCTCGCGCGGATTCCCGTAGAACCAGCGGGCCAGCAATGCCAGATGGTCTTCCAGATCCCGCGTGGTGTAAGCCCCAAAGCCTGCTCGCTCCGGTTCCACCGCATCTCGCGGCGGTGTGCCCGGCTCCAGCAATTCGCGAAGAATTTGTTCTGCGGAACGGGGTTGGCCGGCCAGCTCCCCGAATCGGAGCACAAAAGGATCAGCGATCCTTCCGCCCCGCACCATGAAGACGGCAATGGCTTCCTTCTCTTCCGCGCGCGTCAGGACCACTGCGTCGAGTTCCTCGATCGGACGAACCAGCTCCGGCAACCCCCGCCTCAGTTCCTGCACTTTTTCCAGGCGCTTGTGCAGCGCCGAAGCATGTTCGAAATTCAGCTCTGTGCTGGCCAATTCGCGTTCTTCCGCAAGCGCATGAATGAGGGAGCTCCCGCCGGTGCGCAGAAAGGCTGCGGCCCGGCTCACCTCGCCCGCGTATTCCTCAAGCGTGCATCCGCCGAAGCACGGCGCAAGACACATTTTCATCTCCGAGTAAATGCATCCGGGAAACCGCGGATCGCGGCGAATTTTGATCTGGCAGCGCCGGATGCGAAAGAGGTCCAGCCACGGCTCGAGGAAATTTTCCGCTGCGCGTCGCGTGACAAACGGACCTACATACAAGCCGCTGGCGCCCAAACGCCGCGTGATGTAAGCGCGGGGATATGGGTTTGCGAGATTCAGCTTCACAAACGCAGGCAAAAAGAGATGCAATCGTTCGCGGTAGTTTCCGGGCCATAGGATTCGCGCCTGCTGCCAATGCACTAATGACTGCTCGAAGCGAGAGCTGGTGAGTCGAAAACGAATGGTGGCGGCGTATGCCCTTAGATTGAGGCGTTTCGAATTTGCTTCCGGCTCGCGCAAAAGCAGGCGCATTCGCCGCCTCAAGTCCGCGGTTCGCAGAAGCAAGGTCCGGGCGCCGGTGAGCGCCTCACGAGGCTCGATTAGAACGACTGCGGGTCGCGCCGGTAAACTTTCGAAAAACTGTTCCTCGCGTGCGGGGTCAAATTTGACCTCCTGCTCCAACTCCATCATAAGTCCAGCATACACGCCTGCGCGTGAGGGGGTGGTATTCGCAAGCGGTGCGCCCACGCTCAGGCGTTTAGGGCGCCGCGCAGACGTTCGTAGGTGGTTTTCAGCTCCTCGGGTTGTACTCGCGCCTCGCCGACGGTGGTCATGAAGTTCGTGTCGCCGGCCCAGCGCGGCAAAACATGCAGATGTAAGTGCGCCGCGATACCCGCTCCGGCCGCCCGTCCAAGGTTCATTCCAAGGTTGTATCCGTCGGGGTGATAGAGCTTCGCCAACGCCTCTTCGATGCGTCGTGCCAGGGTCATCATCTCTGCGAGCGTCTCCGGTTCCATCGCGGCCAGCGTCGCCTGATGCGCGTAAGGAACGACCATTACGTGACCGGAGGTATAGGGATAGCGATTCAAGATGACGAAATTTTTGCGCGAGCGCAGAACGATCAGGGATTTCGAATCGTCTTTACCTTCCGCCGCTGCGCAGAAAATGCAGCCCTCATCCTTGACGCCACCGGAGACATACGGGTACCGCCAGGGAGTCCAGAGATAATCCATATGCAGGAATTACTGGGAAGGCGTTTGCGGGGGAGCAACAGCGGCGGCCGCGGCGGCTTCACCGTTCACAAAATCCTTCAGTTCTTTGCTTGGCTTGAAAAACGGAATGCGTTTTGGCGGAACCTCCACCTTCGCTCCCGTCTTGGGATTGCGCCCCACACGTCCGCGGCGCTGCCGCGTGCGGAAGCTGCCAAAGCCACGAATCTCGATTTTGTCGCCGGTTTGCAGTGCCTGGATGATGGAATCGAAGATGGTTTCCACGATGGCTTCGGATTCCTTGCGGGGCAACTCCGTGGCTCGTATGACCTCTTCGACCAGATCGGCCTTGGTCATGGTCGTGTCGTTCATCGCAGTCAATTCCCCCATAAATCCAAAACTCCGGGCCGTTGCTTAATGCTGGTTCAGACCGCTTCGGTTTCCAATCTCTCGCAGCCACGAGTACAGGCCGCACTGCGACACTACCATATCTGGAGCCCGCTAGAGACTCTCGCGTTTCGCCAGAAGAGCATCTCCGATGGTCGCCGTGGGCGATGACTTGGAAGACCGGTAGTCCTCCATTTCCCGGCGCTCCGCATGACGCACTGCTGCCCGATAACTGAGGCCAATCTTGTGCTGATCGGGGTTGATCTTGACAATCTTGAAATCGTACTCGCGACCCGGCGCCAGGACCGAGCTCGAGGCCCCCTGCTTCGATTGGGGTGTTTTTTCCTTGTCGCGGCTGCGCCGATCCTCGATTTCCGAAATATGACATAGCCCTTCGATCCCATCGGCCAGTTCGACAAAGGCGCCGAAGGTCGTGAGCCGGGAAACTTTGCCGCGCACCACATCGTTAATCTTGTGAGCCGTAAACCAGTTGGCCCAGATGTCGTTCAATTGCTTGATTCCCAGCGAAACCCGCCGATTCACAGGGTCGATCTTGAGGACCTTGGCCTGAACGGTATCGCCCTTCTTCAACGCTTCCGACGGGTCCTTTATTTTCCCCGTCCAGCTGATGTCGCTTACGTGAATCAGTCCGTCGAAGCCCTCTTCAATCTCCACGAAAGCGCCAAAATCGGTCAGATTGCGCACTCTCCCCGTGACTTGCGAACCTGCAGGATATTTCTGTGCGAGCTCCACCCAAGGATCAGCTTGCGCTTGCTTCATTCCCAGTGAAATCCGTCTTTGTTCCGGATGCAGTTCCAGCACCACCACTTCGACGGCGTCACCCACCTGTACCAGTTTCGAAGGATGCTGTTTCCGCTTCGACCAGCTCATCTCGGAAACGTGTACGAGTCCCTCAACCCCCGCATCCAGTTCAACGAAAGCGCCGTAATCGGCAACCCCGACCACGCGTCCCTGCACGCGAGCTCCCACCGGAAACCGCTCCGCGGCGGTGGCCCATGGATCCGGCATCAACTGCCGGCGACCCAGGGAAATGCGCATCTTCTCCCGGTCAAACTTGAGCACCTGCACATCCAATTCGTCCCCGGGGCGGACCACGTCCACCGGGTTGGCCACGCGGCCCCAGGAAAGATCGGAGACGTGCAGCAGCCCATCAATGCCGCCGATGTCCACAAAGACGCCGTAGCTGGTGATGCTCTTGACGCTCCCGTGGAAGATCTGGCCTTCGGCGATGGAATCCATCAATTTCTGCCGCTGCGACTTCTGTTCGTCTTCCAGAATCGCGCGCCGGCTCAACACCACGTTGCCGCGTTTCCGGTTGAGTTTGAGAACGCGCACTTCGATATCGCGATCCTTCCACTCTTCCAGTTCGTGCACGGGCCGCAGGTCCACTTGCGAGGCCGGCAGAAACGCCCGCACACCTACATCAACAACCAACCCGCCCTTGACACGATCGACGATCTTGCCTGTCAGCGTCGATTTATCGTGGTAAGCCTTATCCAGATTGGCCCACACCCGCCTCCGGTGAGCCCGCTGATAGGAAACGATGAGGTATCCGTCTTTGTGCTCTCCGGTAAGCTGAACTTCGATGTTTTGCCCGGGATCCAGCCGAATCGGCTGGTCGGCTTCCATGAATTCGCCCGCTGGTATCAGCGCCTCGGTCTTGCCGCCGATATCCACCACCACGCCGACGTCCGCGATCGCTACGACGCGCCCTTGAACAATCTCTCCTTCGGTTGGAGCCTGATGCGGCGCCGCGTACTGGTCCATCAGTTGATTGAGGTCTTCGCTCGAAGCCGAATTGGCCTCTTCGGCCGGGGAGCTTGCTTCGCTCGCTTGAGGAGCCGAGGAGGTATCCGGGGACCGATCGTGTTCCGAACCATTTGCCGACCCATCCATCGCTAACGCTGCGTCATTGGTTGGCGCTGGGCTACCTTCCTGGCGGGGGTCCGCTGCGGAATTCGACTCGGCCACGGCACTGGCGCCCGATTCGGAAGCGCGAGCAGCCGCAACTGACGCCGGCGCGCCGGAAGGCTCGTTGCCTGGCGTCTCGTAATCGAAAAACATCCTACAGGCCTCCCCGGGGAATAGTTTGCCCGCTCGTGCGGCGAACTTCCTTACGGAATCCCGCTCATGGAACTAGAGCAAGGAAGGAAAAACCACTCCGCTAGTATAGCTTATTCACGCGCGATCATACCGGCTTCCGCAGCCTATGTCAATGAATCCAGTGGGTTGCCGGAAATCGTTCGCAGGCCGGATTTCAGGAACGAGTCCCTCGTGGCTTCGGAAGTTCGTGCCGGTCCCGCCGCCAATCCGGAGCGGATATCTCCACCGTGCGGCACATCTCGTAAAGCCGAGAGCGCACGCGCTGGCCTAAGCGATCCACTAGCGTATCTTCGCGCGTTGCGCCCACCTTTTGGCCCGACGGCATTGGCGGTATCGCTTCGCCCTCCGCCCGATCCAGATAATTGGTGGTTAAGAGCGTCACCCGGCGATCGTTGTATCGTTTGTTCAGAATGTGTCCGACGGTGTCGAGCGCCCAAGGCGACGGTTTGCTTGCGCCAATGTCGTCGATCAAAAGTATTTCCGCCTTCAGGACCGGCTCCAGCACGCTCATCTCGCTGACGGGATGATCGGGGTCATAGCTCGCTTGCAGCTCTTTGAGCAATTCGCGATAGTCGTAAAAGCGCGCTTCGTGGCCGCGCGCCATCAATTCGCGCAAGGCAGCCACGGCGAGGTGCGTTTTACCCACTCCGCATGGCCCCATCAGCAGAAGACCGCTTTCCCCGCCCGCCGGGTAATTCCGGGCGAATCCTTGCACCACGAGCTTGGCTTGAGCCAAGCTGCGATCCCACGCCCTACCTTCAGGATGATCGTCTTCCCAAAGGTCCGTCTCAAAATTTTCAAAATCGCAATGCTCGTAACGGCGCGGTATGCGGGCGCGCGTCAAGCTGCGCGACGCCCGGTTGGCTTCCGAACAGTCGCACGGCACCGCCCAGGTGAGTTTGGGGGTTCGGACCGAGGCTCCCGGCGTGGCGTCTTTACGCTGGACGACGCGCTCGGCCCGCTGATTGGCATCGACTCGCTCTACCAAACGCCAGCCGGTGCCGCCGCAGAGAGGGCATTGCGAGTCAGCCATGATTCGAGAGCATAGGCTGAGCACACCGTGGCTTGCAAGTGAGCGCGAGGGTGGAAAAAATCGGAAATGTGAAAAATCAGGCGGACAGAATCAAGCGTAAGGAAACTACTTGTGGACCCGGATCACCCGCGGAGGCGGAACCCGCGCCAGCGCGTCTCGCGATGGCTTCTGCTGCGCCGAATGCAAACCGCGCGAAAGCTCCTGCTGGACGAATTCGGTGAAGGCCTGCATCTGCCGCTGCATTTCGCCCATTTTCTCGCGCATGTTCAGGATGATCTCGATACCTGCCAGGTTTACGCCCATCTCGCGGGTGAGTGTGAGGATTACTTCCAGCCGTTCGAGGTCGGCCTCGGTGTAAAGCCGGGTATTGCCTTCCGACCGCGAAGGCTTGAGCAGGCCCACGCGTTCGTAAAGCCGCAACGTTTGCGGATGAAGGTTGTAGAGTTCGGCTATCGCGCTGATCATATAACCGGCGCGCCCCTTCTTTTTCGGCGTTCGCATGGGCATAAAGCTCTCCTTGCGCTAAGTTCCCGCGCGCGCAAAGAGGTCCCTGCGCGGATTTTCCGGCTCCAGCCGCGCCAGCTCCTTCAGGAGATTCCGCACGCGCTCGTCAATGGGTTTGGGCACCACCACTTGCAGTTCCACGTACAAGTCTCCTCGTTTGCCCGGTTGCCGCACCGAGGGCACGCCTTTTTCCCGCAAACGCAGCTTCTGCCCGCTGCTGGTCCCCGGTGGAATCCGCAGCAGCGACCTCCCGTCCAGGGTGGGCACTTCGATCTTGGCGCCCAGGGCCGCTTCCGAAACCGTGATCGGCACAATCGTGTAGAGATCGTCGCCGCGCCGTTCGAAATAGGGATGCGGCTTTACATTGGTGATGAAGTAAAGATCGCCGGGAGGACTCCCATGGGTCCCCGCATTGCCATGGCCGGGAACGCGCACACGCGATCCGCTCTGCACGCCCGCGGGAATGCGCACGTCGATGGTCTCCGCGCGCCGCACGCGGCCTTCTCCGCCGCACACCCGGCAGATTGCCCGCACTCGGCCCGTCCCGCCGCAGCGCGTGCAGGCTACGTTGAAGCGCATCCGCCCGCTCACCTGTGAAACGTGACCGGTTCCTCCGCAGGCCTCGCACGTCTGCGCAGCGCCTACCGCGCCCGAACCTGCGCATATCGCGCAGGTCTCCAGGCGCGAAATCGTCACCTTCTTTACCGTCCCTCGCACGGCCTCCCAAAAATCAATGTCGATACCGTACTCGAGGTCCGAACCGGCCTCTTCTTCCGCCGCTGCCGCCCCGGCCCCGCCGCGAAAGAATTGGCTGAAGAGGTCACGGAAGTTCGTGCCCGTGCCGCCGCCAAAATCGAATCCGCCGAAATCGAAGTGGGCGCCCGGCTCTTGTTCCGGCGGAACGGCGGTTCTTCTGTCCGCGTCGAAGCCGAATTGGTCATACATCTGCCGCTTCTTGCTGTCGGAAAGGACGTCGTAGGCTTCCTGCACCTGCTTGAACTTTTCCTCTGCGGACTTATCGCCGGGATTGAGGTCGGGATGATATTTGCGGGCGAGCTTTCGGTAGGCTTGACGAATCTCTTTCTGGCTGGCCTTGCGGCCCACGCCCAGCAGTTCGTAATAATCCGTTTTTGTCGTGGTCGGCATCAGTTTGCTCGCCGCTTGGTTCGCCGCCTCGGCGAACCGCGCGCTGCGAGGCTAAATTTTCGCCCAGCGCGCGTTCAGTTCCGCCAGTTCGCCTTGCTCGCGGGAAAGTTCTTCGCGCCGCCGGCGCCGCTCTTCCTCCAGTCGGCCGCCCATGGCGCTCTCCTTCTGATTGGCGCGTTCGATCCAACGATCGATCCACCCCACTTTCTGCTCTACCGTGGCTGCGTCGGAACGGAAGCGAAGCAGATGGCTGCTGATTTCCACCGCCCGGGGCGGAAATTCCGGAGGAGGTGATTGCTGCGCATCGTAGAAAAGTCGCTTCCAATCCGCCGACGGCGTTTCGCTCAGTTGTACTTGGACGAGATAAAAGTTCTCCCGCAGCTTTTGCAGCGCAAGCGGAGGTCCCGCTCGCCGGATGCCGTCGGTCGTCATCACCAGCTCCCGCCCGCTTCAAGTAAGGCCATTAATTTGGAGCCCTAGGGAGGCCATTTCGAATGGCCTCCCCGTAACTTCGCTCCCATCAGTTGGGCTTCTTCGATTCATCAACGTCTACATATTCGGCGTCAATGACCTCGCCCTCACCGCGCTTCTGGCCGGTCGGCCCTTCGGCTTGTTGCCCGCCCGCACCCGTGCCGGGGGCGCCCGGTCCCCCTGTGGCTCCCGCGGCTGCACTGGCTCGATAAAGCACTTCGGCCAGCTTGTGTGAGACGCTCTCGAGTTCCTTGGTGGCCGATTGCATGGACTCGAGGTTGCCGCTGGCAAGCGCGCTCTTGGCGCTCTCGATCGCCGCCTCCACCGGCTTGACGTCTCCCTCAGCGAGCTTGTCGCGATTCTCGCGAATGAGCTTCTCCATCTGGTAGACGCGCGAGTCGAGCGTGTTGCGGGCCTCCACTTCCGCCAGCTTGCGGCGGTCGTCTTCGGCATGCGACTCCGCTTCCCGGCGCATCTTTTCGGCCTCATCCTTGCTGAGGCCGGTGGAAGCGGTAATCGTAATTTTCTGCTCCTTGTTCGTAGCCAGATCCTTTGCCGAGACGTTGAGAATGCCGTTGGCGTCAATGTCAAACGTTACCTCGATCTGCGGCATGCCCCGCGGCGCCGGCGGAATTCCCATCAGGTGGAACTTGCCCAACGTGCGATTGTCGGGCGCCATCTTGCGCTCCCCCTGAAGGACGTGAATCTCCACCGACGGCTGATTGTCCGAAGCAGTCGAAAAGACCTCGGATTTGCGCGTCGGTATTGTCGTATTCCGCGGGATGAGCACGGTCATGACGCCGCCCAGCGTCTCCACGCCGAGCGACAGCGGCGTCACGTCGAGCAGCAGAATGTCCTTCACCTCTCCGCCGAGCACGCCGCCCTGAATCGCCGCTCCCACCGCCACCACCTCGTCCGGGTTAACGCCTTTGTGCGGCTCTTTGCCCCCAAACAAATCTTTTACGATCTGCACCACGCGCGGTATACGAGTCGAGCCGCCGACGAGCACGACCTCGTCGATCTTGTCGGACGTTAGGCCCGCATCTGACAGGGCCTGCTTTACCGGCCCGACCGTGCGCTGCAGCAGGTCTTCCATCAACTGCTCGAGCTTCGCCCGTGTCAGCTTTTGCTGCATGTGCTTCGGTCCCGACGCATCCGCCGTGAGGAACGGCAGATTGATGTCGGTTTCCTGCGTCTGCGAAAGTTCAATCTTCGCTTTCTCCGCGGCTTCTCGGAGCCGCTGGATGGCCATGCGATCTTTGCTGACGTCGATGCCTTGGTCTTTCTTGAATTCCGCGACCAGCCAATCCACGATGCGATGATCGATATCGTCGCCGCCCAGGTGCGTGTCGCCATTGGTGGACTTCACTTCGACTACGCCTTCGCCCACCTCGAGGATCGAAATGTCAAACGTGCCGCCGCCGAGGTCATACACGGCGATGGTCTCGTCCTTCTTCTTGTCCAGCCCATAAGCAAGAGCCGCGGCCGTCGGCTCATTGATGATTCTGAGCACCTCGAGCCCGGCGATTTCGCCGGCCTGTTTTGTCGCTTGCCGCTGGCTGTCGTTGAAATACGCGGGCACCGTGATCACGGCCTTGGTGACCTTCTCGCCCAGGAAATCTTCCGCCGCGGTCTTCAATTTCTGCAGGATCATCGCGGAAATCTCCGGCGGGCTGTAACTCTTCCCGAAAAACTCCACCCGCGCATCATCGTGCGGTCCGCGAGTGACCTTGTAAGGCACCCGCTTGGCCTCCTCGCCGACTTCATCATAGCGGCGCCCCATAAACCTCTTGATCGAATAAACGGTGTTCTCCGGATTGGTCACCGCCTGGCGCTTGGCCACTTGCCCCACCAGTCGTTCGCCGGTCTTCGTTATGCCGACCACCGACGGGGTCGTGCGCGCCCCTTCCTGGTTCGGTATGACCACGGACTCTCCGCCCTGCATCACGGCAACCACGGAATTGGTGGTGCCCAGATCAATGCCGATAATCTTGCTCATGCTTTCCTCCGTCGTTGCCCCGTGGCGGCAACCCTCGGGGCGAGCTTCGACGCCATTCTACAGATTGAGTGTGATTATGTCAAGTTAGTTGATAATATTATGTAACTAACGGTGGGGTAGTCACTTACATCCACCATATTTCGCGGCTATCTTACCGCATGAGCAGCAGCGTGCATATAGGGTCTAATTTCGCTATCTCCCGGTCACCAGTATCCCTCGACCGCCCTTGGCCCTCCATGGAGAGCATACGCGTGTTTTCTTGAGCTCCCGTCGCCGGATTCGCACTCGCGCCGATCGAAGTTTTTCGAGTCAAACACTTCTAACTAAGCTCGCATCCTATTACAATACCGTACCCATCGGATGATCCGCCGTTCCAGGGAGGGCATGTGAACCGTTTT
>Ga0079220_10000282_pt1 | contig 11945 bp, 10 predicted proteins | sample GAAS100_FD_75071 | JGI IMG/M metagenome (GOLD analysis project Ga0079220, IMG submission 75071) | Agricultural soil microbial communities from Georgia to study Nitrogen management - GA AS100 | ecosystem: Environmental > Terrestrial > Soil > Agricultural land | place: USA: Georgia | collected... | reverse complement strand
GGTGTTCGTCGAGGTGAAGTCCCTCCCCCCGGCGTTCGACGACCGGCTGCTGGCTACGCTCGACGCCACCGGTGGCCGGTGCTCGGTGCACGGGTTCGACCACCGCATCATCCAGCGGCTCGGGCTCGCCCGGCCGGAGCTGGCGCGCGGCGTGCTGCTCGCCTGCTACCCGCTCCGCCCGCTCGACGCGCTGCGAGACACCGGCGCGAGCGTGTTATGGGAGGACCAGGCACTCATCGACGGCGCGCTGGTCGACGCGCTGCATGGCGCCGGCTACCGGATCTACGGCTGGACCGTGAACGACCCCGACGACATGCGCCGCCTGCTCGGCCTGGGTGTGGACGGCCTGTGCACCAACGCTCCCGACGTGGCCCGGCAGGCCATGAACGCCGCGTGACCGGCCTGCCGCGGGTCGCCGTGGTGGGCGCCGGGACGATGGGGCACGGCATCGCGTACGTCGCGACGCTGGCCGGGTGCAGCGTCGCGCTCACCGACAGCCGTCCCGAAGCCCTGCCGCCCGCGATCCGGCGGATCGGCGACCTGTTCACGGGCGGCGTGAAGCGCGGTAAGCTCGGCGAGGCCGACGTGGCGGCCGCGGCGAGCCGGCTGCGAGCGGAGCGCGACCTGGCGCGCGCGGTCGGCGATGTGGACGTCGTGATCGAAGCCGTGGTGGAAGATCTCGGCGTCAAGCGCCAGTTGTTCACTGAGCTGGAGCGCGCGGCGCCCGCGCCGGCGCTGCTCGCCACCAACACGTCATCGCTTTCGGTCGGGGCGATCGCGGGCGCCGTGCGGGACCCGGCACGCGTGGTGGGGCTGCATTTCTTCAACCCGGTGCACGCGATGAAGCTGGTGGAGGTCGTGCGTCACCCGCGCGCCGCGGCCGCCGCGGTGGAACGGGCCGTGACGTTCGCACGGGCGCTCGGCAAGGAGCCGATCGTCGTCAACGATTCGCCGGGGTTCGCGTCGAGCCGGCTCGGCGTCGTGTTGGGCCTCGAGGCGATGCGGATGCTCGAGCAGGGCGTCGCCTCCGCCGAGGACATCGACAAGGCCATGGAGCTGGGCTACAACCACCCGATGGGACCGCTCAAGCTCACCGACCTCGTGGGGCTGGACGTCCGTCTCGCGATCGCCGAGTACCTGTATCGGACCCTCGAGGACCGGCAGTTCGAGCCCCCGGCCATCCTGCGGGACAAGGTGGCCAGGGGCGAACTGGGGCGGAAGAGCGGCAAGGGCTTCTACAGCTGGAGCGACTGACTAGGGGCCACAGATCTTCGGCCCACCCGTCTGGGTAGCGATCGCCGTGTGGTCGTCCTGCCCGTCGTTCCCCGGCTGATCGTCGCTGTACGTGATGGACGCGAAGCCGGTCGTCGGGGCTACCGCGATGCCGAAGTCGTCAAACAGGTCCCGGTTGCCGGTGCACGATATCCCGCCCTCGCACACCCCGCCGAAGTGGACAATCGGGGTCGCGGCAACCTGGGTGAACCTGCTGCCTGCGGTCGCGGCGTTTCTGTTCTGCGCGAAGAACACGTACCATGCCGCCGACGCCGGATAGTTGTCCGGCGCGCTCCCGTCGAAGAATGACGTCCCGTACCACACGACATCCAGCTCACCGGGGGCGCAGGCCACGCTCCAGGGCATGATCGCCGTGGCGGACGGCGGCTGGTTGATCTGGATCGGCCCGGTCCACGTCAGTCCGCTATTCGTCGAGAAACTGTAGAAGTGGTTGTGGTTGTCATTGTACACGACGTAGACCGTACCGGCCTGGTCCACGCTCGCGTTGATGAACTGGTGGCCGTACGAGACCGACGGGTCCGGATTCACATAGACGGTGTTGTCGGTGAACGTCACACCGCCGTCGCGTGACACGGCGATCCAGACGGCGTGGAAATTCGTGGGGATGACCGCCTCGGCGGCGTTGGCGATGCCGCTGAAGACCTGGTAGACGACGTGGCTGTTCGGGTCGATCGTCAGGTTGCCCGTCGAGTTCTCCTCCAGCAGGAACGCGTGCGCGGGGTCGATCGCCGTGCCCAGCTGCGTGAACGTCGCGCCCGCATCGAAGCTGCAGTTCACGTCGATGTTGAACGTCGCGATGTCGTGGTACGAGATGCAGACCTTGGTCGCCTGGTCGGCCGCGATCCACTCGCGGTCGTCGCCGGGCACGGAGGCGCTGAGCACGTTCTTGCTCCACGTGCTCCCACCGTCTTTGCTGGTCGAGACCGTGACATCCGCCAGGCTGAGGCTCGCGACGTAGACGTTGTGCAGGCCGGTCGTATTCGCGAGCGGAGCGACGCCCACATCGGTATCGCCACCGCCCGGGGCGATGCCGCCCGCCGCCTGAGAGATCTGGTTGGGTGACTCGAGCGCCGTGTAGTGCAGCCCGCCATCGGTGGACTTCCACGCGAGTGTGCCGGCAGACAGGCCGAGCTCAGACGAGACGTAGAAGGTCCCGGTCGCGTCGGCGCGAATCTGCGGCTCGGCGGCGCCGTTGGTGCAGCCCGCTGGGCCCGGGCACACGGTGCCCGGCGCGGCACCCAGCTCGAACGTCGCGAACGCGAACGGTCCCCCGCCAGCCGACTGCGCGGCCTGCACGCCGGGCCCGCGCGCGGGCGACGAAGGCGCGATGCCACTGTCACAGCCTGCTACCAGGAAGATGAAGCCCAGGACGGCCACGTGGGTTCTCATGAGCCAGCCTCCGCCGCATGTGTGAGAGGGTCGTGCACGGGAGCGGCAAGTTCCGCACCCCGTTGCGGCACTGCAGCCACGCCGCTGGGGCCTGCGCCCAGGGCCGTGCTACCCCAGGCGTGTCGCGGTCGCGCAACTCGCCCTGTCGCGGCGGCTCGGCACTGGCGGGTGGCGCCTTTTGCCGGCCGTTGACAGGTGGTCGACCGAGGAGGTATTAGGGACGCGGACGCCGCCGAGGAACGTCACCTGGAGCCCCTGACCCGCATCACCGACGTCCACATCCACATCCAGCCCTGGCGCGAACTCAGGCCGCAGGTGCTCGAGGTGATGTGGCGCGACCGGGGAGTGGACCGGGACCATCTGATCCAGTTGATGGAGGACCCCACCGCCCTGCTGGAAGTGATGGACCGGGCGGGCGTGTGGCGCGCGGGTCTCGTCAACTATCCCTCGCCCGACATCATGGGCTTCACCGACGCGACCAACACGTTCGCCGCGACGTACGCGCGGGCGAATCCCGAGCGGCTTCTCCCGTACGGCGGGGTGCATCCGCGCTTCACGCGCGATCCTGCCGGCGACGTGGATCGGCTGGTGGATCTCGGCATCCGTCTGGTGAAGATCCACCCGCCGCACCAGGCGTTTCCGGCGAACGCGTACACCGACGGGCTGACGGCCCTGGGGGAGATCTACCGCCAGTGCGAAGCGCGGCGCCTGCCCGTGATGATTCATACCGGGACGAGCATTTTCCCGGGGGCGCGCTCCAAGTACGGCAAACCACTCGAGCTCGACGACGTGGCAATCGATTATCCCGACCTGCGGATCGTGATGGCCCATGGCGGGCGGCCGCTGTACATGGAGGAGGCGTTTTTCGTGCTGCGGCGTCATCCGCGCGTGTGGCTCGACGTATCCGGGATACCGCCCACCCGATTGTTGGAGTACTTTCCGCGTCTCGCGGAGCTGGCCGACCGGGTCGTGTGGGGCACGGATTGGCCGAGCCCGGGCGTGAAGGACATGCGGGCCAACATCGACCAGTTCCTGGCGCTGCCCCTGAGCGACGCGCACAAGAGGGCCATTCTCGAGACCAATGCGCTGGCTTTGTTTCCTGCTGCTCGCTAGTCCGTCCCAGCTCGCCCACGCCCAGAGCGCGGGCTCCCCCGCTCCCTCCCCCGCACTCCGCTTCGACCTCACCGCCCTCCCGGTCACGCGAGATTCGTTCGTGTTTCGGTTGCGCGGCGAAGAGCGTGGCTGGGCCGTGTGGCAGTATGAGGTCCGACCGCTGGAGGGGACCCAGCAGATCGTCTATTCGGCGAGCTCGGAGTTCCGACCGATCGAGGTGGAGCGGCTGCGGATCGTGCTCGATCGCCAGAGTGGCGCACCGATTTCGACGTTCCATCACATCGACCTGTATTCGCCGCAGAGCGACACGGTCATGTTGGAGCACGATTTGGAGGTGAAGCGGGGCGAGGTCACCGGGCGGCGCCGCGTGGGCACCAGGCGGGGCGACGTGAAGATCATTCCGGTGAGCCGGCCCTTCGCGCCGGGCACGGTGCTGTCCGATTACGTGTTTCTCGCCGGCGCGGTGACCAACGTCGGGCCGGGCGACTCGCTCGGCATTCCCGCGTACAAGGAGTTCGCCGACTCGCTGGTGACGTTGAGCTTCGTGGCTGAGGCGCCCACGACGGTCCAGGTGCCCGCGGGCCGGTTCGACGTACTGCCGTTGCGCAGCGGCGCGTTTCGCATCTACGCCACGCGCACGGGTACGCGCCGCGTGGTGAAGGGTGAGACGCTCGATGGCGTCTTCTCATTCGAGCTAGTCCATTCCGGGGCGGTGGTCCCCGGTTCCGAATGAACGGAGTGTGCTTCATATGAGGATGGTCGCGGCGCTGCTGCTGCTCGGCCTCTCGTTCGCGCGGCAAACGCGCGCGCAAGCCAGCCATATCGCGTACGAGGCCTTCACGCTGCCGAACGGCCTCCGCGTGCTCTATTCCGAGGATCATTCGACGCCGATCGTTTCGGTGGACGTGTGGTACAACGCCGGATCGCGCAACGAGCGCCCGGGCCGGTCCGGCTTCGCGCACCTGTTCGAACACATGATGTTCGAGGGCTCGGCGCACGTGAAGAAGGGCGAGCATTTTCAACTGATCGAGCGCGCCGGCGGCACCGAGAACGGCAGCACCGCGGAAGACCGCACCAACTACTACGAGACGATTCCGTCGAACCGGCTGAATCTGGCGCTCTGGCTCGAGGCGGACCGCATGCGCTCCCTCGCCATCACCGAGCAGAACTTCCACAATCAGCGAGAGACCGTGAAGGAAGAGCGCCGGCTGCGGATCGACAACCAGCCGTACTCCGCGGCCTTCGTGGACGGCATGACCTGGCCGTTCGACAGCACCGGCTGCTTCGCCTACGCCCATACGGTCACCGGATCGATGGATGACCTGAACGCCGCGCAGCTCGGCGACGTGCAGGCGTTCTTCGACACCTATTACGCGCCCAACAACGCCACGCTCGTAGTGGTCGGGGACTTCCGGCCGCTCGAATTGCGCCGGTTCGTGAACCAGTATTTCAGCGACATCGCGCGGCACCCCGATCCGCCCGCGGTCACGTGCGACACGCCGGTGCCCGGGACGCACGGCCCCCAGCTGCGCGTCGTCACCGATGCGCACGCCAATCTCCCGGCCGTGATCCGGGTCTATCGCGTGCCCCCGCACGCCGATCCCGACACGCCGCCGCTCGAGCTGTTGAACGTGATCCTCGGCCAGGGCGAGAGCTCGCGCTTGAACGTCGCCGTCGTGCGCCGGGAGAAAGCCGCGCTCGGCACCCAGGTCGCCATGAATCCGTTCGATTCGCGGCGCGGTCCGGGGGTGCTACTCGCTTTGGGGATCGCGAATCAGGGGGTGGACCCGCTCAAGCTCGACACGCTGATCGCCGCGCAGCTGGACACCCTGCGCACGACCCGAGTATCGGACGAGGAGCTGACGAAAGCCAAGAATACGTTCCGTGCCGGCTTCATCCACGCCCGGGAAACGTCGCTCGGCAAGGCGGAGGAGCTGCATCACTACGACATGTTCCATCCGTCGCTCGCCGACATCAATACCGATCTGGACCACTTCCTGGCGGTTACGGCGGACGACATCCGCCGCGTGGCGGCGAAGTACCTCGATCCCGCCAACGCCGTGGTCGTTATCGTGCGGCCCGGTGCGCCGGCGCCCGAGAAGACGGGGAGCGCACAATGAACGCGCGGACGGTGATCGCGCTGGTGGCGGGAGTTCTCCTGTCCGCCAGTCCGCCGGCCCGGCTGTCCGCCCAGTCATTTCCCGCGACTCCTCCCCGGCCCACCCGGCTCAGCCCGGTCACCTTTCCACGGTTCAAGGAGGCGACACTCCCCAACGGCGTCTCCCTCGTCGTGATCGAGCACCACGAGGAGCCGGTCGTCTCGGTGAGCCTGTCGTTCCGCGCCGGGGCCCTGTACGATCCGCCAGGCAAAGAGGGCCTCTCCGAGCTCACCGCGGAGCTGCTCACCAAGGGGACACCGACCCGCAGTGCGGAGCAGCTCGCCGCGACCGTCGAGGGCGTGGGGGGCAGCCTGGCGGCGTCGTCGGGAGACGACTTCCTCACGATCTCGGCCGACGCGTTGAGCGATCAGGTCGAGCTGTTGTTCAATCTGCTGGGGGACGTCGTGCTGCACGCCACGTTCCCGGCGAGCGAGCTCGAGCTGGCGCGGACCCGCGCGCTCTCGGCGCTCGCGCTCCAGCTGTCCCAGCCCGGTGCCGTTGCGGAGCGTTTCTTCGCGAGCGAGATCTACGGCCGCAACCCGTACGGCCGGAGCCCGGCGCGCGACAGCTACCGCGCCGTGACGGACGACGACGTGATCCAGTTCGCCCGGCAGCGGCTGCGCCCTGGGGGAGCCCTCCTGGTCGTGGCGGGCGACGTGAGCGACGCGCAGATCCGGGACCTCGTCGCCAAGGCCTTCGGCGGCTGGGAGGGCACTCCGCCATCGACCCCCACCCTGCCCCCGCCGGCGACCCGGGTGACCCCCGCGATCTTGCTGGTGCATCGCCCCGGCTCCGCGCAGGCGAACATCGTGCTCGGCAACCCCACTACCGGGCCGACCGATCCCATCTACTATCCGGCGCGCGTGGCCGCCCAGGTGCTCGGCGGCGGGGCGGATTCGCGGCTGTTCCTGATTCTGCGCGAGCAGAAGAGCTGGACGTACGGCGCCTACGCCTCGCTGCACCGGCACCGGGGGTTGGGGTACTGGCAGGCCACGGCGGAAGTGCGCACCGAGGTGGCGGACAGCGCGTTGGTCGAGCTGCTCCATCAGGTCGATCGCATCCGGACCGACGTCATTCCCGACTCAGAGCTCGTGGCGTCCAAGGGGTTCCTCGTCGGCTCGTTCCCCCTCACCATCGAAACCGCGAGCCAGATCGCGGGCCAGGTAGCCAACGCGAAGCTGCTGGGCCTGGGGGACGATTACCTGCGCCTGTACCGCGAGCGCCTGAGCGCGGTGACGGCCCTGCAGGCCCGGTCCGCCGCCGCCCGGCTGTTCCGCCGCGGCGCCTTGACGATCGTGGTGGTGGGTGATGGCGCGAAGTTGTACGATCGGCTCTTGCGGATCGCGCCGGTCCGGATCGTCGACGTCGACGGCAAAGCGCTCACGCCGGCCGACCTCAACCCGACCGCGTCCGCCGTGACGCTCGATCCGGCGCAGTTCGCGGCTCACTCCGACAGCTCCCGCGTCCTGGTGCAGGGGAACGTGGTGGGGTTCACGGTCTCGGAGACGCGCCGGCCGGGCGACTCGCTCGTGTACGCCGAGCGCAGTGACCTCGGGAACGGTACGTTCCGGCAAGAGACCAAGGTCGTGTTCGACCCCGCCGATGGCTCGGTGCGTCGTGTCGATCAGTTGACGACTCAGCAGGGCCAGCAGGTGGAAACGCACCTCACGTACGGGGCGGGCCGGGTAAAAGGAACGAGCGCGGCGCCGCAGCCGGACGGCACCGTGAAGCGGTTCGATGTCGACACCGCCCTTCCCCCCGGGACGATCGACGAGAATGCCGTCCCGTTCGTGGTCCCGGCGCTGCCGCTCGCGGCAGGGAAGACGTTCACGCTGTCGTTCTTCACGCCGAGCGAGAACGCGATCAAACTGCTCACGTTCAAGGTCGGCGCGCCCGAATCCGTCACGGTGCCGGCCGGCACGTTTCAGGGCCTGCCGATCGCCGTGACCGGGTCGCGCGTGCCGTTCACGATGTACGTCAGCACCGAAGCCCAGCGTCGGGTGCTCAAGACGGAGTTCGCGGGACAACCATTCCTCGTCGAGCTGGTGAAGTAGTCAATCAGGGGAGACCGCATGCGGCCACCGTTGGTTCTGCTCGCGCTCACGCTGGGATGCGCCTCCGGAGCGGCGCGCCCGGCTCAAGCTCCGGCGCCCGCCGCGAGCGCGTTGGCGGCGCCGGCGCGCACAGCCACCAGCGACTCGAGCAGCGTGGACCGTCCCCAGTACCCCTCCACCTACCAGCGGCATCCCAACCCGCCCGTTCTGATCCGCAACGCGACGATCATGACGGCGGCCGGTCAGGAGATCGCCGGCGGCTCGATTTACTTCAAGGACGGCCGCATCGTGGCGGTGGGAACGAAGATCGATGCGCCCCCCCCGGACGCGGTCGTGGTCGACGGCACGGGCCGCTACGTGACGCCCGGTCTGATCGACGAGCACTCGCATCTCGGCGTCTACGCGGCGCCCGGTACGGATGCGGAGTCCGACGGCAACGAGGCGACGAACCCCGTGACAGCCGAAGTGTGGGCGGAGCATTCCTTCTGGCCGCAGGATCCGCAGATCCCGCTCGCGATCGCCGGCGGCATCACGACGATCCAGGCGCTCCCGGGCTCGGCCAACCTGATCGGCGGGCGGAGCGCGATCCTGCGGCTCATTCCGGCCCGCACCGTCCAGGCGATGAAGTTCCCGGGCGCGCACTACGGCTTGAAGATGGCCTGCGGTGAGAATCCCAAGCGCGTGTACGGGCAGAAGGGGGGGCCCTCGACCCGCATGGGCAACATGGCCGGCTACCGCGGCGCGTTCATCCAGGCGGAGGGGTATCGGCGCCGGTGGGACAAGTGGAACAGCGATCCCAAGGGCGACCCCCCCGACCGTAACCTGAAGCTCGAGTCGCTGGCCGAGGTGCTGCGCGGAGACATCTACGTCCAGAATCACTGCTACCGCGCCGATGAAATGGCCAACATGCTCGACCTCGGCCGCGAGTTCGGATTCCGCATCCGCTCGTTCCATCACGCCGTGGAGGCGTACAAGATCCGCGACCTGCTGGCGGCGGCCGGCACCGGGGCCGCGGTGTGGGCCGATTGGTGGGGGTTCAAGGAAGAGGCGATGGACGGGATCAAGGAGAACGCTGCGCTGCTCCAGCAGGCGGGCGTGCGCGTCAACATTCACTCGGACGATCCGAGCGGGATCCAGCGCCTCAATCAGGAAGCGGCGAAGGCGATGTACGCCGGCATGCGCGCCGGCATCGCGGTCACGCGCGACCAGGCGATTCGTTGGGTCACAGCGAACCCCGCCTGGGCGCTGGGCCTCGATTCGCTCACCGGGACCCTCGAGCCGGGCAAGATCGCCGACGTGGTCGTCTGGTCGGGCGACCCGTTTTCCGTCTACTCACGGGCGATTCAGGTCTACAACGACGGCTGGCTCGTGTACGACCGGACCGACCCCGCACACCAGCCCCGCACCGACTTCCAGCTCGGCCAGACGCCGGCCGCTGGAGGAGGGGGGAGGAAGGACCGATGATCGCGTTCCTGCTCGCCCAGACGATCGCCATCACCGGGGGCACCGTGTATCCGGTCTCCGGACCCAAGATCGCCAACGCGACGGTCCTGATCCGCGACGGCAAGATCGCGGCGGTCGGTACGAGCGTCGCCGTGCCGTCCGATGCCACCCGCATCGACGCGACCGGAAAGTGGGTGACGCCGGGCCTCATCGACGGCGCCGGGCAGATGGGCCTCGTCGAGATCGGCGCCGTGGCGGGCACCCGCGAGGCCCTGCTCAAGGGCGATACCATCGCCGCTTCCTTCAACGTGGCGGAAGGGATCAATCCTGCGTCCGTCGTCATCCCCGTGACCCGAATCGAGGGCGTCACCACGGTGCTAGCCGTGCCGGCGGGGAACCTCGTGAGCGGCCAGGCGGTGCTCATCGATCTCGCCGGCAACACGATCGAGGAGATGCTCGTCAAGTCGCCGGTCGGCATCGTCCTGAACGACTCAGAGACGGGGAAGGATTTCGCGGGCGGCTCGCGCGCGGCGCTGGTGGAGCGCGTGCGGCGGGTATTCCGCGACGCACTGGAGTACGAGCGCCGCCGCGCCGACTTCGGGCGCGCGCAGCTGCGATCCCTGTCGGCCGCCGCGGCGGATCTCGAAGCCCTGCTGCCGGTGCTGCACGGCCAGGAGCCCCTGATCGCGTACGCCAACCGGCGCAGCGACATCGAGAGCGCACTGCGGCTCGCGCGGGAGTTCAAGCTCAAGCTGGTGCTGGCGGGCGCCCAGGAGGGCTGGCAGATCGCGGGCGAAATCGTGCAGGCGGGCGTGCCGGTGCTGGTGGAGCCGCTCGACAACATCCCGTCCTACGACGCGCTCGGAATCCGCTACGAGAACGCCGGCTTGCTCGCGAAGGCCGGCGTCAAAGTGGCCCTGATGGAGACCGATACCCACAACTCGCGTAACCTGCGCCAGCAGGCCGGCAACGCGGTGGCGTACGGGATGACCTGGGACCAGGCGCTGCGCGCCGTGACGCTCTCGCCGGCGGAGATCTTCGGGGTGGCGGATCGCTACGGGTCGCTCGAGCCGGGGAAGGTCGCCAACGTGGTCGTGTGGTCGGCGGACCCGTTCGAGTTCGCGACCGGCGTGGAGCACGTGCTGATCCGGGGTAAGGAGATCCCGCTGCGCAGCCGGCAGACGGAGCTGTTCGAGCGGTATAGGCAGCTGCCGCCTGCGTACTAGGGCGGTAGAGCATGGTAGATGACGGGAGAGGGCGGTAGAGGTGGATTCCTCTGCCGCCCTCTCCATCGTCTACCGTCCTCTCGCCCTAGTTCTTCGGATACACGCTCACGCGATAGCGCTTCTTGCTCTTGTGCTCGAACTTGACCTGTCCATCCACCACCGTGAACAGCGTGTCGTCCGACGCACGCCGCACGTTCAGGCCGGGATGGAACTTGGTGCCGCGCTGCTTCACGAGGATCGTGCCCGCGGTCACGTGCTCCCCGGCGAAGCGCTTCACCCCGAGGTACTTGGGCCCCGAGTCGCGGCCGTTGCGGGAGGAACCGACACCCTTCTTGTGTGCCATGATCGACCTCAGTCTCCCTTGAGCTTCACGTCCGCGATCTTGATCTCGGTAAACTGCTGGCGATGCCCCGCGTGGCGGCGGAATCCGGTACGGCGGGCGAACCGATAGATCTTGATCTTGTCGCCTTTTCCGTGGCGCACGATTTCCGCGGTCACCTTCGCGCCCTTCACCAGCGGCTTGCCCGCGTGGACCTGCTTACCGTCGCTCGCGAGCAGCACCTGATCGAACGTCACCTTGCTCCCGGGCTCGGCGGCGAGCAGCGGGATCTTGATCGTGACGCCGGGCTCGGCGCGAAATTGGGCGCCGCCGGTGGCGAAAATGGCGTAAGGCATAGGGCCGGAACGCTAATCCTGACTTGAGGTTTGTTCAAGGGGTCCGCGTACGGCGGACCGTCAGGCTACCGCGTATTGCTCCGTGACGTCGCGGCCCGCCGGCTTCGCCATCATCCGGAATTCATCGAGCCGCATCATCGGGTCGTCGCGCACTTCGAGCTCCAGCCCCGTCTGCTTTTCGAGCTGTCGCAGGAAGTCGGGCTCCTGCTCCACCAGATACAGGGCCACTTCGGGATGCAGCCGGACGGACAGCTGGCGCTCCTTGTGCTCCGCGCCGGCGCGTTTGAGCGAGCGCTCCATGCGGCGCACGACGACCTCGGGCCGGAACACCCGTCCGGTGCCGTTGCAGGTCGGGCACTCCGCGGTCATCGAGTGCCACAGCGACGGGCGCACGCGCTGCCGCGTCATCTCGATCAAGCCCAGCTCCGAGACCGCGAACGCCTTGGTACGGGCGCGATCGCGCCCCAGGTGGGTGCGCAGCTCCTGCAGCACCTTGTCGCGGTTGCCGCGCGACTCCATGTCGATGAAGTCCACCACGATGATGCCCCCGATGTCGCGCAGCCGCAGCTGGCGCGCCACCTCGCGGGCCGCCT
>Ga0079220_10000281_pt1 | contig 11954 bp, 11 predicted proteins | sample GAAS100_FD_75071 | JGI IMG/M metagenome (GOLD analysis project Ga0079220, IMG submission 75071) | Agricultural soil microbial communities from Georgia to study Nitrogen management - GA AS100 | ecosystem: Environmental > Terrestrial > Soil > Agricultural land | place: USA: Georgia | collected... | reverse complement strand
GACTGGCCCAGGCAGCCGAGCCAGTCGTGCAACACGCACACGCGCACGCCAGAGCCCGCGCGTTCGGCCAGCGCCGAAACGAATTCGCGGCCGACCTCGTCGTTGCGAAAAATGTAATTGCCGAACAATATGTTGTGTCGCGCACTTCGGATGGCTTCGAGCCATGCGTCGAAGTTGGCGCGGCCGTCGATCAATAGATCCACGCAGTTGCCTGCCGAAAGCGGCGCGCCCGCCGCGCGCGACAGGGCTTGTTCGGCCAGCGGCCGGAACGATGCGTGCGCGCGTTGGCGCGGCCCGTGCATGGTAGTTCTCACGGGACCCATGTTCGGCGGCCTTGGTGTCCGGTTCAAGGCTAGAATGGGGGGAGTATCGACGCAAAGTGTCGGGCCGAAGCCACAGGGGATTCGAAGCCACGATGGATAATTATCAGTACCTGATTGAAGATTTGCCCGCGCGCCTGCCGCCGGGACGCTCGCAACGTGTTGGCGAAAAGTCGATGCGCGAGGCCGTTGCGGCGTTGCCGCTGGCCAATCCCGGCCAGGCGGTGCGCGAAATCGAGCAGCTTCTGGATGGCATGCTGGCGACCACCTGGGCGGGCGCCGAACGGATCTCCGCGCTGGAGCATCTGCGCGCGCCCGTCGAAAGTCTGTGCGCGGGGATCGAGCGCCAACTGGCCGGCGAGCCGTACCCGCTGTCCACTGCCGCGGCCGAATGGGCCGCCACGGCGCAACGCCTGCAATGGATGATGCTGTGCGGCTATGCTGTGGGCCTGTACGAACTGTGCGCGCCAGCGGGCAAGCTGCCGATGTTCAAGACGAGGGCCGCGGCCACGGCGGCGGTGCGCGCGTTGGTGCACGCCGATCGGGTGCTGATCTGGTCTTACCGCCAGTATCAATCGCCGCCGTCTGGCGTCTGGCGGCGCGTACATGCCGTGTACGCATTCGCGGGCGAACTCGGGATCTCCGATCAAAGCGTCGACGATGCGCTCGCCGGCGGCTTGCCGCTGACGGCGCGCACGGCCTATGCGCACCTGCTGCTGCTGGCCATGAGCAACCCCTATCGTTTTTCCGCGCGCGAGTTGCAGGAAGCGCGGCAGGTGGTGCGTTGCGCGGCCAGTCAGTGCGTGCTCACGCGCGCCGGCGCCGAAGGCATCGGCGTCGATACCAACGGTGATGCGGGGCCCGGCTACATCGCGGAGGAACGCCTTGTCGCGGGATCGGGCGTGCTTGCGTTGGACGTGTCGCCGGTGGAGCGCGTGTTCGACGAACGCAGCGCGTTGCTGCCGCCGGGCGTCGATGCGATCGACCTGCCGCAGCCCGGTGGCGGCGTGCTCACCACCAGCGTGCGCTTCCTCGATCGTTTGCGCGTGGGCTGGGGCCCGGCACCGCGCGGGCATGCGCGATTGTCGGCCAGGCACGCGCTGGACGTGGTGGTCGGCATGCACGCGCTGCATTACGCGCTGGCCGGCAACGTCGATTTCGCGACTTTCGTGCGGCGCGTGCATGGCGACGCGATCATGGTCGGAACCCACGAGCTGGCTTCGGCGTGGCTGGCGACGGCCGATGTCACGCGTCCGCAGATCTTTCGCGCCGACGTGCTGGACCAGAGCGGCGGCGGCTACCGGATGCGGCTGCACGGTGCAGACGGCCTGCGCATGCGCATCGGCGAGGTGATCGGGCTGACGCCGGTGGGCGACGAGGAAGACCGCGACTGGATGGTGGGCGTGATCCGCTGGCTGCGCCACGACGGCGACAGCGAATTGCTGGGCGTCGAGTTGTTGCGGCGCGAAGCGCGTGCCGCCGGGTTGCGCCCGGTCACTGCAGAGGGCGAAACGCTGGCACCACTGAGGGCCGTCGAACTGTTGAACGGGCGCGAGGTCGACAATTTGTCCGTGCTGGTGACCAACGGTCTCGCCCGCAACATTGTGGCCGCGGAAGTCGTGCTGCCCGCTCGCGCTTCGGACTGGAATTCGCGCGCGTCGGTCGCAACCTGGCGCACCGGAGATACCGAAGCGCTTGGGCCTGCGTGTTTTCGCGTTACCCTTGAGCGCGACGAAACGACCGAAGCAGCCTGAACCGAGGAGACGACATGGCGCTGCAAATGCGCGGCGAATGCGAGCACTGTCACGCACAACTAACGCCAGACGGCGATGCTTACATTTGCGTATTCGAGTGCACCTTCTGCCCCGACTGCGCGGATTCGATGCGGCACGTGTGCCCCAACTGCGGCGGAGAGCTGGTGCGCCGGCCGCGATCGAACCGGGCGCATGCTTCCGGGCCCGCGCCTGCGTGAACGGCGCGCATGATTTCATCGTCGCGATTCCCGCGCGGCACGCCTCGACCCGCTTGCCGGGCAAGCCGCTGCGCCTGCTGGGCGGCGAGCCGTTGATCGTGCACGTTGCGCGACGCGCGCGCGACGCGGGCGCATCGCGAGTGGTCGTTGCCACCGACGACGCGCGAATCGCGGACGCACTCGACGGTGGTGATATCGAGGTGTGCATGACGCGCGCCGACCACGCGAGCGGCAGCGATCGCCTCGCCGAATGCGCGGCAAAACTCGGCTGGCCGGATGACGCGATCATCGTGAACCTCCAGGGCGATGAACCGTTCGCGCCGGCGGCTGGCGTTCGCGCGGTTGCCGACGTGTTGCGCGCCGACCCTGCGCCGATGGCCACCCTGGCCGCGCCGATCGAATCGGCGGAGGCGTGGTTCGATCCGCATTGCGTCAAGGTGGTTTGTGACGTGCGCGGGCATGCGTTGTATTTCTCGCGCGCGCCGGTGCCGTGGGCGCGCGACGCGCTGGCACACGATCGCACGCGCATGCCGGATGGTCTGGAGGTGCTTCGACATATCGGTATTTACGGCTATCGCGCGGGATTCCTCAAAACCTTCGCCGGGCTTCCGGCCACGCCGCTGGAATGTGCCGAATCGCTGGAGCAGTTGCGCGCGCTGGAACACGGTTTTGCGATCGCGGTGCGCGTGGCACCGGAACCGTTCCCGCCGGGCGTGGATACCGAAGAGGATCTCGCGCGCGCCGAGCGAGCGCTGGCGGCCATGAAGGTGTCGTCATGATCCGGCCGCCCGCCGGCGTGCTGTTCGTCTGCCTCGGCAACATCTGCCGATCGCCGACCGCCGAATACGTGGCGCGCGCCGAATTCGAAAGACTCGGCTTGCAGGTGCCGGTCGCATCGCGCGGGCTCGGCAACTGGCATGTCGGGCAGGGCGCCGATCCGCGCGCCGTCGCGGCGGCGCGCGCTGGGGGTTACGACCTGTCGCCGCATCGCGCGCGCCAATTCCACGAAGACGACTTCGGCCGCTTCGCCACGGTGCTGGCGGTCGATCGCGCCACACTGGCCGAATTGCGTCGGCGCGTGCCCGATGACATGCGTCCGCCCGAGCGTTTTCTGGTCGCGGCAGGCCTTGCGACGCCGCGGTCGGGCGAAGATGGCGACGTGCCTGATCCGTACGCCGGCACGCTGGATGATTTCGACGCGGTGCTGGAACTGATCCGGCGCGGCGTGGACGCGCTGGGCGAGCGCCTGCGCGGAGACATCGACGAGGTGTCGCGATGATCGTCGGCGACATTCCCTTCGATGCGACGCGCGCGGTTTCGCGGCCAGTACTGCCGGAGTTCCCGGACGCGTTGAACTGGGTCAACCGTCGCGAACGATTGCGGCTGGGAGACTGGCGCGGGCAGATCGTGCTGGTGCTGTTCTGGAATGCGAGCAGCGTCAGCAGCGCGAACATGGTGGGCGAGTTGCGGCAACTGGAAAAGAAGTTGCCGGGCGCATTCGTGTCGGTGTGCGTCCACACACCGCGTTACGCCTCTCAACAATCCGATGCGGCGGTGTTGAAAGCTGCGCATCGCAACCGGCTGCGCGCGCCGGTGGCCAATGACGGCGAATGGGCGGCATGGAAGCAGTTCGCCATTCCGGCGTGGCCGACCACGCTGCTGATCGACGCGAACGGCGGCCTCGCCGCACGCCTGGTGGGCGAGGGCCGCAGCCAGGAAATCGAGGATGCGATCATCCAGTTGCGCGACGAAATCCACGCGGAAACCTCCGCGATGCCGCCGCCGATCCCGGCCCCGGTGCGCGATGTGCGCGCGGAACCCGTGAGCCCGCTGGCGTTTCCGGCGCACGCGCTCGCGACGCGGACGCGCTTGTTCGTCAGCGACACCGGTCATCATCGCATTCTCGAATGCAGCCATGACGGCCGCGTGCTGCGGCAGTTCGGTTCGGGTACGCCCGGTCTGTGGGATGGGCAACTGGCCGCGTGCGGGTTTCAGTTGCCGCAAGGCCTGGCTATCGACAGCGACACACTTTATGTGGCCGATGCCGGCAACCACTGCGTGCGTCGAATCCGGCTGGACGCGGGTGAAGTGGAGACCGTGCTCGGTTCGGGACGTCCTGCCTACAACAATGTCGAAGAGCTGGGCGGCGGATTGCGCGTCGCGGTCAATGCGCCGCATGCGCTCGCCGTGGACGGCGGCTTGCTCTATGTAACAGCGTCGGGCCAGCACCAGATCCTGCGCGTCGACCTGCATCACCAGCGCGTCGAGACCGTCGCCGGCGACGGCCGCAGCGACGTGCGCGACGGCATTGGCGGGCAATCATCGATGTCGCAACCGATGGCGCTGGCATCGATGCCGGGTCAATTGCTGGTCGCCGACGCGGGCGGCAACGCCGTTCGGCGCTTGCGCTTTGCCGATCTTGCGCTCACCACGCTCGTGGGTTCGTCGCCCTGGGAGCCGGGCCGGCACGACGGGGCGGGACGCAAGGTGCGTCTGGCTTACCCGTGCGGACTGGCCGCTGCGGAAAACCGCGTGTACGTGGCCGACACCTGCAATGATCGCCTGTGCGTACTCGATCCCTACAGCGGCGAAGTCGCGACCTTGCAGCTCGATTATCCGCTGCACGAACCGCAGGGCCTGTCGTTTGCGGCCGGCTCGTTGTGGGTGGCCGATCGCAACGATCACGCGATCTTGCGCATCGACCCCGAGCAGGGCACCTGCGAGCGGGTGGCGGTGGACGAATGAGGTCGCGGCGCTGCGTTTGACTTTTCATCCCGGTGCCGCCGGGTTTCATTCAACTCGTCATTGCGGGCCGCGCAGCGCGGAATCCGGAACTGAGAGTCTTTATTTGTTCGAAAGCCGTGTATTGATTCCGCGCCTCTCCAGGCGCGCGGGTTTCTCTGCTTCGGCAAAAGTCATCAAGCCATTGCGCCGGCCATGATGGTGTCGCCAGCGTCGTCTCGGCTCGACTTTCCCCGGTGTCCGCCGCGGCGTCATGCAACGGCGCGGATACAATACCGCCATGCCTTCCGATGCTTCGGCCTTCGACGGCAAGGCCTTCGTCCGCACCCTCACGACTTCGCCCGGCGTGTACCGCATGTTCGACGCGGCCGGCGCGTTGCTGTACGTCGGCAAGGCGCGCAACCTGAAGAAGCGCGTCGGCAGTTATTTCCTGAAACCGCAGTTGGAACCCCGCATTGCATCGATGGTGGCGCAGATCGCGCGCATCGAGGTGACGCTGACGCGCACCGAGGGCGAAGCGCTGCTGCTGGAAGCGCAACTCATCAAATCCCTGAAGCCGCGCTACAACATCATGTTGCGCGACGACAAGAGTTATCCGTACATCTTCGTGTCGGAAGACCCGTTCCCGCGCATCGTGTTCCACCGCGGCGCCAGGCACGAGAAGGGCCGTTATTTCGGGCCGTTTCCGAGCGCCCACGCCGTGCGCGAAAGCCTGGCGCTGATGCAGAAACTGTTCAAGGTGCGCCAATGCGAGAACAGTTATTTCCGCAACCGTTCGCGCCCGTGCCTGCAATACCAGATCGGGCGCTGTACCGCGCCGTGCGTCGACTTCATCGACGCCGCCGAGTACGCCGAAGACGTGCGCCACGCGACGATGTTCCTGGACGGTCGCAGCGATGCGGTGGTGAAGGAACTCGCGGCCGCGATGGACGACGCGAGCACACATCAGGATTACGAGCGCGCAGCGCGCCTGCGCGACCAGGTGGCGGCGCTGCGCAGCCTGCAGGCGCATCACTACGTGCGGGGCGCAAGCGCCGACATGGATGTGTTCGCGTGCCGGGTGGAAGCGGGCATCGCCTGCGTGTCGGTGCTGTTCTTCCGCAACGGCATCAGTCTGGGCTCGCGCGACCACTTTCCGAAGCTGTCTTTCGATTCCGCGCCGCAGGATGTGCTGGGGCAATTCCTTGCGCAGTACTACCTCGACCAGCCGCCGCCTGCGGAAGTCGTGTGCGACCGCGAGCCCGCCGACGCGGCGGCGCTTGCCGAAATGCTGTCCGCACAGCGCGATCGCGAGGTGGAGTTGAAGTGGCGTGTGCGTGGCGAGCGCGCACGGTTCGTGGAATTGGCTGCGCGCAACGCCGAAGCCGCGCTGCTGGCGCGGTTGGCGAGCCGGCAAACGCTGCATACCCGATTCGAGGCATTGCGCGAACTGCTGCAACTCGATGAAGCCCCACGGCGCCTCGAATGCTTCGACATCAGCCATACGATGGGCGAGGAGACCGTGGCGTCGTGCGTGGTGTTCGGGCCGGAGGGTGCGCAAAAACAGCATTACCGGCGCTTCAACATTCGCGGCATCACCGGAGGCGATGATTACGCGGCGATGCGGCAGGTGCTTGAACGCCGCTTCAAGCCGCTCACGCGCGGCGAGGGCGAAGCCCCCGACGTGCTGTTGATCGATGGCGGCAAGGGCCAGGTGGCACAGGCGCTGTCGGTGTTGCGCGAGCTTGGTCTTACCGGGATCGAGGTGGTCGGGGTGGCCAAGGGGCCGTCGCGGCGCGAAGGCGAGGAAACCCTGGTATTGGGCGACAGCGGCCGTGAACTGGAACCGGGACCGGATTCACCGGCGTTGCACCTGATCGATGCCGTGCGCGACGAGGCGCATCGCTTCGCGATCACCGGGCACCGCAAGCGGCGGGAAAAGGCGCGCGAGCGCGGCGTGCTGGAAGAGGTGCCCGGCATCGGCGCCGCCCGGCGCGCGGCGTTGCTGAAAACGTTCGGCGGACACGCGGGCGTGGTCGCCGCCGGCGTCGAGGAACTTTGTCGTGTGCGCGGCATCAATCGCGAGCTGGCCGAAAGAATCCACGCGTTCCTGCATGGCTGAGGGGTGCTTGTGCGAGCGTTCCTTGTCGCTGCCCCATGGAAAGCTGCTGCAGGCTCGAGCCATCCGTGTCGTTCAGTCAAGAACGGCCATCCGTAGCTTGACTTTTCACCATGGCCGCTTCATTTCCCACAGCTCGCGGTGTTCAGTCGATGACGATTCGGTGTGTGTATGCGACACTGATGCGGTTCATCCGGAGCAAAACAGCTTGCGCATCAACCTGCCAACCTGGCTGACGCTGTTCCGCGTGCTGCTGCTGCCGGTCATGGTGGTGGCGTTCTATTCGCACGACGCGTTCCCCGTCGTCCCGCTTCGATTCGCCAACATCGCGGCGGTCGTCGTGTTCGCGCTCGCGGCCGTCACCGACTGGCTGGATGGCTGGATCGCGCGGCGCTGGCACATGGAATCGGCGTTCGGGGCGTTCCTCGATCCGGTCGCCGACAAACTGATGATGGCGGTGACCTTGTTCGTGCTGGTGCAGAGCCATCCGACCTCGCTGCTGGCGGTCACCAGTGCGGTGATCGTCGGCCGCGAAATCGCGGTGTCGGCGCTGCGCGAATGGATGGCGTTCGTGGGAGAGCGCGCGCGGGTCAAGGTGCAATGGATCGGGAAGTTCAAGACCGTGATGCAGATCGTGGCGATCCTGCTCCTGCTGTGGGAGCGCGACAAGGAGGCCACTTTCCTGCGCGGCTGGTACGTCGGCGAGGTACTGCTGGTGATCGCGGCGATCCTGACGATCTGGTCGGGATTGGCCTACATGAAGGCCGCCTGGCCGGTGCTGCAGAGCGGCCGGATGCCGGGCGGAGAAGGGCGGCCGGAGGGTTGAACCGGATTGCGGCGCCACGTATCATTGCCGGCTCGCGCGGGAATAGCTCAGTTGGTAGAGCACGACCTTGCCAAGGTCGGGGTCGCGAGTTCGAGTCTCGTTTCCCGCTCCATTTTGTCGCGAAAGACCGGGTGCCTCCCACGACTTTCGCCATGTTCGCGAATGGAATCCCGATTCCGTTCGCCGGCACTCCCGTGTCGGGCCGGCGCTATCATGCACGGCGCAGTCACCGGCCAGGTGGCAGAGTGGTCATGCAGCGGACTGCAAATCCGCGTACGCCGGTTCGATTCCGACCCTGGCCTCCAGACGTTGCTGGAGTTTGTGGCTCCGCGCCTCGTTCCACTGCGAGCGCTGAGCCGTATCGCGCCGGGGTGGCGAAACTGGTAGACGCAAGGGACTTAAAATCCCTCGGCCTCACGGCCATGCGGGTTCGATCCCCGCCCCCGGCATGCCACCATTTCCGCGATCGCTGCGGTCACTTCGCTGGCGGCTGGTCGACGTGCCCGCAGTGCTTGCAGGTGCGTGCTTCCAGCGAGCCGTAATAGCGCGCGAACACCGGCGGAAAATCCTCTTCGATGCTGCCGAGGACGAAGTACTCCTCGTAGAGCTTGTGGTTGCATTTTTCGCAGAACCACAACAGGCCATCCTTCTCGTGCGGCAGGCGCCGACGCTCGATCACCAGCCCGATCGAATCCGGCATCCGCTGCGGAGAATGCGGGGTGCGCGGCGGCAGGTAGAAAATCTCGCCGGCGCGAATCGGCAGGTCGCGGCGCTGTCCGTCGTCCTGCACGCGCAGCACCATCTCGCCTTCGAGCTGGTAGAAGAATTCCGGGCCTTCGTCCCAGTGGTAGTCGGTACGCGAGTTGGGGCCGCCGACGATCATGACGATGAAGTCGCCATCGACGATGCACTTGTTGCCCACCGGGGGTTTCAGCAAATGCCGGTGTTCGTCGATCCAGCGTTGCAGGTTGAAGGGCGGTGTGAGCGACATGGGCGTTTCCGGTCCGGAAAGGCATCTACCTTAGCGCCAGCGCGGTTGGGCTGGAAGGGCGGTGCCGTTTGCCACTCCCGGTTGAATCCATTTTGCCCCGTGGCTGCATCCAATCGTTGAATCGTCCATTCAAGGGGAACGTCAACGATGAAACGCCTTCTGCCGGCCGCGGTTGCTGCCATTCGATTCCTTTCGCTCGCGGTGGTTGCCCCGGTCGCGATGGCGGCTGCTGCGGCGTTGCCCGCCTCACCGGCGGGAAGGCTCGGCAGCGAGTTGATCCGGCATGTCAACGCCGAAACTCCGGCGCAGATGCGGCAATGGGCACCGACCATCCTCTCCTCGACGATCGCCAAGCCCGACCAGGCGGACTTCGTGCGGAAACTGGCCGAGGCGACGCGCGACAGCGGTGGCCTCGATGTATTCGACGTGCAGACCGATCCGCGCCAGCCGGGCCTGCTGGAAGTGGCGGTGAAGGCGCGGCGCACGGGCCGGCGTGCATTGTTCGTCCTCAACGCCGATCCGGCGCAACCCGGCAAGTTGGCGATGGCGGACCTGGTGCCGATGCCGGATCCCGCGCTGTATGCCGGTTGGCCGAAAGGCGGGGTATCGCAGGCACAGATGCAGCGCTTGATCCGCGGTGCGCTGGACCGGCTGGTGCGAACGGAGGATTTCTCCGGCTGCGTCACGGTTTTCGACGGCGGGCAGACAGTGTTCGACGAATGTCGCGGGTTGGCCGAACGCAACTTCAAGGTGCCGGTGGACGATCAGACGAGGTTCCATATCGGCTCCATCGAGAAGATGTTCACCGCCGTGGCCACCGCCCAGCTCGTCGAAGCGGGCAAGCTCTCGTGGGACACCACGCTGGCGGAGGTGCTGCCCGGGTATCCCGATCACGCCGCGGCGCGGAAGATCACCGTCTGGCAGCTGCTGCACCACACTTCCGGGCTCGGCGATTTCCTGGTGCCCGAGTACTTCCGGCACCGGGATCAGTTCGTGAACCAGGCCGACTATCTCGACCTGATTACCCGCCAGCCGAAGGCCGGCAAGCCGGGCGGGGCGTGGAACTACAGCAATGCCGGCTATGTCCTGCTCGGCCGCATCATCGAAAAGGTTTCCGGCGAGAACTACTTCGATTACATCCAGCGCCACGTGTTCGCGCCGGCCGGCATGGCCGACAGTGGTTTCGACACCATCGAAGACGTCACGCCGCACCTGTCGGCGGGTTATTTCCGCGACGGAGTGTTTTCCGGCGACTGGAAGGCGGACTGGATGAAGATCCCGTTCAAGGGCGGCCCGGCCGGTGGCGGTTACTCCACCAATGCCGATCTGCTGCGCTTTGCCGCGGCGTTGCGCGAGGGCAAGCTGGTCAGGTCCGCGACGCTGACGCAGATGTTCGAAAGCGAGGTTCCGGCGGGACCGGGTGGCTACGCGGCGGGCTTCGGCGACCGCTTGTCACACGGCCACCACATCCGCGGACACGCGGGTGGCATCGAGGGCACTGATGCCAACCTGCAGATGGTCTGGGAAACCGGGGCAGCCGTGGCGCTGACGAGCAACGAAGGGCCAGGGCAAAGCTGGCTCCTGGCCGAGCGCATCGCCGACCTGCTTGCGGCTGGCGCCGCCAACCGCTGATGCATGGAGCATGCAAATGTCGATCCGACAAATCCTTGTTGCATTGCTGGCGTTGTGCCTCGTGCCCCTGTTCGCTCCCGGTGAGGCGCACGCGGTTTCCGTCTCCGACCCTTGCAAGCTCGTCCGCGCGCCGGTGCAGGATTTTGAAATGAAAGTTCCGTTCGAGGTTGTCGATGGGCGGATTTATGTCCAGGCCAGGGTCGATGGCCGCGGCCCGTTCCGGTTTGCCGTCGATACCGGTGCAAGCGGCTGGGGTCGTGCCGATGCGAGCCTCGCGGCAGCGCTTCACCTGAAGGCGCAAGGTCAGGCAACGAACTCGGATGGCATCAAGGCAGCGCAGGTCGCAACGGTGCATCTCGATTCGTTGGCGCTGGGTCGCCTGGTTCGAAAAAACCTTGGCGTCATGACACGCGATTACAACAGCCACATGTCGCCGGCCGCGGCATTCTCGGGAATCATCGGGCGGCAGTTCTTTGCGGATGGCTTGCTGGTGATCGATTACCCCGAACGGACGTTGTCGTTCAGTCGAAAATTGGTGCTTCCGTCCACGGGGAAGAATGTCCTCGGGTACGAGCGGGCGTTCCGCGTGCCGGTCTCCATCGGCGATGTGCAGACCGAGGGGAATCTCGACACTGGCGCCAACGTGGCTTTCGTCTTGCCCGAATCGTTGTTCGAACGCGTTTCGAACGCCCCGCTGGAACTGGCCGGGCAAGGCCGGCTCCCCAATTCGCGTATCGCGACCCAGCGCGCCACGGTTCGCGGAACTTTCCGGATTGGCGGGGCAAGCCTTTCCAATGTCGAGGTCCGCGTCGCGGATCGCTACCCCGAATTGCTTGTCGGCGCACATGCGCTGCAACACTTCGTGGTCATGATCGACCAGCGTTCAAAACGTATCGCCCTGTGTCATTGATTTCCAGCCAGAAAAGAACGACCACACCTTCATCCGTCACGCCCCAGGAGCAAGACCATGGACCCCACCATTTTCATCCCCTTCGTGCTTTTCCTCGCACCCACGCTGATCGTGCTGATCTTCTTCCGCTACCGCTACCTGCAGGCGCAGGCCCGTTACAACACGCTGGTGCAACTGGCTGAGAAGGGCGTGGAACTTGCGCCGCAAATGCTGGCGGAACCGCAGGTGGCTTATTCCGAACGCCGTCGCGCGCTTGTGTTGATCAGTGCCGGGGTCGGGCTTATGGTGATGTTCACGGCGTTGCCCGGGCACTTCGACAGTGGCCTCAGCGTCCGCAGCCTTTGGGGCCTCGGCCTGTTGCCGCTGATGATCGGCCTGGGCTATCTCGCCAGCTGGTGGTTGAACCGGCGCGGTGGCATGCGTGGCTGACAGCGCCGCCGAGGCGCGCATCGACCGCGCGCTG
>Ga0079220_10000280_pt1 | contig 11956 bp, 10 predicted proteins | sample GAAS100_FD_75071 | JGI IMG/M metagenome (GOLD analysis project Ga0079220, IMG submission 75071) | Agricultural soil microbial communities from Georgia to study Nitrogen management - GA AS100 | ecosystem: Environmental > Terrestrial > Soil > Agricultural land | place: USA: Georgia | collected... | reverse complement strand
TTGGGAAAGATCAGGTCATGCGCGGCCGCGAAATGCACTGGATCCGCATCGACCGCTATTACGAAACCGGGCCTGCGGAAGCCGACACGCCCGAGGAAATTCCCGCGCTCGCCAATCCCCCCACTTTCTTCCAGCCCGTGCCTTGTATGCAGTGCGAAAACGCGCCCTGCGAACAGGTTTGCCCGGTCGGTGCCACCGTCCACAGCGCCGAAGGCCTGAACGACATGGTCTACAACCGTTGCATTGGCACGCGCTATTGCTCGAACAATTGCCCCTACAAGGTGCGCCGCTTCAATTTCCTGCGCTTTCAGGATTGGGGCGACACTCCTCAATTGAAACTCGTTCGTAATCCCGAAGTTACCGTGCGCAGCCGCGGTGTTATGGAAAAGTGCACCTACTGCGTGCAGCGTATTAACAACGGCCGCATCGAGGCGGAAAAACAGAATCGGAAAATCCTCGATGGCGAAATCCAGACCGCCTGCCAGCAGGCCTGCCCGTCCGATGCCATAATTTTCGGCGATCTCAACGATCCGCAGAGCCGCGTATCCCGGTTGAAAGCGCAGGCGCGCAACTACAATCTCCTTGGCGAACTGAACGCGCGTCCGCGTACCACCTACCTCGCCGCAGTGCGCAATCCGAATCCGGAGTTGGAAAAGGCATGAGCATGCAGAAACCTCCGGCGGACGCACCGAGGCTCATTCGGCGGATCACGCCGGTGATCGAACCTGGACATACCTACGCCTCGGTTACCGACAAGATTGCCTCCATTGTTCTTACCCGGCCCACCTCCAAAGGCTGGCTTGCGGGATTCGCGTTTTGCTTTGCCATCGTAATGCTGCTGTTGGTCGCGGTCACCTACTTGTTCGCGAAGGGCGTAGGAATCTGGGGCATCAACATTCCTATCGGCTGGGGATTTGCCATCGTCAACTTCGTCTGGTGGATCGGTATTGGCCACGCGGGCACCCTCATTTCCGCGATCTTGTTCCTGCTGAACCAAAAGTGGCGCACCTCCATCAACCGTTTCGCCGAAGCCATGACGCTTTTTGCTGTTGCGTGCGCGGGCATGTTCCCGCTGCTTCACGCGGGGCGTCCTTGGTATGCGTATTGGATGTTTCCCTATCCGAGCACGATGGGTATCTGGCCGCAGTTCCGCAGCCCGCTCATCTGGGACGTATTTGCCGTCTCCACGTACGGCACGGTCTCCTTGATCTTCTGGTTTGTCGGCCTGATTCCCGACCTTGCCACCCTGCGCGACAACGCTTTGCAGCGCCCCGCCAGGATTATCTACGGCATGCTGGCGATGGGCTGGCGCAATTCAGGGCGTCACTGGCACCGCTATCAATCGTCCTACTTGCTCCTGGCTGGCCTCGCCACCCCCTTGGTGCTCTCCGTGCACACCGTGGTGAGCTTCGATTTCGCGATCGCCATTGTTCCCGGCTGGCACACCACTATCTTTCCTCCCTACTTCGTTGCCGGTGCCATTTACTCCGGTTTCGCCATGGTGTTGACGATTGCGATTCCTCTTCGCAAGGCTTATCAGCTCGAGGACTTCATTACCATGCGCCACCTCGAGAACATGGCCAAGGTCATGCTCGCCACGGGCTGGATTGTCGCTTACGGCTACTTCTTCGAATTCTTCATGTCCCAGTACAGTGGCAACAAGTTCGACGTCTACCTCGACCAGATGCGCCATCACGGCCCCTATGCGCCGTTCTACTTCGCGCTGATTTTGTGCAACATCCTCAGCCCGCAGCTCCTCTGGATTCGTAAAGTGCGCACCAGTGTGCCCGCCCTGTTCATTCTTTCGCTGGTCATCAACACCGGAATGTGGCTCGAGCGTTTCGTTATCGTCGTAATCAGCCTCACACGTGATTTCGTTCCTTCTGCCTGGGGCCGCTACTCCGCAACATTCTGGGATTACGCCACCTTGCTGGGCAGCCTGGGCCTCTTCACCGCACTGCTCTTCTTGTTCGTTCGCGGACTGCCCGCCATTTCCATCGCTGAAATGCGCGAACTTGTCGCTCATGGGCCGGAGGCGGAGGAATGAGCGCCGAACTCCCCATCCACCTGCACGGTGTTGTCGGTGAATTCGAGACGCCGGAACAGTTGCTGGAAGCTGTGCGCAAAGTCCGCGATGCCGGCTACAAGAAATTCGACGCCTTCTCCCCGTTTCCCCTGGAAGGCCTCTCCGAGGCTCTCGGTGTTGGTTTCTGGGACAACCTGGTTCCGCAGATCACTCTTCTTGGCGGTCTCGTCGGCGGACTCGGCGGCTTCTTTTTTCAGTGGTGGGCCAACGTCGTCAGCTACCCGCAGAACATCGCTGGTCGCCCCTTAAATAGCTGGCCCGCGTTCATTCCCGTCACTTTTGAAATGACCGTTCTTTTTGCTTCGATTTTCTCCGTGCTGGGCATGCTGGCTTTGAACAAGCTTCCCCAGCCGCACCACGCTCTTTTTAATTCGGAGCGCTTCTTCAAGCACGCTTCGAACGACCGCTTCTTCGTTTGCATCGAAGCCAAGGATCCGAAATTCAGTCTCGCCGAATCGATGCAGTTTCTTCAGAAGCTGCAAGCGCAACACGTTACCGAGGTCTATGATGAATAGCGCCTCGTTCAAGAAAATCGCCCTTTGTGCTGCTTTTGCAGCTACCGCCGCGCTGTTCGGCGGCTGCCGCCAGGATATGGCCGACCAGCCCAAGTACAAGCCGCTGGCCCCCAGCGACTTCTTCGCTGACGGCCGCTCCGAACGGCCTCTGGTGGAACACACGGTCGCGCGCGGCTCCGTAGCCGACGATGCCTTGGTCATCCCTAAGGATTCCAACGCATTTCCTTTGCCCGTGACGCAACAACTTCTCGAGCGTGGCCGCGACCGTTACAGGATTTTTTGCACCCCGTGCCACGGTCTTCAGGGCGACGGCAACGGTATGATCGCCATGCGCGGTATGAAGCACCCGCCCAGTTACCACAGCGACCGGCTGCGCCAGGCGCCCGTCGGCTACTTCTACGACGTCATCACCAACGGCTTCGGCGCCATGTACAGCTACTCGGCGCAGATTCCTCCGCGCGACCGCTGGGCCATCGTCGCTTATGTCCGCGCCCTGCAGTTGAGCCGCGACGCCAGGTTCTCTGAACTCCCGGTGGACCTGCGCCAAAAATTGACGGCCGGAGGTTCCGGGAAATGACCGCCCAGGATTACAAGGCGCCGGAGAGTGTGGGCCGCCTCGAGACGCGCGCGCTCATCGTAGGCATCGTGGGTCTGATTGTTTGCGTCATCGGCTGGATCAAGTCTCCGGCGAATTTCTTCCATGCGTACCTGATCGCTTTCATGTTGGTTCTCGGCGTGTCGCTTGGCTCAATGGGCATTCTCATGCTCCAGCATCTGACCGGCGGCCACTGGGGAATCATTATCCGTCGTCCGCTCGAGGCTGCCACGCGCGTACTCTGGCTCGTCGCTCTCTTCTTTATTCCCATCGTCTTTGGCATGACCTATCTCTATTCCGGCGACGGCGTTCACCCGGGCTGGCTTAATGCTCCGGCACACGGTGAAGGTGCCCTTTCTTCCTTCGCCCAGCATTATCTGAGCACCGGCGGCATCTTCGGCTTTTACGGGCGTGCGGTTATCTATTTCGCAATCTGGATCGGCATGATGTTGCTGCTCAACTCCTGGTCGCGCCAGCAGGACGCTAACCGCGACGATTACTCCATTCGCCAGCGTTTCAAAACCATTTCCGGCCCGGGCATCATAGTTTACGTTTTTGCGATCAGCTTTGCCGCTATCGATTGGGTTATGTCAATATCCCCGCATTGGGCTTCCACTATCTATGGCTTCCTTTTCGTGGCCGGACAGTTGATTTGCTCCATGGCGCTGATGATTTCCATCGTTGTGATGCTGTCGCGCACCGAACCCTTTTCCCACATCATTCAGGCCCGCCATCTGCACGATCTCGGCAAGCTTCTCTTCGCCTTCATCATGCTCTGGGCCTACTTCGATTTCTCGCAACTTCTCATCATCTGGTCCGGTAACCTTCCCGAAGAAATTTCCTTTTACCGCACTCGCCTTTACGGGCAATGGGGCGCGATCGCCGTCATCGTTCTGATCTTTCATTTTTTTGTGCCGTTTTTCGTGCTGCTTTCCAGAAACGTCAAGCGCACTCCCGCACGCGTGACTTTCGTGGCCTTGTGGTTGATTGCGATGCGCTGCGTCGACCTGTTCTGGATGACGCGTCCGGACTTCGGCACCCACGACGTGCCCGCCAGCGCGGTTCCCACGATTTGGGACTTTGGAGCGTTGCTCGCTCTCGGCGGCCTTTGGGTCTGGTTCTTTGCTCGACAGTTGAAGCAAATGCCGTTGCTCCCACTCGGCGATCCGAAACTCGCGGAGGCCATCGCGCACAATGAGCACTGATATGCACAACTCCGCTCACGGCACGGGTAATTCGCCGGTCCACAAGGATGTTTCCTTTGAGCCGAGGGACCTTAACCCCGGCATCATCATCCGTTACCTCGTGTATCTCGCGATCGTAACCGGCATCTCCCTCTTGATCTGTCTTTACGTCTACCGCTTCACGACCAATCTCGCCATCGAGCAGGAGCGTCAGACCTCGCCGGTAAGGCGAAGCGTTCGCGCGATTTATCCGCCCGAGCCTCGCCTTCAAGGCGTGCCCGGCCACACCACCGATCCTCAGCAGGACCTCCGCAACAAGATGAAAGCGGACGCCGAAGCGAACGAACAGTTGCAGTGGATCGATCAGAAAAATGGAATCGCGCAGATCCCGGTCGAAGACGCGATGAAGATCATCGCCGAAAAAGGTTTGCCGGTTGTGCCAACACCGCCGGCGGAAAAACAAAAGTAACTATGAGAAAACTAATCATCGCAACTGCGCTCGCGCTCCTGCCTTTTGCTCCTTCCCGGGCTCTAGGTCAGGCAGCCCCGGACAATGTCGGCCAAACATCCACCGGTATGCCCGCCATCCTCCAGAATGTCGGGTTCAAGCCCGAACTCAACGCCCAAATGCCGCTCGACCTCGCCTTCCGCGACGAAGCCGGGAAATCCGTTCTCCTGTCCGATTATTTCCACCATCAGAAACCGGTCGTTCTTGCATTTGTCTATTACAGTTGCCCCATGCTCTGCATGCAATTGGAGCAGGGTCTGGTTGGCTCGCTTCGCATGATCTCTTTCAATCCCGGCCGCGATTACGACGTTGTCTTTGTCAGCTTCGACGACCGCGACACTCCCGACGTCGCCGCCGCGAAAAAGGAAGCTGCCCTGAAGCAATTCCGTCGTCCCGAAACTGCCTCTGGCTGGCATTTCCTTACCGGCCGGAAGGACGCCATCATGGCAGCAACGCAGGCTGCGAAGTTCACCTTTAATTTCGACCCGAAAAGCAATCTCTTCGCCCATGCCAGCGGCATCCTGCTGCTCACTCCGGAAGGGCGCATTTCGCGCTACTTCTACGGCGTGGAGTTTCCCAGCCGCAATCTCCGTCTCGGTCTCGTCGACGCCTCCGAAGGCCGCATCGGCACGCCCGTCGATCAAGTCCTTCTCTATTGCTTCCAGTACGACCCTTCTACCGCGCGCTACAGCGCCTCCATCCTCCGCATCATGCGCCTGGGCGGAGTTCTCACCGTTTTGTGCCTGGTTTTCGGGATTCTGATTTTCCGCCGCCGCGACCACGCCAAGGGCCGCTCGCCGAGCCCCGCGCCCGACGGCTCACAAGGAGCGCGCTAGACCGTGCAGTCGCAACTGCCATTGTATCCGGAGCAGGCCTCCAACTTCGCCGCCAGCGTTGACTCGCTGATGTATTTCATGATCGCCGTCTGCCTGTTCTTCGCCGTCGGCATCTCCATCGCCGTGGTCTATTTTTTCTTCAAGTACCGCCGCCGTGCCCCGGATGAAATCGGCGTTCCCATACACGGCAATATGCGCCTGGAAGTAACCTGGATCGTGCTTCCTTTGTTCTTCCTTCTGGCTATGTTTGGTTGGGGTGCCGTCGTTTTCGTCAATTTCCGCCACATGCCCCCCGACGCTCTCGATATCTACGTCGTCGGCAAACAGTGGATGTGGAAGCTGCAGCAGCCCAATGGCCGCCGCGAAATCAACGAATTGCACATCCCCGTGAACCGTGACATTAAATTGATCATGTCCAGCGAGGACGTCATTCACGATTTCTTTGTTCCCGCTTTCCGCGTCAAAATGGACGTCGTGCCCGGTCACTACAACACCATGTGGTTCCGCGCCACCAAGACCGGCCGCTATCATTTCTTCTGTTCTCAATATTGCGGCACCAACCACGCCGTCATGGGTGGCTGGGTCACCGTCATGGAGCCTGACGACTACGCTGCCTGGCTCGCGGGCTCCAGTGGCACCGGCGATCCCGTCGCCGACGGCGAGAAACTCTTTGAACAACTTGCTTGCAGCACCTGCCACCTCCCCGATGGCAAAGGACGCGGCCCGTCCTACAACGGCATCTATGGCTCGAAGGTACGCCTTGCGGACGGCACCACCGCCACCGTCGACGACGCCTATATTCGCGAATCCATCCTCCAGCCGAACGCCAAGATTGTCGCTGGGTTTCAGCCGGTTATGCCCAGCTTCCAGGGACTTGTCACCGAAGACCAGATCCTGTCTCTGACTGCCTACATTCGGTCCCTGAAGGATCAACCGCCTCCGGGCAAGGCCGAGGCCAAATCGGCTATGGGGAACAGATAAGTATGAGCGCCACAGCCACAACGCAGCCGCAAACCATGCCGCGCGTGCACTATCTCAATGCCACCTACGGCATCCGCTCCTGGCTTCTCACCACCGACCACAAGCGCATCGCCCTCCTTTATCTCGCGGTCGTCACCTTCTTCTTCACACTCGGCGGAATTTTCGCCGCCATGATCCGCATCCACCTGCTCACCCCCGAGGGCGCTCTTGTCTCCCCGGAAACCTACAACAAACTCTTCACCATGCACGGCGTGGCCATGGTTTTCTTCTTCTTGATTCCTTCCATCCCCGCCATCCTCGGCAATTTCCTCATCCCCATGATGATTGGTGCCAAGGACGTCGCCTTTCCCAAGCTCAACCTCATGAGCTGGTATATCTATGTTCTCGGCGGCTGCTTCGTTCTCTACTCCTTTTTTACCGGTGGCCTCGATACCGGCTGGACCTTCTATACTCCCCTCAGCAGCATCTATTCGAACTCCGCCGTCACTCCCGCTGTCATCGGCATTTTCATTAACGGGTTCTCCTCGATTCTTACCGGCGTGAATTTTGTCGTCACCATCCACACCATGCGCGCGCCGGGCATGACTTGGTTTCGCTTGCCTCTTTTCGTCTGGTCCCATTACGCCACCAGCTTGATCTTTATCCTCGGTACTCCGGTAATCGCTATTACCCTGCTGCTTTGCGGTGTGGAACGTATCTTCCACTTCGGCTTCTTCAACCCGGCCATGGGCGGCGACCCCATTCTTTTCCAGCACCTCTTTTGGTTCTATTCTCATCCCGCCGTTTACATCATGATCTTGCCGGCCATGGGTGTGATCAGCGAGATTATTCCCACCTTCGCCCGTCGTCCCATCTTCGGCTACAGCTTCATTGCCGCTTCCAGCATCGGCATCGCCGTCATCGGATTTCTCGTCTGGGCGCACCACATGTTCGTTACCGGCCAGGCCACCTACTCGGCGCTCGCTTTCTCTTTCCTCAGCTACCTGGTGGCAATCCCCTCCGCGGTCAAGGTTTTCAACTGGACCGCCACCCTCTATAAGGGTTCTATTTCCTACGATACGCCGATGCTCTACGCCCTCGGCTTCATCGGCCTGTTCACCATCGGCGGCCTCACCGGCTTGTTCCTCGCCTGTCTCGGCCTCGACATTCACATCCACGACACCTACTTTGTCATCGCTCACTTCCACTACATCATGGTTGGCGGCGCCATCATGGGCTATCTGGGCGGCCTCCACTTTTGGTGGCCGAAGATTACCGGGCGCCTCTATCCGGAGTTCCTTGCCCGCATCGCCGCCATCGTCCTTTTCCTCGGCTTTAATCTCACCTTTTTCCCGCAGTTCATTCTTGGCTATTTGGGCATGCCGCGCCGCTATCACAACTATCCACCTGAATTCCAGGTGCTCAACGTCCTCTCCAGCGCGGGCGCCTCGATCTTGGCTATCGGCTACCTCTTGCCTATGATTTACTTCGTCTGGTCCATGCGCTACGGCCAGGTTGCCGGTCCCAATCCTTGGCCCGCAACCGGCCTCGAGTGGCGAACCGCTTCTCCCCCGCCGACCGAGAACTTTGAACACACCCCCGTCGTCGATTGGGAGACCTACGACTTTGTCAACCGGCCGGATTTGGGCCTGGCCACCAAGCCGGCTCCTCATCTCGCGCCGAGCCATGAGGACGATTAGGAATTGGCGGTAGGGCAGCGGGCCTTGGCCCGCTCTCCGGCGGCTTCGCGCCGCTCAATTTTGAACGGAAGAGGAGTCCCGCGTGCATCGCACCGGTGATCTATTTGGGCAGTATCAGACGCTCGAGCAGCAGAAGGACAGCGCCACTCTCGGCATGTGGCTTTTTCTGGTCACCGAAGTCCTGTTCTTCGGTGGCATGTTCCTCACCTATACGATCAACCGCAGCACCTATCCCATCGCCTTCGCCTGGGGCAGCAATACCCTCGACATCACCCTCGGCACCGTCAACACGGCGGTGCTCATTCTGAGCAGTCTCACGATGGCCATGGCCGTGTGGTCCGCCCAGACCGACAAGAAACGTTTGGTCACCGGCTTCTTGATCGCCACCCTGATCCTCGGCTGCGTGTTCTTGGGAATCAAGTTCGTCGAGTACAGCCAGAAGTACGAGCACCACCTCATTCCCGGTCACAATTTCGATCTTTCTTACCACACCGAAGGTCCTGAGGGTGCCGCCAAGCTTCAGGAAGCCTTCCGCCAGGATCCCGGTCTCACCGCTCACACCCAGTTGTATGTCTCTCTCTATTTCGCCATGACCGGCCTGCACGCCTTGCACATGATTGTCGGCGCGGGTCTCGTCTTTTGGCTGATTCTCCAGTCGATGAAAGGTCGCTTCTCCCGGAGTTACAACACTCCGGTCGAAATCATCGGCCTGTATTGGCACTTCGTCGATATTGTGTGGATTTTTCTCTATCCCCTTTTGTATTTGATCGATCGGCATTTGAAATGAATTCGGGAAGATAGGCGGAGTATGTCTGAACACATTGTCTCACCAACCGTTTATGTCATTATCTTCGCCATTTTAATTGTCATGACCGCGACCACCGCAGCCGTGGCCTTCGTGGACCTCGGCCGCTTCAACATTGTCGTGGCCCTTGTCATCGCCACGTTTAAAGCCAGTTTAGTCGTGCTCTTTTTCATGCACGCGCGCTACATCCCGGGCCGCACCCAGTTGGTCATCATCGCCGGCGTCTTTTGGCTTGCGATTATGCTTTCCCTTACCCTTGTGGATTACAAGACGCGCCGCCCCGAATCGGAGCCTGCCCCCGCGCTTTCTTCCATGACCACTCCCGCGGGCTATTTCGCCGGCAGCTGAGTTCATAAGGCCGCGCCTGCCCCACATGATGTAAGCAACTTTACGTATTTATTCAGTATAAACACACTTCCGCCGTGTTCGGGTACGTACGGGGTGTTGTTTGGAGGGTGGTGATGGTCCGGAAGGTTTTCCGGGTCACCGTCGGCAGAAGTGAAGGGAGAAGCGAACCGGCCCAGCCCTCAATCCCCTAAAGGGATCCTCGGCTCACCTCTCCCACGTCCACTAATAGTGCAAACGACACACCAACTCTAAGTCCCGCTTTTTCAGCGCCATCCGATACAATTGCCGCGTAAAAAAGTTCCGCCCCTCGCCCAATTTTACTCGTCAGGCGAAGTCCGTACGCGCTTCCTGCCGGACTTTCTTGACCCCCCTGAAGTTCCCCTGTTATCGTCGAATGTTACTTTGGCCTCAGTGTCCCCGCTGAGCGCCGAACCTGTCTGTAGGCCAGGGCTCCCTTGGAGGGGGCGCTTTACGACCATGGGCTTGACCAAACTGGTTGTCCGCGGCGCACGCCAGCACAACCTCAAAAACATCAGCTTGGAAATCCCTCGCACCAGCCTCACCGTGATCACCGGTCTTTCCGGCTCCGGAAAGTCTTCCCTCGCCTTTGACACCATCTATGCAGAGGGCCAGCGCCGTTACGTCGAGACCCTTTCCGCCTACGCCCGCCAGTTCCTCGACCAGATGGAACGCCCCGATGTGGACGTGATCGAAGGCCTTTCACCATCCATTGCCATCGAGCAGAAAACTACCACCCGCTCTCCCCGATCCACGGTTGGCACCATTACCGAAATCTACGATTACCTCCGCGTTGTCTATGCCACCGTCGGCGTTCCGCACTGCCCCAAATGTGCCAAACCCATCACCAGGCAATCCAGCGAAGCCATCGTCCAGGCCATTCTTTCTGCCGAACTCTGCAAGCCCGATGACCGCATCATGATCCTCGCCCCGATCGTCCGCGGCCGCAAAGGCGCCTACCGCAAGGAACTGGAAAAGCTCGCTCAGGACGGTTACGTCCGCGTTCGCATCGATGGCGAACTCTTTCCTCTCGATAGCCCTCCCGCCCTCGACAAACGCAAGAATCACACCATCGAGGTCGTCGTCGACCGCCTGCTCGTCAAGGGCAGCGCGGCTTCCCGCCTCGAGCAGTCCATCGCCACCGCTCTTAAATTAGCCGCCGGACTCGTCACCGTCGCCATCGTCGGCGGCAAAGAGCACGTCTTCTCCGAAAAGCTGGCTTGCCCCGATTGCGGCATCAGCGTTCCTCAGCTCGAGCCTCGCTCCTTCAGCTTCAACTCGCCCTACGGCGCCTGCCCGGCCTGTAACGGCCTCGGCTCGAAATACGATTTCGATCCCGCCAAAATCATCAATGACTGGACGCGCCCTCTCTTTGACGGCGGCCTCGGCCCCGGTTCGGGTTCGGCCATCCTCAAACGCACGCTCGAATTGGCGGCTTATGCCCACGGTTTCGCCCTCGATACGCCTTTCGACAAATTTCCCCCGCGCACGCAGAATCTCCTCCTTTACGGCTACCCGCCCTCCGGCGGACCGCCCTCTCGGAACGGAGACTCGGCGAAATCCAGGGTCAAGCCCGACAAGGGCTTTCGTTTTCCGGGCATTCTCAAGTTCCTCGAACGCAACTTCGAAGAGTCCGGCTCCGATACCTATCGCGAATGGATGACGCAATACATGTCCGCAACGCTCTGCGGCGTCTGCCATGGCAAGCGCCTGCGTCCGGAGTCCCTGGCCGTCAAACTCGCCGGTTGGTCCATCGCCGATTTCACTGCGCTCTCTCTCGCATCCGCTCGGGCCGCCGCGGATAAAATCCTCTCCGGGCTGACGCCCCGTCAGCGCGAAATCGCCGCCCGCCCGCTCGAGGAGATTTCCGAGCGCCTCGACTTTCTCCTTTCTGTCGGCTTGGGCTACCTGAACTTGGAACGTTCTGCGGCAACCCTCTCCGGTGGCGAAGCCCAGCGCATCCGCCTCGCCACCCAAATCGGTTCGCGCCTTCGCGGAGTCCTCTACGTGCTCGACGAACCTTCCATCGGCCTGCATGCCCGTGACAACGATCGTCTTCTCGGCTCGCTCGAAACCCTTCGCAACCTGGGCAATACCGTCCTCGTCGTCGAGCACGACGAGGACACCATCCGCCGCGCCGACTACGTCATCGACCTCGGCCCCGGCGCCGGCAACGCCGGCGGCTATCTTGTCGCCCAGGGCAAGCCCGACCAAATCGCAGCCAGCCCCGATTCCCTCACCGGAAGATATCTCTCCGGCGCCGCCGCCATTCCGGTTCCCGCAAAGCGCCGCAGCCCCAACGGCAAGGTTCTTCAGGTCCTTGGTGCCGGGGCCAACAACCTCAAGGATATCGATGTCAACATTCCTCTGGGCTTGCTGACCGTCGTCACCGGCGTATCTG
>Ga0079220_10000279_pt1 | contig 11963 bp, 6 predicted proteins | sample GAAS100_FD_75071 | JGI IMG/M metagenome (GOLD analysis project Ga0079220, IMG submission 75071) | Agricultural soil microbial communities from Georgia to study Nitrogen management - GA AS100 | ecosystem: Environmental > Terrestrial > Soil > Agricultural land | place: USA: Georgia | collected... | reverse complement strand
TGGCGGCATCTGCGCGAGAGCCTCATTGGGTCGGCGTTGGGCCCACGGTCCGCGGGAAGCTTGGTGTGCCCCTAGCGTAGGAACGTGTGGAAGCATGTTTCCTCGCAATGTGCGTCTGACGGCGACGGCGACGGCGACGGCCATCGCATCGCCTTCCCGGCGACAGTGCTCGCGCACGAGGGCCCTCGCCCAGGCCTCCAGTTCGAGAGGCTGTCTCGACGGGCGCCATTCAAGCATTCCCACGTCGCCAATTTTTTTGCCCACGGCCATCGCCGTCTGCACTGCCGCTCCAAGGGTCTGCCAGAGTCTGGCTCTGTACCGCAAAAGGCGAGCGTAAGGCTGCCTGAGCGCGCGCGCCAATTCGGCCGCCCCTTTTCCCTTCCGATCATGATCCGCCGTCGCACTGGCGAAGCGCGCCGCTACCACGTCCGCGCCCACGCTGGCTCCGCTCTTCTCCATCGCAGGTTTTAAGTAGTGTCAAGCGAGCGCAACGAGCTCGCCATCAGTCGTTGGCGTCGGCTGCCCTCTCACGAGTCGCCGAGGGCACCCCTGCCAGCAACTGCTTCCGGTACCTGATTAGCACCTGTGCGACAGCGTCTGCTCCACGGCATCCGCGAATATGCATGTCCAAGGAGGCATCGTGCGCCTTGTGTCTGCTTCTCGAAAGCGGCGCAGCTTGTTCCTGGCCGTACCTTGCAGCACTGAGTCGCCTCTGGCTGCGGTGCAACGCAGCAATCTCAAATAGGCTCCAGCCTGTCCTACCACTTGTGAGGTTCGTGTGTCGAGCGGCTGGGCGTAACGTTGACCCAAACTCACTCGCAAACTATGATGCGCGCTTGCATCCACAGCAATTACTCGTAATTGAGGACACTACGGCCGCAAGGGAGGCTCTCCTATAACCTTCCAGAAATGGGGTTTTGCCGGGAGCGACCATGGGCATTCTACTGCAATGCCATGCAACACCCGCTTCCCCTTTGCGATTAGTCGTGATTTGGGCCCGGCAAAAAGGCCGTACATGACTAGACATTGACGACGTTTAGCTGAACATTTTGTGGGCCAGAAGTCGATGCCTCGCCACTTGCGCGTAGACCAACTCACCACCGCCGTTCAAAGTCGCTGGTCTGGCATCCGACTGAAGCTGACGAGCATGCAAGGGCGTTGGCATTACCCCTGGATAGCACCTCCAGCTCCTGCTCACAAGGCTGACATATGGAAGTGATGCTGATAAACAGTCGTTTATTTGAACAGCTAAGACACACTTATACCAAGGCGTTGGTAACTTCAAGCCTTCCACTTCCGGCGGTTTTGTCCCAAGACTTCAAAATCACGTTTCGCATGTCTTTGACAATATAGTCAGCTCCGGCTTCGACGAGCTGTTCGAGAGAGTGTGTAGTGTGAAGCGCAATGACAGTAAAGCCGGCTGCCTTGCCTGATTGAATGCCGGCTGGAGCGTCCTCGAAGACAATGATAGACGGCCCCTGCTGCTGGAGACCCAGTTTCTTCTCGCCCATCTTGTAACACGCCGGGTCTGGTTTACCATTCGGCACGTCTTCGGCGGTGACAATGTTTTTCGGATGCGCCAATTTCATCACATCGAGCCAGCCGTTTACCAGTGGTCGTGTGCCAGATGTGACTGAAGATTTCAGTACAGCCTTTACTGGGTGTGTTCATGACGTACCTATTGCCCATGGAGTAGACTGCTCTTCAAGACGATCCAGCATAGCGCGAGAACCAGGAATCTCCACGGCATCTGAGCCGAATTCAAGGGGGATTCGGCCTTCAGCATGGCTGATGTCTGGCATTGTCGATCAGACATTAGCGGTCGATAAATAGTGCATTGACGACTCACAATCCCAGTTGGCGAGCTTTGGTTCGTATATTTGAAGCACATCGATAGAGCGTCTGCCATGTGAAGAAGCAAGAATTACTTCAGGGTCAACACCAATCTCTTTCCCAATCCTCCTCACGTCAGTTAAGGCGCCGATGATGGCAGCTCGAAAACGTACTTGTGCCAGTGCTTCACGATTGCCGGTGTTGAGTCGATGATAGTGCCACTGTCTATGTTAGTATATGCTCCTTCTCGCTGAATCGATAGGTGTGACGGACTCCATGTCGAACAGCTAAATTGTAGTCAGAACTTGTCTTCTTTGGACGACTGCATTTCCGTTGCTCACCAGTCCATGGCACTCGATTGTTTGCGTAGGCGCAGAAAAACTGCCTTCGGCGACAGTCATGGTGAAAGCAGAGTGAATGTTTGTGGAGTTGTTTGGTGTAGATTACAAACGATTTCGCTCCTGATATATGTCGTTGTATGAAGATCAGATGGCAATTGTAAGAGTCGAAGGCTAGCCGAGCCAGGCAAGCCGACCGCGAGCTCTCAGCCAATCAGAGGCGATTCCGACACAAGTGGATGATGAGGCTGAAGTGAAGGGGTTTGGATGATAGTATTAGGATTATGATCCGATGTGCATGCTCTATGAGGCTTAGATATGACCTCGATGGCGAGCGATCCGGTTCCTAAAGCGATGCTGAAGTAGAGTTGCGTGTCAAAGGCCAACGGGCAGAATGGCGGGTCCCTCAAGGCGGCGTAGCGCGGCAAAATTCCGAGTAGCGTTGGAATTTCAAAAATATCGGGCGCGCAAGAAGTGGCATACTACGACTGCGACCGCAACACAAAATGAAGATCGGAAGTACGTAAAAAAGACACATCGTGTTTCATGAACCGGCCTGACATTATATACAGAGCCAACGTCGAAGCGCCAGCCCGTGCGCCTGCGACACAAGATTGAAAAGGCGTCTGCGCAGAAGCAGAAGAAGGCGAAGAAGCTAGCGAAGAAGGTGAGCTCGTCTCACACCAGCCGCCCAACACTTCTGACATAGTTGCAGAACCCCGAATGGCGCTCGAAAGCGAAGAAGGACCCCGGTATTCCCAACCTGTTCCCGTACAAGGATAGAATTCTCGCAGAGGTCGAAGAGCAGCGCAGACAGAAGGAAGAAGATGCTGTCCGTCGCCGCCAGCTTGCCAAAGAACAAAGGGCAAACGGAGGAGCCTCTGCGGATGCTACGGAGGACAACAACGACGAGTTCGAGCAGTTCGACGCCGAAGGTGATGAGCTCCTAGCTGAAGACAGCGATGACGAGGACTCCATGCAAGTGGATGCAAACCCTATGGCTGCCTTGCTTGCATCTGCAAAGGCTCGCGCCGCAGTGTTCGAGTCCAAGAACGGGAACGATGAAGACGCTATGGACGATGATGAATCGGACGAGGAGGGCGCTTCTGGTGTTCGCAAGGACTCGTCCAGGAAGCAGTTCGACAAGATCTATAAGCAGGTGGTCGACTCCGCAGACGTTGTCCTCTACGTGTTGGATGCTCGAGACCCTATCGGCACACGATCGAAGGAAGTGGAGCAGCTGGTCATGTCGGCGGACGGTGGAAGCAAGCGTCTGATCTTCATCTTGAACAAGATCGATCTGGTACCGCCTCCAGTCCTCCGTCAATGGCTTGTCAACTTGCGACGATCGTTCCCCACACTTCCTCTGCGCGCTTCGAAGCCTGCGCCGAACGCGAAGACCTTCGAACACAAGGACCTCACTAGGAAGGGCACCTCAGAAGCCCGGTTCAAAGCTCTCAACACCTTTTCCGAGTCCCGCCAGTTGAAACGCTCTATCAAGGTTGGAATTATCGGCTACCCCAACGTTGGCAAATCCTCGGTCATCAATGCTTTGGCGCAGAGGATGGGTGGACGAGTTGGCGCTTGTCCCACTGGTGCGGAGGCTGGTGTCACTACGAGTTTGAGAGAGGTCAAGCTAGACAACAAGCTCAAGTTGCTTGATTCTCCTGGAATCGTATTCCCTAACGACCCCGAAGGAACAAAGGAGAACAAGGTACAGCAGCAGGCTCGACGCATTCTGTTGAATGCTGTCCCCCCCAGGGAAATCCAAGACCCTGTGCCAGCAGTCACTCTCTTGCTTAAGAGATTGTCAGGATCTGAGGAGCTCTTCGGAAAGCTCATGGAAGTGTACGACCTGCCTGCACTGAGCGGCACAGGCAATGAAAAGACCACAGACTTCCTTATTCAGGTAGCACGGAAGAGGGGAAGGCTGGGCAGGGGAGGTGTTCCAAATCTTCACAGCGCGGCTCAGACTGTGATCAACGACTGGAGAGACGGACGCATCCAAGGCTGGACAGATCCATCCAAGTACAAGCCTGCTGAGTCGACGACAGCGAACAAGACCGCAGCTGCTCTGAAGAGTGCGGGGCTCGTTGGAGACCAGAAGGAGATTGTCCGGGAATGGGCTGCTGAGTTCAAGCTGGAGGGTCTTTGGGGCGATGAGCCACAGGTCGCTGATGCCATGGAGGAGTAAGGCAATGTTGACAGAAAAGGTATCTTGGCGCACCGGCGTTTGGCACTAACAGACCTTTGCACATTTGCTAGGTCAGGATCTCATATATACATATCACGACGATACCAATGCATGATGTTTCTGAGGTCGATAAAAGCACTCGCCACCCATTCCTACCTGCGTGTCCGCTCTGCGCGGCTGGAGTATTTGCGGAGAAACTTGCTAGTCTCACTTCCAGGCCATCGTGTTTGCAGACCTTCATCCGATTCTGACCGTGTCCCAGTCCCTGCGACATCGGATACTTTCTGCATTTTTCGCATGCCATGGTGCGATCTTGCGCAGGCTCAGGGCAGGTGTTCCGCGGTAGCTTCTTCTGCGTTAGCTCTTCCCCACATTACGTTCCGCCCTGCGGTTAGATGCGGATGACCATCATCGTTGAAGCGGACAGCTCAAGATACAAAGTCTAAGGTTGCCCACGTAGCTGCGATTCTATCTCAATAAACATCAAAATGAGTTCTTCACGGGGTCTTCAGTCTATTCGTCCAGTCTCCAGGACTTTCAACGCGCTTCCAGCGGCGTACGCTGGCGCTCAGGTCGCATCCAGAAGGCATGCAGGAACCATTGCAAACTTCAAAATCCCTACCATCAACAACGAGCCTAACGTATGTGTTGGATAGACAATGCAATTTCACATCACAAAAGCTAATATTGCGCTGTAGCAACACTACACTAAGGGCTCGGTAGACAGGCAGAAGCTCCAAGATGCTATTGCAGCGCTCAAGAAGAAGGGCGCTGTCCAGGTCCCCCTGGCCATTGGCGGCGAGCATGTAAGTAGAGAGTCTGTATCATTCGGTGTCTCCGCAGTGCTGACGAGGCTCAGATCAACAACTCCTCGATCCTTACCCAGAACAACCCCTCCTCGCACGCCGATGTAGTCGCCAAGTACTCAAACGCCAGCACCGCCGACGTGAAGAAGGCTATCGACTCAGCGCTTGCAGCAAAGGCCGAGTGGGAGGCTCTTCCCTTCGCCGACCGTGCTTCGGTCTTCCTCAAGGCGGCTGACCTGGTATCTGGAAAATATCGATATGAGATTATGGCTGCGACAATGGTTGGCCAGGGCAAGAACGCATGGCAGGCTGAGATCGATTCGGCAGCTGAGTTGTGCGATTTCTTGAGGTTCAACGTCAAGTATGCAGAGGACACATACGGCCACCAGCCTGTACACAACTCGCCTGGTGTCTGGAACCGTGTCGAATACCGACCTCTCGAAGGTTTTGTGTATGCTGTGTCGCCTTTCAACTTCACAGCTATCGGCGGCAACCTCCCTGCTGCGCCGGCACTGATGGGTAATGTTGTGGTCTGGAAGCCATCTCCTTCTGCCATCGCCTCAAACTGGCTCTTGTATCAGATTCTCATCGAGGCCGGTCTGCCCCCGAACGTCATCCAATGGGTGCCTGGTGATGCAGTCGAAGTCACCAAGGAGGTCCTCTCTCACAGACAATTTGCTGCTCTCCACTACACAGGCAGCACGGCAGTCTTCCGCCAGCTGTACGGGACGATTGCCAATGGTGTTGCCGAAGGCAAGTACCAGAGCTACCCTCGCATCGTTGGCGAGACTGGAGGCAAGAACTTCCATTTGGTCCACCCCAATGTTGACGTACACAACGCCGCCATCCAGACTGTCCGTGGCGCTTTCGAGTACCAGGGCCAGAAGTGCAGTGCTTGTTCGCGCCTTTACGCCCCGAAGTCAGTATGGCCTGAGTTCCAAAAGACGCTGGTCGCGGAGACACAGGCACTCAAGATCGGCGAGCCATCTCAGTTCGACAACTTTATTGGCCCAGTCATCCACGAAGCCAGCTTCAAGAAGCTCTCCGGTGTTATCGACGAGGCCAAGAACGATAGCGAGCTTGAGCTCCTTGTTGGTGGCAAGTACGACAGCAGCAAGGGCTACTACATCCATCCCACTATCTACAAGACCTCCAATCCCAACCACCCTCTCCTGTCCCGCGAGTTGTTCGGCCCCATTCTTGTTGCTTACGTCTACGACGACGCTGCGCCCGATGCCTTCGGAAAAATCATCAAGCAGATTGATGATACCTCCGAGTACGCTCTGACCGGAGCTGTCTTCGCTAAGGAGAGGAAGGATCTCAACTTCGCTGAGAACAAGCTCAGGAACGCAGCTGGTAACTTCTACCTGAACTGCAAGTGCACTGGCGCCGTCGTTGGCCAGCAGCCCTTCGGTGGCTCAAGGGCCAGTGGCACCAACGACAAGGCTGGTAGCGCCACACTGCTATCTCGCTTTGTCAACATGAGAGCGATCAAGGAGGAGTTTGTTGCTACCGAGAAGGTTCAATACCCCAGCAACGAGGTGTAAGAAGTCCGAAACGCATGACTTATGGTACATTTTGGTCTATGGTGCACTGGAGAAATCCGGTATGATTAGCATTTTGCACGGCGTTTGGGTCAATTCTGCACGGCAAGGCAATATCTACAAAAGCTTTGTGTAAGTTATGTATTGATGAGATAACAATGCAACGATTACAACTTATGTCGCGAGACAGCTCACAAACATTCGCAAATATAACCATGTTGACATTGAGCCTCGGCAGAAAGATTGGTCTGGAATTGGCAATTTCATGATACGGCTCGACACGTCTTCCAGGACGTACACGAATCGCAGTAGGCTCCACTTGTTCGGGAGCCCCGTTTGTTCGTGGCACACTAAGCGGACCTTAATTGAGCCGCTTCATAGAAGCCTGGAGGCTTATCAATAGTGAAAGGCTTCGAGGCAAAGGGTATGCCAGGGCAAGCTTGAGAGAGTCCTGCCCCTGGAGCATCAAGCATTAAATGCCAGCTGTCGATGGACGCTAAGAGCTAGAAGTCTCTGATAACAATCATGCAGACACCGGGACTGGAAATGCTTATCGCCTCCGAGATCACACCTTGCTGCCAAGCTCTCTGCATCGTCGTAGAAGCTCCACGTATGTTCTGGTGTTGACGTAGAAGAGTCGTCCGTACGCTTCCGTACGGAGGGCAGCCCCTCATCTTGTCAAACGACGGCCTTGGTATTGCTATCGCAGTCTCCGATCCTGCGCTCCGGATTAAAAAGCTGATAGAGTCACCAGTTTCGAATCGCTCTTGCCTCGGCATCTCGGTAGAGTATCACGTTTTCGGCCGCTCTCGAGAAAAGCCCTATGAGGCACGGTCTATGATCGGCACCGGGCTTACAACGCCTGAGCACCGCGCGAGAAGGAATTCTGGGATCCAGTTTTCTCAGTGGCTGTTTCACGAGTCTCTCTTTTTCATTGGCCACAGCCTACTTGTTTTGGGGACAAGATGTTCACCGGGAGCGCAAGATTTGATCTAGCCCCGTCCCCTCGGCCGAACAACGTGAAGACTTTTGGTCAAGCTCCAATCATTGTGTCATCGCCTTGTGGTGCCGAACCCTGTGCGCTGCTGATTACTGGAAATAGGAGTTTCGCGCACCTGGTGCGTGCCCAAGGCGATTGTAGGTTTTCGTGCCCGTGAGTTTATATGTGGCGTGTGCCGCTGTGATCGTCGTACTCACTGTTGCGCTGCGCTTCCCTTACATTACTCTTAATACATCTCGTCGTACACATACGCCTTTCAGATTCTCGCTCCAACTATACGCACATATTCATATTTTCATAACACACCACCATAACATCGGTCACAATCAACACCATCATAACCATGTCTGAGAAAGCGGCCGAGCCGCAGAGGTCCAGTGTGGACGTGGAGTCAGGAAGAGAAGGCATTTCACATTGGAAGATGATCCTTGATCAGGGCGTCGTTACCAACGATATCGTGAACTGGGATTACGAAGGCTCTGGTACAGAGGAGGATCCCTATGCCGTCGAATGGCTACCCAACGACCCCCGCAACCCCATGACGTTCTCGAAGACGAAGAAGTGGATCATGGCTCTCGCTGTCGCCAAGTCGGTGCTCGTCGTCTCGTTCTGCTCATCGGCGTTCTCTGGAGGTATTCAGCAGATCATGGTCGAGTTTGGCGTCAGCCAGGAAATTGTCACCCTTGGTGTCTCGCTCTTCGTCCTTGGTTTCGCCCTGGGACCGTTGCTTTGGGCGCCTTTCTCTGAAATGTATGGCCGGCAGATCGTTTTCGCCGGTACTTACACATGCTTTATGGCCTTCAACGCCGCCGTTGCCGGTGGTCAGAACATCTGGTCGGTTCTGATTCTGCGGTTCTTCGCTGCTGCCTTCGGCTCCAGCCCTCTTACCAACGCCGGAGGTGTCATCGCTGATTTGTTCAATGCAAACGAGCGTGGCCTAGCTATGAGCATCTTCTCTGCCGCGCCGTTCATGGGTCCTGTTCTTGGTCCGATTATTGGAGGTTTCCTGGGCATGACCGAGGGCTGGCGCTGGGTCAATGGCCTCATGGCTATTTGGTCGGGTGCTCTTCTTATCGTCACCGCCTGCATCGTGCCGGAGACCTACCCCCCTGTCTTACTCCGCAAGCGCGCTGAGAAGCTCTCCAAGATGACTGGAAAGGTCTACAGGTCCCGCACCGACATTGACCAGGGCAAGGTCTCGCTCGGCGAGGCGTTCGCCACTGGTCTCAAGCGCCCCTGGATCCTCTTGTTCTGCGAACCCATCGTCCTGCTCCTGTCGCTCTACCATGCCATCATCTACGGTATCCTCTACATGCTGTTTGGTGCTTTCCCTATTGTCTACCGTGTGGGCCGGGGCTGGAACGAGGGCGTCAGCGGCCTTCCCTTTGTCGCAGTTGCCATCGGTGTTTTGTCCGCCATCCTCTATGTCATTCTTATTGACAACAAGCAATACATGAAAAAGGTTCAGGAATCCGGAAAAGGCTACACCACTCCTGAGGCACGTCTGCCCATGTGCTTGGTCGGTGGTATAGTTCTGCCTCTTGGTCTCTTTTGTAAGTTCCACCACGAATCCGCAATTTTACAGATTCATCTACTAACATACATGTAGGGTTCGCGTGGACCAACTCACCAAACCTACCATGGGCTGCCAGCGTCTGTGCCGCTATTCCCTTCGGTTTCGGCATGGTGCTCATCTTCCTGTCTATCATGAACTACCTCATTGACTCCTACACCATCTTCGCCGCCTCCGTCCTGGCTGGTAACGGTATCATCCGATCCGTGTTCGGTGCTGCCTTCCCTCTTTTCACCAAGCAGATGTACGACAGCCTTGGTATTCACTGGGCTTCCTCAGTCCCTGCTTTCCTCGCTGTTGCTTGCATCCCGCTACCTTTTCTGTTCTACAAGTACGGCGCTTCTATTCGCCAGAAGTGCAAGTACGCCGCGCAGTCCGAAGCCTTTATGGAGAAAATGCGCGGACAGGTGGCAGCACGCGCTGCGCAGCAGGAGGCCGCTGCCGGTGGTGCCTCCAATGACACATCGCGCACCGCGACCCTTGCTGCTGAGGAGGAGGTTGAGAACGACGCTTACGCAGATGATGCGTCGCCTCGTTTTGCCGAGATGAAGACCGAGAAGGAGACCGAGAACCCTCTCAAGAAGGTTGCAACCGGGCGATCCACAAGGAGCAGGAGATCGGTCAATCCGGTTGAGGAGTTCTACGACAACCCGTACGAGATCGACCGTGTTCACACACGAGAGAGTTTCGTGGGCCGCGCAAGGGCCAACAGCGCGCGGAGCAAGAAGTCGATGAAGTAGATTTGTCTTGCATGTTGCTTGGTTTGATTGAGCGTTCTAGCATTTACGGTCGCATCGCATAGAGTGGGAAGGTCGATATGATATTAGCATTGGATACCCTCCGATTTTTTATAGTTCATAATACTCAAAAGTCCGAACATACTCAAGTAACGATCAGGTCCTGTCACCATATTGAATTTAAGTGCAACGGAATTACGATGGTGATCAGCTGGAACGCTGATTAAATAGGCAATAACGAGTTTCACCTTTCGGAAGGCATGCCCACTAGTCTGGCAGCACGCACGTTACAAGACACCTTGCATGTCGCATGGGCCTTCAACATGTTCATCTTCAGACACCATATCACGCCCATCTCCCAGCTTCCGAAGTGTCACTTCAAAACAATGCGGGCTGTAGTGATTGTTTCTCTGTACACTGGTAGCTGAGCCTGTTGGCAATCATGGCTCGACTCCGCACACGACATATCGCTCTATGCGCCATCCTCTTCCTGGGAATCTTCTTCTTCCTTCCTAGAAGCGATTCTTCGTCCTTGTTCCCGCACTTGAGCTATGGCTCTTCTTCCCGGACGGGAACGCACGCGCTCGCGCAGTACATGAACGACCCCGCCCACATCCCCGACATCGTCGCACGAAACAGCACCTTCGACTGGAGCTCAGTCCGATTCGCGCACTCTCTTCCATCCACGCCTCTATTACCCCCGCCTGTCACCCACCGGCCTCATATCCAGCACCGCTTCAAGCGAGACTCCGCAGATGTCGCTGCAGTCCAAGAAGAGAGACGCTTGGAGGTGAAACGTGTCTTCCAAAAGAGCTGGGCTAGCTACAAATCCAAGGCATGGATGAAAGATGCGCTCAAACCCATAAGCGGAAATTATGTGGACCAGTTCTCTGGTTGGGCTGCTACGCTTGTGGACAGTTTGGATACCTTGTGGATGATGGGCATGAGGGAGGAGTTCTACGAGGCTGTTGAGGCTGTCGCCACGATCGACTTCGGGAAGAGCACAGCCGCTACAGTCAACACCTTTGAAACCTGCATTCGGTATCTTGGCGGGCTCGTTGCGGCGTATGATCTGAGCGGGCATCAGGTCCTGTTGCAGAAGGCTGTTGAGGTGGGCGATCTACTTTATGCTGGCTTCAACACGGAGAATGGCATGCCCGTGGATTTCATTCATTTCGAGGATGCAAAAACAGGGACTGGCTTGCGAGTCGAGAGCCAGGTGGTCAGCGCGAGTCCAGGGACGATCACGCTGGAATTCAGCAGGCTGAGCCAGCTCACAGGCAACAACAAGTACTACGCCGCAGTGTCGCAGGTCATGGACTTGTTCTACCAACATCAGAACGATACGAAGCTGCCCGGCATGTGGCCGATGATGGTTTCGATGGACAAGAAGGACGTTGTAAGTGGTAATCAGTTCACAATTGGTGGCAACGCAGACTCCTTGTATGAGTACCTGCCAAAGGCACATGCGTTGCTTGGCTCCACAGATCCGGGTTCTGAGAAGTACGAGATCATGTCGCGCTTCTTCATGGACACGGCAAAGGACAGCCTCTTTTTCAAGCCCATGATTCCAGGAGGTGAAGACATCCTCATATCTGGAAATTGTGATGTCTTGGACGATGGTCCACATCTTGACCCGGAGAGCGAGCATCTGTCATGCTTCATTGGTGGACTGTATGGGTTGGCAGGCAGACTGTTCAATGAAGACGAATACTTGGACCTAGGAGCTAAGCTGGCTCGTGGATGCGCCTACGCCTACAAGGCTTTCCACACGGGTATTATGCCTGAGCGCTATAACATGGCCCTATGTCCCGGCAAGAACCACAGACAAGGCTGCGCCTGGGACGATGCTGCCTTTACTGCAGAGACCGAAAAGAGGCCGCAGTACAAAGCAGGGCTCCCAAAAGGCTTTACGACTGCCAAGGATCCGCGCTACAT
>Ga0079220_10000278_pt1 | contig 11979 bp, 8 predicted proteins | sample GAAS100_FD_75071 | JGI IMG/M metagenome (GOLD analysis project Ga0079220, IMG submission 75071) | Agricultural soil microbial communities from Georgia to study Nitrogen management - GA AS100 | ecosystem: Environmental > Terrestrial > Soil > Agricultural land | place: USA: Georgia | collected... | reverse complement strand
GCCGCGTCGTACACCGCCGCGGTGTCGCCGCGGCGTGCCGCCAGCTCGGCCACCCGCGGGTCGCCGACTGCGGCCAGCACCACCGTGTGCCGCGAGGTGAGCGTGCCGAGCACGGGCAGCAGTCCCTGCTCGATCGGTTCGGTGTCCAGTGACGTGAAGAGCACGACGAGCGCGCGTTTTCGCTCCCGCCGCAGCACTTCGGCGGCGATCAGCTGCGCGTCGGACTCGACGAGCGCCGGCTCCAGCGGCGCCATCGCCTGCACGAGCGCCGGCAGCACCTCGTTGCGGGAGGCGCCCTCGACCGAGGCCCGGACCACGGAGTCGGCGGCGAGCAGGTCGATCCGGTCGCCGGCCCGCGCGGCCACCGCGGCGAGCAGCAGGCAGGCATCCATCGCCGCGTCCAGCCGGGGCATGTCGCCGACGCGGGCGGCGGAGGTGCGCCCGGTGTCGAGCACGCAGACCAGCCGGCGGTCCCGCTCGGGTCGCCAGTTCCGAACGACGACGTCGCCGCGGCGGGCGGTCGCCCGCCAGTCGATCGAGCGGACGTCGTCGCCGTCCACGTACTCCCGCAGCGAGTCGAACTCCGTCCCCTGCCCCCGCCGGTTGAGCGTCACCGCCCCGTCGAGCTCCCGCAGCCGGGCCAGTTTCTCCGGCAGGAACTTCCGGGAGGTGAACGGCGGCAGCACCCGTACCGCCCACGGCACCTGGTGACGCCGCTGCCGTCCGGCCAACCCGAGCGGTCCGAGCGACCGGACGGTGACGTGTGCGGCGATCCGGTCGCCGCGCCGGGTCGGCACCAGCGTGGTCGCCAGCCGGCGGCGCTCACCGGGCGGGACGTCGATCTGCTGGATCCGCGGGGTGGCGCCCGCGGACGGCAGCCACGCGTCCCGGAGCAGCCCCCGTACCCGCCGCCGACCGGCGTTGGTGACCAGCAGCGCGACCTCGACCGGTTGGCCGAGCCGGGTGGTGGTGCCACCGGACCGCTCCATCCGCAGGTCGGCGATGCGCCCGGCGAGCGCCACATCCGCGGCGACCGCGAGGGCGAGCACACCGACCACGGCCAGCGGCCAGACCGTACCCAGCGGCGCCAGCAGCACCCCGAGCGCCGCGACGAGTGCGGTGCGTCCGGTGATGGCCATGGCGCTGTCTCCGTTAGCGCGGTGCCGGCACCGACGCGAGGACGGTGTCGAGCACGCCGTCAGCGGTGACGCCTTCGAGCTCGGCCTCGGGCCGGACCGCGACCCGGTGCCGGAGCGTCGGCCGGGCCAGCGCCTTCACGTCGTCGGGGGTCACATAGTCCCGCCCGGACAGCCAGGCCCACGCCTTCGCCGTGCTCAGCAGCGCGGTCGCGCCGCGCGGCGAGGCACCCAGCGACAGTGATGGCGACTGGCGCGTCGCCCGGCACAGGTCGACCACGTAGGCCAGCACCTCCGCGGCGGCCTGCACACCGCGTACCGCTGCCCGCCCGGCGGCGAGGTCGCCAGCGTCGGCGACCGCGGTCACGCCGGCACCGGCCAGGTCTCGCGGGTCGAAGCCACGATGGTGGTTGTTGAGCACCCGGAACTCTTCGTCCCGGGACGGCAGCGGCACGGTGAGCTTGAGCAGGAAGCGGTCGAGCTGCGCCTCCGGCAGCGGGTAGGTTCCCTCGTACTCGATCGGGTTCTGCGTTGCGACCACGACGAACGGGTCGGGCAACCGCCGGGGCTCGCCTTCGACCGAGACCTGCCGTTCCTCCATCGCCTCCAGCAGCGAGGCCTGGGTCTTCGGCGGCGTCCGGTTGATCTCGTCGGCGAGCAGCAGGTTGGTGAAGACCGGCCCCGGCCGGAAGGAGAACTCGGCCGTCCGCGCGTCGTACACCAGCGATCCCGTCACGTCGCCCGGCATGAGGTCCGGCGTGAACTGCAACCGCTTGGTGTCCAGGGCGAGCGCCGCTGACAGCGTCCGCACCATGAGCGTCTTCGCGACGCCCGGCACGCCCTCGAGCAGTACGTGCCCCTGGCAGAGCAGCGCGATCACCAGCCCGGTGACGGCAGGATCCTGCCCCACCACCACCTTCCCGACTTCGGCCCGAAGCCGGTTCAGCGCCCCCCGCGCCCGCGCCGAGTCCGCGATGCGGCCGACACCGGCGGGAGCACCGCCGGGAGCACCGCCGCCAGCAGTGGCGGAAGCACTGCCGCCAGAAGCGCCGCCAGAAGCGCCGCCAGAAGCGCCGCCAGAAGCGCCGCCAGAAGCGCCGCCAGAAGCGCCGCCAGACGCGCCAGACGCGCCGCCAGACGCGCCGGCACCGCCGGCAGAAGCGCCGCCAGACGCGCCGGCACCGCCGGCAGAAGCGCCGCCGATCCCGCCCGCCGGCGGCTGGCTGAACCCGCCCTGCCCAAGCACCGATCCGAACCCGTGACCCCCACCCGCAGGACCACCCGATGTGGCGGAGCCCCCGTCGCCGCTGAATGTGGCCGGCTGCGCTTCGATGCCCTGGTCTCCGGCCGGCGGGTCGGGAGCGGAACTGCTCTGTTGCGTCTCCGGACGGCCGAAGCCGGCATGACCGCCGGACTCGCCCGATGTGCTCGCGTTCGCGGTCTGCGGGGTCTCAGGCCGAGAGGTCGGCGGCTGGCTCACTGGTGCGGTACCTCCGGGTCGAGCGTGTCGCGGACGATCGAGTCGAGCGAGTCGGCGAGGGCGACGAGGCCGGCGTCGTCGCTCGGCGGCGGCCCGAACAACACCGCGTGCACCGCCGCCTCCGGCCGCCCCGAACGGGACGCGACTGCCGCGACGATCGCCTCCGGCGGCGGCTCCGCCCCGCGGGCCCGGTCGATCCCGAGCCGCGGCACCAGCCGGGCGAGCGCTCCCGAGCGCAATGCCTCGGCCGCCCGGTCCCGCGCCTGCGCCCGCCGGTAGAGCCGGGACCGGCCCTCGACGGCCTCGGCGGCGCGCACCACCACCGGCAGCGGCTCCACTACCGGCGGCCCGAGCCGCCGCCCGCGCCAGACCGCCACCAGCAGCCCGACGAGCAGCAGTTGCAGCGCGGCCGGCAACACCCACTCCGGCAGGATCGAGGCGGTCGATTCGCCGTTGGACGCCGCCCCGGGATTCGGCACGAGCCACTTGAGCTGGTTGGCGCTGCCGTCGCCGCCGAGAAGGTTGAGCCCGAGCGCAGCGTTCCCGTCCTCGTCCAGCCGGTCGTTGGTCAGCATCCGGCCGGTACCGAGCACGACGAGCCGGGCGCCGCCGCGAGTGGTCCCGACGATCATCGGTGCGGCGTCGCCGTCGCCGCCGTAGCAGCGCGTGCCGGCACCGGACTCGTACGTACTCCCGCCGATGAGCGCGTCCCCCGCCGCCACCGCCGCGGCCTCGTCGCACCCTGGCGAGCGGACCCGGACGGAGACGAACGACGAGGACCGGACGTCCGCCGTCACGGCCTCCAGCACCGCTCGGGGCGGGTCGACGAGCACGACGATGCCCTCGCTCGCATCGCCCAGCGCCCGCGCCGCACTCTTGCCGAGCAGGCCCGGGACCGGAACGAGCGCCGCGGTCGTCGTGCCCATTCCGGTGGCCAACGCGTTCGGGTCGACGACGCGGTCGACGCGAACACCGCGGTCTGCGAGCAGCGTCGCCAGCGCCCGGCCGCCCTCGGGATCCACCGAGCGCGGGTCGAGCCGTGCCTGCACGCCTCGCGAGCGGGCCACCCCGATGGCGACCGCGGCGAGGAGGACAAGGACGATCACGAGCAGCACCACTCGATACCGCCGCCACAGCGCGGGCGCCGACGCACCGGACACAGTGGACGGTGCGGCGTCGGCCGGCCGGTCGTCGGTGGATACGGGCGTGCTCATCGCGGCACCTGGTAGCCGGCGACCGCCGGAACCCCGCCGCCGGCGACCACCATCGGCGCCCGGCGAACCCGGTCGTCCGCGTTTCGCATCAGTGCGTCGGACTGCGGAGTGGCCGGCCGACCGCCGTACCAGACCTCGTCGAAGACCCCTGCCGCGGCCCGCAGGTCGGCAGCGATCGTCGGCACGACGGCGCCGGCGTCCCGCGCCACCTCGTCGGCCGTACGCCCGGGGCGCGGATCGAGCACGCCCCGCGTCTCCAACTCGCGGACGATCGCCCGCATCCGTGCCCGGACGGCCTCGGCGAACCGTCCGGCGGCCGCGTGCTCGTCCGCCCGGCGCCGGTGCTCGTCCGCGCCGACGTCACCGGACAGTTCGACATGCGGTTGGCGGATGCGTACGCCGCGACGGATCGGGCCGGTCCGCCACACCACGACAGCGGCTACGACCAGGACGAGCGCCAGCAGTACCAGCGCCCCCGACGATCCGCCCGGTGCCCCGGCGGCGAGCCGATCGAGGAACCTCTCGATCCAGTCGATCACCGCGTCGAATGCCCGCGTGAGCGGGCCCGGCTGGCTCTGGTGGTAGATGCCCTTGGACAGTTCCCGCTGGGCGGCTCGCCGGGCCTCGTCCCGACCGACCGGTGCGACCGCTGCGAGTTGCGCCGCTATGCCGGTGACGGTCATGGTGCCGCACCACCGACGACGGTGCGGCCAGTTGCGCGCTCCTGCCGGCGGAGCACGAAGTCGAGGCCCTCGGCCCGCATCCGGCGATCGATGTAGAGCAATGCCAGGACGCCGGCCAGGAACGGCGCGGTGATCATTCCGGCGAGGATCCCGCCCAGCACTTCGACGGCGAGAACGGCGACGGTCGCCGCGGTCCCCGGATCCGGGTCACTGGCGACGACGATCAGGACCGCGACGATCCCGAACGGCAGCGCGATGAGCGCCTGGATGAGTAGTCCCATGAGCACCGACAGCGTCCGGACGGACCACACGCGGATCAGCGCCGGCCAGGCGAGCTGAGCCGAGCGGCGCAGCGCCGCGAACGGTCCGAGCCCCTCCAGCACGAGTGCCGGAGTGGTCAGGGCCCACAGCGCCCACAGGATGAGCCCAGGAACGAGGAGGAACACCAGCCCGACGTACGGCAGGATCCCCGCGATGGCGGCCGCCAGCAGCAGCGGCCACAGCCGAGGGCGGATCCGGCGCCAGACATCGGCGGCGTCGACCCGACGGCCGAGGACGTCCTCGGAGACGACGACCACCAGCATCCCGGTCAGCACGGCACCGATCACGGCAGACACGAGGGCGCCGGTGATCCCGCCGAACCCGCCGATCAGGTCCTGGATGGACGCGGTCTCGTCCCCGACGCCGATCTGCGTCGGCAGCCCGTTCGTCCCGAGATCGACAGCAAGCGAGATCACCTGCTGCAGCGTGACGAGCACGGCGGCCAGGCCGACGGTCGCCCGCGGGTTGCGCCGGATGGTGCTGAACGTGCCGTCCAGCAGCTCACCGACGCCGAGCGGCCGCAGCGGGATCCCGTCCTGCTGGGGCCGGTGGGCCGGGGGCAAGGCCGGCACCGTCGGTGCGTGGATCTCGACCGGCGAGGCGGTGCGGCCCGCACCGGTCGCGTCGGGCGCGGACCAAGGGGCGGCGGCCGGCTCGAGGCGCTGGACCTCGCCGTCCAGGCCCGGCTCCTGGCTCATCGACGCTCCGCTGCCTCCCGTCCCGGTTAGGGCGCCTGGGCGCCGGTCGGCCCATGATGCCACGTTGCTGCTGACGCCCCTACGGTGCCTGCGGCCGGGTCGCTGCGGTGTTGAACAACACACCTGCCCGCTCGGGTGACAACATGAAGGTATGAAGGGACGCGTCCTGGTCGTCGATGACGACCCGGCACTCGCAGAGATGCTCGGGATCGTTCTGCGTGGAGAGGGCTTCGACCCTGCCTTCGTCGCGGACGGCGGACGGGCGCTCAACTCGTTCCGCGAGATCAAGCCGGACGTCGTTCTGCTCGACCTCATGCTGCCCGGCGTGAGCGGCATCGACGTCTGCAAGCTCATCCGCGCCGAGTCCGGCGTTCCGATCATCATGCTCACCGCCAAGAGTGACACTGTCGACATCGTGCTGGGCCTGGAGTCGGGGGCCGACGACTACGTCGTCAAACCGTTCAAGCCGAAGGAACTGGTCGCCCGGATGCGGGCTCGGCTCCGGCGTACGGACGAGCCGCCGGCCGAGTCGCTGGCGATCGGAGACGTCCTGATCGACGTGCCGGGCCACTCCGTCTCCCGTGACGGCCAGCAGATTCCGCTCACGCCGCTGGAGTTCGACCTGCTCGTCGCGCTTGCCCGCAAGCCGCGCCAGGTCTTCACCCGTGAGGTGCTGCTCGAACAGGTCTGGGGATACCGGCACGCTGCGGACACCCGGCTCGTTAACGTCCACGTGCAGCGGCTGCGATCGAAGGTCGAACGCGACCCCGAGCACCCCGAAATCGTCCTGACGGTCCGCGGCGTGGGATATAAGGCAGGACCTCCGTGACCGTCCAGCCCCGGATCGGCCCGGACGGGTCGATAGCCGTCGAGCCGGACCACCCCGCCGTCGAGACTCCCAAGACGGCTGACGAGGACCCCGCGTCGGAGGCTCCCGCCCCGCCCTCGCCCGCACCTCCGGCCGGGACGACCGGAGGTGCGGACGCCACCTGCGCGCCCCACCAGCCCGGGCCTTCTGCTGACGGTGGCGACGTCCGACCCAGAACCGAGGCCGCCGGTGACCCGCAGTCGTCCGATGCGGCCGCCTCGGTCGTCGACCCGGCAGCCGCGCGGTCGGCCGTCGCCCTGGCCAGGCTGACCGGCGCGCCGCGGTCCGCCGAGTTGACCGTGGACGCCGCCGAGGCAGCGTCGATGCCGATCCCCTCGTCCGCGGACACCGTGGACGGGCCGCGGTCCACCAGCGGCACCAAGCCGGGCTGGTCCGGCTGGCACCGAGTCCGTACGCGGCTCGCCCGCCGGCGGATCGATGCTCGCTTCACCGTCGCGAACTGGTTCCGTTGGGTCGTCGAGCGCTGGCGCCGCTCCCTGCAACTCCGGGTTGCGGTGACCACGATGCTTCTCTCCGGTCTTGTCGTGATCATCGCCGGCATCCTGTCCGTCGGGGCGATCAGCTCCGGCGTGCTGGACAGCAAGCGCAATGCGGCGCACGCGGAAGTGATCAACGGCGTCCGAGTGATCCAGGACCAGCTCGCTGCGGCGGCCCCGCAGGACAAGAACGGCCTGAACCGGGCAACCCAGGCCCTGCTCGACACGGTCGGCAATCGAGGTGCCGCCGCCGGCCTGTTCTCCATCGTCGTCGTCGTCCAGGGCGCCACGCCGTCCGTCTCCGGCTCCACCGACGTGGCGGACGTTCCCCAGCAACTGCGTGCGCTGGTCGAGCAGGGCAAGTTTGCGGACATGTTCTCGCCGGTCCGCGCCGGGGACGGCACGTTCACCAAGGGCCTCATCGTCGGCGCTCCGGTCCCGCGACAGCAGAGCGCCGTGCAGCTGTACTACCTGTTCCCGCTGGAGGCAGAGCAACGGACGCTGACCCTCGTGCGGAACACCGTGCTGTTGACCGGCATCCTGCTCGTCGCCCTGCTCGCAGTCGTCGCGCTGATGGTCACGCGCCAGGTCGTGCGGCCGGTGCGGGTCGCGGCCGAGGTTGCCGAGCGATTTGCCTCCGGCCGGCTGCGTGAGCGGATGACGGTACGCGGTGAGGACGACCTGGCGGCGCTGGCGGCATCGTTCAACGACATGGCCGACAGCCTGCAGGGCCAGATCACGAAGCTGGAGGAGATGTCGCGGCTTCAGCGTCGTTTCACGAGCGACGTGTCTCATGAACTGCGCACCCCGCTCACGACGATTCGCATGGCGACGGACGTGCTGCACGCCTCGCGGCCGGACTTCGAGCCGCACGTCGCCCGCTCCGCGGAGCTGCTGCATGCCGAGCTCGACCGCTTCGAGTCCCTGCTCGCCGACCTTCTCGAGATCAGCCGGTACGACGCACACGTAGCCGTCCTCGAGCCCGACCCGATCGACCTGCGCAGCCTCGTCCGTAGCTCCGTGGACACCGTCGCCGCGGTCGCTGAGAGAGCCCACGTCGGGATCGAGGTCGACATGCCGGACGGTCCGGTGGTTGCCGACGTGGACAGCCGGCGGGTGGAGCGGATCCTGCGCAACCTTCTCGTCAACGCTGTCGAGCACAGCGAGGGCAGGCCGGTCGAGGTCGCGCTTCGGGGCGACGGGCGTGCGGTCGCGGTGACCGTCCGGGACCACGGCGTCGGCCTGCGCCCGGGAGAAGCCGCGCTGGTGTTCGACCGGTTCTGGCGCGCCGACCTGTCGCGCAACCGGCGGACCGGGGGCACCGGCCTCGGTCTGTCGATCAGCCTCGAGGACGCCCGCCTGCACGGCGGATGGCTGCACGCCTGGGGGCGCCCGGGCCACGGCGCCCAGTTCCGGCTGACGCTGCCGGTGCACAGCGGTGACCCTGTCGTGTCGTCGCCCCTGCCGATCGAGCCTGCCGATGTCACCAGGCCGGGCGGCGCCGGCCAACGCACGGCGCCGGGGTGGCCCGCATGATCAGGTCTGTCCGGCGGCGCCGGAGAACGACGCTCGGTCTGCTCGTCACCGCCGGTGCGCTGCTCGTCAGCACTGGCTGTGCCAGCATTCCCGTCGCATCTCCGCCCCAGGTCATCCCGCAGTCCGTGCCGGCAGCGGCGCCGGCCGGCGGCGACATCCGCTACGACGGGATAGTCCCGCGACCGGGAGAGGCTCCCGAGGACGTCGTCCGGGACTTCCTCAGGGCAGGCGGTAGCACGGAACGTGCGCACACGCGGGCCCGGGCGTACCTCACCCCCGCCGCCTCCAAGCATTGGAACGACAACGCCGGCGCGCTGATCATCGAGAACAGCTTCTACGTCGACACCCAGCAGGGCGATTCGATCAGGAAGTTGTCCGCGCAGCGCCATGGGCGCATCAATGAGGACGGCTCCTATGTCCCCAGTGAGGGTGCCTTCAACCACCTGTTCCATCTCACGAAGGTCGACGGGGAATGGCGGATCGACAATCCTCCCCAGGGACTGCTCATCGAGTTGAGCACGTTCGAGTCGGCCTACCGGCCGTACGACGTCTACTTCCTCAACTCCGGCGAGTCGAAGGTGGTCCCGGACGTCCGCTGGTATGCGGCGCCGCCCGACTCGCTGGCCACGCTGCTGGTCACCGCCCTCGAGCACGGGCCGTCGAAGTGGTTGGCGGACGCGGTCTCGAACGATCTGACCGGAGTCACGCTCGAGTCCAACATCGTGCAAGAACCCGACCGTGTGAAGGTGTTCCTGACCGGTCTGGGTGACCAGGAGGACACTCTGCCCGCGGGAGGCTTCGCCCAACTCGTCTGGACCCTCAGCCAACTCGGCGTCGGCGCGGTGGAGGTCTACTCCGACCGCCAGCTGATCAGGCCGCCGAAGAGTCCGGACCTGACCCTCCAGCAGCTGAAGAACTGGCAGGGCTTCGCCCCGGACAACCTCTCGGTGAATGCGTCCGGCTACTTCATTCGCGACGGCGCCGTCTGGACCACCACCAAGGACGCCCCGCTGGCCGGACCCGCCGGGCGCAACTCGTTCGGGGCGGTCTCGGTGGCGGCCTCGGTCGACGAGAGCTCCGTCGCGGTGGTCCAGCGCACCCCAGCCGGTGGCAGCGTGCTCTATGTCGGTGCTCCGGGGTCGCTGCGTCCGACCGTCTCCGCCGCCACGTTGACTCGCCCGACGTGGGGATCGGGGATCCGCGAGGTCTGGACGGTGCGCGACGCCCGTGACGTCCTGCTGGTGACGGTGGACGGCCATGCCTACCCCGTCGAGGTACCGCAGGCGCAGCAGATCGGCCCGATCCGCGCGCTGAGCCTGTCCCGCGACGGAGCGAGAGTCGCCGTGGTGGCCGGGGCGGCCGGTCGTGAGCGGCTCTGGATCGGCGTGGTGGCCAGGGAGAACGGCGCTCAGATCCAGGGGCTGCGGCCGCTGGACGTCGGCGACACCCCCGTCTCGGACGTCAGCTGGTCCGACGCCGGCACGGTGGTCGCGCTGACTCGCTCCGGCGAGCAGGACAGCAGCCTCTACTCCATCGACGTCGACGGAGGGTCGCCGGCCGTGCTCGTCTCGACGGCGGGTCTGCCTGGACCGCCGACCGCGGTCGCCGCCGGTCCGACGTTGCTGACGATCGCCGCCGGGACGCTCTGGCGGACGCCGGTCGCCAGCGAGTCGTGGACGAGGGTGGAGGACCGTCGCGGCGGTGAGTCGGCGCCCGCCTACCCCGGCTGAGATCTGACCCCGACAACGCCGCCCGAGACATCCCATCGCTCCACCTCCGCGCTTCCGGACGGGAGCAGTCGTACCAACGTCGTGTCGGTGAGCTCAACTCGCCGTCCACAGGCTGGACCGTTGTCCACAGATCGCGAACTCCACCTACCGGGAGTCTGCTGACCGCGGCACCGTGGTCGCGTGTTCGCCGCCCTGGCCGATCTGGCCTTCCCGACCCGGTGCGTCGGCTGCTCCGCCGCCGGCGGACCCGTCTGCCAGCGGTGCCGGCAATCGTTCGCCCGGCCCCGGCGACACCGTCCGGACCCGGCTCCGCCCGGTCTGCCACCGGTGGTGGTGGCGGCGGATTACGCCGGCGTCGTGCGCGACTGCCTGCTGGCGTACAAGGAGCGGGGACGTCGCGACCTGGCACGGCCGCTGGCGGTGGCGTTGGCCGCGGCCGTCGCCGAGTTGGACGGCGGGCCGATGTGGCTCGTCCCGATTCCGTCAGCCAGTGCGGTGGCGCGTCGCCGCGGTGGTCAGCACGTCGAGCGGCTGGCCCGACATGCGGCCCGCGCCCTTCGCCGACGGGGCGTCGTAGCCGGAGTCGCCTTGGTCCTGGGCCTGACCACGGACGGGCCGGACAGTGCCGAGCTCACCGCGGCCGAGCGCCGGACCGCCGCCGCGGGCAAGTTCGTCGCTCGGCCACAGCGAGTCCGGCTCTCCCGTTCGACCAAGGTGGTGATCGTCGACGACCTGGTGACGACCGGGAACACCGTTGCCACTGCGGCCGCGACCCTTCGCGGCGTGGGCCTTCCCGTCGCCGGTGCGGCGGCGGTCGCCGGCACTCGACGGACGTTTCCTCGGTATACGCGGAGCAACGCCGCGCTACGGTTCGTGCCCGTTGACCGGACCCGCGCCGAAGATTCACCAGGACTTCGGCAGTGGCTCGCACGCATGCCGGGCACGAGTCCAGCAGACCAGGATCGCCGCGGGGTGTCCGCACCCCGCTCGGCTCGGCTAACGTCAGGGAGGACCTGGGTAGAGGAGGCGTCACGCCGTCACCGGCTCTGGTTCCGGTGGTGTGCCGCTCGTGGCGGGCCGAACTCGCCGCGGTGCGGAGCCGAGCGCGGCGGGCGCCCATCACCGCAGTGGAGGTCGCGTGGACGTTACCGTCAGGGGCCGGAACGTGGAGGTGCCCGACCACTTCCGGCAGCACGTCACGGAGAAGATCGAGCGGGTCGAGCGCTACGACCATCGCATCATTCGTGTCGACGTCGAGCTCTACCACGAACGCAATCGGCGTCAGTCGGCCTCCTGTCAGCGCGTCGAGGTGACCTGCGCGACCCGTGGACCGGTGGTCCGCGCGGAAGCCTGCTCGTCCGACTTCTACCGCGCGCTGGATGCCGCGGTGACGAAACTGGACAGCCGGATGCGACGGGCAGCGGATCGGCGACGGGTGCATCGCGGCACCCGCACGCCGACATCGGTAGCGGCTGCGACCCGTGGCATCGCCCTCAACGGAACGACGCCGGTGGCCACCGTGGACGGATCGCAGGAAGAACAGGAGCAGGAGGAGTTCGGCGGTCTCGTCGTGCGGGAGAAGGAGCACTCCGCCGAGCCGATGACGATCGACCGCGCCCTGTTCGAGATGGAGCTGGTCGGCCACGACTTCTATCTCTTCTCCGATGCGGACACCGGACGGCCGAGTGTCGTCTACCGCCGCAAGGGCTACGACTACGGGGTCATCCGGCTGGTCGACTGAGGTGGGTGTGTTCGGCCGACCGGCCGTACCCCGACCGGTCCCTGATCAACTCGGGATGGCAGAATGCCCGCTGTG
>Ga0079220_10000276_pt1 | contig 11992 bp, 9 predicted proteins | sample GAAS100_FD_75071 | JGI IMG/M metagenome (GOLD analysis project Ga0079220, IMG submission 75071) | Agricultural soil microbial communities from Georgia to study Nitrogen management - GA AS100 | ecosystem: Environmental > Terrestrial > Soil > Agricultural land | place: USA: Georgia | collected... | reverse complement strand
CTTCCGGCAGCACACACCCGACCGGACCGAAACGGAGGTGACCCCGGCCATGACGCTCGACGGCGGCAACTGGGGCTGAACCCTTCCGGCAGCACACACCCGACCGGACCGAAACGGAGGTGACTCCGGCCATGAGCTTCGACGGCGGCAACTGGGGCTGATCAAGAAGAGCACGTAGCCAACCGACATATCACAGGGTTGTTTCGGGAGGTGCACAACCATGCGGTTCGACGGTGGCAACTGGGGCTGACCTCGCCCACATTGCAGACTTTGTGCGTAGTAACGGAGAGTCGAGGCGACCGGCACCGTCCGTGCCGGTCCCCCGTTGGAGTGGGTGATGGCGACGGGCAGCGCCACTCCGGCGATCGGCGGATACGATCGGCTGCAAAGTCGGCCAGAGGGAGCATTCGTGACCGGTGCGTCCGCTGTGAGACCGCGTGCGGGCCTGCCGCGTTCGCTGTACGTCTTGGTGACGGCGGTCGCGGTGGCGGCCGTCGCAGCGGTGACTGTCAGCCTCTGGCAGGCGGTCCATGGGCCGGCCCCGGTCTGGTGGCAGTTCGCCGCCTGCGCCGCGCTGTTCGCGATGGCCAGCCTCGCCTGGCTGACGATGCGGATCGGAAGCCAGCTGGTGCTGATCGGCTGGACCGAGGCAGCCGTGGTGGTCGGGCTCGCGCTGCTGCCGCCGGCGTGGGTGGTGCCGGCGATCGCCCTCGGCTGCGTGTCGAAGTTCGTCCGGCACCGCAGGCAGCCGGTCAAGGCCTTCTTCAACGCGTCCATGGACACGTTCGTGGCCGCGGTGGTGGTCCTCGTCGTGGGCGCGCTGACCGGTCTGCCGCTGGACGTACGCCGGCCCGGCGACGTCGTCGCGCTGGTGGTCGGAGCAGTCGTCTTCAGCCAGCTGACCGAGTTCGGCGCGGCGGTGGCCGTCGGGCTGTCCCAGGGTCGCTCGCCGTACCGGGTGTTCCTCAGCGGCTTCGGCATCAAGCTGCTCAGCCTGGCCGGCAACGTCACCGCCGCCCTGCTGGCGGTCGTGCTGGTGCGGGTCGACCCGCGGGTCATGCTGGTGCTGCCGGCGCTGCTGTTCTTCCTGCAGCAGGCGTACGAGGCCCGGCTCCGCGGCCGGGACGAGCGGGAGTCCTGGCAAGGCCTGCTCGAGGCCACCCGATCGCTGGCCGACCTGGACGAGCGGGTCGTGCTGGCCCGGGCCACCGCCGAAGCGACCCGGCTGTTCAGCGCCGACCGGGCCGAGGTCGAGCTCGCCGACGGCCGGCTGGTGCGCGGGAACGAGCACGGCGTCGACTACGACGGCCCGGCCGCGGAGGCGGCCGACGACGACGACGACGCGATCGTGGAGCGCCCGATCGGATCGGACGCCGCGCCGCTCGGGATGCTGCGACTCCGCTTCGGCGCCCCCGTCTCGCTCAGCGACCGGGAGCAGGCGATGCTCGGCGCGGTCGCCGCCGAGCTGCACTCCGCGCTGGTCAACGCCGGCCGGCACGCGGCCGCGCAGCACGAGGCCACCCACGACCCGCTGACCAAGCTGCTCAACCGGGCCGGGCTGCAGGTGCGGGGCCGGGCCGCGCTCGCCGAGACCGCCGCCGCCCGGGTGGACGCGGCGATGCTGCTGATCGACATCAGCGGGTTCCGGGAGATCGTCGACACGCTCGGGCACGCCGCCGGTGACACCGTCCTGGTGCACACCGCCCGCCGGCTTGCGGACGCGCTGCTTCCCGGCGAGCTGGTCGCCCGGCTGGAGGGCGACGAGTTCGCCGTCCTGCTGCCGAAGCTGACCGACCCGGCGCAGGCCTCGCACCGGGCGGACGCGCTGCTCGGCGCGGTGGCCAGCCCGGCCGCAGTCGGCGGCACCGCGCTCAGCCTGTCCAGCGTCGCCGGCATCGCCTACGCGCCGCGTGGCCAGGAGGAGCTGCCGGAGCTGCTGCGGCAGGCGGGGGTGGCGTTGCACGCGGTGCACAGCACGGTCGGCCGGATCGACTTCTACGCGCCCGAGCGGGACATGCGCAGCGTCAGCCGGCTGGTGCTGGCCAGCGAGCTGCGGGCGGCGCTGCAGGAGGACATGGGCCAGATCGAGCTGCTCTACCAGCCGATCGTCGACCTCAACACCGGCGAGGCGCTGGCCGCCGAGGCGCTGGTGCGCTGGCACCACCCGGCCCGGGGAGCGCTCGCGCCGGAGGAGTTCCTGCCGGTCGTCGAGCACGCCGGGCTGCTGCCGGCCCTGACCCGCTGGGTGCTGGACAGCGCGCTCCGCTGCGCCGCGGACTGGACCCGGCAGGGCAGCGAGGTGCCGGTGGCGATCAACGTGTCGCCGCGCACCCTGCTCGACCGCGGCTTCCCGGGCGAGGTCGCCGCGGCCCTGTCCCGGCACCGGGTGCCGGCCGGGCGGCTCACCCTGGAGATCACCGAGACCTCGGTGGTCAGCCACCTGGCCGTGGTCGACGGCGTGCTGGACGAGCTGCGCGACCTCGGCGTGCGGCTGGCGCTGGACGACTTCGGCACCGGGTGGAGCTCGCTGTCGCACCTGGCCCGGCTGCCCGTGCACGAGGTGAAGATCGCCGCGACGTTCACCGAGCGGCTGCTGTCCTCGCCGCAGGCCTCGGCGGTGGTCCGGGGGACGCTGGAGATCGCCCGGGCGCTGGACCTGAGGGTCGTGGCGGAGGGCGTGACCGGGGCGATCCAGCGGGCCACGCTGATCTCGCTCGGCTGCCACGCCGGGCAGGGCGACCACTTCTTCCCGCCGCTGCCGGCGGACCGGATCGGTCCGGCGCTGTGGAGCTCGACGGTCCGCGCGGCGGCCGCCTACGACGGCGCCGACGTGATCCCGCTCAGCCAGCGCCGCCCCCGGGATTAGCGCGTGTCTCCCCAGGCACGGCGTCAGCTGAGGCGGGCGGCCTGCAGAGCGAGGTAGTGCTGTTCGGGGATGCTGGCCGCGCGCTTGGCCGCGCGGCGGTAGGCGGCGACCGCGCCGGCCCGGTCGCCGGACAGCTCCAGCAGGTGCGCCCGGACCGCGTCGAGCCGGTGCCCGCGGGCGATCCGCTCGTCCCCGTCGAGCGTGCCGAGCTCGGCCAGCCCGGCCAGCGGCCCGTGCACCATCGCCACCGCGACGGCCCGGTTGAGCGTGACCACCGGCCCGGGTGAGACCCGGGTCAGCACGTCGTACAGCGCGAGGATCTGCGGCCAGTCGGTGGCGGCTGCGGTGGCCGCCTCGTCGTGCACGGCCGCGATCGCCGCCTGCAGCTGGTACGGCCCGACCGGACCGCGGCCGAGCGTACGGCTGATCAGCCCGACGCCCTCGTCGATCAGCTGCGAGTCCCAGCGGGTCCGGTCCTGCGCGGCCAGCGGCACCAGCAGCCCGTCCGCGTCCGTCCGGGCCGCCCGCCTGGCCTCGGTGAGCAGCATGAGCGCGAGCAGCCCGGCGACCTCGCCGTCCGCGGGCACCTGCGCGTGCACCAGCCGGACCAGCCGGATCGCCTCGGCGGTGAGGTCGGCGCGGTGCGCGCGCTCCCCGGACGAGGCCGCGTACCCCTCGTTGAAGACGAGGTAGAGCACGTGCAGGACGACCCGCAGCCGGTCCGGCAGCTCGGCCGGCGGCGGCAGCTCGAACCGGGCGCCGCGCAGCGACTTCTTGGCCCGGCTGATCCGCTGGGCCATCGTCGGCTCCGGCACCAGGAACGCCGCGGCGATCTGCGCGGTGGTCAGGCCGCCGACCGCCCGGAGCGTCAGCGCGAGCTGGGAGGGCACCGACAGCTCCGGGTGGCAGCACAGGAACAGCAGGGTCAGCGTGTCGTCGCGCTGCTCGGTGGCCCCCGGCTCGACCTCGAGCGTGGCGACGGCCTCCTCCCGCCGGGACCGGGCGCTCTCGCTGCGCCACTCGTCCACCAGCCGGCGGGAGGCGACCGTCACCAGCCAGGACCGGGGGCTGTCCGGCACCCCGGCCGCCGGCCACTGCTGCGACGCGGCGAGCAGCGCCTCCTGGACCGCGTCCTCGCACGCGTCGAACCGGTCGTACTTGCGGACGAGGATGGCGAGGACCTGCGGCGCCAGCTCGCGCAGGAGGTCCTCGATCATGCGACGTCGGGCGCCACCCCGACCGGGCGGACCTCGACCAGCCCGCTGTATTTCACGATCCGGCCGGCGATCTCGAGGATCCTGGCCTCGTCGGCGACGTCGAGCACCCAGAAGCCGATCAGCGACTCCTTGGACTCGGCGAACGGGCCGTCGGTGGCCACCGGCACCCCGTCGACGAGCCGGACGACCTTGGCGCTGTCGCCGTCCTGCAGCCCCTCGTTGAAGACCATCTCGCCGGCCTCGGTCAGCTCCTTGTCGAGGTCGCGCATGAAGCCGATCATCTCGGTGATCCATTCCGGCGACTGCGTCTCGGTCATCTCGGCGGCACTGCCGAACATCATGATCATGTACTTCACGGTGGCTCCCTGGCTCGTGACGTCCTGGACAGCAGTGGGTCGGAGCGGGGCCGGCCGTCTCGACACGGCCGGCGGGGAGATTTCCTAGCGGGTCGGCGCGGCCCGGTCCACCAGCGCGGTGGCGCCCGGCATGCCGAGCCCGAACACGCCGGCCGGCCCGTCCGGACCGAGCCGGGTGGCGCAGAACGCGTCCGCGACCGGTGCCGGCGCGTGCCGGACCAGCAGCGAACCCTGCAGGGCCAGCGCCAGCCTGGCCGCGACCGCTCGCCCGTCGGCCTCGGCCGGTCCGGCCAGGTCGGCCCGCAGCTGCTTGGCCGCCGCGTCCAACCGGGTGTCGCCGCCGGCCGCCGCGTCCACCTCGGCCAGCACGGCCTCGCCGGCGGCCGGCTCCCGGGCCAGCGCCCGCAGCACGTCCAGCGCGATGACGTTGCCCGAGCCCTCCCAGATCGAGTTGAGCGGCGACTCCCGGAACAGCCGCGGCATCCCGGACTCCTCGACGTACCCGTTGCCGCCCAGGCACTCCAGCGCCTCGCCGGCCACCGCGGGCGCCCGCTTGCAGACCCAGAACTTGGCGACCGCGGTGGCCAGCCGGCCGAAGTCGTCCTCGCCCGCGTCGACCGCGGCGGCCAGCCGCAGCCCGAGCACGGTCGCCGCCTCCGACTCGACCGCGAGGTCGGCCAGCACCGCGGCCATCAGCGGCTTGTCCCGCAACAAGCCGCCGAACGCCGACCGGTGCGTCGCGTGGTGCACGGCCTGGGCCACCGCCGCCCGCATCAGCGCCGCACTGCCCAGCACGCAGTCGAGCCGGGTCACCCGCACCATCTCCAGGATCGTGTGCAGGCCGCGGCCGACCGGCCCGACCGCCCAGCCGACGGTGTCTTCGAACTCGACCTCGGACGAGGCGTTGGACCGGTTGCCGAGCTTGTCCTTCAGCCGCTGCAGCCGGAACACGTTCCGCTCGCCGGATGGCAGCACCCGGGGCACCAGGAAGCAGGTCAGCCCCGCCCCCGGGACCTGCGCGAGCACCAGGAACAGGTCGCACATCGGGGCCGAGCAGAACCACTTGTGCCCGGTCAGCCGCCAGCTGCCGTCCCCGGCGTCGACCGCGGTGGTCCGGTTGGCCCGCACGTCCGAGCCGCCCTGCTTCTCGGTCATCCCCATCCCGGCGAGGAACCCGGGCCGGCCGAGCACCGGCGAGTATGACGTCGAGGTGAGACCCGGCTCGTACGCGGCGGCCACCGCCGGCTCGTGCCGCAGCGCCGGCAGCACCGCGTACGTCATCGAGACCGGGCAGCCGTGCCCGGCCTCGACCTGCGACCAGACGTAGAAGCCGGCCGCCCGGGAGGTGTGCGGGGTGGCCGCGGCGGCGGCCCAGGGCGCGCCGGCCAGCCCGTGCCCGACCGCCTCGGTGAGCAGCCGGTGGTACGCGGGGTGGAAGTCGACCTCGTCGACGCGGTGGCCGTAGCGGTCGTGCGTGCGCAGCACCGGCGGGTAGGCATTGGCGTCGGCTCCCCAGCGCTGCGCCTCGGCGGTGCCGGCCAGCCGGCCGAGCTCGCGCACCGCGGCGGTCTCGGCGCCGAGCCGGCGCACGGTCTCGGCCAGCGCGAGGTCGCCGGTGTAGACGTCGTGGTCGACGAGCGGCGGCGGCTGGTTGGTCACCTCGTGCGTGCTGGCCATGCTCCAGTCATACCGTCACGGCGGCAGCGCCGTCACCGACGAGAACGACTCGTCCCCGGGCGGCTCGGCCGGCAGCACCCGCAGCGTGTCCTTCCGGTCGGCCGACCAGCTCGCCACCTGGCCCCTGGTGCCGGACCAGACCCCGAGCACCAGCGTGCCGCCCGACCAGCTCAGGTCGGGCGCCCGCTCGGCCGCGGTGTCCAGCCCGGGGATACGGACGATCTCGCCGGTGCGCAGGTCGAGCACCTCGGCGAAGCCGGGCACGATGATCAGCCGGCCGTCCCGGTATTGCCCGGGCACGCCGAGGGCCAGCCGGTGCCCGTCCGGGGCGAACGCGCCGACGCCCGGGTTGCCGGTGTTCGGCGGCAGCCGGTAGCTGCGGGTGTGGCCGTCGGCCAGGCCGGTCACCGACAGCGGGCAGTCGCCGTGGCAGTCCGGCGGCACGTAGGCCACCGAGTCGGGGCCGACCGAGACGAGGATGCCGCCGACCGAGAGCACCCGGCGGGTCGCGCCCGAGCGCGGGTCGAGCACCCGCAGCTCGGCCACGCCCCGGTCGCCGATCTGCTGCACGACCAGCCCGGCCGCGGTGTCCCGGAGCGGGGTCACGGTCCCGCCGACGGTCCAGGACGAGCGGGCGACAGCGGCCGCGGTGGTGATCGTGACCTTGGTACGGCCGGAGTCGTGGCTGGACACGTACAGGCCGGTGCCGTGCCGGGCCGGGACCACCACGACGCTGTAGCCGAGCAGGACCGGCCGGCCGCCGCGGGCCGGCACGAGCGTGGTCCGGGTGCGGCTGGCGCTCGGGGCGATCTCGGTGACCACGGTCCCGGCCGGCACGATCTCCACCGCCGCCCGCTCGCCGTCGGACAGCGTGACCCCGGGCACCGGCGACACCCGGCCGGTCGACGTGTCGATGATCTGCGGGTGCTGACCGGTGACCAGGAGCTTCAGTCCGGGCGGGCCGAACGCCCGGTCGCCGACGATCCGGGGCAGCCCGGACGGCGTGGCGGCCGCCGGCGGCGGGTCGGGCCGGTGCACCGGGTCGCGGTGGGTGGCCACGTAGCCGAACAGCAGCACGGCGGCGGCGACCAGCACGATGACCGAACCGCGCTGCCGCATGGCATCAGTGTGACCGGAACCGCAGCGGGTCGAACAGCCCGATCGGGTGGTCGGTGCGCCCGTCCAGGACCAGGTCGGCGAGGATCTCCCCGACCACCGGGACGAACTTGAAGCCGTGCCCGGAGAACCCGCCGGCGACCACGACGTTCCCGTACGCCGGGTGCGGGCCGATGACGAAGTGCGCGTCCGGGGTGGTCGTGTACAGGCACACCGTCGCGGCCACCGCCGGCCCGGTCAGGCCGGGGAGGACCGCCGCCGCGCGCCGGCGCAGCGCGGCCACCTCGGCCGGTCGCACGGTCCGGTCGACGGTCTGCGGCGTGGTCGGCTCGCCGGCCCGGAAGAACGACACCTTCACCCCGCCGGCCGGCCCGTCGATCGCCGGGAAGCCGTAGACCTGGTCCGGCCCGTCGCCGCAGATGAAGACCGGGTTCCGCTCGTACGGGGCGATCGGGCCGGCCGGGGCGACCCAGTGCATGACCTGCCGCTCGACCACCATCGGCAGGTCGAGCCCGGCCAGCTCCGGGGTCCAGGCGCCGGCGGTCAGCACCAGCGCGCCGGCCTCGTGCGTGCCGGCCACGGTGCGGACCCGGGCCGGCGGGCCGGGCTGCCAGGACTCCACCGGCTCGTCGAACCGCAGCTCGGCGCCGGCGGCCGCGGCCAGCCGGAGCTGCGCGGCCACGGTCGCCTCCGGCCGGGCATACCCGGCCCGCTGCTCGACCAGGGCCAGCTCGCCGGGCGCCAGCCGGAAGGTCGGGAACCGGCGGGCCACGCCGGCGGCGTCGAGCACCTCGTGCGGCAGGTCCCACTGCTCGGCCGACCGCAGCGAGCCGGCGAAGGTCGGCCCGCCGGCCGGTCCGGCGTACAGGCCGCCGGTCGGCACGAACACGTCGGTGCCGCTGTCCGCGACCAGCCGGTGCCAGCGGTCCCAGGCCCGCAGCAGCAGCGGCACGTACGCCGGGTCCTCCAGGTAGGACTGCCGGTAGATCCGCGAGCCGCCGTGGCTGGAGCCGAGTGCGTGCGCCGGACCGTACCGGTCCAGGCCGAGCACGCGCCGCCCGCGGCGGGCCAGTTCCAGCACCGCGGCGCTGCCCATCCCCCCGGTGCCGACGACGATGACGTCCCAGCTCAACTCCCGCTCCTCGGGCGGACCCGGCCTCGTACCTCGGCCGGCTCAGCCCTCGTCGCTCCCCACTCGCCCTGCGGGCCCTCGGGCTCCCTCATGGCCCGCTCATCCGCCGGACGGCTCGCGCAGGTCGCCGGGCTCCGGCTCCGGCACGTCCCTCCCGAGCTCGGGCTCGGCCTCGGTCGGCGGCGCCGGCGGCAGGCCGACGTCGCGGCGCCAGGCCTCGAACGCGGCCGCGGTGACCACCACCCAGCCGAGACCGAGCAGCATGCCGGCGACCACATCGGAAAGGTAGTGCACGCCCAGCCCGACCCGGGCGAAGGCGACGACCAGCGGGATGAGGATCGCCACCGCGATCGCCACGGCCCGCCACCACCGGCTCAGCAGCGGCGTGACCAGCAGCAGCAGGACCGCGCAGCCGACCGTGGAGTTGAGCGCGTGCCCGGACGGGAACGACCGGCCGGGGGCGGTGGCGACCGCATCGACGAGGTCCGGCCGGGCCCGGTTGACCACGACCTTGAGCAGCACGCCGAGCAGCGCGGCGCCCCAGATCGTGACCAGCGTCCAGATCGCCAGCCGGCGCCGCCCGCGCCAGAACAGCAGCGCGGCCAGGATCGTCGTGACGACCCGGAACGTGATCGGGTCGAACACGTCGCTGATGGCCTTGAGCAGAGTGACCAGCCAGTGGTGGTCCACGGCGACCACGTGCATCCGGTTGGCGACCGAGGTGTCCAGGTCGATCAGCGGGCTCCAGTTGTCCCGGACGAGGAGGGCGAGCAGCAGGAACGGCACCCCGAGCACGATCGCCGCGGCCAGGCCGAGCGCGAGGCGCAGCACCAACCGGCGGTCTGCCCGGGCGAACACCGTCACAGGTTTCCCGTACCCAGTCGGACGGGGTACATGACGCGCATGCCCGAACGCTGGTACCAGCACGCAGTCATCTACTGCATCGACGTCGAGACATTCCAGGACTCCAACGGGGACGGGGTGGGTGACCTGCGCGGGCTGACCAGCCGGCTGGACTACCTGTACCGGCTCGGGATCAGCACGATCTGGCTCAACCCGATACACCCGACGCCCAACCGGGACGACGGCTACGACGTGTCCGACTACTACGGGATCGACCCGCGGCTCGGTTCGCTCGGCGACTTCGTCGAGCTGATCCACCAGTGCGACAACCGCGGTATCCGCGTGATGATCGACCTGGTCGTCAACCACACCTCCGACCAGCACCCGTGGTTCCAGTCGGCCCGGCAGAGCGAGGACTCGCCATACCGGGACTGGTACGTCTGGTCGCCGACCGAGCCGCCGCACGCGGACGAGGGGATCGTGTTCCCCGGCTACCAGCGCGGCACCTGGTCCTACGACGAGGTGGCCGAGCTCTGGTACCACCACCGCTTCTACAAGTTCCAGCCCGACCTGAACTGGAACAACCCGGAGGTCCGCGAGGAGATCGGCCGGGTGGTCGCGTTCTGGCTGGAGATGGGGGTGAGCGGGTTCCGGATGGACGGCGCGCCGTTCGTCATCGAGGAGGTGCACCCGGACACCGCCGACCGGATCATGCACTACGAGTGGCTCAACGACCTGCACGATCACATGACCTGGCGGCGCGGCGACTCCGTCGTGCTGGCCGAGGCGAACGTGCCCAAGGACCAGATCCTGGAGTTCTTCGGTCCGCGTGCCGACCGGCTGCCGATGATGTTCAACTTCGCCGAGAACCAGCAGGTGTTCCTGGCGCTGGCGCGGGAGACGGCCGTGCCGGTGCAGACCGCCATCCAGGCCTCGCCGGAGATCCCCTCGGGCGCGAGCTGGGCCACCTTCCTGCGCAACCACGACGAGATCGACCTGTCCGGACTGCGGGACTCCGAGCGCGCCGACGTGTTCGCGAAGTTCGGGCCGGAGAAGGAGATGCAGCTTTACGACCGCGGCATCAGGCGCCGGCTGGCCACGATGCTCGGCGGCGACCAGCGCCGGATCCGGCTCGCGTACGTGCTGCAGTTCTCGCTGCCCGGCACCCCGGTGATCCGGTACGGCGAGGAGATCGGGATGGGCGAGGACCTCTCGCTGCCGCAGCGGGACTCCATCCGCACGCCGATGCAATGGGCGGACGCGCCGCAGGGCGGTTTCTCCACGGCCGCGGAGACCGTCCGTCCGGTGATCGCGAAGGGCGAGTTCGGCTACCCGACGGTCAACGCGCGGGAGCAGGAACAGGACCCGGACTCGCTGCTGCGCTGGTTCTACAACGTGCTGCCGGTGCTGCGGCAGTGCCCGGAGTTCGGCTCCGGGACGTGCTCGGTTCTCGACACCCGGGACGACCGGGTGCTCGCCCTGCGCTACGACTGCCCCACCGGATCGGTGCTGGCGGCACTCAACCTGTCGACCGAGAAGGCCACCGTGAACCTGGCGCCGCAGCCGGGCATCACCGACGGGTTCCCGATCGACGTGCTCTCCGACCAGGAGTACCCGCCCGCGGACGACCTGACCAAGGTGGAGCTGGACGGGTCCGGTTACCGCTGGCTCCGGCTCACCCGTACGGTCGGTGCGTGACGGCTTTCTACCTCCCGGCGGGGGACGGGGTGTTCCGGTCGACGCGGCACACCGTGGGGCCGTGGGCCGCGACCGACCAGCACGGCGGGCCGCCGGCGGCGCTGCTCGTCCGGGCGCTCGAGCGGGTGCTGCCGGTCGACGGCTGGCTGGCCCGGATCTCGGTCGACCTGCTCAGCGCGATCCCGGTCGCCGACCTGACCGTGTCCGCGAGCGTGGTCCGGCCCGGGCGGTCGGTCCAGCTCGCGGTGGCCACGCTGGCCGCCGGCGGGCGGGACGTGGCCAGGGCCACCGGATGGTGGCACCGGCTCGGCGACACGGCCGCGGTCGCGTCGACCGCCGGGCCGCCGCCACTGCCGGACCAGGCCGACCCGGTCGACGACCGCTGGCCGGGCGGCTACCTGCGGGCGATGGAGTGGCGCCGGGTGAAGGGCGACTTCGCCGAGCCCGGTCCGGCGGTGATCTGGTCGCGGATGAGGATCCCGCTGGTCGAGGGCGAACAGCCGTCGTCGATCCAGCGGCTGATGGCCAGCGCGGACTCCGGCAACGGGGTCGGCTCGGCGCTGTCGCTGGAGGACTGGATCTACGTCAACACCGAGCTGACCGTGCATCTGCTGCGGCCGCCGGAGGGCGAGCTGTTCTGCCTCGACTCCGCGGCCGCGATCGGCCCGACCGGCGGCGGCTACGCGATCACCACGCTGTCCGACACCGCCGGGGAGGTCGGCCGCGGCGCGCAGGCCCTGCTGGTCCGGGCTCGGTGAGCGGGCCCGGCGCCGGGATCGCCTGGCACGGCCGGCCCGGTCCGCCGCGGCCGGACGCCGGCGCGCTGGCCCTGGTCGCGGAGCTCGCCCCCGCGTACGCGGCCACTGCGGTGGAGAACGTGCTGCGGGAGTTTCCCAACGACCTGCGCTACGTGCTGCGTGGACCGGAGCCGGTGCCGATGCCGCGGGAGCTGCATCCGGCCTTCTTCGGCAGCTTCGACTGGCACTCCTGCGTCGAGATGCACTGGGTGCTGGTCCGGCTGCACCGGCTGGCGTCGATCCCGCCCGAGGCGCTGGCCGTCCTCGACGCGCACCTGGCGACGGAGCCG
>Ga0079220_10000275_pt1 | contig 11993 bp, 7 predicted proteins | sample GAAS100_FD_75071 | JGI IMG/M metagenome (GOLD analysis project Ga0079220, IMG submission 75071) | Agricultural soil microbial communities from Georgia to study Nitrogen management - GA AS100 | ecosystem: Environmental > Terrestrial > Soil > Agricultural land | place: USA: Georgia | collected... | reverse complement strand
TTACGTCACGCTGCTCAAGCCGACACCCACGCTGCTCGTCGAGGATAAGGAGCTTCCGGACGCGCCGTTATCCCAGATCAATGTCCTGGACCAGAAGAGGCTGCCGGGGAATTCGGCATTATTGCGCGAATCGGCGGCTGGGGAATGGTCCGTCCGCATGGATGAGATCATTTCCGGCTCAACGTCCGTGTTTATCAAGATCAAGTAAATTCGCTCCGCGGCGGCTGCGCGTAAACCCATGCGATTTTTCCCTGCTGCGGTTTGAAAGGATTTTATGTTTGATTCGACATCAAGACCGCGGAGCGTGCCCCGCCGCATCCTTGTCTCCCGCAAAGCTTTCTCGCTATTGGCAGCCTTTCTGCTCTGCGCCCTGCCGGTAATCGCCGAGCATACTCGATTCTGGCGCCAGTCCGATTACGATGTATTCCAAAAGGGCGACGCCAAAGGCGTCTCCCTGCGCAGTGACGGCAAGCTCGTGCTCGCGCCGAAATTCACGTCCTTCGCGGACGCTTCTCTTGCCTACCTCTGGTCCCTGCGTCTGGATTCGCACAGCAATCTCTATGCCGCGGGCGGCTCGAATGCCAAGGTTGTGAAGTTCAATAGCGGCGGCGCCCCCACCACCGTATTTGAGTCCCAGGACATGACTGCCCAGGCGTTCGTCTTCGATAAGAACGACAATTTTTATGTGGCCACCTCGCCGGACGGCAAGGTCTACAAAGTCACCCCCGCCGGGGACAAATCTGTCTTCTTCGACCCTAAGACGAAGTACATCTGGGACCTCGCGCTGGGTCCGGACGGAACGCTCCTTGTGGCGACCGGTGATCCTGGAAGAATTTTCGCTGTGGATCCGAGCGGAAACGCCCGGCTTTTCTATAGCGCCGAAGAAACTCACATCCGCACTCTCATTCTGGACGGCAAGGGAAATCTCCTGGCGGGCACCGAACCAAATGGCCTGGTCTTGCGCATTGCCCTGGCCGGCCAATCCGCCGTATCGCAAAACAGCAAGAACCCCGCCTCGCGCCAATCGCCGTCGGCGAAGCGGCCATCCAGCCGGCCAACCTCTGAGAAGGAAAAGGAAGAGGACAGTTCCGAGGACGGCGGCCGTGCTGCCTATGTGGTTTACGAGACAGCGAGAAAGGAGGTTACCGCCCTCGCCTTCGATCCTTCCGGCAACCTCTACGTAGCCGCCATGGGCGATAAAACCCCCGGAGTGCCGCGACCTCCGGCGCAACAGACTGAACAGGAGAATGCTCCTGGCGGACAAACCATCACGGTTACCGTAGGTGCGCCCGGCGGTTTACAGCAGCCGCAGCAAGCCACCCCATTCGTTCCTTTTCCGGCGCTCTCGTCGGCCGCCGTGTATCGCATTGCGCCAGACGGGTCGCCGGAAGAAGTCTGGGCCTCCCGTGAGAACTCTATATACGCCATGGGCGTTTCCGCGGAGGGCAAGATCTTGATGGGCACCGGCAATCAAGGCGCGATCATGCAACTCGAAGGAGATCGCGTCTTTTCGCGATTGGCAAAAGCCGAATCACAGCAGGTAACTTCGTTTGCGCGTGCCTCGAGCGGAAAAATCTACGTCGCGACCGCCAATCCGGGAAAGGTCTTTACGCTTGGTCCGGAGCTCGAATCCGAAGGCACGTTCGAATCAGCCCCCTTCGACGCGCATATATTTTCCCGTTGGGGTCGGCTGAGCTGGTGGGGCGAAAACGGCGCGAGCTCTGGAATCGAACTCTATGTCCGTGCAGGGAACACATCGGGACCTGGAAAGAATTGGAGCCCGTGGGCCGGTCCTTATCGGGATCCCAAGGGGCAGGAAGTGGAATGCCCTCCGGCGCGTTTTGTCCAATGGAAAGCGGTGCTGCACGGCGGGAGCAACCCGCCGGACCTTTCCTGGGTCGAGATGGCCTACCTTCCGAAGAACGCGGAGCCTGAAATCGGCAATATCGTCATACAGAACCCTGGAGTGCGTGTTTCCGGTTTCGGGCAGCAAGCGACTCCTCCGCAGGCCGCGCCGGTCCAGTTGCGCATGCCCGCCGCCCCGGGCGCGCAAAGCGGTCCATCTCAGCGCACCAGCGAATCGCCGCGATTCGAGCCGCCCCCGCAGGGGTTCTCTCAAAAAGGCTATCAGGCTGTCCTCTGGAGCGCCGAGGATGCCAATGAGGATGAACTGACCTATTCGCTCTACTATCGCGGCGAAAACGAAAAGGATTGGAAGCTGCTGAAGGACAAGCTCGAGCAGAAGTTCTACTCTTGGGATACCAATTCGATGCCGGACGGCGCCTACTATTTGAAGATCGTGGCGTCTGACGAGAGGTCTAATCCGCCCAACGAAACTTTGAAGGCCGAGCGCGTGAGCGAACGCTTTGTGATCGATAATACACCGCCAACGATCACGGAGATCGGCTCCGAACCTGCGCCGGGACCCGCAGGCGATCCCTCAGTCACCGTCCGGTTCCGCGCCAATGATAGCGCCAGCTCGATCGTGCGCGCGCAGTACAGCCTCGACGCCGGCGATTGGACGATCGCGCCGCCGGTCGGTGGGCTCAGCGACTCCCCCACCGAGCAGTACTCGGTTACTCTGAGGGGCGTCGCGCCGGGAGAACACACCGTCTCCGTGCGCGTGTACGATCAGTTCGAAAACGAGTCCGCGGCTAAAGTCACCTTCACCGTTCCCGCTGGTAAACGCTGAGGGACGGTCCCCACGGCCGCCCGGCGGTGTGGCGTCAGCTTGCCCAACGCTCTCGTTCCGCGGTCGCATGATAGCGTTCGATCCTCAGCCCAACGCCCATCAGCCCGCCCGAATCGCTCTGCTGAATGCGAATAACGCGTGCCGTGCAATGGACCTCCGAGGTGGGCATGCCGGAGATTTCGCTCGGCATTCTTAACCGCAGCGTCACTTGGGCGCCAATCTTCAGCGGATAGGCCGTCCACATAAAAACTCCGCGTTGGGACAGGTTCTCCGACTCCGCCATTTGCTCGCCAACGTTCTGGTTGCCAATCAGCTTGAATCTCAAAGGCACGCGAACGTTCACACGGGTCTCATTGCGACGATCGGTGAGGGTAGTCATGTGTTCTCCGGCGCGGGGAAGGAGTTCGCGCAATTTTAGGATTTGGAAGGGTGTAAGAGAATTTTAGAGGCGGCACCCGCCGGCTGCAATCCTCTTTTCCGGGGCATTGCAGAATCGGTCAGCACCCGGCATTTCACGCTGATCGACCTCAAACTACTGCGTCGTCACTGTAATTTGGACGGTGTGGTCGATCCCCCCGATGGCCGCATTCACGGTCACGAGTCCCGAGGCCACCGGCGCCGTCGAGGGAACTTGAACCGCAAAAGCGTAACTGAAAACCGGATTCGTGCCGGTGGAGCTTCTTGAACTCCCGCCGCAGCCGACCATGATCGCCAATACCGTTACCAGAGCAAACCCCGGCACAAGGCTTGGCCACTTGCGTAAACGCAGATCGCTCCCGGAACGACGGTAGTTCACCAGGACGAAGGCAATCCCTGCCAGGATAACTGCCGTAACCTCCCACCAGCCGAGTTCCCGATAACGCCCAGACGGATCAAGGGCCCCCGTGACGGCCGGTACCACGGCGCACGTAGTCGGTCCGAGCGTGGGTGGAACGGTGCAGGTAAAGCTCGGCGTGCCCGAGAAGCCATTCAGACGCGTCAAGGTGACTGCCCCAGTGCCGCACGTGCCTCTCTTCACGGTGAGTTGCGGCGTCGCGATGATGGAAAAATCAACAGAGGAAGCGGCATTCGCCGTGCTCGCCGGGGTCACTGACGTCCAGTTCGTGACCAAAACGAACGCGTCGATCGATCCTAAGCCAGTCGCCAGATCATAACCGGGTAAAGCGTTATAGCCGATCCGCGTCGAAGCGACGCAAGGAGGGCCGAAGGGGACCTTATTGTCGCCTGCGACGATGTCATGAAACGCCGAGGTCGGCAGCCGCGCGGCCAATGGATAAAGAACGGGGTTGATGTTTCCGGAACCCTGAGGGCGATTGGTGAATTCGTTGATCAGCGCCACGATCCCGGCCATTGCCGGAGGCCCTACGGAAGTCCCGCCCACAGCCGCCAGATTGCCCCCAACAGAATCGCGAAAGCCACTCACGCACGTCGGCGAAAATGTGTTGTTGTTCGAATTGAAGTTTTCCGAGCAGATGAGGTAAGCGTCGTGGATGGAGGAAGCGCTGAAGGAAATATCCGGCACGTCCCGCGCGCCGTCGTTGGGCACTCCCGTTCCCGACTGCCACGCCGGTTTGGGTATAACACTGCTTGACCCACCGCCGCCCGCCGATAGGCCGGTCGTCATGCCGTTGCCAAGATCAATGTTCGTGTCGTTCCACGCTACCTCCGGGATATACGAAAGCGCGGATGATACGACGTCCGTGGCGAAGGCCGACTGCCAAAAGATCCCGGTTCCTTCGTTGAATTCGGTGCCGCCCACCGACGTCACGCTCGCGAGCGCACCGGGCAGATCGACCGCCAGTCCTTGCGTGGAAGCGGTCACCGGAGAATTCGGATTGCTGCTGAAATCGCAATCCGCCGGCCCATTGTCGCCCGCCGGACCGAGCACGGTGATGCCTTCCGCATTGGCCTGCTGCATGAGCGCTTTGAGGGAATTGATGCTGGTGGTATCGAAGTCGGCCTCGCAATCGCCATAGCTTGTACTGATGATCGGCGCCGGAATCGGGCTTGTGGTGATCGCATAATTCATCGCATCCGTAACTCCATTGCCGGTATTCGGATTACCAATTATGAAAATCACGGTCGCGTCGTATGCGATGGCTCCGCCCCACTCCACGTCCAGACTTGCCTCGTCAATATCCGTGGAAACCAAACCCGGATCGCTTTCGTTGGGAACGATTACAATTTGCACCGGACAGTTCGAACCCGGGCAAGTCCCTCTGGCCGATAGCGTGGTTAGTCCGGAATTGCTGCGAAATGCCTGAACGTCACTCAAATTAATATTACTTTGGCCGACGACAGCGATTTTCTGGCCCGCCCCGGTGAAGCCACGCTGGTAGAGCGGCCTGACGTCGTAAATCGTGGCGAAATCCGGAGGCGTGATGAAATGATTCCCGCTGACTGCCGAGGTGAACCTCGGTTTCATCTTCAGCGCCCGCGGCTTCAGTTGAAAATTATTCAGCCCCCGGAAGCCTGAGGCTATATCAGCTAACGCAGTAGGTATCGAGGGCTCGCCGATATTGGCGAAGTGTATCTCGCCGTTGACGACGTAACGGTGCATCTCCATGTGCAATGCGGATTCCATTTGCTGCGCCGTGCCGGAGAATACAATCATGTTTCGGCTGGCGGGCACGCTTTCCACGCGCAATCCCTGGCTCGTCAGCCATTCGGTCACACGGTTAATGTCGCCCTGGCTCAACCCAAAGCGGCCGCCAAACTCTTCCGGAGTGAGCCAGCGCTGATACTCGGGCGAGCCGCGATCCTGCTGGGCGGCCAGCAAGCCGTCTAGATCGGCTTGCTGTGCGGGCGTCATTTTGAAAGTCATCGTCACGCGCATGCGAATCGAGGCATCGACCCTGCCCTGGTCAAATTCCGGCCGCGCCAGGGGATGAACATTCCCATGAAGTCTCGTGACTTGCGAAGGATCCACAGCTTGTACCACGCGGTCCTTCAAGAGCCCTTGCGCCAATACGGTCTGCGATAGGCAAACCAGGCTAAGCAGCGCAGTAACAGACAATGCCTTCAGCGATTTCGCTTTGGTGTGCATGGATGCAATGTGAAGATCTCTCGCCTTTCCTCGCCGAATGCTGTGCGTTGGATTGGATGCAAACGGTTCTTTCTTGGCTGTTTGGAGCGATTCACCCTGTGCACAATCGTCACCTTAGATATTGCCGGATGCAGGCGGCAAAAACGATCAGATAGTGAATTCTCGGATGAATTTAGGTGACGAAAGAGGGAATAGAGTCTAAAAAGCAATAGGACTGGATGAGCCTACCGACGCTTGTCCTGGACTTCAGCTAGTTCTCCAAAGGCTTCCATCCTGGAGGCGGAAAAGAAATATGCCAGAAGCCCGGCGTGGAGGCTGCGAACTCCACCGGAACGAGATAGCCTTGCGGGTTTTCCACCGCCGCCCGTGTCACCCGGCAACTCTGCTTCTGTGCCGTGCGCTCGTTAATCAGATCGAACTTCGTTTCCACGGGGAAGTTCTTGGTGCAAAGCAACATCGCACCCTGGTCGTTTACTGAGGCGGTGGTCGCCTTTACCGTCATCTTCTTGCCCGCCACCATCATCTCCAGCGTCACAGGCACCTGGATGATGACTCTCTGGCTGCGACGCCGTTCCTCCGCCGGTTGCAACTGCGGCCCCGCATCCACCTGCATCGGTGGTTTGTTCATTGGCTGCGCAAACGGTTTGTTCACAGTTCCAGCCCCCAGAAATCCATGGCCGGATGAATGAGTTCAATCCCCAATTCCCAGCCGTCCGGCCGTTCATTTCCTTTCCAGACGATTACTGCGGAGTTTGATGCACTGGTCGCCAGATTAACGATTTTCAGCGCCTGTTCGAGTTCCAGACTCGCTCGCAGAACCACCAGACATCCGTAGGGGCCGACCACCCGCGTGAAGGCTTCTTCCCGGCAAGCCGGCGTCGTATCGCCCTTTTGCCACTCAACGGCCACCGGAACCCTCGAATTTAGCCGTATGCCACGGCGTTTTCGCTTAAGCTTCGGTGCCGGTGTGGTTGCCGGTTGCGGTTGCACGCTTTCCCCCATTCCCGAGGAAGCCCTGCCCTTCTGCTGTATTGAAGTGAATCAATGGTAGGGAGCGAGGCGGAGAAGCGTCAATGGTACCCAGGGACAGTCAAAACTTAGCTGCGCTCGCGACCAGAGTATCTCCCGAGTTAACAACACCCGTGCCCGGGGTGAGATTCTGCGGCCTCCGGAAATTTGCGTGCGGGACTAGTTAGGACTCGCTGACCAATTGCTTCATGGCCCAGTCCGGGAAGACCGGCGCGCGCCGGTCGCGCGGACCGCCGGCATTCGCGGCCTGCGCGTGGCCCGTGCCCTCTACCATTTCTCGCTTGCTATTGACCGCCGCCTGGTAAAGCTTCAGCGCTCCCGCGGGGTCCATGATTCTGTCATCTTTGCTGTATCCGATCAGCATCGGGCAGCGGATCTTATCCGCTCTGCCCTCCAGTGTGTAATCGCGGAGCATCTTCCGAGCGTCCGCCAAGTCGCGTGCACCGATGATCCAGCGAACCCGCTCCTGGATCGACGGCAGATAATCGAAGAGATCTTTCCCCAGATCATAGGAGCCGCTGCTCATGAACGCCGCAGCTACGCGCGGCTCGTTGCTCGCCGCTCGAGGCACTCCGTATCCGCCCATGCTGATGCCCTGCAGCCCGATCTTCTTTGCATCCACATCGGGCCGAGTCTCCAGATAATCGATCATGGCCTTGACTACGCGGTCGGTGTCCGGAGGCAGGTGCAGATCCTTCAAGCGCAAAGCGCCGCCTTGGCCGGGAAAATCTACGGCCATGTAGGACATGCCGCGCGCCAGATAGCCCTGCGCGCCGCCCATGATCGTGGCTTCGGCCATGGTGTCGGCGCCTTGGAAGGCGATCACCACCGGGAATTTCTTTCCCTGCTGGGCGCCTCCCGGCTTGCGAAAATAGCCGTCCAGCATCTGGTTCTCCCATTTCACTTGGATTCGTTCGAAAGGCGGGCGCTGCAATTCCCAGGCGCGATCGAACAGTTGCCGCGCCTTCTTGTAGGTTGGAAGCATGCGGCTGTCGGTCACAGGCATCGGCCAGGAGGCAAACCGATAGAATTCCGCGGCGCGGAGATAATACCCGTTCGCCGTCACCTTCAATCCTTTGGACGCGAATCCATCCGCCTCCTTCTCGTTTCGCTCGGCCACGCGAGTCCATTCGGTCACCCAAGAATCCAAATCGTACGGCTTCATCCGCTGGGCCACTTCCAGCTCATCGGGATCACTCGTATAGATTGTTTGGGTCAGACGAATCTCCAATTGGCCGCCGCCCGGCAATCCCTTTCCTGGATAGAGTTCGCCTTCCGCTCTGCCGCCTACCTCCCCAATCTTGCCGCTCTCAGAACCGGCATCCTGTGCCAATGCCGGGGACCCCAAGGCTTTAGAGATGGCTGGAAGTCCCGCCGAAATCAATCCCCACTTCACCAATGCCCGCCGGCTCAAATTCGAAATGGAACTCATGTTTGTCTTTGCCTCCTCTTCCGCCACTGATTCGAACTTATCCCGCCCTCTCTGTCCTGATAGGCCATTCGGGCACTGGTTCTCAAACCATATTACCCCAGCTGCATCAAGCGCCCAAGCAAACCGAGGATGTCGCACAACCCTGCTGGCAGTCGGCCTGTTTGTAGTTTGGAAACCGAATCCCGGCTAAAGAGTGCCACTTCTGGGCTTCTTTCGACAAAATCATCACGCTTTCTAGCGACGTATAATCTGTTAACGTGCAAAGGAGTCGCGTCTCCTATGAAGCGCTCTCCAAAATTGCTTTTGACTCTCGTTTTCTTTGCAGCCGCAGCATTGTCTGGGCCGGTTTTCACGCCCCGAGCCCATGCGCAGGGCGTGGGCGCATCCGGCGACATCACCGGCACCGTCGCCGACCCATCCGGCGCCGCGATTCCCAAGGCCAAAGTAACGGCCACCGACAGTGCGAAAGGACTCACTCGTACAACCGTCACCGATGACCGTGGCGAATATAGCCTCAACGGGTTGGAGCCTTCGACGTATAACGTGAGCGTGGATGTGCCAGGCTTTCAACCGGTTGAGCGGCAAAACCTGGTCCTGACTGTCGGTCAGATTGTGGTTTCGGACTTTCGTTTGGCGATTTCCCAGGTCACGCAGCGCGTGGAAGTGACCACGGAACTTCCCGTCGTGGAGACCGAGCGAAGCCATTTGGCCGATACCGTTACGCAAGACTACATCAAGGATCTGCCCATTGACCGTCGCGATTATCTCACTTTCACTTTGCTCATGCCGGGCGTCTCCAATTCCACCCGGCTGGCCGGCGACCAGGATTTTCGAGTCAAACAAACGCCTCAAAGCGGCCTCTCCTTTTATGGCAGCAATGGCCGCGGCAACACCATCACCGTAGATGGCGGCGAGGCCAACGATGATGCGGGTGGCGTGCGTTTGACGGTAAGCCAGGACGCCGTGCAGGAGTTTCAGATCAATCGCAGCAACTATTCGGCTGAACTCGGCGGAGCCAGTGGCGCCGTTATCAATATCGTCACCAAATCCGGCTCCAACCAGGCGCATGGAAGCCTTTTTGGATTTTTCCGCAATGACGCTCTGGACGCCCGCAATCCTTTCGCCTTCAGCCAGGCTCTGGCTCCCAATCAGGCCTTCAACCCGGCCAATCCAGACGCGCTGGGCCAGCCGGTAAAAAACACTTTAAACCGCCAGCAATTCGGTGGAAGCTTTGGAACGGCGCTCCAGCCCGAGAAGACTTTCCTGTTTGCCGCTTTCGAAGGTCTGCGCCAAGATGCGCAAAACGCCGTACCTCTTCTCACGAATACCAATATTTTCCGCCCCGATAACGGCGTCCTCACGCCCAACAATCAGCAAGCCATAATCAACGGACTTGCCGCCGAGGGCGGCGCCAATGTGCCTTGCCTTACCGGGCAACCGGCCCTCCCTGCCGCCACCTGCGCGGGGATCCTCCGGAACGTTCTGACGATCACCTCGGCATCCCCAAACCTTCTGGACGGTTTTCTCATCAACAATCTCGAAAATAACGGCGGCGTTTTTCCTTATACCACGCGCCAATATCTGGCGTCGGGCCGCCTCGATCACAAGTTCAGCGACAAGAATCAGGGCTTCGTTCGCTACGGCTATGGCCACGACCGTGAAGAAAATCCGGATGTGCAGTCTCTGACCGGCTTCTCCCATGGCAGCGCCATCCACTCTTTCGACAGCACGCTGCAAGCCGGCTGGTTTCACATTTTCAATTCCAGCCTGCAAAACGAAGCCCGCGTCCAATGGAATTACAACGACTTCAACGTCATCCCCAACGAGCCCGGGCAGGTGGGACTCAATATTTACGGCTACGCAAACCTGGGTACCAACATTTTCCTGCCCAGCGACACCATCCTGCGGCGCTACGAACTGGCCGATAACGTTATGTGGACTCGCGGCCGGCACGCCATGAAGATGGGGATTTACGAACTGATTCGCGGCGACCACAGCGATTCTCACACCTACATGCCCGGCCGTTTTTTCTTCGGCAGTCTTCCGGGCGGCGTACTGAGCCCGTGCCTACAGGTGCCGGCGGCCTGCGGACTGCTCACCGCGCAGCCGGCGGTGATCAACTCGCTGCAAGCGGCGTCCCTGGCACTGCCGCAGTTTTATCAGCAAGGTTTTGGTTCACCGGTCTATAAACTCACCCGTCCTTTCACCGCTCTCTATTGGCAAGACACCTGGCGCATCCTGCCCAATCTCACGCTCAACTACGGACTGCGCTACGAACTCGATTCCCAGCCCGGCATCATGAATACCGATAAAGACAATTTCGCTCCGCGGCTCTCCTTCGCCTGGGACCCGGGAAAAAGTCACAAGACCGTCATCCGTGGCGGCGTGGGCGTCTTTTATTCTCCGATTTACGCGCAGATTCCCGACGTCGTGCAGACTCTCGGCAATATCAATAACGCGCGGCAAATTGCCCTGCTTCTGGTACCGCTCACGGGCGCGCCGGGAAATCCTGCACTGACGTCTGCCCGCATCTTCGGCACGCTCTTCGCGGAGCCCGTAAATCCGAGCGATCCCAATTCGCCCAATTTCATCACTTGCACCACGCCGCCGCCCGGCCAGGCCGCGTGCATCAGTCCCGCCCAGTTGACGCAATTCGGTTTGAACGTCAGCAATGCGGGCCCGTTGCCGCCGGCGCCCGGGGCGGTGCCGTTGCCCGTCATCTTTGGCGCGCAGGCCGATTATCAGAATCCTTATTCGTTTCAAGCGGAGATCGGCGCCGAGCGCCAGCTTACAAATGATCTTTCGTTCTCGGCGACCTATGTTTACATCCACACGCTGCGGCTGCCCGTGGCCCTCGACGCCAACCTGCTCCCGGCTCCCTTAACGACAAACACGCTCACCAACGGCCAAAGCGTCTCGTTTCGTAATTGGGGCAGCGCCCAATGCCGCGCAAACCCATTCAACTGTTTTGTGAATCCTTTGATTCTGCAAAACAATATCTATTCCTCTGCCGCGTTTGCCCTCTATCAGGGCGTCGCGTTTGAACTGAAACAACGTTTTACGCATCACTTCATGGCCATGCTCAACTACACCTACAGCAAGACCTGGGACACCACCACCGATTTCAACAGCGACTTCGCTCCCTTCGACGAAACCAATTTAGCCGCCGAACGCTCTCTCTCTGATTTTGACGAGCGAAACAAGTTCGTGGCGATGGGCGTTTTTGAAAGCCCCTGGAACGGTCGCGCCCTGAAAGGATTCGAACTCGCGCCGATCTTCAACTATCACAGCGGTAATCCTTTCAATCTGCTGGCCGGAGTTGACGTCAATGGCGACGATCACCCCACCAACGATCGGCCCATCGGCGCGGGACGCAATACAGGTCTCGGTCCGAATTATTTCTCTTTTGATCTGCGCCTCTCGCGTACATTCCGCATCCATGAAAAATTCGACCTTCAGCTGCTCGCCGAAGGTTTCAACATCACCAATCGCACAAACTATGCCAGCGTGAACAACGTGGTGGGCCCAAATTTCGGTTTGACGCCGGGGTTCACGACGTTCAACGTCGGCGGAAGTGCCGCGCTAGCTCCCACTCAGCCGTTAGGCTTTACTTCCGTTTACGCGAAGCGCGAAATACAGCTAGGTTTTCGGCTTGCTTTCTAAGCACGCCGGTGCAGCAAACGCATTTTGACATTTAGGCAATGGGAGGGCATTTCCGAGACCCCAGAGACCATGGTAGAAGTGCCCTAAGACCCTGGGGGCGGCTACGGTCACTCCCTGATAGCAACTGTAGT
>Ga0079220_10000273_pt1 | contig 12002 bp, 12 predicted proteins | sample GAAS100_FD_75071 | JGI IMG/M metagenome (GOLD analysis project Ga0079220, IMG submission 75071) | Agricultural soil microbial communities from Georgia to study Nitrogen management - GA AS100 | ecosystem: Environmental > Terrestrial > Soil > Agricultural land | place: USA: Georgia | collected... | reverse complement strand
CTCGCCGCGACGATCGTCAACGTCGCCTTTCCGGAGCTGCTCCGCGAGTTCCAAATCGGCCACGATTCGCTGCAATGGATCGCCACCGGTTTTCTCGCCGCCACGGCGACGACCATGCTCGCGACCGCGTGGCTGGTGGACACCTTCGGCCAGCGCCGGACCTTCCTCGCGACCATGGCGGTGTTCCTGGTCGGCTCGATCCTGGGCGCAGCGAGCTGGAACGCGCCGTCGATGATCGCCGCGCGCGTGCTGCAGGGTGCCGCGGCGGGCGTCATGCAACCGCTGTCGATGATCGCCCTGTTCGCCGTGTTCGCTCCGGAAGAGCGCGGCCGGGCGATGGGACTGTTCGGGTTCGGCGTGGTGCTCGCCCCGGCGATCGGGCCCGCGATCGGCGGCGCGCTCATGCAGATGTTCGGCTGGCGCGCCATCTTTTTGCTTTCGATCCCCTTCTGCGTGGCCGCGTGGCCGCTTGGCCTGCGGTCGCTGCCGGGCGCGCCGAGCGCAGGCTCCCGGCGACCGTTCGACTGGACCGGGGCGGCGCTCGTGAGCTGCGCACTGATCGCGCTCCTCGATCTGCCCGTCGCCGGGCACCGCGCAGGCTGGACCGCTCCGCTCACCCTCTTGCACGCCGTCGCCGCGCTCGCGTTGGCCGTCGCCTTCGTCGCGTGGGAGAAGAGGGCGACGGCGCCGCTGCTGACCCTGGGCATCTTCGCGAGCCGGAGCTTCCGCGCCGCTTCGATCGTCGCCTTCGCCTACGGGGTGGGGCTGTTCGGAACGACCTATCTCGTGCCGGTGTTCGTGCAAGACATCGCCGGGTATTCGCCGGCCCAGTCAGGCAACCTGCTCTTCGTCCCCGGACTGGTGCTGGCGGGGGCAATCGTCCTGGCCGGCCGCCTCACGGACCGCGCGCACGCCCGGCATGTCATCGCGGCGGGTCTCGCCTGCTTCGCCGTGTCGAGCCTGCTGCTGGCCCTGGCGACGGGCGCCACGGCATTCTGGGTCCTTGCCCTGTGGCTCGCCCTCGGCCGTGCGGGACTGGGCCTTATCATACCGTCGCTCAACGTCGGGGCGGTTCAGGCACTCGCGCCGGAGCACCTGGGTCACGCGGCGTCGGTGGTGAATTTCGCCCGCCAGCTCGGCGGCGCGATCGGCGTCAACCTGCTCGCGGTGCTGCTCGAATGGCGCCTGGCGGCCTATGCGGGATCGGCCGGGGCCACGCCGGCCTTTCGCGATTGCTTTTTGGTGGTTACGATCGCGTTTGCGGCCGCCATGGTTCCGGCTCTCGCGATCAGAGCACAGGTACGAGGCTAACGGAGGGACTAGCCATGTACAGAAAGATTCTCGTCGCCTACAACGGCACGCCCGGATCCCGGTCCGCACTCGACGAGGCGGCCCGCCTGGTGCCCGAGGCGTCGGTCGAGATCCACCTTGCCGGCGTCGTGCACTACCCTTCGGCGTACCTGCTGGCGGGAGAGTACGTGCCCGAGGTAGCGCTCGCCGACGAGCGAGAGCACATGGAAGCGGACCTGAAGGAGGCGCACGCCGTTCTCGCGGCGAAGGGCCTCAACGTCATCGACCATCTCGTCGTGGGTGAGCCGGTCGACGTCATCACCAAGCTCGTCTCCGAGCTGGGCATCGATCTGCTCATCCTCGGTCATCCTCGCAGCAAGTCCTTCGCGCTGCGCTGGTGGCGCGGGTCGGTCGATGCGATCCTGATCGAGCGCGTCCGCTGCAGCATCCTGGTCGCCGCGGATACGACACCGTCTAGGGCTTCGACGCCGAAACGCTGATGTCGCCGTAGTACGTCTGCGCGTCGGCGCCGGTGTTGTCGGTGTCGGTCATGATCTCGATCGACAACACCCTGCCGGGATCCTCGCCGAATGCGCGCTTGAAGTCCTCGACCAGATTGCGACTGTAGCTGTGCCACTGACCGACGCCCTGCTCGTCGACCGCGACGGCGAGCATCTTGATGCGCGCGCTGCGGCTGCTCGCGGTGATGGAGTCGAGCCCTACCTTGCCGCCCCACACGTACATCAGCGTCGCATACGGCAGGCCGATGCCCGAGATCGACTGCGCCGCCTTGGCGGCGAAGCGGTCCTTGGCCGACAGCTTCGACATGTCGCCGTCGAACGCGACCATCACCCGCGCCGGCGCGTCTTCCTTGCTCTGCTCTGCGGTGTTGGCCGTCGGAATGCCGTTCTTCACCTTCCACCGCCAGGAGAGCATCGGAAGCTGATGCGGATCGAAATCGGTCTTGGTCGCGAGGAACGAGGCCGCATTGTGGGCCGTTGCCTGGACGACGACGGCGCCGTCCTCGCTGACCAGCGTGTATTCGGTGTTGTTCTTGAACGACGCGAGCGGCAGGTGCTTCCATCCCGCGGGCAGCGCACCTCCGGCGGCGGCGGTCGAGAAGCGCGGTATCTCGGGCGCACCCTCACCCCATGCTGCGGCGGTCATGACGGCACAGCACAATGCGCAAAGCAGGCGTTTCATGGCAGGGTCTCCGGCGAGCAGCGCGTCTTGCGGTCGCGAAGCGCGCAAAGCGTGAGAAGGTCGCCGCGACGGGTCCGCTCTTCGACTCGCCATGCACCGCCGCTGTCACGATCGCGCTCGAGCATGAGAAAGCCGGGGCGGTGAGTCGAGACGATGCTTTCGGGCGCCGCCCCGCGCGCGGGCGTCGCACCGGACGGCAGAGGACGAGGCAGCGGAACATCGGCCCAGGTGCCTCCGTTGCCGGAGACGAGCTGTGTCGGATGCGGCGTCGAGTAGCTGACCATTTCGAACAGGTGTACGTGCCCCGATAACAGCGCGTCGACGCCTCGCGGAAAAAGCGCCTCGCCGTTGATCGGCCTCAAGACCGATTGCAGCGATCCGTTCCCCGGATACACGCCTGTCGGCTGGCTTCGCGGATCGGGGGCGAAGCCGAGGATCGGATGATGGTTCATGAACAGGTTGTGCATGCCTGGGCGACGCTGGGCGAGTGCGAACGCTCTGGCCAGCTGCGCAGTATACGTCCGGTACATCGGATCGGCCGTGTCGAGCGGCTCCACGCCGACCCTGGACGAATCGAAGACGATGAATTGCGTATCGGCGGAGATCGGCACGGCGTACGGCTCGCTGAAATCGCCCGTCGCGTCGTTCGCAGGATCGTTGCAGTCGCGCGCCGCGGCCGCCGGCCGCGGATCGACGAGCCGCCACCACCCCTGGCCGGCGCGATTGCAGGATTCATGATTGCCGCGAACCACGATCCAGGGAGCGGCTTCGAGGAGCCTGCGCGCCGGCGTGAAGAAGTCGGCCTTCCACGCATCCCAGCCATAGCCCCAGGGGCTGCCCGCGCACCCCGCGTTCCCCTCGGGGCACGCATCCTCGCGATAATGATAGTCGCCGACGTGAATGACGAGATCGGGATGCATCGCTGCGGCAGCGTCGGCGATGTCCGCAAAGGGCCACGCGTCGCGGTCGTTGCACGCCTGGAAGATTCCGGCGGAGCGCTTCAGGCGGCAGCCGGTGTCGCCGATGACGACGATCCGCCGCGGGTCCGCCTTGGGCACGGCGAGCGCGTGGCCGCCGACGCTGGCGCGGATCGCCCGGGCGCCGAGCAGCGCATCGCACACCAGCACCGGAAACGCCGAAGGCTTCGATTCGCCGAGCGGGCCGAGTGTCGGCCGCGGCGGCACCGTGCCGGGCGCTGCCCGGACCGTCATCGGCTGCGGGGCATCGTCGACCACGAGCACCGGGCACTCGGCCGACCGGGTGATGACCCGGGCGACCGCCTGACCGTCGGCGCCGAGGACGACGAACGCCGTGTCGATCGCATCGGTGCGCTCGGGCGCAACGCCGGCAGGCGCGCAGCCTCCCAGAAGACCGGGCGCGAGCAGAATCCCGCAGAGCCAGGCGCACCGCTTCTTCCTGTTCCCGCCGCGCCTCACCGCCAGTCTCCCCAGAGCGCGTTCAAGGCGGCAAGCATAGCCGGTCCCGCCGTCTCCGTGCGCAGGATTCTGGGGCCGAGGCGGACGGCGCGAAAGCCTGCGGCGATCGCCATCTGTTCTTCCTCGAGCGCGAACCCGCCTTCGGGTCCGACCAGGATCTCGACCGCCGGGCCCGGCTCCGGCATCCGGGCGAGGGGCTCGCCCGCCGAAGGCGCGAGCAGCAGACGCGAGCGCGACTCCGAAGGTCGCGCGAGCCACGTGCGCAGCTCGATCGGAGCGTGCACGACCGGCACGCGGTTGCGGCCGCACTGCTCGCACGACGCGATCACGATCTGGCGCCAATGTTCGACGCGGCGGCGCGCGCGATCGCCTTCGAGCCGCGTGACGCCGCGCACGCTCATGATCGGCGCGATTGCCGCTGCGCCGAGTTCGACCGCCTTCTGAACCACGTAGTCCATCCGGTCGGAGGCAACGAGCGCCTGAACGAGCGTGAGGTCGAGCGGCGTTTCGCGCTCCACGCGGCGATGGCCGGTCGGCATCACCACGACGGCGCGCGACGTCGCGCTCCGGATCTCCGCGTCGTATTCGCCGCCTTGGCCGTCGAACAGCGTGACCGCGTCACCGGGCCCGAGGCGCAGCACCTGGGCCGCGTGATGGGAGGTATTCGAAGGAAGCGCGAACTCGCGGCCGTTCGCGAGCGGTGGCGGAACGAAGAAACGCGGGATCATGCGCAGAGAGCGGCGCGCCGATATCGGCGAAACGCCGCGGCATGCTAGCATTTTGCCACACCGCGACATTGAGGAGACTCATCGTGGCCACTCCAAGCGACATCGGCGCGCGGGCGCCCGACTTCGACCTCGTCGGCACCGACGGCCGGCGCCATCGCCGCGACCAGCTTGCACGCCCAAATGGACTGCTGGTGATGTTCATCTGCAATCACTGCCCGTACGTCAAGGCGGTGATCGACAAGATCATCCGCGACGCCACCGCGCTCGAGGCGCAGGGCGTCGGCTCGGTCGCCATCTCGAGCAACGATCCGACGGACTATCCCGAGGATTCGTTCGACAACATGAAGAGCGTCGCGGCGCGGCTCAATTTCACTTTCCCGTATCTCTGGGACGAAACGCAGGATGTGGCCAAGGCCTACGGCGCGGTGTGCACGCCCGATTTCTTCGGCTACAACGGGAAGCTCGAGCTGCAGTATCGCGGCCGCCTGGACGATTCCGGGCGCTCCTCGAAACCCGATGCGCCGCGCGAGCTCTACGAGGCAATGGTGCAGGTCGCGCGCACAGGCAAGGGCCCGGCGAAGCAGACCGACTCGATCGGCTGCTCGATCAAGTGGCGTAACGGCTAGCGCTGGCCCCGGGCCGAGCGGCAGCGATGCCCGGGTTTCGGGCTCGACCCGGGCTACGAGAACGAGCGTGCAGCAAACTCGCGCAGCCCGTCGAGCACCGCATCGGGCGCCTCGACCATGAGGCTGTGCCCGCCGTCGGGAACCTTGATCACGCGCTTGTCGGCCAGCGCTGCGGCGAGCGCGCCCGCGTTCTTCGCCGGCGCCATGCGGTCGCGCTCGCCGAGGACGATCAGCGTGGGGCAGCGGACGTTGGCCGCGGCGCTGAGACCGTCGGTGTAGCGGTGGCACGCGAGCAGGTCGGTGTGCAGCACGCCGGAACCGCAGCGCTCCATGAGCCTCATTCCGTTGCCGGTCATCCATACGCCCGGCATCCGGTTGCCGCCGAGCTGATGCGCCGGCGAAAACGACCAGGCGTTGATCATCTCCAGCGCGGCATGGTCGTCGCGCTTCGCCGCGGCGAGGAGCGTCTCGGATACCGGCATCGGAACCGCGACGCCTACGAGCGCGAGCTTGGCGACCCGCCCCGGATGCCGTGCTGCGGCATCGAGGGCCGCGAGCGCGCCCATGCTGTGACCTGCGAGAACGGCGGTTTCGATCGAGAGCGCATCGAGCAGCGACACCAGCCAGTCCGCAATGCGTCGAACGGAAGCAAGCGGCTCGCCTGCGCTCCGCCCGTGGCCGGGCAGGTCGACGGCGAGCGCATTCCATCCGTGATGCGCGAAATAGCGCGATTGGAGCGCCCACACGCCGTGGTCGCCGGCGGCGCCGTGCACGAACGCGATGGTTGCCCGCCCGCTTTCGAAGGCGCGCGATCCCGTGTAGGCGTAGACCTCGCGCCCCGAGAGTGTCGTGCGCATCCGTCAGCCCTTTTCCGCCGCGTGCAGCGCGCGGCTCAAGTCCTCGATGAGATCGTCGGGGTCCTCGAGCCCGACCGAGAGCCGGATCGTGCCTTCGGTGATGCCGGCCGCGCGAAGATCCTCGGTCGCGACCCGGAAGTGGGTCGTCGACGCCGGATGGATCACCAGCGACTTGGCGTCGCCGACGTTGGCGAGGTGCGAGAAGATGCTCAAGCGTTCGATGAACTTTCGGCCCTGCTCGCGGGTGCCGCGAATGGAAAAACTGAACACGGCGCCGCAGCCGCGCGGCAGGAGCGCCTTCGCCAGCTCGTGATCGGGGTGCTGCGGAAGCTCGGGATAGCCGACCGATTCGACGAAGCGATGATCGGCGAGGAACGCCACGACCTTGCGCGTGTTGTCGACGTGGCGGTGCATGCGCAGGGGAAGCGTCTCGATGCCCTGCAGGATCTGAAAGGCCGTCATGGGCGCCATGCAGGCGCCGAAATCGCGGATGCCCTCGCGGCGCGCCCGCAGGAGGAAGGCTGCCGTCGTCGACTCCTCCGCGAACACCATGCCGTGAAAGCCGGCGTAAGGCTCGGTCAGCGTCGGAAATTTCCCTGCGCTTCGCCAGGGCTCGTCCCAGGCGAAGCGTCCGCCGTCGACCAGCAAGCCGCCGATCACCACGCCGTGGCCGGACAGGAACTTGGTCGCCGAGTGATACACGAGATCGGCGCCGTGCTCGAAGGGTCGCATGAGATACGGCGTCGTGAACGTGGAATCGACGAGCAGGGGCAGCCCGTGCTCGTGCGCGAGCGCCGACACGCGCGGGATGTCGAGCACTTCCAGGCCGGGATTGCCGAGCGTTTCCCCGAACATGAGCCGCGTGCTCGGCCGGAGCGCCGCGCGCCAGGCGTCGAGATCGCGAGGATCGACGAAGGTCGTTTCGATGCCGAAGCGCGGCAGCGTGAAGTCGAGCAGATTGTGCGAGCCGCCATAGAGCGAGCGGGAAGCGACGATGTGCGATCCTGCGCCCATCAGCGTGACGATCGCGAGGTGCAGCGCGGCCTGGCCGCTCGCCACCGCGATGGCCCCCACGCCGTCCTCGAGCGCGCTGATTCGCTCCTCGAGAACGGCGCAGGTGGGGTTGGAGATCCTCGAATAGACGTGCCCGGCGCGCTCCATGTTGAACAGCGCCGCCGCGTGATCGCTGTCGCGGAACACGAACGACGCCGACTGGTAGATCGGCGTCGCCCTCGCGCCGGTCGCGGGGTCGGCGCGCGCGCCCGCGTGCAGTGTCAGGGTATCGAATCGGATGCCTTTGGACTCGGTCATCGTCGGCTCAGCGTGCGTCGGGCGCGCGACAAGGCGCGCGTGCGGTGCCGGTATGTTAACGCATGGCGCGAGCGCCGCGACCGCGCCCCTTGGCGCGCAACACGCATGGGCCTACACTCGGTCCTGAGGGAGAAGGGCAACGAAGAACCGAGGAGACGAAGAATGCAACGCAAAGCCTCCGCCCGCTGGCAGGGCACGGTGAAGGAAGGCGCAGGGACCATCGCCACGCAAAGCGGCACGCTCAAGGACACGCCTTATTCATTCGTCGCCCGCTTCGGCGACGGGAAGGGAACGAATCCGGAGGAACTGATCGCCGCCGCGCACGCCGGCTGCTTCACGATGGCCCTTTCGTTCATGCTCAACAACGCCGGCTTCACCGCGGACGCCATCGATACGGAGGCCACGCTGACGCTCGATCAGATGAACGGCGCCTGGACCATCAACGCGATCCACCTGACGACCCGTGCCCGCGTCGCGGATATCGACGCCGCGAAGTTCGCAGAAATCGCCGGGAACGCAAAAGCGAACTGTCCCGTGTCGCGCGTGCTCAATGCGACCATCACCATGGACGCGCGCCTGGTCGGGTAGGAAGCATCGCCATGGCTCAAGCGCCACCGCACGCGGTGAAGGGCCGCGGCGCGACATTCAATCCGGAAAACCGGTTCCGCCGCGACACCCGCGAAGCGGTCGACGACGGCTGGCAGACTGCCGTGCCGGAGGACGAGGCGGCGCCTCCGCCGAAGACGATCGTCACGATTCAGAATGCACGGACGATCATCGCCCGCAACGAATCGCCTGACATTCCCTTCGACCGCTCGATCAACCCGTACCAGGGCTGCGAGCACGGCTGCATCTACTGTTACGCGAGGCCTTCGCACGCCTATCTCGACCTTTCGCCCGGGCTTGATTTCGAAACCAAGCTCTTCGCCAAGCCGAATGCCGCGGCGCTGCTGCGCTCGGAGCTCGCGAAGCCGGGGTACCGCTGCGAGCCGATGGCGCTGGGAACGAACACCGATCCCTATCAGCCCATCGAGCGCGAGTGGCGGATCACCCGGCAGATCATCGAGGTGCTCGCGGACTGCGAGCATCCCATCACGATAACGACCAAGGGCGTCTTGATCGAGCGCGACCTCGACCTGCTCTCCGCGATGGCCGCGAAGAACCTCGTCCATGTCCAGGTGTCGATCGCGATGCTGGACAAGGAGCTCGCGCGAAAGCTCGATCCGCGCGCTCCCTCGCCGCAAAGGAGGCTGGAGATGATCAAGGCCGTCGCCGCCGCGGGCGTGCCTGTCGGCGTGAACGTCGCTCCGGTCATTCCCCAGCTGACCGACAGCGACCTCGAGGCGATCCTCGAGGCGGCCGCGGCGCACGGCGCGCGTTCGGCGATGTGGGTGATGCTGCGGCTACCCTGGGAAGTGAAGGACCTGTTCCGCGACTGGCTCGCGCAGCACTACCCGTTGCGGGCGCAGCACGTGATGAGCCTCGTGCAGCAGCTGCGCGGCGGAAGAGACAACGATCCCGCGTTCGGCTCGCGCATGCGCGGGCAGGGCCAGTTCACCGAGCTCATCGACCGCCGATTCCAGGTCGCCTGCAGGCGGCTCGGGCTCAACGCCGGTCGCTCGATCGCGCTCGACCGCACGCGCTTCCGCGCTCCGAAGCCCGCCTCGGAAGCGGGGCAGCTCGACCTCTTCTGACGGCTTGCGCCGACGAGGAAGCGCCGTAGCCGCGGGATCACGCTCCGACCGACGTCTCGAGGAACCGCGGGTCGAAGACCAGATCGGGATGATTGGTGAGGCGCTGCAGCACGAAGTCCACGAACACGCGCGCTCGAGCGGCCTGCAGGCGACGCGCCGGATAATAAAGGCTCAAGGGAAAATGCGGCGGGGCGTAGTCGGTGAGCACCGGGACCAGGCGGCCTTCGCGGATGTGGGGCGTGGCGATGAAAGTCGCGAGCTGCGCGAGGCCCAGCCCGGCGATCGCCGCGTCGCACACCGCGAGAATGTCGTTCAGGATGAGGTGCCCGCGGACGTCGTAGCTCTCCATGGCGGCGCCACGCCCGAATTCCCAGCGCAAAGGCCGGCCGCTCGCGATCGAGCGATAGCGGATGCATTCGTGCGCCGTCAGCTGGCTGGGGCTCTGCGGTGCGCCGTGTCGCATCAGATATTGAGGTGACGCGCAGACGAACCGCGGGACATCGGCGAGCTTGCGCACGACGATGTTCGAGTCGGGGATCACCCCGATACGGATGCCGACGTCGTAGCTCTCGGCCACCATGTCGATCAACCGGTCGGCGAGCGAGAGCTCCACCTCGACCCTGGGGTAGCGCGCGCGGAATTCGCCCAGCAGCGGCAGAACGTACATGCGTCCGAAGACCGTGGCGCTGGTCACGCGGACGAGCCCGGCGGGCTCCGTTCTTCGTTCGGCGATCGTCTCGTGGGCCGCTTCCAGTTCGGCGAGCGCTCCGCGGCTCGTTTCGAACAGCGCTCGGCCTTCCTCGGTCAGGCTGACCCGACGCGTCGTGCGATTGAGGAGCCGCACGCCGAGCGCGCTTTCGAGCCGCTGCACGTTGCGGCTCACCGCGACCGTCGATACGCCCAGCTGCCGCGCCGCCTGCGAAAAGCTGCCTGCCGCGGCCACCCGCACGAACGACGTGATTCCCCGGATGCTGTCCACCGCGCCTCGATCGTTAACCTTGGGCTAATGCTGTTTCGACCGCCCGGCGGCCCCGGGAGTTGCAACCGCGGCCTGCGGCGCACGGTCGGACTTATGGGCGTCGAGAGCGTGCAGCGAACAAGGATAGGAGTCTTTCCATTGATGAACAGGCCCAGAAGTGTATTGGCAGCATCGATTATCGCGCTGGCGGCTGCAATGGCCGGCGGAAGCGCCTTGGGCGCGCAGGTCGATTACGGCCTCAATGCGCAGAGCAATGCGACCAACGAATCGAATGAGCCTGCCCGTCGGTCGACGGACGACCAGGCGGTCGACTCTTCGCGAAGCATGAGCCTCCCGGATGCCGATTCGGCCAATGTCGGCGGGTCGATGGGCGAAGATTCCGACGCTTCGTCGGACAATTCGATGAGCTCTCCGGCAGACGCCTCCGACGGCACGTCGGACGTGGACTCGAGCTCGACCATGAACGCGCAGCCGGAGTCGTCGAATCAGGCGATCGATTCCCCCGCGGAATCCGCAACGACGGTGGTCTCCCCCGGCGCTTCGGCAGTCGTCGTGACCCCTGCCGAGCCCGCTTATGTGGGACCGGCCGACGAGCCCAGGTACACGCCTGAAACCGGAGATGCTCAGTACGGCAGCAAGCTCAATTCCGGCGTCGCGCCGTTCTCGGCCGCGCCGCCGAACAGGTTCAATGATGCGACCGGGCAGTAAGAGGCGAAAGCAGCAAGCGCAGTAACGGTCGCGCAAAACCGATCCTCGAAACTGAGGCATCGGAAAAGGGGGGCGGTGCAATACCCGCCCCCTTGCTTTTGCGCTGTCACCGGAGCGCGGGCGATAATGGTCTCGGGAGCCGCCCGAGAGTGCCCACAACCGATCTGACCGCGCGACTGGCACGCTGCTACACGGGCGCCGTGCACGACGTGCTGAGGACGATGGGGCGTGAGAACATCGTGCTCCCGCCCGAAATCAAGCCCGTCGCGCCTGGATTGCGCGCCGCAGGTCCCGCGTGGACGGTGAGCGGACATATCGACCGCACGCTATCGCGCGACGAGACCCTGCGGGCATGGTGCACCCTTCTCGCGCGCGCACCCGGGGGGCACGTGATCGTCTGCCAGCCGAACAATCGCGAGCTCGCCTTGATGGGCGAGCTCTCGGCTCAGACCCTGCAGGCGCGCGGCGTGCTGGGCTTCGTCGTCGACGGAGGATCGCGGGACACGGAGCTCGTCGTCGCCCAGGGTTTCCCGGTTTTCTGCTCGTTTCTGACGCCGGCCGACATCGTGTCGCGCTGGTTGCCCGACCGCTTCGGCAAGCCCGTGACGATCGGCGCCGTCACGGTCTCGACGGGCGATTACGTGCTCGGAGACCGCGACGGCGTCGTCGTCATACCGGGCGCGCTCGCCGCGGAAGTCGTCGGCAAGACCGAAGAGGTCGTCGAGACCGAAAGCGAGATGCGCCGCGCGCTCGTCGCCGGTATGGATCCCGTCGCCGCCTACGACAAATACGGCAAGTTCTGATCCCTGCGGCCATGCAGATCGAATCCCGCTTGCGTGCGCTCGGACTGGTGCTGCCCGGGCCCGTGATTCCGCCTCCGGGCGCGCGCCTGCCGTTCGCCTTCGTGCGAACCCGCGGCAGCCGCGCGTTCGTCTCCGGCCACGGTCCGCAGAACGCCGACGGCTCGCTCGCCGAGCCGCGGGGCAAGCTGGGACGCGAGCTGGGCGTCGAAGAAGGCTATCGCGCGGCGCGCCTCACGGCGCTGGCGATCCTCGGGAGCCTCAAGCGCGAGCTCGGCGATCTCGACCGGGTGCGCGCGTGGCTTCGCGTGTTCGGAATGGTGGCGTCGGCTCCCGGGTTTACGCAGCAGCCCGCGGTGATCAACGGCTT
>Ga0079220_10000271_pt1 | contig 12022 bp, 12 predicted proteins | sample GAAS100_FD_75071 | JGI IMG/M metagenome (GOLD analysis project Ga0079220, IMG submission 75071) | Agricultural soil microbial communities from Georgia to study Nitrogen management - GA AS100 | ecosystem: Environmental > Terrestrial > Soil > Agricultural land | place: USA: Georgia | collected... | reverse complement strand
CACCGACGCGATCTTGGTCAGCGCGTTGCGGGCCGACGAGTTGACGACCGGGTCGCGGTAGGCATCGAACGAGAACGCGACGTCGTTGGCCGTGACGGGGACCCCGTCCTGCCAGCGGGCCCGCGGATCCAGATGGAAGACGAGGGTCTTCGGATCGTCCCACTCCCAGCGCGTCGCCAGCCGGGGCACGAACCCCGAGTCGCCGACGGTGTTGCCCGCCATCCCCATATCGGCGAGCCGGAGGAAGAGCTGCTCGTCGACGTCCCGCGCGGCGGCATTCTCGATCTCCGTGGGGAGGAGCGTTTTCGGATTGTTCGCGGTCACGAAGACGACGGTGCCGCAGTAGTCACCCTTGCAGGACCCGCGGGACGAGCACGCGATGGCGAGGGGCAGTACGGCGAAGGCCGGAAACGCAATGCGGAAGTTCATACGCCGCCTAACATTCAATGCCGGGCCTATCGGCGCCAGGTCCAATCAGCGTCGCGAAAACGCCCCGCTGGGACGAATCGAGCGGGCGCGGGGCTTGGTGACGGTGCCCAGGACGACACGATGGCATCGGCGACCTCGTTGAATGACACCGGCCGCCCCGTCAACGCCCGCAACGTCGTCTCCCCGCCCTCGGGCGCGGTGCCCCGGGTCACGGACCGCACGAGTTCCTGGGACCCGTCGAGCAGGATGGAGCCGTGCTGCAGGAAGGCGTCACCTTCGCGGACCTGTGCCGAGCCCACGACTTTCTTCCGGTCGACGATCACCTCACCGCCCACGGGGGATGCGAAGCATGCCCCGGCGCCGACGCCCGCGGTCCGGACGGCGGGCGCCACCGACGCGGCGACGCCCAAAGTGCGCAACGCGGCGGCGAGGCGCTCATGAATGACCCGGTACCCGTCCTTCAGGGAGCCGAACGTCGCGATGGGTGCGGCGACCGCATAGGTGACCTCGCCGTCGTGCCACACGGCGCGGCCGCCGGTGGGCCGGCGTACGACGGAGATCCCGCGCCGCTCGATTTCCGCGCGATCGTACCGGGTGAGGGCGGGCTCGTTGCGTCCGAAGGAGAGACAGGAGGGGGTCCAGCGGTACAGCCGGAGAAAGGCGCGCCCGGTGCGCGCCGAATCTTCGAGCAGCGCCTGGTCCACCGCCATATTCTCGGAACCAGGCCGCCCTTCGTTCTCCCTTATCAATTCCCATTGCATCACTAACCGCCTAACCGTCTAACCGACTGTCGCGTAGCTCTCGATCGGCGGACACACACAGATGAGATTCCGGTCTCCGTAGGCGCCATCGATCCGGCTGACGGTGGGCCACACCTTGTGCGCCCGCGTGGCCGCGGACGGGAACCCCGCCCGCTCCCGCGAATACGGATGCTTCCACTCGTCGGCGAGGAGGTCCGCCAGCGGGTGCGGGGAGTTGGCCAGCAGGTTGTCCTCCCGGTCCGCTTCGCCCCGCTCGATCTCGCGGATCTCGTTGCGGATCGCGATCAGCGCGTCGCAGAACCGGTCGAGCTCCACCTTGGGCTCACTCTCCGTGGGCTCCACCATCAGCGTGCCCGCCACGGGGAATGAGACCGTGGGGGGATGGAATCCGTAGTCGATGATCCGCTTCGCGATGTCCTCGACTTCCACACCCGCCGACTGCTTGAAGGGGCGCGTATCGAGGATGCACTCGTGCGCGATGAGACCGTTCTTGCCGGCGTAGAGCAGGTCGAAGTGTCCGGCCAGCCGCCGGGCGATGTAGTTCGCGGACAGCATCGCGAGCTTGGTCGCCTCGGGGAGGTCTTCCTTCCCCATCATCGCGATGTAGGCCCACGAGATCGGCAGGATGCTGGGGGAGCCCCAGGGGCCCGCCGAAATCGTCCCGCAGCTCTCCGCGACGCCCAGGGGCACCACCGGATGATCGGGCAAGTGATTCGCCAGATGCGCGGCCACCCCGATCGGGCCCATCCCCGGGCCGCCACCGCCATGCGGAATGCAGAATGTCTTGTGGAGATTCAGGTGGCACACGTCCGCGCCGAAGTCGCCGGGCCGGCACAGGCCGACCTGCGCGTTCATGTTGGCGCCGTCCATGTACACCTGGCCGCCATGCGCATGGACGATCTTGCAGATCTCGCGGATGGACGCTTCGAACACACCGTGGGTGGACGGATACGTGACCATCAGCGCCGCCAGTGTGTCCTTGTGCTCTTCCGCCTTGGCGGTGAGATCGCCGACGTCGATGTTCCCCTGCGCGTCGGTCTTCACCACCACCACGTTCATCCCGGCCAGCACGGCGCTCGCGGGGTTGGTCCCGTGGGCCGACTGGGGGATGAGGCAGGTGGTGCGGTGGCTTTGCCCGCGTGCGCGGTGATAGGCGCGGATCACCAGCAGGCCGGCGAACTCACCCTGGGATCCCGCGTTGGGCTGCAACGACACGCGCGAGAACCCGGTGATCTCTGCCAGCCATTCCTCGAGCTGCCGGAAGAGCTCGGTATACCCCTGGGCCTGATCGCGCGGCGCGAAGGGGTGGATCCGGCCGAACTCGGGCCAGGTGACGGGAATCATCTCGGTCGTGGCGTTCAGCTTCATGGTGCACGAGCCGAGGGGAATCATGGCCGAGGTGAGCGAGAGATCGCGGTCCTCGAGCTGCTTGAGATACCGGAGCATCTCCGTCTCCGACCGGTGCCGGTGGAACACGGGATGCGTCAGGTACGGCGACGTCCGCATGAGGCCTGCGGGGATGGTGCTCTTCGCGGCCGCGATCAGGTCGTCGAGCTTGAAGGGCAGGGGTTTGCCCAGGGCGAGGACCTGGGCCAGGTCTTCGATGTCTTCGAGGCCGACGGTCTCGTCGAGCGCGACGCCGACGCGGGTGGCGCCGAGGGGCCGCAGATTGATGCGGCGTCTCCGGGCGCCGGCCACCACTTCCTTGATCTTCGCTTCGTCGCCTTCGATCACGATGGTGTCGAAGAACGCGGCGTGTCCGATCTTGTAGCCGAGACGGCGGGCGCCTTCCGCGAGGATGGCGGTCAGGCCGTGGACCCGTTCCGCGATTTTCCTGATCCCCTCCGGCCCGTGATAGACGGCGTACATGCTCGCCGTGACCGCGAGCAGGACCTGTGCGGTGCAGACGTTGCTGGTCGCCTTTTCGCGGCGGATGTGCTGCTCGCGCGTCTGGAGGGCCATCCGGAGTCCGGGGCGGCCCGCGCGATCCTTCGAGACGCCGATGATGCGGCCGGGCAGATGCCGCTTGTACGCATCCTTGGTCGCGAAGAAGGCCGCATGCGGACCACCGTAGCCGAGCGGCACGCCGAAGCGCTGGGAGTTGCCGACCGCGATGTCGGCGCCCCACTCCCCGGGAGGCGTGAGCAGGGTGAGCGCGAGCAGATCGGTCGCCGCGGTGACCAGGGCGCCCGCCCCGTGCGCCTTCTCGGTCAGGGACCGGAAATCCTGGATGTCCCCTTCCGTGCCCGGATACTGCACGAGACAGCCGAGGGTGCCCGGCTTGAACGAGAAATTCTTCGGGTCCGCTACCGTCACCTGAATCCCGACCGCCTCGGCGCGCGTGCGCACCACGGCGATGGTCTGAGGATGGCAGCCGGAGTCGATCCAGTAGGTCCCGGGGCCGTCGTGATTGGTCGCGGCGGCCGTGAGGTGCAGCGCTTCCGCCGCGGCGGTGCCCTCGTCCAGCAGGGAGGCGTTCGCCACCTCGAGACCCGTCAGGTCCGACACCATCGTCTGATAGTTGAGCAGGGCTTCGAGACGGCCCTGAGCGATTTCCGCCTGATAGGGTGTGTAGGCGGTGTACCAGCCGGGGTTCTCGAGCACGTTCCGGAGCACCACCGGCGGGGTGATGCAATCCGAGTACCCCATGCCGATGTAGGAACGGAAGACCTGATTCTTCGCCGCCAGCGCGCGCAGGGCGGCCAGCGTTTCCCGTTCGCTCCGCGCGGCGGGAATGTTCAAGGCTTTGCGGAAGCGGATGTCTTCGGGGATCACCGCGTCGATGAAGGCATCGAGCGAGGCGAACCCGACCACCTTCAGCATGTCGCGAACTTCGTCGGGGTCCGGACCGAGGTGCCGGGCGGCGAACCGGTCCGGATGCACGAGAGAGGAAGGCGCTATCGCCATTGAGACCCTGACCGGTGACGTCCGATGTCTGGTGGTCTTACTTCCCGATCTGCTTCTGGTACGCGGCGGCATTCAACAGGCCTTTCAGCTCAGCTTGGTCCTTGACCTTCAGCTTGATCATCCAGCCCGCGCCGTACGGCTCGCGGTTCACCGCCGCGGGATCCTGCTCCAGGGCCCCGTTGCTTTCGACCACCGTACCGGCGACCGGGCAATACAGGTCCGAAACAGCCTTGACGGCCTCGATGGTTCCGAACACGGCGCCCTTGGCGAACGTGGCCCCCGCCTTCGGCAGGTCCACATAGACGACGTCTCCGAGCTCGCCCTGCGCATAGTCGGTGATGCCGATCTGCACCACCGAACCGTCGCCGGTGGTTTTGACGTACTCGTGTTCCGCGGTATACGCGAGGTCGGCAGGAACGTTGGCCATGTGCGGGATCCGGTTTGGAGGGTGCGGGAAATTCGGGGCGAAGGTTATCAGGTGTTGGAGCGTTTCGTCAACTCGTCGAACACGGCCCGGGCCTTCTGCTCCAGGTCCTCTTTAGACCCGTCGTTGTCGATCACGTACTGGGACTTCCCCCGCTTCCGGTCCGACGTCATCTGCGCAGCAATCATCGCGTCCGCTTCGGTGTTCGAAAGGCCCCGCAGCAGGCGGAGGCGGGCGCGCCGGACCGCGGGGGGCGCATCGACGAGGACGATCGCGTCGAAATGCGCCGGATCGAGGGCCTCGAAGAGGAGGGGGATGTCGTTGATCACGATCCGGTCCCCCCGGTCCCGTGCCTCCGCCAGCAGCTGGGCCCGACGCCGTTGTACGGCGGGGTGCACGACGCTGTTGAGCGCCGCGAGCGCCTGATCGTCGCCCATCACCTTGGAACGGAGGGCGGCGCGGTCCAGGGTGCCGTCGGGATGGAGCACGTCGCCCCCGAACCGGCGTACGATGGCGGCGAGCACCTCGGTGCCGGGGGCCTGGGCTTCGCGGGCCAGCTGGTCCGCGTCGATGATGGTCGCGCCCCAGCTCCGGAACAACTCGACCACCGTGGACTTCCCGGCGGCGATGTTCCCGGTCAGGCCGACGTTCAGCATAGGGATGGGGAAGGGTGAAGCGGGAAGAGGGAAGAGGGGGAGATCCACGCTTCCCGCGTCCCTCTTCCCACTTCCCGCTCACAGGAGAGCAGTTTGATCCTCATCGGCCTTCGGGACCTTATGACAGTGGCGGCATCTTGCCTCGTACGACTCGCGCCCGCCCACCATGATGGTCGGTGAGTCCCACTGGGCTGGTTTGCCGTCCACCAGCCGCTGATTCCGCGTCGCCGGGCCCCCGCAGACCACGCAGATCGCCTGAAACTTGTCGACTACCTCGGCCACGCACATGAGGGTCGGCATGGCTCCGAAGGGCAGGCCGCGGAAGTCCACATCGGTCCCCGCCAGGATGACGCGGATCCCCCGATCGGCAAGCCCATTCGCGACGGCTACCAGGCCGTCGTCCAGGAACTGCGCTTCGTCGACCGCCACCACTTCGGTGGTGGGGGCGATCTGGCGTATCAGTTGTTCCGAGGAATCGATGGGCTCGGCTTCGACCGTGATGCCGTCGTGGGAGGTCACGGAATAGAGGCCGGCGTAGCGGGCATCCAGGTGGGACTTGAACACCTGCACCCGCTTCCGGGCGATCACGGCGCGGCGCACCCGCCGGATGAGCTCTTCGGACTTGCCGGAGAACATGACCCCGGCGATGACCTCGATCCAGCCGGGGCGGGTGCCGTGGAACATGGGGGCGTACGGTAGCGGGGGCTGGGGGGTAGGTCAAGGAAGCCTTGGTATCTTGCGGTTTTTCGAGGGGGTACCCCATATTGTATCGGTTTTTCAAGGCTTTTTGGGATGCCCCCCCATTTTGGGGCGATTTTGCAAGGCTTTTTCGACCCACCTCCACTAGGAGTGCGCCATGAACAAAGCCGAGCTGACCGCGGCCCTCGCCATGCGGACGAAGATGTCCAAGGCGGACGCCGGCCGGACGATCGAAGCCCTGTTCGACGACAAGGGCATCATTGCCGGCGAGTTGAAGAAGGGTGCCAAGGTGCAGATCACGGGCTTCGGGAATTTCGAGGCTCGGAAGCGGGCCGCTCGCATGGGCCGCAACCCGAAGACCGGCGGCGTCATTCAGATCAAGGCGTCGATCGCCCCCGCGTTCCGCGCCGGGAAGCAGCTGAAGATGGCCGTCAACGGAAAGATGAAATAGTTGACGTATCGTTGAAGAGTTTCGCTATACTTTGACGTCGCTGTGAGACGTCACGGTGACCAATAGCGAAGCGGTATGCGGGCTGCCCCGTCGGGCAGCCCGTCGCTTTTTCAGGCCGCGGTGAGCTGCAAACCCCTTTGACAGTTCTTGCATGTCACCTGCTGCGGCACCGTCCACCGCGGCGGGAGATCGAGCTTCTGCTCGGCGCCGCAATCGGGGCAGGTTCCGGTCGCACCCTTGCCCAGCTCGGGCGTGCCGAGGCGCTGGAAGAACTGGACGATCGCGAAGATGAAGAAGCCGGGGACGAGCAGGAAATGCGCAACGGGAATGAAGACCGATCCCACGGCGCAGGCCCAGAAGGTCCCCAGGGCTTTGAAAGCTCGGCGCGTCCGCGCCTTCTGGTCGAAGGAAATGACGGTCACCGTGCCGCGGGTCGCCTTGCCGCTGTAGCCGGTGAGCAGAAACGTCTGTTGTCGTGCCGGATCCACCTTGTCTACCCTCGGCGTCTAACCGTCTAGCCGTCTAGCCGTCTAGTCTTAGCCGTCTAGTCCTAGCCGTCTAGTCTTGCGTTCACTCTCCGGCCGCGAATCATCATGCCTGAAAGCCGCGCCACCGCGCGCTCCGCGGCGGACCCCGCCACATCCACCAGACTGAACGTGTCCCGCACATCGATGCGGCCGATATCGTCCTTCGACAACCCCGCTTCCCGGATCAGCGCGCCGACGATGTCCTTCGCGGCCGCCCGGTCCTTCTTGCCGACACTGACGTACACCTTGACCCGTGGAGCTGGTGCGCTTCCCGCGTCCCGCTTCCCACTCCCCAATTCCCGACCGACCGCGAGTACGGCCGCCGCCACTTCCGTGGCGTCGTAGCGATCGAGAAGGGGTGCCAGCAACGCCAACTCCGGGGCGAGGTCACCCCGCTCGAGCCGGGCAGCGATCGCCGCCCGGGCTTCCCGGGCCGCGGTGCCGCTGGTCAGCAAGGGGATGGGCGTCAGGGGCGACGCGATCGACCTCGCGTAGGGCAGCTGCTCCGGCACGAGCACCAGCACCGGCGCCCCCGCCGTTCCCAGGGTCGAGAGCTCTTCCCGGCTCGGCAGGTCCACGCAAACCACCACGTTCACGGGTCCCTGAGCGACCACCCCTCGCCGCCACACCTGGGCCGACCCGGGGTCCAGGGCGTCGAGAGTCGCAGCAATGCAGGTTTCGCGCCCTCCCGGACCCGAGAGTACGTACCGGGCTGCACCCACCGGAGGCAGGGGGCGCGCGTTTTCGCCGATCGGGAGGTCCCCGACGACGTGCGGCCGGCGCGCGTGCGCATCGAGGAACGCCTCGAGACCACTCGGGTTCCAGCTCAGAACGACCCGCCGCGCGTCTTTCAGCTCCGCGAGGAGCGCTTCGATGGCTGCCAGTTCAGGGGTTCCCTGAACCGCCTCCGGCCACGCCAGGACCACGGTGCGGAACTGATCGCCCTTGAGGGCTGAGCGGGAGAGGAGTGCCGCGAGGTCGGCGGGGCATCCCGCCAGAACGTCCACCGCAGCGTCCAGCAGCAGGCGGGCGGAGCGGTCCAGACCGGTAACGGCGTGGAATCGAAGAGGTTGGGGCACCGCGGCCGCCCAGGCGGACGCGGCACTCGGGCTTTCCGTGATGATCAGCACGGGAGCGTGCCCCTCGGCCAGCGGCCACAGGGCGCCGGCGCATTCGGGGGCGGGGGGAGACACGAGCAACACAGGGCGTCCGCGCTCGAGCGCGGACGTCGCTTCCACGGGTGCCGTCACACGGTCCTCAATTGTCAAAGGGCGTTCAATTCTCTGTAACGCATCCTAGCCGCAGGGGTCGATGCGGGCAAGGAGCAAGGCTAGATTCCATTTCGAACTTCACCTGCCCGGGGACCCGAGTGGCCGAAGGCCTTTCGCAGAATCTGCAACATCTCGAAACGTCGGCGACCATCGCCATCTCGCAGGAGGCGAAGCGCCGGCGCGCTGCGGGCGAGGACGTCATCGACCTGGGCGCGGGAGAGCCCGACTTCGCCACGCCGGCGATCCCGGCGGAAGCGGGGATCCGTGCTATTAAGGAAGGGCACACCCACTATCCCGCGAACGAAGGGATCCTGGAGCTGCGCGCGGCGGCCGCGAAACACCTCTCGCTCCTGTCCGGCGGCCGGCCCGTCAACGCCGATCACATCGTCGTGTCGTCGGGCTCCAAGCAGTCGCTCTTCAATGCGTGTTTTTCGCTGTTCGGGCCGGGGGACTCGGTGGCGATCCCGGCGCCGGCCTGGGTGTCGTATCCGCAAATCATTCATCTCGCGCGTGCGCGTCCCGTCATGGTGGCCGGGGACGCCGAGTGGGGATTGAAAGTGGGCGTGAAGGACCTGGAGCGGATGGTGCCGACGCCCAAGGGGCTGATCCTGTGCTCGCCCTGCAATCCCACGGGCGCGGTGTACTCGTTGACCGAGCTGCGCGCCATCGCCGAGTGGGCGGCGCGCAAGAACGCGTGGATCGTCGCCGACGAGATCTACCGCCGCATTCACTACGGCACCGGACCGGCACCCTCATTCCTCGATCTGGAAGACGATCTCCTCAAGCGCGTCGTCCTCATCACCGGCGTCAGCAAGGCGTATGCGATGACCGGCTGGCGGATCGGGCTGGCGCTCGCGCCCCAGCCTGTCGCGAAGGCGATGTCGGCGCTGCAGTCCCACACCACGAGCGGCGCCAATCATCAGGCGCAGTACGCCGCGGCGGCTGCCTACGCCGATGAGCGGGTGGAGCAGGACGTGCTGCGGATGGTCGCCGAGTTCCGCAAGCGGCGGGATCTGGTGGTCGGCCGGTTCCGGCAGGAACTGCTGGGCGTGGAGTTCGTCGAGCCGGTGGGTGCGTTCTATTTCTTCTTCCGCGTCGACTCGTTCGGCGGGATGAACGGCACGGACTTCTGCACGCAGCTGATCACCGAGACCGGCGTGGCGCTGGTACCGGGTGCGGCGTTCGGCGACGACCGCTGGGTGCGGCTCTCGTACGCGGCGGCGACCGCCGATCTCGAGAAGGCCCTGGATCGCATCATGGAATTCGTGACCGTGCGGGAAACAGGAAAAGGGAAGAGGGAAACGTGAGGCTCCGCCGTGGTTTTTGAGGCCAAGATCATTCCGCTCGACGGCAAGCTTCCCAAGGTCACCTACCGCTGGGACGCCGAGACCGACATTCTCACCGTGTCCTGCAAGGGCACGGCGAAGAACGGGAAGGGCTTGAGCGGGACCGTGGATCTCGAGGGCGCCGACGGGTCGTTCGTGGTGCTCGACGTGGCGGATGGTGCGCTGCGCGGGCTCGACGTGGTCACCTGGCCCGATGACATCAAGACCGTGAACACGCTCGCACCGCCCGACGACCCGAAGGAAGGTGCCGTCATCTTTCCGTCGCGCAATTCTCAGCCGGGGGTGGCGGCCGTGGAGGTCGACACGCCGCTGACCATGGAGAAGAACGCCGCCGAGTCCATTCTCCATCTGAAGGTGGGGCGGACCCGGACGGCGACCCCCGTACGGGTCGGGGACCACCTCCTGGTCGAGATCGACAAGCAGCACCGGCTCGCCGGGGTCTGGCTGCTCGACGTCCCGCCTTTCCCGAACGTCGAGGCCACCGCGTAGCCGTGGAAGAACGGCTCGAGCGATACCTTCGCGAGCTGTTCGCCGTCGAAGACGCCGCGCTGGTCGCCATCCGGAAACGGCAGGCCGCGGCGAAGCTCCCCGAGATCAACGTCTCCGCCGAGGAGGGCCGCCTCCTGGCCGTGCTCCTGGCCGCGGTGCAGGCCCGGCGTATTCTCGAGATCGGCGCGCTCGGCGGATACTCCGGCACCTGGATGGCCCGCGCGCTCCCGCCCGGGGGCAGCATGACCACGATCGAGTTCGATCCGCATCACGCCACGGTGGCGCGCGAGGCCTACCGCACGGCCGGCGTCGCCGATCGCGTGACGCTCATCGAGGGTTCGGCCCTCGACGTGCTGCCCACCCTGAAACCCGGCTTCGATGCGGTGTTCATCGACGCCGACAAGGCGCCGATGGCCCAGTACTTCGAGTGGGGGGTCCGCCTGCTTCGCGTCGGCGGTCTCCTGCTGGGCGACAATGCCTTCCACGACGGCAAGGTCGCCGATCCCTCGGTCACCGCTCCCGACACCGAAGGTGTGCGGGCGTTCAACCGCCTTTCCGCCACCGATCCCCGGGTCAACGCCACCGTGATTCCCATTCGCGACGGGCTCGTCGTGGGTGTGAAGGTGCGCGACTAGTGCTGGCCTGGCTCGATGCGGCGCTCGCCGCCGGGGCGGTGCCCGCGTCGTTCGTGCCCGACGCGTCGGGAGGGCGGAGTGATGCGGCGGAAGTGACGGGCGCCGACGTGGTCGAGGGGACGGGACTCGCCACCCATCCCTTGAACGGGACGGCGGTCGCTCCCGCCGCGGTCACATTCGTCGACGGAATTCAACGGTGGGCCGTGGTCGGTTACGACGGCGTCATCCCCCTGATTCGCGCGTACGTCGCGGCCGCCGCCCGCCGGCGGGGCCCGGACCGCCGGTTGCGGACCGTAGCCGAGCAGAGCCGGACCGTGGTGATGACCGCGTCGCGCTGGCTCTCGCCTCCGGTCCGCGCCGCCCTGGAGAACTCGGGTGTGGACCTGGTCGACCTCGAAGATGTGGAGCCGGGCCAGCCGGGACGCGCCCTCACGGCCGCGGGTTTGCGGGTGGAGCGGCTCCGGGAAGCCGTCGAGCGCCGGGTGGCTGAGCCGCTGGCGGGGCGGCTGGCGCCCGACGAGTGGCTCGTGCTGGACGGCGTCCTTTCGGACTCCACGACCTTGGCCACACACCCCAGAGCCCTCGGCGTCATCAAGAGTCATGGCGCCCAGTATTTCACGGGGGAGGAGCTGCAACGGGCCCTGACCCTCGAGGACCACCACCGCACGTCGGTCTTTCAACCCAAACGGCATGGCGCGCAGCCGGTGTACACGTGGTACCTGCGGTTGTGGCCGTGGCAGGGACATGATCTGCTCTACGGGCTGATTCGCGTGGAGGCCCGGGCGCACCCGGAGTCGGTGGCCCGCGCCGGCGCGACGGCCGCCTGGCTGGTGACGGAACGCGCTCCGCTGTCCACACCGGACGCGCGGTTCGACCGATTGCTGTATCCTATTCACGACGTGGAGACCTATCTGCGGAGCCGGGCGCCACGCGACCTCGTGGCGGCGCCGGGCTCCCGATTGCCGAAGACGGGAACGTGAGCGAGATCCCGAAGCCCCTCCCCGTCGGTCGTGTGGTCGCGACCGAGCTGAAGCCCGCGACGCCGCACCAATTCCACTTCTGGACGGCGCGGGAGACGAGCATCGGCATCGGCGCCATCGTCCGCGTCGAGGATCCGGTGGATCCGGCGCGGATCGTGTTCGGGGTCGTGACCGACGCGTTCGCGTACTCGGATCTGGCCACGCCCCTCCACGATGTCGTCTCGGCCGACGGGGACCCGGAACGGGCCTCCACGGCTCCCACCATTCGTCAGGAGATCAGGCTCTGGACGGCGGCGGTGCTCCGCCAGTTCCCGGAAGACCCCCTGCAGCCCGTTCCTCTCGGCCGCGTTCTCGTCGCCTCGGATACGGACGTCGCCTCGGCACTCCGGATGGACGCGTATCTCTCAGGCGCCGAGCCGACCGGGATCCCCGTCGGGCTCTACACGT
>Ga0079220_10000269_pt1 | contig 12046 bp, 8 predicted proteins | sample GAAS100_FD_75071 | JGI IMG/M metagenome (GOLD analysis project Ga0079220, IMG submission 75071) | Agricultural soil microbial communities from Georgia to study Nitrogen management - GA AS100 | ecosystem: Environmental > Terrestrial > Soil > Agricultural land | place: USA: Georgia | collected... | reverse complement strand
GTCGAGGGTTGGCTCATCGAACTCATCGTGCCATACGACTTGCCAGGCGGGGGGCGCCAGTGCCGCCTCGGGATTGCGGGCACCAGAGCACGCGAGCAGCGCGGTGGACGCGCTCACGGCGAGCAGCGCGTGCACGTCGTTGCGGGGCGTCAAGACACCAGCGCTCGTCGCAGGAGGTTGAGCGCTCTACCGATGTGGACTCCGACGGTCTTGGGGGAAATCGCCATGCGCGACGCCACCTCGCCGTAGCTCAGGCCGTCGCGTCGACTCATGAGAAACGCGGCGCGGGTGCGCGGGGGAAGCGTGGCCATGGCGCGCTCCAGGCGGCGCCGCAGCTCGCGCGCCTCGAACTCGGCGTCCGCCCAAGGCACCGCAGACTGACCACCGGAGGTGAGCGTGAGGAGCGGGACGGCTCGCCGCCGCACGGCGGCACGCCGGAAGTGGCTCACCGCGGCGCGGCCGACCGCGGCATACAGGTAGTGCTCAAGATCGCGCACCGCCCAGTGTGACCGATCGCCCCAAATGCGCGCGAACACGCCCTGGACGACATCTTCAGCAGAGTCCCGGTTGCCCAGATAGCCGACTACATAGCGACACAGCGGATCGTAGTACGTCCGGAACATCCGCTCGAACGCCACCTCATCACCCGCGCGGATCCGTTCCACCCAGCCGATCGACTCGATCTGATCGGGCCTGGCAGGCGGCGGAGGAGGACGACGCTGCACGCTGAACGTCATGGACGCTCGGGCCGTGACTGTCGTTGCGGAGACGCTGCAAGGAGCGGGCCTGAATCTGCAGAGGAAAACGGGACAGCGTCAGGAGGGGGTAGTCAGAGCGGGCGACGGGATTCGAACCCGTGACGTCCAGCTTGGGAAGCTGGCATTCTACCCCTGAATTACGCCCGCGTTACTTACCGCACGATCGTTCCGCGGTGAGCCGAAACATCCTCCAACCGCATCATAACTTAGCGGCGGCCGGCCGAACCCGGTACTGCGCCGGCGTACAGCGTCAGGAGCAATACGTGTGCCGGTCGTTGCCGCTCCCCCTCCGGTAAGCCTGTTCCCCCGGCCCAAGCACAACAATAGGGCCGATCTGCACCGTTACGCAGCACCTTATTCCGGCTAGCCTACCGCGGGACGCGATGCGGAGTGACTGGCGCGGAACCGCGCGTACAGGCGCTGGTACTCGGTGTGGGTGCGCGGATCGGGCGCAAGGAGCGGCGCTCGCGCCAGCGTACGACGGGCCGCTTCGTCGAGACTCGCAAACGCGCGCGCTCCGACCGCAGCGAGCAGCGCCGCGCCGTACGCGGGCCCCTCCTCGCGGTTCACGGTGGTCACCGGGAGCCCGAAGACGTCCGCCAGCAACCGCCGGATGAACGGGCTGCGCGCGCCCCCGCCCGTGAGCAGCAGTGACGCCGGCGAGAGCCCCAGCTGTTTCAGGATGGACAGCGAGTCGTGCAGCGCGAAGGCCACACCTTCGAGGACCGCTCGCGTCAGGTGTGCGCGCGAGTGCGCCAGACTGAGGCCGAGAAAGGCCCCGCGGAGCGCGGCGTCGCGATGCGGCGTGCGCTCCCCCTGCAGATACGGGAGGAAGGTGGCGCCCGCGGCCCCGGCGGGGACGGTGGCAGCCTCCTCCGTCAGACGCTCGTCGCCGTCGTCGCGCCCGGCGAGGTCCCGGGCGAACCGGTCGCGGTACCATGCGAACGCACCGCCCGCCGAGAGCACCACGCCCATCACGTACCAGATTCCCGCCGCGACGTGGCAGAAGGTGTGGGCGCGCAGGCCGGGATCCACGAGCGGCTGCGCGGTCGGGGTGAGCAGGGTGCCGGATGTGCCCCAGCTCGCGACCGCGTCCCCGGGTGCGACGGCGCCCACGCCCGCCGCTCCGCAGGCGTTGTCGGCTCCGCCGCCCACGACCGGGGTCCCCGCCGCCAGGCCGCTGAGCGCCGCTCCGTGAGGCGTCACCCGACCCAGGACCTCACCCGACCCGCCGACGTCGGGGAGCAGCGACAGCGGCAGGCCGACGGCATCCATGATCTCTCGACTCCAGCGGCGGCGCGCGGGATCGAACATCAGTGTGCCCGAGGCGTCGGAGGGTTCGGTTGCCAGCGTGCCCGTGAGACGCAGCCGTACAAAGTCTTTCGGGAGCAGCACAGCGGCCGTCCGCGCGAAGGCCGCCGGCTCATGGCGCCGCAGCCAGAGCACTTTCGGCAGCGTGAATCCTTCGAGTGCCGGGTTCGAGACCCAGTCGCGCAGCCGCTCCTCGCCCCCGGCCCGGTCGGTGATCTCCCGGCACTCGGCCGTCGTTCGGCCGTCGCACCACAGCAGGGCGGGATGCGCCACCGCGCCTTCCCGGTCCAGGAACACGGACGAGTGCATCTGCCCCGAGATCCCGACAGCGGCCACGCGCGCCGTCGGCCGGGGCTCGAGCACCTGCCGCGTCGACGCGAGGCATGCCTCCCACCAGCGGTCCGGGTCCTGCTCGGCCCAGCCCGGCTGGGGGGTGCGCAGCGTGAGCGGCGTCGTCGCGGAGCCGACCACATCGCCGGCGGCATCGACGAGCAGCGCCTTCACTCCGCTCGTGCCGACATCGAGGCCGAGGAACAGTTCGCGAGGACTCACCGCACACCCAGCAGCAGCTCCATCGTCAACTGATCGAGTCGTTCATAGGCGTACCCGCGAGCTCGCAGGGCAGCGAGGTCGAACGCCTCAGTCTGCAGCGCGCGAGCCCGATCGGTGCTGAACACGAGCCGATCGCCTCCCCCGCCCCGCGATCGCAGCTCGCCCAGGATCTGCTGGATCTCGCGGTCGCGGTTGAAGCGCTCCACCTTGGCCTTCAGAATGAGATAGCTACGCATGCTTCCCGCCGCGAACGCCCACACGCCGTCGTCGTCCTCCGTCCGGTAGGCGTGACTGTCGAAGTGCCGCATGCCCGGCCAGCCCGCATCTTCCAGCAGCTTCACCAGGAAGAACGCTCCCTTGGGGTCGTCGCTCCCGAAGCGCAGGTCCTGATCGAAGCGACCGACTTTCTGACCGTTCAAGTCGATGTGAAACAGCTTACCGGCGTCGAGCGCCTGCGCCACCCCGTGCGAGAAATCCAGGCCGGCCATCTGCTCGTGGGCGACCTCGGGATTCACGCCCACCATCTCGGGGTGCTCCAGCGTCGCGATGAACGCGAGCATGTGACCGGTGGTGGGCAGGAAGATGTCGCCGCGCGGCTCGTTCGGCTTGGCCTCGAGGGCGAACCGGAGATCGTAGTGTTGCGTGCGGACGTAGTCGCATAGGAAGTTGACTGCCTCGCGGTACCAGGCCAGCGCCGTGCGCGGGTCTTTGGCCGCGTTGGTCTCCACGCCCTCACGCCCCCCCCACATCACGTAGGTCGTCGCGCCAAGCGCCACCCCCAGATCGATGGCGGCCATGGTCTTGCGGACGGCGTATGCGCGCACACGAGCGTCGTTGCTGGTGAACGCGCCGTCCCGAAACACGGGATCCGAGAACAGGTTGGTGGTGGCCATCGGGACCTTCATCCCGTTCGCGCGCAGCGCCGCCTGGAACTCCCTGACGATCCGGTCGCGCTCGCTCGCGGTGGCGCCAGCCGGCACGAGGTCGTTGTCGTGCAGGTTGACCCCGTACGCGCCGAGCCCTGCCAGCCGCTCGACCGCCCGGCACGGGTCCAGCACCGGCCGTACGGGCTCGCCGAACGGATCACGTCCGACGTTACCGACCGTCCAGAGCCCGAAGGTGAAGTGATGCTCGGGGCGCGGCGTGTAGTCGTCCGTCATGAGGTTCTCTCCTGAGCATACCGGGGTTGCCGTGCCTCACACCCGGGCACAAGTTGTCCGCGGCTCGCGGGAAAGGATAGCCCCGGTGCGCGTATGCAGAGTCGTCCTCGTTGCCGGCGTACTCGGGGGTCGCGCCCTGGCGCAAACTCCCGCCTGGCAAGACCTGTCGCTGCCGTTCGAGCAGCGCGCATCGGACCTGGTCGCGCGCCTGACCCTCGAAGAGAAAATCTCCCAGATGATGGACCGCGCGCCGGCCATCGAGCGGCTGGGCATCCGCGCATACAACTGGTGGAACGAGGGCCTCCATGGAGTCGCGCGCTCCGGCCTCGCGACGTCGTTCCCGCAGGCGATCGGCTTCGCCGCGACGTGGGACGACAGTCTCGTGTTCCGCATGGCGACCGTCATCTCCGACGAATTCCGCGCGAAACACGAGGAGTACCTTCGGCACGGCGAGCGCCAGCGCTACCAGGGCCTGACCGTGTGGTCACCCAATATCAACCTGTTTCGCGACCCCCGGTGGGGACGCGGCCAGGAGACCTACGGCGAGGACCCCTACCTCACCGGCCGACTGGCCGTGCAGTTCATCCGCGGCCTCCAGGGCGACGATCCGCGCTACTTGAAGACCATCGCCACAGTGAAGCATTTCGCCGTCCACTCCGGCCCCGAGTCGCTGCGGCATCAGTTCGATGCCGTGGTGAGCGAACGCGAACTGCGCGAGAGCTATCTGCCTCACTTCGAAGCCGGCATCCGGGAGGGTGGCGCCTACTCGCTCATGTGCGCGTACAATCGCGTGTTCGGATCGCCTGCCTGCGGCAGCGCCCTGCTCCTGAAGGACATCCTGCGGGGTCAGTGGCGCTTCCCGGGGTACGTGGTGTCCGATTGCGGCGCTATCGACGACATCTACCTACGGCACCACGTCGTCGAGACTGCCGCCGCCGCGGCGGCCCTGGGCGTCCGGACCGGGACCGATCTCGAGTGCGGTGAGGCATATGCGAGCCTCGCCGACGCCGTGCACCAGGGACTGATCGCCGAGACGACGATCGATAGCGCGGTCACCCGACTGTTCGTCGCGCGATTTCGGCTCGGCATGTTCGACCCGCCCGATTCGGTGCGCTGGGCGAAGATCCCGATCACCGTGCTCGACCAGCCGTCGCATCGCGCCTTGGCCCTCCAGGTGGCGCGCGAGTCGATCGTGCTGCTCAAGAACATGGGCCATCTGCTGCCGCTGCGCCGCGATCTGCGCACGATCGCGGTGATCGGACCGAACGCCGACCAGCCGGCCATGCTGCTGGGCAACTACAACGGCAGCCCAGCTGATTCCATCACGCCGTTGCGCGGCATCCGCGATGCGGTCGCACCGCGGACGCACGTTTTGTATGCGCTCGGCTCGGAGCTGACCGACGGCTCCCGTGCCGCGGCGCTGGAGGCGGAGGCCGTCCAGGTGGCGCGCCGGGCCGACGCCATCGTACTGTGCCTCGGCCTGACGGCCCGCCTGGAGGGCGAGGAGATGCCCGTGAAGATCCCCGGCTTCTCGGGCGGGGACCGTACGGGCATCGATCTCCCCGCTCCCCAGGAGCACCTGCTGGAGCGCATCGTGAGGCTGGGGAAGCCAACGGTCCTCGTGCTCCTGAGCGGCAGCGCCGTCGCGGTGAATTGGGCTCAGCAGCACGTGCCCGCGATCCTCGAGGCATGGTATCCCGGTCAAGCGGGAGGCACCGCAATCGCAGACGTCCTGTTCGGTGACTACAATCCGGGGGGCCGCCTGCCCGTCACCTTCTATCGCGACGTCGCCGACCTACCGGCGTTCGACGACTATGGCATGGCCGGACGTACGTACCGGTTCTTCGGCGGTGTGCCCCTGTATCCGTTCGGGTTTGGCCTGAGCTACACCACGTTCCGCTACGATCATCTGCGGCTGAGCAGCGACACCCTCCGGGGCGGGGGCGGGGGCGGGGGCGCGGACACCCTCGCCGTGTCGGTGGACGTCACGAACACGGGCGCCCGCGCTGGGGACGAGGTGGTGCAGCTCTACGTGCGATTTCCCGCGTCCGCCGTCCCGCGCCCCCGGCGCGATCTGCGCGGGTTCCGGCGCCTGCGGCTCGGGCCCGGCGAGACGCGCACGCTCACGTTTCCGCTCGTCGCGTCGGCGCTCCGTTACTGGGATGCGGACGCCCACCGCTGGGCCCTCGAGAACGGGCCCGTCGTGGTGGAGGTGGGCGCCTCCTCGGCCGACCTCAGGCTGAATCGGACCGTGACCGTGACCACCCAGCGTTAGGCAGGCTCACGACCGTTTGTATCGCCAGGCCACGATCCCCGGCTGAGAAGCCGTCACTTTGAACTGCTGGTTCGCGCTGGGATCGAGCGCCGGCAAGTCTTCCGGCTGTGTGGCGATGACACTGCCTTTCCCGTCGAGAAACTCGAAGGTGATCTTGATCGGCGCCGAGGGCGTCGTGCGGAGGTTAGTCGCGAGCCCGTCCAGCTCGGCGCCCTTCTCGTTGGTGGTGAAGTTCGAGACGCTGATCTCCACCGGCAACGAGTCGGCCACCTGCAGGTAGTGCAGGACGGAGTCTTTCTTCCCTAACAGCTGCCAGCCGCCGGCGATCTTGGCGAGGGTCAGACGGTTCATCGGGTCCACCGCGTAGAGACGCTCCGCGAGCGGGAGCACCTTGCCGGTGTCGCCGATCATGTAGGAGATGCCCGCGAGATTGTACAGGGCGTCGCGCTGGTACGGGTTCTTGGCAAGGCCCGCCTCGTACATCTGGACCGCGAGCCGGTACTGCGGATCCGCCACCGCGTGAAACTTCCCCATGGTGTCCACCGCCGCGGGCCGGCAGCGGGCGGCTATCTGGCGGGCGGTGAGCGCCGGGCTCCTTCGTTTCGCAGCCTTGCCGCAATTAGTATCCATCTCGGCCGTGTCCGGCGATTGGGGGATGCCGCCCAGAATCGCCGAGGCGGCGCCGAACAGCTCGTCGGCGCCCGCCGAGTCGGCGTGGTCCACGACGCTCTTGTACAGAGCCATCGCCGAATCGGGGTGGCCGGCGCGCATGTACAACGTGGCGAGGCTCGCCATTCCTCCCACGTCATTGGGATAGGCCTTGAGGTACTCGCGGTAGGCGGCCGCCGCCTCGTCCCACCGCTTGGCCGAGTGATACACGCGCGCGACGTTGAAGAAGGCATCGCGCCGGTCTTTGGCGTACTTGGGATCGGACGCCGCGGGGACCGCGAGACGGAAGTATTTCGCCGCTGAATCCGGCTGCTCCGCGCCCACGAACAGGTTCGCGATATAGATGAACCCCATCGGCTCGGCGTTGTAGATCTGGTTCGCGCGCCGGAAGCTGGCGATCGCCGAATCCGTGTTTCCCGCCTGCCACGCCTGCACGCCGGCGTTGAACACCGGCACCCACGCCTGACGGCGGTACAAGCCGATGTCGTCCTTGCACGCGGGAGCGAGCTCCTGCGCCTTCGCGAACGCCGAATCGATCCCGGGGTAGTCGTCCGTCATCATGTAATAGCGCGCGAGGTAGTACCACGCAGCGGCGTTCTTCTCCTGCTTCCCGGTCGTCACGGCCTGCGTCAGCGACCGCTCCGCGTCCTTCAAGTCCTTGGTCCGCTGATCCGAGAACTTCGTGCCCCAGGCACTCCTGAGAGACTGCATCGCGGTGTTGACGAGCTGGTTTCCCGGCTTGATGTCGCACGCGGCGGGGAGCCAGGGTTGCTGGGCGTGCGTGACCGCGGGAACGAGTGCGGCGATCAGCGCGCACACGGGAATGCCGAACGGCGGCCTGAAAATCATGCTGACTCCTTGGATTTGGCGAGTTTCGCGACTTGGGCCTCGGCGTCCCGCTGCACGAGCCGGGCGACCTCGAGGGGCGGCCGGCCCAGGGCGCTGGCCGCCGCGACGACGTCATCATACTCTGGCTTCACCCGGACGCCATCGGCGCCCGGTTGCTCCAGCACCTTCACCCGGACGGACACCTGCGGGCCCAGCGCGACCGTCACTTGCCGGCGCTCGAGCGTCGCCCGCTCCGCGCTCCAGCGCCGTACGCCGGCTGTCGTGCTATGCCGAAACAGCGCCGCCGTCACCGCGTCGCTCGCCTCCTCGGGCGCCACCACCTCGACGCGGAATCCGGAGCGTCCCTTCTTCATCTGCACCGCCCAGGTCTGCACGTCCAGAGCGCCCGCGGCCACCAGCGCTTGCCGCAGCGGCTCGACATACTCCGGGCTCATATCGTCCAGATCGCTCGCCAGCAACGTCACCCGGCCCGCCTCCGCCGCCGCCTCGGCGACCAGAATACGCAGAGCATTGGGGTAACGCACGGGATTGCGCTGCCCGGCCCCCCACCCGCTCCGCACCAGGCGCCACTGTCCTGGTGGCCGGCCCTGCGCCAGGACCCGCACCAGCGCCGCCCCCGTGGGTGTGGTTGCCTCTCCCTCCACGGGGCCGCCCGCTGCGACGTCCACCCCCTCGAGCAGAATGGCGGTGGCGGGCGCCGGCACCGGCAGTGCGCCATGCGCCGCGTCCACCCAGCCCCTGCCGACCGCGACCGGCCAGCTGTACACGGCTTCTACGCCGAGCTGCTCGAACCCCTCGATCGCGCCCACGATGTCGAGCACCGCGTCCACGGCCCCGACTTCATGCAGGTGGACCTTCTCGGGCGCCACGCCGTGGACCCGGCCCTCGGCTGCACCCACCAACCGGAACGCCTGGACCGCGCGCTCTTTCACCCAAGCCGACAGCGGCGCTCGCTCCACCAATGCAACCAGCTCGCCCACATGCCGCCCGTGCGGCTGCTCTGGAATGGCGAACTCGATCTGCTTGCATCCCACACCGCAACGCACGACGTCGCGAACCGTAACACGCACGCCCGCCAGCCCCAACCGGCCCGGCAGACCCTCGAGCCATGCCTGCGGCACGCCGAGGGAGAGCAGTGCTCCCAGGGTCATGTCGCCCGAGATGCCGGCGGCGGGATCGAGAATGGCGAAGCGCATGGCGTCCGAAGAGTCTGAAAATTAACGGGTTAGGACCTGTAGAGCCACCCGGCCCCGGTGTTGAGTACAATCACGCGCTCGCCCGGCTGGATGAGACCTTTGGCCGCCAGCGCCAGCGTTCCGGCCAGCGCGGCCCCGCCCTCGGGACAGGCATCGATCCCCTCCAGCTCCTGAAGCTCTCGGGCCGCTGCGGCAAGCTGAGCGTCACTGACGGCTACGGCGCCACCCCCACTCTCGCGCAGCGCGCGCAGCATCAGGCGATCGCCTAGCGGAGCGGGCACGCGCAGCCCCGCCGCGACGGTGCGTGGCTCGCGCCAGGGGGTGCACCGCTCCGCTCCCTGCGCGAACGCCTCCACGACCGGTGCGCATCCACCAGCCTGTACGCTGTAGAGGCGTGGCTGGGGCCCGCTGACCCACGCGGCCCGGACGAGTTCGTCGAACGCCTTCGACATGCCGATCAGGCCCGTGCCGCCACCCGTCGGATAGACGATCACGTCGGGAAGCGACCAACCCAATTGCTCCGCCAGCTCGAGCCCGAGGGTCTTCTTCCCCTCGATGCGATACGGCTCGCGCAGCGTGGACACGTCCACCGCTCCAGTCTCGGCGGCGTACGCGCGGGCCGCTGCGCCGCAGTCGCCGATGTGCCCCTCGATGAGGACCAGGTCGCCGCCGTAACTCCGGATCTGCGAGAGGATGGTGGCGGGCGTGCCAGCGGGCGCATACACGCGCGCCGGGAGGCCGGCCCGCGCCGCGTAGGCGGCGAGGGCTACTCCGGCATTGCCGGCAGTCGGTACGACGAACGCCCGCGCGCCAGCGCGCGCCGCGCGCGTCACGGCGGCGGCGAGCCCGCGCGCCTTGAATGAGCCGGTGGGATTCGCGCCCTCGTCCTTCACACACAGCCGGGGAAGTCCGTGCTTCGCCGCCAGACGCGGGACTGCGAGCAGGGGCGTGCCGCCTTCTCCCAGCGTCAACGGCGCCTCGCCCTCGGTGAGGGGCAGCCACTCGCGGTAGCGCCACATCGTCCAGCCGCGGTCGCCGAGCAGCGACTTCACGTGTGGAGGCGGCACCGCGCGATAGCGGACCAGATAGGGCTGGCCGCATTCGCACACACCCGCCAGGCCCTCCGCGCTGCGCGGGCGACTGCACGCCGAGCATTCGAGCGACCAGCCGAAGTCCTCAGACACCGCTGTTCAGCCGGTCGAGGATACGCTCGGCGAGTCGCGTCGAAAACCCGCGCAGTGAGGCGATCTCCGCCGGTGTCGCCGTCTTCACGCCGGCCAGCGAGCCGAAGCGCTCGAGCAGCACGCGCCGGCGACCCGGGCCGATCCCGGGAATTTGCAGCAGCTCGGAGGTGATGGTTCGCTTGGAGCGCCGCTTGCGGCTGTAGCTCACCGCAAACCGGTGCGCCTCGTCCCGGGCACGTTGCAGCAGCTTGAGCGACGGGCTGCGGCGCGACAGCCGCAGCGGCTCGGCGCGCCCGGGCTGGAAGATTTCTTCTTCGCGCTTGGCGAGGCTGACGATCGGCAGCCGCTCCAGATTCACTGCTCGAGCGGCCGCGAGCGCCGCTCCCAACTGGCCCTTCCCGCCATCGATCACCACGAGGTCCGGGAGCGGCTTCTGCTCGGCGACCCGCCGCGTGAGGTAGCGAGTGACCACCTCGTGCACCGCCGCGAAATCGTCCTGCGGCGCGCCCGCGATCTTGAAGCGCCGGTATTCTGCCTTGCGGGGGCGGCCCGCCTCGAACCACACCAGCGAGCCGACCGTATCGCGGCCCTGATTGGTCGAGATATCGACGCACACGAAGCTGCGCGGCACGGCGGCGAGTCCCAAGTCGCGCCCCAGGGCGAAGACGGGATCGGCCGACCGCTCGTCGATGTCGAAGCTTTCGATCTTCAGCCCGTCGAGCAGGTAGCGCGCGTTCTGATCGGCGAGCTGCGCCAGCTTGGCGTCGCTGCCGCGCTGCGGCACGTGCCAGTCCACCGCGGGCGCCAGCTCGCCGAGTGACGCCAGGTCGTCAGGGGGAGGGGGAAACGGCAGCAGCACGCGCCGGGCGCGCACCTCGAGCGGCAGGTAGCAGCGCACCAGGAAAGCAGCGAGGATCGCGCTCTCGGTCTCCTGCTGGGTGTTTTCGAGGAACCAGTGGTCGCGCGCAATGAGCTTACCGCCGCGCACCCGCAAGACGACGCCGCACACGTCGTCCCCGTCGCGCGCCAGCCCCACGGCGTCCGCGTCGCCGCCACCGACCAGCTCCACGGCCTGCGGCTGCTCCAGCTGGTCGAGCCATTTCAGCGCGTCGCGCAGCTGGGCGGCGCGCTCGAAATCGAGCTGCTGCGACGACTCCTGCATCCGCTCACGCAGCCGCAGCCGGACGTCGACGGTCTTGCCTTCGAGAAACACCACCACGTCGTCGATCATGCGCCGGTAGTCGGCCTCGGTCTGATAGCCCACGCACGGCGCGCGGCACCGCTCGATGTGATAGTCCAGGCAAGGCCGGTCGGGAGCCTCGCGCGGCAGGTCCCAGTGGCACGAGCGCACGGTGAAAATGCGGCGCACGATGTTCAGCGTCTGGCGCAGGGTGGCGACGTCGGTGTAGGGGCCGAAGTAGCGCGCCCCCGGGAGCGTCACCCGGCGCGTCACCAGCACGCGGGGAAACGGCTCGCCCACCGTGACGGCGATTCGCGGATAGCTCTTATCATCGGTAAGGCGGATGTTGAAACGGGGCTGGTGCTCTTTGATGAGGTTGTTCTCCAGCAGCAGCGCCTGCGCCTCACTCGGAACGATGATCGTGTCCAGATCCCCGAGCTGCCCGACGAGGGCTGCCCGCTCGGGCGTGCTCCCGGCGTCGGGGCCGAAGTAGCTCGGCACCCGCGACCGCAGATTCTTCGCCTTGCCGACGTAGAGGATCTCACCGGCGGCGTTCTTCCAGAGATATACGCCCGGCTTGTCGGGAAGGGCGTCTAACTTGCGTGCGAGGTGGTCAGGGATCGCCATGTTCGGAGGGCGTCGGGGTGCTTGAGGGCAAGGGTCGACGCCGCGTAGACGATCCCAAAGATACTCAGCACCAGGGCCCCGCGCGGCACGGGCGCGAGGGCCGGGGCAAGCCGCGACGCACCGAATGCCACGCCCGCCGCGACCGCCCCCGCGACGAGCGTCGTGCCGAAGGCCCGCCAGTCGGCGCCACGGAGCACGCGCCCGATGCGCCCGCTCAGGTCCCGGAGATGCAGCGTCGTGCTGACGGTCGCGCCGATGGACGACCCGAGCGCGATGCCGGGCGCG
>Ga0079220_10000267_pt1 | contig 12073 bp, 9 predicted proteins | sample GAAS100_FD_75071 | JGI IMG/M metagenome (GOLD analysis project Ga0079220, IMG submission 75071) | Agricultural soil microbial communities from Georgia to study Nitrogen management - GA AS100 | ecosystem: Environmental > Terrestrial > Soil > Agricultural land | place: USA: Georgia | collected... | reverse complement strand
TTCACCGCATGTTTTTCGCGTGCCAGTATGCCGGTCTGGTGCCAGTGCCGGTTTCGGCGTCGGCCTTCATGAGTGGCCGACAGGCTTACGTCGCGCAACTCAAGGCGCTCCTGGGCGTTTGCCGAGCGTCCGTAGCGATGGCGCCGTCTGAGTTCTATCCCTTTTTGGCCGAGGCCGCCGAGGGGTTGGATATTCCCCATGTCGGCACATTGGAAGCCTTCGAGCGACTGCCTGAGTCCCAAGAGGGTCTGTGCCCGTCGGAGCCGCATGAGGTCGCCTATCTTCAATACACTTCCGGCAGCACGCTCTTTCCCCGCGGAGTAGTTATTACCCAAAAGGCTGTCCTCGCCAATCTGAATGAAATTATCATTCATGGCCTCAAACTCCGCCCCGGCGACCGCGCGTTCTCCTGGCTGCCCTTTTATCACGATATGGGGCTTGTGGGATTCGTGCTTGGGCCGATGGTGTCGCAGATCTCCGTGGATTATTTAAAAACCTGGATGTTTGCCATGCGACCACTGTTGTGGTTATCGTTGATGGCACGCACCAAAGGCACCATTTCCTTTAGCCCATCGTTCGGTTATCAACTGTGCGTAAAGCGTCTCAGGCGAGATGCCGCCAGCACGTTCGATCTCGGCGCATGGCGGGTCGCCGGAGTAGGCGCTGAAACGATTCAGTCGGCCGCGTTGGCAGAGTTCGCCAATGTTCTGGAGCCAAGCGGGTTTAAGCCGAATGCATTTTTAGCCTGCTACGGAATGGCAGAGGCATCCCTTGCCGTAAGTTTCGCACCTCTTCATCAAGGTATCACCGTCGATCGAGTTGACCCGACTGCGTTATCCGAGCGTGGGTTAGCTTTGGCCCTGAACGGGCGTGACTCGGGCTCCGAAGTCGAAGTATCGAATACCAGGCCATTTGTAATTTGCGGCGTCCCTCTGCCGGGAATTCAAGTGGAAATTCGTGACGAGCAAGGCAGAGTTCTGCCGAACCGCCACGCCGGCGTCATATTTTTGCGCGGCGCTAACATGATGTCCGGGTACTTCGACAATCCCGAGAAAACTGGTGAGGTCTTGTCGACGGACGGTTGGTTTGACACCCAGGACATTGGCTATTTTGCCGAAGGTCGGGTTGTGATCATTGGTCGCAAGAAAGATGTCATTATCATCAATGGTCGAAAAATCTGGGCTCAAGATTTGGAGCATCTCGCTGAGGAATTGCCCGAGGTGAGAACGGGTGACGCATGCGCGTTTTCGGTATTAAATCCTAATGGGATTGAAATGGCGGCCATGGTCGTGCAGTGGCGCGAGGGGAATTCTAGCAGGCAAGAAGAGTTTGCCCATCGCTTGCATGGACTGATCGGCGAACGCTTCGGGATAGACTGTTTCATCGAGATCGTTCCTCCACACACCCTGCCGCGTACGTCCTCCGGAAAGCTATCCCGTTCGAAGGCACGAGAAGAATTTGCAAGCCGCCATGGTCCTGCTATTCTGCAACGGGAATGGGTGAAGCGAAGCGCTTCCACGGAAGCTCGGCCACAAAAGTCAATCCCATGCGCGGCGTCGTCGCGTTAACCGGGGCAACCGGATTCATCGGTAGCGCGATAGCTCGGAAACTCGTAAACGAAGGTTGGTGCGTACGCGCGCTCATCCGCGCGACATCGCGGCGGGCAAGCCTCGAGGGAATCTCGATTCAGTGGGTTTACGGCACACTCGAAAATATTGAGGCCCTTGAGCGCCTAGTGGGTGATGCGAATGCCGTGGTCCACTGCGCAGCGGCGCTGCGCGGCATTACCGACGCCGATTTTTACCCTGCCAATGTTGAAGCGGTGTCACGGCTCGCGCAGATTGCCGCGCTCAGAACCCCGCCTCCACGGTTCCTCTTAATCTCATCTTTGGCGGCTCGCGAACCCAGTTTGTCGGCCTATGCGGCCAGCAAGCGAATGGGAGAGATCGCTCTATCCCAAACAGCCGGCGGTTCCGCGTGGACCGTGCTTCGCCCGCCAGCTGTCTACGGCCCCGGCGATCGTGCGTTGCTGCCCCTGTTCCGGCTTATGCAGCACGGGATCGCTCCGTTGCTAGGCCAAACTGACGGCAGATTCTCGTTGCTCTACGTCGAAGACCTGGCGGAGGCGGTGATGAAATTGCTGGTCAGCGACTGCAAAGAAAACCGCGTCTTCGAGTTGGATGACGGACACCCAAAGGGCTACAGTTGGGGCGAGGTTGCGGAAACCTTCGAGCGCCTTCGCGGAAAACCGGCGTTCCGTTTCCATGTGTCCGAGCTTCCCATGAATGTCGTTGCGCGGCTTAATCAAATTGCCGCATCGGTAATAGGATATGCGCCAATGTTTACTTCAGGGAAAGTGCGGGAGATCAGGCATTCCGACTGGGTTTGTGATAACTCCATGTTTTGCCAGGCGGCCAATTGGAAGCCCACGATGTGTCTAGAAGAAGGTCTGCGGGCGACTCTCTCTAGTTCATAGCAGGTGGTCTAACCAGCCGGCAAGCTTTACAAGATGGCAGTATCCGTGATAGAGACAAGCACATCCCTGACAGAACGTGATGCGGTGGTGGCGCCCAGGAAGTGCGGCAACACAAGTACCCGCCGATAGACGGATCACCTTCGCGGTCTTCCGCACGATGAGCCAGTACGACTCGATACTTGCCCAACTCTACGAGATTTTAGGGCCGTATACGCCGGACGGGCACAGCATTTCCGAAGACACGGAATTCATATCCGATCTAAGCCTCGATTCGATGAAGGTCATGCAGCTCTTGCTCGATACCGAAGAACGGTTCGACATATCCATCCCCTTAAACATCATCCCGGACGTGCGCACCGTCGGGCATTTCGCCCGGTGCCTCCAGCAACTCGTTGACCGAGGGTAATGGCCCTCCTTGAGAAATTCCGGCAAATTGCCGACGCTCGTGAGGCACTAGCGCGACTGGGCGAGGACCCTTTCCGCGCAACGATCGAGCGGATCCTGTCGCCAACCGAGGCCATTGTAAACGGCCGTCCAATGATCCTCGCGGGAACGAACAACTATCTTGGTCTCACCTTGGATACTCAGTGCATAGAAGCGGCGGTCCAAGCCCTGCGCGAAGAAGGAACGGGAACTACCGGATCGAGAATGGCTAATGGCAGCTATAGCGGGCACGTTGCGCTGGAGAAAGATTTGGCGGAATTTTATGGACGCCGATGGTGTGTCGTGTTCTCAACCGGGTACGCTGCCAACCTAGGCGTTATTTCGGCCCTCACCGGACCGGGAGATGTGATCCTTATCGATGCCGATTGCCATGCAAGCATTTACGACGGCTGCCGAATGAGCGGGGCGGAAGTCATTCGGTTCCGCCACAACGATGTCGGTGATCTCGACAAGCGCCTGAGACGTCTTGGGGAGCGTTGTGGCAACGCGCTGATCGTCGTGGAAGGCATCTATAGTACGCTCGGAGATCGAGCGGCGCTGGCCGAAGTCGCGGCGGTCAAACAGGAGCATGGCGCGTGTTTGCTTATCGACGAAGCCCATTCACTCGGAGTGTTGGGACAGGGGGGGCGCGGACTTTCGGAGGAGAGTGATGTCGAAAGCAGCGTCGATTTTATCGTCGGCACGTTCAGCAAAAGCCTGGGAGCCACTGGCGGATTTTGCGTCTCGGATCATTACGAGGCGGAGCTGATCCGATATGGCAGCCGGCCGTATATTTTCACCGCATCTCCGTGCCCGGCAGTGATCGCGTCGACCAGAGCCGCTTTAAACAGGCTCCGAATGGATCCTGAACGGCGTGTTCTCCTGTGGAACAATGCGCGGCGATTGTATCAGTCATTGCAGGAAATGGGATTCAGACTGGGTCCCGAGGTTAGTCCGATTGTCGCGGTCCGGTTCGAGCAGCGCGAAGAAGCGATCGGCTTGTGGAACGCCGTCCTCGATCAAGGAGTGTACGTCAACATGATTTTGCCGCCAGGGACCCCCGATGGCGGCAGCCTGCTTCGCTGTAGTGCGACTGCGGCGCACACACCAGACCAGATCGAGCGAATCTGCAAGGCGTTTGCTACCGCCAGGGCATTACTAAGCTGATGACCCAGAAGCCATGGCGATCGTGACTTACCGGACATCAGCGTTATAAGCCTGCGATGTTCTCTTCGGCAGATAGTAAAGAAACATGCGATTTTTGATTACCATTGCCCGGATGTACCCGGGACGGAGCGCGCTCACACTGCTGTCGCTATTATTTGCCGGCCTCGCAGACGGACTCAGCCTGCTCCTTCTACTTCCATTGCTCAACTTCGCAACCTCCGACGTGGCTCCAGTTTCCACCAATGGGTTATCGGGGCTGGGACACATGCTGACGGAAGCGCTCTCGGCAATTGGCGTAACCCCGACAGTCGGCGCCTTGCTGGTCGTCATCGTCGTCTGTCTTTCACTCAAGGCGGTATTTCTGATCCTGGCGAATATCCAGGTCGGTTACACGGTTGCCCATGTCGCGACCGACTTGCGGCTCTCTTTGCTTCGCTCACTTCTTGCTGCCCGCTGGGAGTTCTACGTGCGCCAACCTGTGGGAAGCTTAACCAATGCCATTGGCACCGAAGCGATCCGCGCATCACAGGCGTATTTTCAAGGTGTGAGGACTCTCGTAGTTCTCATTCAAGCTATTGTCTACGCGGGAGTCGCCTTTTTTGTTACGTGGAAAGGTGCTCTGCTGTCCCTCGCGATGGGCGGCATCATCCTCTTTGGGCTGCGCTGGCTCGTCCGTATGGCGCATCATGCAGGCACTCGCCAGACTCAATTGCTCAAGTCTCTCTTGACCCGTTTGGCCGACAGCCTTCAATCGGTAAAACCTCTGAAAGCGATGGCGCGGGAGGGGTTAGTCGGCTCTCTTCTCGGAGCAGAAAATAGACGCTTGAATCGCGCGCTGCGTCGGGACGTGAGCAGCACGGAGGTTCTGAGCGAGGTTCAGGATTTCACGATAGCGCTGATCATGATCTGCGGCTTGTACGTGGCCCTGATTCGTTGGCAGCTGCCGTTCAACGCGGTGATCGTCATGGTGCTGGTCCTGGCGCGCTCGCTTGATTCTCTGGGAAAAACTCAGCGTCAGTATCAAAGGATGAAGTCCTATGAAAGCGCCTTCTGGTCGATGCAGGCGGTCATTGACGAAGCCAGCGGCGCGCGCGAAACAAATCCTGGAGGTATCTCTCCCCGCCTTGAAAAGTCGGTTGTCCTGAACAATGTCAATTTTGCATATGGCGAGGCACCGGTTCTTTCGAATGCGTCGCTGACGATCCCGGCGGGCTCATTCACTGCCATCATGGGGGCGTCGGGCGCAGGGAAAACCACCATCGCCGATCTGATTATCGGCCTGCTCCGTCCGCAGGAAGGCGAAATTCTGATCGACAATGTGCCATTGGAGCAGGTTGATCTCAGGCAGTGGCGCCAGATGATCGGCTACGTGCCGCAGGAATCTTTCCTGCTGCACGAAACGGTCCTGTGGAACGTGACGCTTGGCGATCCGGAGGTGAACGAGGCCGACGCCGAGGCTGCGCTCCGAGCCGCCGGGGCATGGGAATTCGTCGCGGAACTGCCGCAGCAGATACACAGCTCGGTGGCGGAGCGCGGGATGGCGCTCTCGGGCGGCCAGCGACAGCGTATCGCCATCGCGAGGGCGTTGGCGCGCCGCCCCAAGCTGCTGATCCTCGATGAGGTCACAAGTTCGCTCGACCCGCAGACCGAGTCGGCAATTTGCCAAACGTTGCAAGGCCTACGAGGTCAGCTGACCATTTTGGCGATCTCGCACCAGCCCGCCGTCGTCGAAGCCGCCAATAGAATTTACCGGATCCAGAACAGCGAGGTTGTCTTAGTCCGGGACGGCCGTGATTTGGATCTCGTCTCGGGCGAATTGGAGTATGAGCCCAAGTTTGCCTAGCGGTGTGCGTCTCGCTTATTAGCAGAGAACAGTTTTTCCCAGACCTTTGAAGAATGCCGGGGAGGAAGTGAATATCGCCGTGAGTGTTGAAAACGCGCACGGTCCGCCGAGCGAAGCCCATACGCCGGTGCGGGTTTGGGTGCTTCTCGGGAGCGGCGCCGGTGATAACGCGCAACTATTGCGGCTCGCCGAAGCGCTAGGCTGGCCCTTCGAAGCGAAGCGCATTCGCTACAACGGTCTCAACCGGTGCCCGAATCTGCTGCTAGGCGCCTCGAAGCTCACCGTGGATACTCGGCGCTCCGATCCATTGGCGCCACCGTGGCCGGACTTGGTGATCGGCGCCTCGCGCCGCGCCGCGCCGCTGGCGCGCTGGATCAAAAAACAATCCGGCGGGCATAGCCGGTTGGTGCACCTGCTGCATACTCAGTCGCCGTTGCATTATTTCGATTTGGTGGTGACCACGGCGCAATACCGCCTACCTGAACGCGCCAACGTGTTGCACAACCTTTTGCCCCTGAACGCCGCGCGGGCGGAAGTTCTGGAATCGTCCGGCACGCAATGGCGTGGGCGGCTGGAGCATTTGCCGCGACCTTGGATCGCAGTGCTGGTAGGAGGCAATACCGCCAGCTACCGACTGGACGCGTTCACAGCGAGACAGCTTGGAGAGTTTACCAGCCGTACCGCGCGTGAAACGGGCGGGAGCCTTCTTATCAGCAGCAGCCCGCGCACGCCGCCGGATGCCGCTGATGCGCTGTTGTCGGCCATAGAAGGCCCTGCTTACGTTTACCGGTGGCAGCCGAATAAAGACGAAAATCCGTATCTGGGTTATCTGGCGCTCGCCGACCGCTTCATCGTCACTGCCGATAGCGCATCGATGCTCGCGGAAGCCTGCTCCACTGGTCGTCCGGTCGAGTTGTTCGGTTGCAGGCGGCACCGCAGACACCCAAAGCGGCTGCTCCCGGCGTTTCCCGCATCAGAAAGGTTTAAAGATGCACTCGTCGGCTGGGGCATCGTCAAACCGAAACGCGATTTTCAGGCGCTCCATCGCGAATTGATGAAACGTGGACTGTTATGCTCTCCCGGTCAGGAGCAACCGCTGCAACCCGCAAAGCCAAACGATCTCGCGCGCACTGTGACCAGAATACACCGGCTCATGGGCGAAGAGGAAAGCGACCGGGCAAATTCCTTTCACACATCCTTGTCCCCATCAACAGACCCTGATTCATGAGTGACCACGCCGGGTAAGGCATGCCGCGTGCCCGAGAGCAGTTTCTGGACACGACCGTCGCGACCTCGCCCTCGATCGCCAAGCTTCCGTCGGCTGCCAGTACAACGGGGGAAGATTCCGGCCTTGCGCTGGCTGAGGGAATCGATGATCGCCTGCTGCACCTCGCTCGAGCACCGGGAACCAACATTTCAAGGTCTCGGATGCATCCGTGGAAAGCAGGAGAATTCGGTGACTACTGATACGGCGCAAGCGCTATCATATCGGCGCCTTTCGAGGCAATATTTTGGCATTTGCACTGCGCCACAATCGCATCGGGTCATCACCATGCCTTTGCGCGAGGCGAGCGCCGCGCAAGAGATCGCGGAGCGCAGTAAAAAATCCCGGACAGCAGGTCTTACGATACGGCGAGTCTTCAGGCAGCCGGTTCATGAGACGCCGATGCGCCTTTCCCAGGGCGTGATACGGCAGTGAAGGGAAGAGATGATGCAGGCCATGATAGCGCAACCCCACCGGGAACAGGAGCAGCGTGACTAACGAACTCCCAACGATATTGATGGATCCCTCAACCTGCTCTGCAAAAGTCATTTCGCTTCCGGTATTCGCGTACCGGTGCGCCGCCAGGTTCCGAACCCAGTTCAGCGCAAGCGAATAGGTCGACAAGCAATAGAAAAGTCCGACCATCGTCCAGGTAAGTAACCCCTTTAGAAGAAAAATCAGAATCACGGCCAACCACAGGAAGCAGACTGCATCCAGTGCAATCCACAGATGCTGCGGTTCCGTCGCCGGAATGGCGCGGCGGTAGTAAGGGTTGATCGCATAGGAAGACCCGCGCTCGAGCAGCCATCGCCTGAGGCGGGGATGGAGAAAGGACAGCGGTACCGCGACGAGGAAACGTATGATTGAGAGTAGCGGCAGAATAGGAACCTGCGCAAAATACCACAGAGTTTCTCGCATCGGTGCTGATGCCAAGGGCAGATACTCTCCATCAGCCGGAGTTCCGTGCTTGCGCGGGTTATGGTGATCGAGATGATTGCTGTAAAGAAGTGAGTGCATGAGCAAAGGCACCCCGCAAACAAGGTTCCATGCCACGCGAAAACCTACCATCGTCCGCCCCGACATGTGAACGATCTCGTGAATGAAGGTCCCTACCCGGAAAAGGGCAGCTCCCGACACCAAAAATGCGCTGACCTGAATCAATGAAAAGGGCGGCGCCATAATATAGATAGCAGCAAACCCGTAGGCGAAGGAGACCGTGATCAAGAAGTCAGTCCAATAAAGCAACGGCTTGGGTGGGAAAAGATCCTGAATAAGCTCCTTCGTCTCGCGGACTGAAAAATTCGGGCAAGCCGGCCGAGTGGCAGTCGACCGGCGGTTCTTGAGATTGGTGGCTGAATTCACCTGAGCCTATACACCTGACGCTAAAGAATTCAAAGCAAAAATTGAGGAGGAAGTGTTAACGTACTACACGTACGCCTTCATAGTCAAAGTCCAGCGGAATGGCGGTCAATCGATAACCGCAGAGTGTGTGAAAGTGTCATTTCGAGGGCGAAATCTTTCCGTCGATGCAGCTCAAGACGCAAGATCTTTTAGTTCGAGATGAGACATTCATGCTACGATAAGTTTCCATACACTTAGCGTCCGACGTGTGATCATTTTTTCTCACGACCTCCGAGGTTGCGGCTTCATCACAGCCGCCGATACAGCCAAATCGCGATTCCAAGCATCACTGCCACAGGGCTCAGAGTGACCAGCGGCGCAGGTAGATTAAACAGCGATCCAAGCTGGATTATAAGCTGCCGGCCCGCATGAAAACTGGTCCCGATCAAGCCGCCGTGCAGCATGCGCTTACCGGCGCTTACCTGGCGAATCGGGGCGAGCACGTACGGAATGGCGAGAATCACCATCGCGAGCGTCGACAGCGGCATGCTGATAGATTGCCAGAGTGTAAGTTCAGGACGTTCCGCGGCAAGACCCGCCCGCTTGAGGTATTGCACGTATTCATACAAGTCCGAAGGCGAAAGCATTTCGACGGGCAATATGATCTTCGTAATCTGGTCCGGCGTAAATGGGGAGTCCCATGGTAACTGGGCAAAACGCTCACTAGAGGCTTTGTTTTCGGTAATGATTTGCTGATGGACGTCCTGAAGCACCCAACGGTTTGAGTTCTGAATAACGGCCTCCTTCGCCCATGCCACGAGACGAAGCGACCCTTTGTCGTCGAACTGATAAATTTCGATTTCGGAGGGGATTCGACCATGCAGCAGGCGGCGTACATGCACCACACGTTGGCCATCGCGCGACCAGAAGCCCCGCCGAGTGGATTCGATGCCGGAAATCGCCTGAGTGCGCCGCTCAAAAGCCAATTGATTCAACTTCGGAGCCACGAATTCCTGCACGCCCATAACCGCGAGCATCACCAGGAGCCCGGTTTTCAGAACGGGCCAAGCAATGCGCGCGCGGGAAACGCCGAGGGCTTGCATGACGGTAAGCTCCTCGCCGGCCGCTAATTCTCCCAAACCGACGATCGCGCCCAAGAGCGCCATCGCTGGTGACAGCTCCACCATCCACCCCGGCAATGTTAACAAGACATACAACGCCGCATCGGAGGCGCTGTATGTCCCCTTGCCCACGCTATCCAGCTCTCGTACGAGTGCGATCAGGCTGAACGCGGAGACCAGGATCACCATGATCAGTGCGTAGCCTCTAAAAACCCTTCTCGCGATGTAGCCATCGAGAATGCGCATGATCTTTGCAGCTATCCGCGAAACGCGCGAGCTGTGGTCCGCCGTGCTGGCGCCGGGCGGTTTGAAATCAGTCCGACAATCAAGAGCGCCAACAGGAGATTCGGCCACCAAAGACCCGGAAACGACTTCACGACGTCTTGTTCCACCCAGCTTTTGGCAATTAGCTGAAGGTTGTAAAAGACCGCATAGCACACCGTTGAGATGAATAACTTGGCGTATTTGCCTTCGCGCGGACTTGCGCGGCTCAGCGGAAACCCGAGCAGCCCCATGAGAAACGCGAAGACCGGCGTCGCTAGCCGCCATTGCAGCTCTGCAATATCAGAAGACTTGCTCGAATGCGCCAAGTCGCCGGTGGGCGCTGCTTTACGTTTGTAGCCGATCGGCTCATCGTCGGGATCGTCCAACTTGATGCGCAGCTCGGCGCTAACTGTCTGCGATACCGCAGCCTCAGTCTGTGAAAAGTCGTAAGTGCGCGCCCGGATACACACTAAAAATCCCGCGCCCCGCCCGGTGTCGCTCGGCTGATGGAAGGCTTCGTCTGCCGACACGATGGTTACCGTGTCACCCGAAGTCGTTTGAATAAAGACCCGCTGCATACGGCCGGAGTCCGGATCAACACCTTCAAAAAACAGCACACGATTCCCAGATGGGGTTTCATAGAAATGCCCCGCTTTCAGATCGGCGAAGTTGAACTCGGCGATGGCTTGATGCTCAAGCAAATAGCGCAAGTTGTAGGCCCAGGGACGCCCGTACAACGTAAGGCAAGCCATAATAGCCGCGACCAACAGCGATACCACAGCGACAATGCGAAAAATCCGCATCGGACTTATGCCGCACGCAAAAAGCGCCGTCATTTCGGAATCTGTATAGAGCCGGCTCAGACCGACGACCACCGAAATGTGGAAGCCGATAGGCAGGAGAATCTCCAAGGCCATCGCTAACCCGACCAGGAGCAGCGGAACGACAGCATCGGTCGACAGCAAACCGCTGGCAACCAGGTCCAAGTAGCGGACGGCTGAAAAGTTAACGTAGAGAAATAAGAGAGCCGGGCAGAAAATCAGCAGCGGTTTGGAGATATCTCCCGCGACATATCGGTCGAGGGTCGACGTGAAAGTTCTGGAGAACTTCGGGCTGAGTTTCGCCCGTGGGAATTTTTCCTCTTCCAGCGACTTTGGCTTCCCCGCTCCGGAATCTCGCTTGCTGCGATCCTGTAATTTGATCACGGTGACGCGATGCACGAAATGCTTTTTCTATCGTGCTTTGATCTCGATGCGATTGCGCACGAGTAATAGACGAATATAACGCTAGTGTTTAGCCTTTCCAATCACGTTGCCAGGGGCCCTGAGGCGGATACTCCTTTTCTATAGCCAGGACCTGTTTTCTAGCCTCTAGAGTGATTTTTCCCTTGATTCCGTCTTGGGTTTCTCTTATTAGTAGAAGACTTCATACATTTTATCGTGCCCACCCGCTCACAGAGGTAAATTACGACGCCCATTGGAATGAACAGGATGGCGAATGGTCTAAGCTTATTATGAAAGCAATCGTCTTGAACGCAGGATATGGGGGTCGTTTGCGCCCCACTACCAATGGGCTACCCAAATGCCTACTGCCAGTGGACGCAGATCAATCGGTGCTCGATGTACAATTGCGCACGCTCGCGCGCTGTGGGATTCGACACGTCACGATCATGGTTGGCTACGAAGCCGAGAAGATCGAACACTTTCTGGCCACCCATACGATTGCGTCTCTGACAGTTCAAACGCGCTATAATCCTTTCTTTGCTACGACGAATACGGCCGTGACGTGCTGGCTGGCAATTCGCGACATGACCGAGGATTTTGTTCTGCTCAACGGTGATACACTCTTTGATGCAGAAATTTTACATCGGGTATTGGCGGCGCCCCAGGCGCCACTCGTCATGGCGATTGACCAAAAACCGAGTTACGACGCTGACGATATGAAAGTGACGCTGGCCGCTGGTGGACAACTAAAAGCGGTCGGAAAGTCCCTTCCAGCGTCGCAGATCGACGGCGAATCGGTTGGCCTCATGGCATTTCGCGCTGACGGGATCGCGGCTTTTCGTTCCGCTCTGGACATGACGGTCCGGGATCCGGAGGCTTTGCGCTTGTGGTATCACGATGTCGTTAGCGTGATGGCCTCCACACTGGCAGTCAAAACTGTTCTCATCGAAG
>Ga0079220_10000266_pt1 | contig 12100 bp, 7 predicted proteins | sample GAAS100_FD_75071 | JGI IMG/M metagenome (GOLD analysis project Ga0079220, IMG submission 75071) | Agricultural soil microbial communities from Georgia to study Nitrogen management - GA AS100 | ecosystem: Environmental > Terrestrial > Soil > Agricultural land | place: USA: Georgia | collected... | reverse complement strand
TCCTCATTGCTCACCTGATTCGCTCCGAATACACAGAAGTTCGTCGTGAGTGAACCCGGCTGAATCTGGCAGACCTGCTTGCCATTAAGCGTCCCATCGAGCGGGAAAAAAGCATTTAGGTATGGCTGGATCAGTGGCGATGCGGGATTCGCGGCGAGATAGGTCGCTGACGGAATAGGGCTGCCGTAAGACAAGCCCTTCGCCTGACGCAGTCCTTCGTAATCGCCAAAAATGAAAGTTCTGTTTTTAATGATTGGGCCACCCGCGTCCGCACCAAATTGGTTCCGCCGGAACTCCGGAATGATGTAGTTGCCGCTGGCATCTTTGGCGTCCCAGTAGTTGGGTGCGTCGAACCAACTATTTCGCAGGAACTCGTAAACGGCTCCATGAAACTGATTGGTACCCGACTTTGTGGTCGCGTTGATGATGCCGCCAGACGCTCTGCCATATTCGGTCGAGTAGTTGGTGGTCAAAACCGAGAATTCCGCGATCGCGTCGACTCCCGCGTTAGCGCCCAGCACGTTGCCGGGACCGCCATTTGCCGGGTCATTGATGCTGATGCCATCCACGCGGTAATTGTTCTGCTGCGGGCGAGATCCGGAGATCGACTCCTGCAGTCCATAACCGCGGGTGAAGCGGTCGCGGCTCTGCACGTCAGGCTGAGTATGGAGTTGGTAGACGCCGGGTTGAAGGTTTGCGAGATCGCTCCAGGAGCGGCCGTTTAGAGGAAGTTCCTTGATCGTCGTTTCGTCGGTAATGGATCCGATCTCGGCGTTCGTTAGATTAACGATGGGGGCTTCCGCAGCAACCTGGATCGTTTGCGTGGTTTGGCCTACTTGCAACGTCACATTTAAGGTCTGCGACCCGCCAACGGTCAGCGTGATGCCGCTTTGGACCGCTTTCGAAAAGCCTGTCGCCGAAACTGTAACGCTATAGTTCCCGGGAATAAGGTTCGGCGCTGAGTAGATTCCCTCAGCGTTTGTGGTTACGGTTCGTGTTTCGCTGGTGGCTGTATTCAATATCGCGACTTGAGCATTTGCAACTACACCTCCCGATGCATCTGTGATGGTGCCCGAAAGAGTGGCCCCGACCGCTTGGCCGTGTAGACGCATAGCACCGAAACAACTGATCAGCACTAGGAAAGCCGGTACCAACCTGAACACACCTCTAGACCAAACCCCTATTGGCATTTGCCTAATCCTCCCCTTTTTTTTTGACGATCATGAATTGCCCCTGCCGAGTAACCAGCCACGCAAGCTTCACCCGGTACCCGACCCTCGGCTCCTGCAGACACACCCCTAATCGCAGAGAACCCGGAATGTGTCGTTAACTATTGTCCGGAAGGAGATGAGTGTCAAGAAAAACGCCTCGTCGAACGTCGGTTAGAACAGGAGACGGATGAGGCGCGGACCTCTTATGCTTCACTTTGCGAACCCGCTCGGGTGGCCATAGAAGCCGCCGTGAATGCGCAAGTGGTTCGAGAAGCTGCTCGGGGAGTATCACCACGAACTGTGGTTAAGCGATGCCGCGGAAAGCAAGACTGGGAAGTGGTGAAACGCCGGTTGCCGATAAATCGACCCGTGAGGAGTTGACGATTTACTTGTATTGCCTCCACTAACGCTAGAATGGCAGAAGTTTTCTCGGAGCCGGAGCATGATAAAAACCATTATCGGTTTGCTCTTAGGACTGTTCATTGGGTTGGCTTGCCGATGGTTCGATGGTCCCGTTCCGAGCCCGCCTAAACGGATTGGTGCTCTACTCGTTGTGGCCATGACAGCGGGTACATCACCACGGACAAGCTGCTTGCCGCCAAGCCTAACGACAGGAGAGCAACTGCGCACCACACAAATCCATGCCCAAAACTAATGGGTACCTCCGTCGCTGAATGAGAACACGCACCGCACGCAAAGGAGAACGACATGAACCTCTGGGACAGAATAGAGTACAGCGCCATCATTGACCGCAAACCGTTGCGCCTGCCGAACAACAAGACTGTGGCAGCGTGGCCATTGGTCACGGTGGAGGTCTGGGATCCTGATGCGCCTTTACCGCGCACAATACTGACCCCGCCGCAGGGAGTGCTGTTCATTCCCGATGTGCCCAATTGGAGCTGGGCGGAATATGGAATGCGCGTTGGTTTCTGGCGAATGAAAGAGGCTTTAGATCGCCGCGGCCTCAAAGCCGTCTTCTGCATAAATGGGTCGGTGATCGAGCGCTATCCGCGCGTGTGCCAGGCGGCGCTAGACGCGGGCTGGGAGTTCATGGGGCACAACATGATTCAAAAGCCCATGCATGTCACGCCAAACGAGGAAGAAGCGATTCACCAGACCATAGCTGTGATCGAGAAGTTCACCGGCACAAAGCCACGCGGATGGATGGGCCCCGGTCTCACCGAAACGCATCGGACTCCGGAACTGCTCGTTGCAGCCGGGGTGGAATATACCGTCGATTGGGTACTGGATGATCAGCCCGTGGTCATCAGAACGAAGAAAGGGCCCCTTTATAGCGTGCCCTACTCGGTGGAGGTTAATGATGTGGTCTTGATGGCCAACGAGAAGCGGCCTTCATCGGAACTTCTTGAACGCGCCCTGGCGACCTGCGACCGCTATCTATCGGAAGGGCCGGAACAGGCTCGCATACTGGCGCTCGCCTGCCATCCCTATCTGCACGGCGTGCCACACCGGATCGGGTACTTCGAAAAAATGCTGGACGATCTCGCGGCCAAAGACGGGGTGATGTTTACCACCGGCGGGCAGATCCTGGATTGGTACAAGGCCCAGCGGCCAGCAGTTGTGATGGAGAGCCGCGCCACATAGCCATGAGCGTTCGCCAGATCCTTCAGTGGTTAGACCTTCCTGTAGTCTGCAGGGCTTCACTTGGGTGAAAAGGCGAAAACAAGTCGCTGGCGTCTGTCGCAAGACCCGGAGACAAGCTGATCAACGGGCCCCTACTCGTGGTCAACGCCACGCGCGATCCCGGCAACCCATCCCGGACCTGATGTCGGACCTACCAGGCGGGCGAAGCAGGGCGATCTATGGCTGCTCGGCCGCGGTGAACATTGCACGGTGGAGTACTAGTCGTCGCCAGAGTCTGGTCTGGCTTTGTGCTGTTCATAGCCCGGCAGGCAAACGCTTGTGTCTTGCGTCCGTGGCGTGTTACGCCCGACATCTCACGATACTCATCGGCTTCAGTGTCATTACGACTTCCCGCTTTTGATTGGTCACCTCGATGAGGCTGATCACCAGTCCTCGATCAGGTTTAGAACGCGAACGTCTAGCCTCCAGAACTGTGACGCGGATCGAAAGCGTGTCCCCGGGGCGCACGGGGACGAGCCAACGAATTTCGTCCACGCCAGGAGAGGCCATGCCGGCTACATGCGAAATGTAATGATCAGCGAGAAGCCGCATCATGACACTGGCAGTATGCCATCCGCTTGCGATCAGGCCCTTAAACGGGCCTTGCTCTGCCGCTTCTGGATCGGTGTGAATAGGCTGAGTATCAAAACGTTTTGCGAAGTCGACGATCTCGTCCGCACTTAACGAGATTGCGCCGTATTCGTATGTTGCCCCCGGAACATAATCCTCGAAGTAGCGCTTAGAAACGGGAACTGCAAAGTCGTTTCTCATCTGAGACCGGACCTCGTTTGATTTCTTCACAGCAACCGTTCTAGGCCCGGAAACTGTTCCGCCTTGCGCTCAACGCGAAGCAGACGTCGCTTGAGACGTGCGGACAATTCGGCGTGCCGTTCGGACCTCACTAGGCCGCGGCTCCAAGGACGTCGCAGTTCGGTGAGGGCTCTTCGGGTGATCTTTACAGCCTGAGCGTAGTCTCGCTCCCGTCGTTCATAGTAAATCGCCAGCTGTTCGAGAGCTTCGAAACTAGGTTCGCTAGAGTCGGCGAGTTCATTCCAGAGTTCGATTGCACGGCCGAAATCCCGTTCTCGTTTGGCGAGCCTGGCCGCTTCTCGCTTAGCCTTTCGAGCGATCGGGTCTGGCAGTGCGGTTCCAAGGCAGCGTTCGTATCCCTTGCGGGCCTTTGAGTACTCACGGCGGCGGGCCAGCAAGCGCGAAATCGCGTAGCATTCAAGTGGCGCTGATTGCACGTTTTCGGGTCGTGCCATGAGCTGAAGGATACGCCCAGCGAGCGCTGCCAGTCCCCGCAAATCCATCCGGTTGTGCTGAAACACTCCAGCGACTCCGTCTATTGCGCCCGCTCGCAGAAACGCAAAATACAAATCAGGAATGTACGACGAATCGACGTCATGGAGACGGGACCAGGCCAAGCTTTCAGCGCCCAAAACGCTTCGCTCTAGATCAGTGAGTCGAGTTGAGCCGATCTGCAAACGCCAGAGCTGCCGGGCGGGATGCAAGAAATCGAGGTGAGCAGCCAGTTCGGGAACTTCAATTTGGCGGGTCATCCGAAACCGATTTTGCAGGAGTGGCCAGTCGAAAGACTTGCCATTAAATGTGACGAGGACGGGCCGGTTTTGCAGGCGCTCAGCGAGGTGAAGGAGGACCGCATGCTCCTCATCGTGATCGCGCATGAAGAGCTGCTCGATCCGCAGCCCACCCGATTCCCACCACGCCAGGCCGACGAGAAAAGCATACGTGCCGGTTCCTCCGGCCATGCCCGTCGTTTCCGTATCAAGGAACAGCCATTTCTCCGAATCAATCGTGTGTTGCAGCATCTCGTCGATTCGGTCGCACTTCAGCGGCAATAAGAGCCGCAGCACCTCAGCCGGTGCATGGCAGATTTCAGGCGTGGCATACCATTGCCGGGAAACGACGTACTCACCGTAATGGTTTCGTCCAATCTCCCCGCCGATCCGTGCCAACAGATCATCCCGGCAATTGCCAGTGTCAGTAACGAGAGGCTCGCGCTTTACAACGGGCCTAAACGCCGAAATACGAGAGAGGCGCTCCCGAAGAGTTCCGCTCACGGCGATACAGCTCCGGGTTCTTCCAGGATCGTCAACGCAACGATTTTGGCGTGTTCGGCTTCGGAGGGTCCGACACACGAGGGGCATCCCTTTTCGCACGGACAGCTTTCGATCAACTCTCGCGTTCGGGCGATCAGCACGTCTGCTATTTCGTAAAGCGGCTCTGAAAAGCCGATTCCGCCCGGGTAGGCGTCGTAGATGTAAAGGTTAGGCTCGAAATACTCTCGCTCGTCTTCGGCAACTCGCGGCGATTCATCCCATTCCAAATTCAATCCGGCCGATGGCGGCCGCTCCCCGATTGCGGTTCCAAGATCCCGGCGGTCGCACATCAGTAGGAGCGTGGCCATCGAACTGAGCGCGTACAGAAGGCCGTGCATCCCGGCTTGGCGCTCGCGCACTGAAAACGGCAATGATTCGACCAAGCCTCGGTCGACCGTCAGCCAAAACGAAGTGGTGTGCATTTCATTCTCCGGCAGTTCGAGATTGCCGGAGCCAACGTTCTCGTTCGTGAAAAATTTAATCTTCTTGAAACCGACGACCTGCGACCGCACCAGTACGTCGCCATGATTGCGTGTAACACCCCGATAATTCTGCGGATCGCTGGAAGGAAGATTTGAGTTCTCCGCCAGTTCGAGAACACGCACCTGCGTGTAGCGGATCGCGTCTGTGTAATACTCCAGATCGACGCGTTTCACGTACGCCTTGCGCTTTTCGAAATCGAGCCGCTCAACTTGGTATTGCTGTCCCTGGTGCAGGTAAATCGCCTTCGGATGGACCGTTGTGAGGGCGCTCGGGAAATCGACTTCCCCTATGGTCTGCGGTACGCCCGTCGTGTCGATGATCACGAAATTGTCGGACGTGACAGCGCGTAGGCTCACCGTATCTGCGGGATAAGCCTGTTCGGTCCAGTGCCAGTTATTGCCGGTTCGATGTAGATAGCCAGCCTCTTCGAGTCGTTCGCATATCGGCGCTACGTCGATTCCGCCAAACTGCTCGCCACTGCGGATGGGCAGCTCGAACGCCGCGCACTTCAGGTGATTGACCAGGATCTCGAGGTTGTTGGGCTGGATAAATGCATGTTCGGGCGTTCGGCCAAAGAAGTACTCCGGATTCTGAACGATGAACTGGTCGATTGGCGCGGATGACGCGACAAGCACCGCACACGAGGAATCATTTCTCCGACCGGCCCGGCCGGCGCGCTGCCACGTCGAAGCGAGCGTGCCTGGATAGCCCGCCATTACGACTGCATCGAGGGAGCCAATGTCGATGCCGAGTTCAAGTGCGTTGGTTGAAACAATCCCGCTGATACGTTCTTCGCGCAATCCGCGTTCGATTTCGCGGCGCTCGGTTGGAAGGTAGCCCCCCCGATAGCCGCGGATGGAATGCTCTTGGCCGGCTGCGGGAGCGTTCGCATGCTGTAAGTAAGTGAGCAGCAGCTCGGTTTGGAGGCGGCTGTTGGCGAAAATAAGCGTCTGCAAATCTCGGTTCAAAAACTCCTGTGCCACACGTGCGGATTCGTGGATGTAACTGCGGCGGATTCCAAGATAGCGGTTGACGACGGGCGGATTGTAGAACAGGAAGAATTTCTCTCCTGACGGCGCGCCATTTTCCGAAATGCCCTCGAACTTTGCTTCAGTCAGGCGCTGCGCTAAGTCTGCGGGATTGGCGATCGTCGCCGAACAGGCGATGAACCGAGGATCGGAGCCATAGAAGTTTGCCACGCGCCGAAGTCTGCGTAACACGTTCGCCAGATGGCTGCCGAATATGCCGCGATAGGTGTGCAACTCATCCAGAACGACGTACCGCAGATTCTCAAACAGCCGCGTCCACCGAGTGTGATGGGGCAAGATTCCGGTATGGAGCATCTCGGGATTGGTGAGCACGATGTGGCCACGCTCGCGGATCGCGGCCCGCGCGTCGCTGGGAGTATCGCCGTCATACGTGAAAACGCCGACCTTCTTGTCAAGGCGCTCCCCAAGATCGTGCAGCTCCGCGAGCTGATCTTGGGCAAGCGCTTTCGTCGGGAACAGGTACAGCGCGCGCGTGTCAGAATTTTCGAGCACCCTGTTTAAGACCGGCAGGTTGTAGCAGAGCGTCTTGCCGGAAGCGGTCGGCGTCACGATCACTGTGTTTCGCGCTTCATGGACAGCAGCTATGGCTTGTGCCTGATGCGAGTAAAGCTGATCAACCCCTTTGGCGCGATATGCGGCGGCGAGCTCGCGCCGGACCCAGCCTGGCATTGGCGCCCACTGTGCCTCCCGCGCGGGAACTCGATGGAGCGCCGTAATGAGTTCGCCGTCGCGGTCGCGTGCGGCAAGTTGATGGACAATGGCCTCGATCTGACGGGACACAGTGCGGCTTACGGCGAGCGATCCGGGCAACGGGCGCCTCCCTCGGGGCGAATAATAGGCGAAAGCGATGCTATCATGCTCCGGATGGGAGATGCGCGCAAGTGTATTGTGCGCTTTCGCGACGGTGCGGGCGTGCAGCACGTGGCCGAGATCACCGCCGAGAGCCTGTACGAGGCAGTGCGCTGACTGGAGCCGCGAGGCATCGCTCGATGCGGTTACGTTGCGGGTCGAAGTGTGCGAGTTCAGGTCAAGATACAGGTCGCAGAACTGGAAACGCGGCTTAAGCGAACCATGGGCTCCGCGCGATGTGTCACTACGGCGTTCGACTCCCTCGCCCGGCACCACTTCTCCCAAAAAGAAAAACGGCGCTGATCTCGCAACCAGCGCCGCTGTTCTTGCCTGGATTTTGCGTTCGGGTGCGGCTATTCGCCCCGGCTCACCGATCCCGCCTGGAAGACGAAGCCAAGGGTCACCCGGAAATTATTCTGCATGATTCCACCGAAGCGGCTCATGACGTAATCCGCCGAGGTGCGTAGCGCCAGTTGCCGCGCTACGTTCCATTGGACGCCGCCGCCTGCCGCCCCGGCGATGACGTTGTCCTTCGAGTACGCAGTCACATTATAAAAATTGGCGCTCCCCGCGAGATGATCGATCCCAACCAGCGCATGAAAGAAGGCTTTGTGCATATTGATGCGGGGTCCGGCCATTGCCGAATAGTCATGGTACGGAACTGTCGCCACGCCCAGGATGTCAATGGTTTTGTAATAACCGCTCAGATTCAGTTCTGCGCCGATCCACCTGTTCAAGTTAACGGAGACCGCTCCCTCGAATCCCACCACATTCTGCCGAGCCGTCAGCGCGTTCGTTCCCGCGTTCAAATACGAAAATCCGCCGAAAAACTCCATTCGCGGCACATTCTGCCCATAGCCCAGCGTCGAAAACGGCGTAAACGCCGTCGCGGCGGGCTGCGGCTGTGATTGTGCCGTTGGCTGAGACTCCGGCTGGGGCTGCGGCTGTGGTTCTGGTTCCGGCCTCAACTCTGCCTCGACGTGCGGTTCTGCCTGCGGTTGCGCGGGAGGCTCGGTCGTCACGGGCGGCTGCGATTCAGCTTCTCGGTGCGTCTCGGTTTGAGGCGTCGGCTCCGGTTGGTCGTGAACTTCGAGTTGCGGTGGTGAAGGAAGCTTGGGTTGTGGTTGTGCCGGTTGTGCTGCAGGCTGGGGCTGCGCCTCCGGCTCCGACTTTTTCTCGGGCTGGGGTTGTGCCGGCGGCTGGGGTTGCGATTGTGGCTGCGGCTGCACTTGAGGTTGCGGCTGCGCCTGTGCTTGGGGTTGGGACGGTTGCGCCTGCGGAGTGCTGGCGTTTGGCGCCGTCGCGGGTTGCCGCTGCGGCGCGGTAATCGTCGATTTCACCACGTATCCCTCTTTGCCATCCGCCGTGCGAACCCTCGTTCTGTCTCTGTCTCGCGCATCGACAACCGTCAGCTTCTGGCCGCATTTCAGGTTGGCCAACACCTGGAAGCTGGTCGGTGAGTCGTACAGAAACACGTACCCTTCGCCCAGCGGGCAGTAGGCATACGCGATGTCGTCCGCTTTGGCCGTTGCGGTGGACAGCACGAACAGGATTCCGAGTCCAATGAACAGTTTACGGCGCATGGGTTTGCCCTCCCCCTTGTCGAGGTTAGCCTTACGCCGCCCAGCGGAGTAATTGCCGATTTCGCGACACACGGCCAAACCGATATTGCCTAACGGGCCACAGCGAGTACTAAGGCCCACAACTTGCCAACCAGCCCGGCGTGCCCATTTTTCGGAGAGCCACGCACCCACCGCCGCTGCCTCCTACTTTTCGCTCATCTCCCTAAAGGAGTAGAATGGCGGGCAGAATCGCGCCCAAAGCCTGCTGCGCGCCTGAGGTCCCTATGAGCCGCACCTTGCTGAAAATCAATGGTCAATCCCACACCATCGACGTCCAGCCGGATTGCCCGCTGCTCTACGTGCTGCGTGACAATCTGGCCATGAACAATCCCCGATTCGGCTGCGGCCTGGGTCAATGCGGCGCCTGCACTGTGCTGCTCGATAATCGCGCCGTGCGTTCCTGCACGCTGCCCGTCTCCGCCGCAGCCGGAAAAGAGATCGTTACGCTCGAAGGTCTCGCGCAAGGCGGCACCCCGCACCCCGTGCAGAGAGCTTTTATCCAGGAGCAGGCTTTTCAGTGCGGTTATTGCCTGAACGGCTGGGTGCTTACGGCCAAAGCCTTGCTCGACAAAAATCCGCATCCCAGCGACGAAGAGATGCGCAGCGCTTTTGAGAGCCTGATCTGCCGCTGCGGCAGCCATGTGCGCATTTTTGCCGCCGTGCGTCAGGCCGCCAACGAAATGAAGAGGAGCGCATAGCCATGGCCGCCAAAACCGTGCTCTCCAGAAGAGAATTCGTCAAGGATACCGGCGGACTGCTGATCGGCTTCAGCCTCGCCGATAGCGCCGTTCTGCCGCAGGTCTTGAAGGCGGCGGCAGGATCCGCGCCCACGCCGTCTCCCAATCGACTGGATGCCTGGCTGCGCCTCGATCGCGACGGAAACGTGCACGTCTTCACGGGCAAATCGGAAATCGGCATGGGCGTGGAGACCGGCTTCGCGCAGATCGTCGCCGAAGAGCTGGACGTCCCCGTCGCTCGCGTGATTTTCGTAATGGGCGATACTTCCAGCACAACCGACCAGGGCGGCGTGGGCGGCAGCACTTCCATCGCTATGGGTTCGAAGCCGCTGCGCAACGTGGCGGTCACGGCGCGCACTCTTCTGCTGCGCATGGCTGCAAAAAATCTTGGCGCCTCACCCGACGAACTGCAGGTTCGCGAAGGCGTGGTCAGTGTGAAATCCGACCCTGGCCGAAAAGTCTCTTACGCTGAGCTTGCTGCTTCCGGGGATCTCGACGATGCGCTGAAAGTTTCTGGAGAAGGCTTTGCTCTGAACGTGGAAGCTCTTGGCAAACCCAAGGATCCCTCGACCTATGCCGTCGTGGGTAAGCCCGTTCCACGCGTTGACCTCGAGCCTAAGATTCTCGGCAAGTGGCAGTACGTTACCGATGTGCGCGTCCCCGGTATGCTGCACGGCCGCGCCATTCGCCCCGCGGGCGTCGGCGCCAAACTGATGAACGTGGACGATTCCGCCGCAAAGAAGATTCCTGGTTATCTGCAAACCGTAACCAAGGGCAATTTCGTCGGCGTCGTCGCCGAAAACGAATGGGCCGCGGTTCGCGCGGCCAAAGCCGTGCGCGTGAATTGGAGCGCGCCCGAGCAGGCCTTCCCCGAGCAAAAGGATTTGTACCAACACATGCGCATGGCCGCTCCAAAAGCGACAAAGGAAACCCTGAAAAACGGAGATGTCGCCGCGGCGATCTCCTCCGCCTCCAAAAAAATTCAGGCCAGTTACGAAGCGCCCTTCCAATCGCATGCAACCATGGGGCCCGGCTGCGCAGTCGCCGATATTCATACTGACGGCCTATCCACGATCTGGTCGGGCGGCCAGAAGCCGCACGCGTTGCAGAAAGGATTCGCCGAATTGTTAGGCGTGCCGCGCGACAGAGTGCGCGTGATCTGGGTCGAAGACGCCGGCTCCTATGGCCGTCCCGGGATCGAAGACACCGCGGCGGACGCCGTTCTGCTGTCGCAGGCGGTGGGCAAGCCGGTGCGTGTGCAGTGGTCTCGCGCCGATATGACGGCTTGGGGCTCAAAAGGTCCCGCAGTGGTCTACGATCTCGCCGCGGCTGTTGACGAGCACGGCGAAATCACCGCTGTGGATTTCGCCTCCCGTGCGTTTTCCGGCGGCGAGGTCCATTTCCAGCCGTCCGACGCGGGCAATTATCTCGGGGCGCAGCTCTCCGGCGTTCGTAATACCGGCGGCGTGGATGAATTCGCACAATGGGGCGTCCAGGCGCCGGCCTACGTTTTTCCAAATCTACACGCCGTCTCCCATGTCCTCGCCGGTTTTTACGACGCAGGCTCGCCTTTGCGCACCACGCACTTGCGCGATCCCGAAGGGCCGCAGACCAGTTTCGCCGTGGAATCGTTCATGGATGAACTCGCCGCCGCAACCGGCGCAGACCCAATCGAATTCCGGCTAAAGCATCTGGATAATCCGCGCGCCAAAGCCGTCTTGACGGCTGCGGCGGAAAAGGCGGGCTGGGATCGCCGCCCATCGCCAAAATCAGGCAAAACAGCGGGTGACGTCCTCACCGGCCGCGGCGTCGGCTTGAGCACGCGCGGCGGTACTTACGTAGGCACTATCGCGGAAGTGGAAGTGAACCGGCGCACCGGCGCCGCGCGCGTCACGCGTTTCGTCTGCGCCCACGACTGCGGGCTGATCATCAACCCCGAAGCTCTGCGCGGTACCATTGCCGCAAACTTGATTCAATCCATGAGCCGCGGAATGAAGGAAGAAGTCACCTTCGATCGTAGCAATGTCACCAGCGTGGACTGGACCACTTACCCGATCGCTCGCGCCCACGATATTCCCGCGCAGGTGGATATCGTGCTCATCAATCATCCCGAACTGCCGCCGAGCGGCGCGGGCGAGCCTTCCAGCCGCGCCACCGCGGCGGCCATCGCCAACGCCATCTTTGACGCTACCGGCGCGCGTGTGCGCCAGATGCCGCTCACCCCCGCGCGCATCAAGGCCGCGCTTTCGTCATCGCAATCAGCCTAATGCCCTGTTGTGGGATTACCTGTTGAGGACGGCGCGATTCGGCGTGCGAGAGCGGCGAGTCCCGCTATGAGACCCACAACGAAAAACACGATGGAAGATAATCCTAATGCGGTAT
>Ga0079220_10000265_pt1 | contig 12114 bp, 10 predicted proteins | sample GAAS100_FD_75071 | JGI IMG/M metagenome (GOLD analysis project Ga0079220, IMG submission 75071) | Agricultural soil microbial communities from Georgia to study Nitrogen management - GA AS100 | ecosystem: Environmental > Terrestrial > Soil > Agricultural land | place: USA: Georgia | collected... | reverse complement strand
TCACCGACCGGTCGCTCGACGATCTTCATCGCTCTGTTCCTCCAATGAATGGTGGTTCGATGCGCTGTTGTTCGCGGCGCGCGCTTATGCCGCGCGCGCCAGCTCGGCGGCCGCGGTGCCCGCCAGGTAATCCATCGCCTCCTGCGCGCCGCCCTTGCTGTACGGGACGGCGGCGAGCTCCAGTCCCATCTCGACGCCCGCGAGCGTGCCGCACAGCATGAGATCGTTGAAGTATCCGAGGTGGCCGATCCGGAAGATCTTGCCGGCGAGCTTGCCCAACCCCTGCCCCAGCGACATATCGAAGCGATCGAGCACCACCTTGCGGAACGCGTCGGCGCCGTGGCCCGAGGGCATCATCACCGCGGTCAGCGAGGAGCTGTATTCGGCCGGGTCGGCGCAGAGAATCTCGAGACCCCACGCACGCACTGCCCGGCGCGTCGCCTCGGCGAGGCGGGTGTGCCGCGCGAACACCCGGTCGAGCCCCTCGGCGAACAGCATGTCGAGAGCCTCGTGCAAACCGTAAAGCAGGTTGGTCGCGGGCGTGTACGGAAAGAAGCCGGAGGCGTTGCTTGCGAGCATCTCGCCCCAGTGCCAGTACGAGCGCGGCAGCCGCGCGGTCTTCGACGCCGCCAGCGCCTTGGCGCTGATCGCGTTGAACGAGAGTCCCGGCGGCAGCATCAGCCCCTTCTGCGATCCGCCTACGGTGACGTCGACGCCCCACTCGTCGTGTCGGTAGTCGATCGAGGCGAGCGAGGAGATGGTATCGACCATGAACAAGGCGGGGTGCCCGCTCCGGTCGATCGCGGCGCGCACTTCGGGCACGCGGCTGGTCACGCCCGTCGAAGTCTCGTTGTGAACGATGCAGACCGCGGCAATGGCATGCTCGCGGTCGCCAGCCAACGCTTCTTCGATCGCCGCCGCCGACACGCCGTGTCGCCAGTCTCCGGGCAACAGGATCACGCTGAGCCCCAACCGTTCAGCCAGGCGCTTCCACAAGGCGGCGAAGTGCCCCGTCTCCGCCATCAACACCTTGTTGCCGGGCGAGAGCGTGTTGACGAGCGCGGCCTCCCACGCGCCGGTGCCGGAGGCGGGATAGATCACCACGTCGCTTTCGGTACGGAAGACCTTCTTCATGCCCGCGAGCACCGCGCGTCCGAGCGCCGAGAACTCGGGCCCGCGATGATCGATCGTGGCTTGATCGATCGCGCGCAGCACGCGGTCGGGCACGTTCGTCGGGCCGGGAATCTGCAGGAAATGGCGGCCGGAAGGGTGGCTGTCGAGAGCAATCATCTGGGCGCTTCGGCGCGACGGAAGGCGCGCGCGAAAGATGCATCGTACCCACCTTTGTCGCGGGCTCGCAAGCGCCTGGCTCGACGACCGCCGGAGCGTATGATTCCGTCATGGGCAGCAGCGGCGCACGGCGCACGCCGAAGCGCGAGGATCTCGGTCTGACGCGCGGCGAATTCGCGATATTGCGCCGCCTGGCGACGCCGGAGAAGATCCAGGCGTTCCTCAACGCCGTGCCGATCAATCACGAGATCGACGGCGAAACGATCCTGTCGGTGCGCGAAGTGCTGCGCCAGCGGCGGGCGCATTGCATCGAGGGCGCGCTGCTGGCGGCCTGCGCGCTCTGGGTTCGCGGCGAGCCGCCGCTGGTGATGCACCTCGATTGCGACCCCAGCGACTATCCGCACGTGATCGCGCTCTTCCGGCGGCGCGGTTGCTGGGGAGCGCTGTCGAAGACCAACGGCGCCTGCCTGCGTTACCGCGATCCCGTCTACCGCTCCTTGCGCGAGCTGGCGATGTCGTATTTCCACGAATATTTCGACAAGCGCGGCCGGAAGACCCTGCGTAGCTACTCACAGGCCTTCGATCTGCGTCGGATCGATCCGCGGCTGTGGATCACCAGCGAGGAAGCTTGCGTCGCAGCGCACGCACGGCTCGCCGGGTTGCGCCATTACCCGCTGATCTCCGCCCGGCAGGCGCGACTGCTCTCGAAGCGGGATCCCTTCGAGCGTCGAGCTGCGGCGCTGGTCGAGTATCCGCGGCCCCCGAAAGCGGCCACGGCACGAGAGAAGGATGCGCTGCGCCGCTAGGCCGCGGGCTTGGCGATCTTGACCACCGTCGCCGGCTGCGCCGAATCGCTCCTGCGCAATCCGAAGCGCTGCAGGATCGCCGCGGCGATGCCCTTGGCATCGAGACCGCAGTGCGCGAGCAGCACCGCGGGGTCTCCCTGGTCGATGAATTCGTCGGGTAAGCCGAGGTGCAGGATCGGAATCGCGAAACCTGCCGCGGCCAGTGCCTCGGCAACGGCGCTGCCCGCTCCGCCAGCGACGACGTTCTCCTCGATGGTCACCAGCGCCTCGTGAGTGCGGGCGAGATAGGCCGCGAGCTCGGCGTCGAGCGGCTTGACGAAGCGCATGTTGGCCACCGTCGCGTCCAGCTCCTCGGCGGCGGCAAGCGCAGCGTGCAGCACGCTGCCGAAGGCGAGGATCGCGATCCGGTGGCGCTTCGAGTCGCGGCGGATCTCTCCCTTGCCGACCGGGACGGGCTTGAGCTCGCGCTCGATCGCCGCGCCGGGACCGGCGCCGCGCGGGTAGCGCACCGCCGCCGGCGTGTCGAGCATGAAGGCGGTGGTGAGCATCTGCCGGCATTCGTTCTCGTCGGCGGGCGCCATCACGGTCGTGTTGGGCAGGCAGCGCAGGTACGTGAGATCGAAGCTCCCGGCGTGGGTCGGGCCGTCGGCGCCGACGATGCCGGCCCGGTCGATGGCGAACATCACCGGCAGATTCTGCAGCACGACGTCATGGATGAGCTGATCGTAGGCGCGCTGGAGAAACGTCGAATAGATCGCGACGACCGGCTTCAGGCCCTCGCAGGCGAGTCCGGCCGCGAAGGTGACCGCGTGCTGCTCGGCGATGCCGACGTCGAAATAGCGGTCCGCATATTCATGGGAGAAACGCACGAGGCCCGAGCCCTCGCGCATCGCCGGTGTGATGCCGATGAGCCGCACGTCGCGCGCCGCCATGTCGCACAGCCAGTCCCCGAACACCTGGGTGTAGGCCGGCTTGCCGGCGGCCTTGGGCACGATGCCTGCCCCGGGATCGAACTTCGTCACGCCGTGGTAGAGGATCGGATCCTCCTCGGCCTTCGCATAGCCGTGCCCCTTGCGGGTCGCCACGTGGAGGAGCTGAGGGCCGGAGAGCTTCTTCACGTTCGACAGCGTCTTCACCAGCGTGTCGAGATCGTGCCCGTCGATCGGCCCGATATAGTTGAAGCCGAACTCTTCGAACAGCGTGCCGGGAAGGACCATGCCCTTCATGTGCTCTTCCCAGCGCTTGGCGAGTTCCTTCACCGGAGGGAGCTTGGAGAGCACTTCCTTGCCGCCGCGGCGCACCGTGTTGTAGGCCCGCCCCGAGAGCAGTCTCGCCAAGTAGTTGTTGAACGCCCCGACCGGCTCCGAGATCGACATGTCGTTGTCGTTCAAGATCACCAGCAGGTCGGCCCCGACGGCGCCGGCGTTGTTCATCGCCTCGAAGGCCATGCCGGCGCTCATGGCGCCGTCGCCTATCACCGCCACGACGGCGCGCTTTTCGCCTTTCCGGCGAGCCGCGATCGCCATCCCGAGCGCGGCCGAGATCGACGTCGAAGCGTGCGCCGTGCCGAAAGGGTCGTATTCGCTCTCGACGCGCCGCGGGAAGCCCGCGATGCCGCCCCATTGCCGCAGGCTGCCCATGCGCTCGCGCCGGCCGGTGAGGATCTTGTGCGCGTAGCTCTGGTGCCCGACGTCCCAGACCAGGCGGTCGCGCGGCGTGTCGAAGACATAGTGGAGCGCGATGGCGAGCTCGACCGTGCCGAGATTCGACGACAGATGGCCTCCGGTTCGGGCGACGGATCCGAGGATGAACTCGCGCAGCTCGCGCGCGAGCTGCGGCAGGTCTTCTTCGCGGAGCTTCCGGAGCTCCGAGGGGTCGTCGATCTTCTCGAGGAGCGAGGCCATCAGTGCGTCCTCGCCGCGATCCAGTCGGCGAGCTCCCCGAGCCTTCGGGCGCGCGCGCCGAATCCCGACAGCGCGGCTCGCGCATCGAGGCGCAGCGCCTCGATGCGCTCCCTGGCGGCGGTCAGGCCCAACAGCGTAACGTACGTCGACTTGCGCTGCACCGCGTCCTTGCCCGCGGTCTTGCCCAGACTCTGCGCCGTGCCTTCGACGTCGAGGACGTCGTCGACGACCTGGAAGGCCAGCCCGATGGCCGACGCGTAACGGAGGAGTGCAGCGTTCCCATCGGCATCCACCGGCCGGCCGCAATCCGCGCCGAGGCGTACCGCCGCCCGGATGAGCGCACCTGTTTTGAGTCGATGCATGCGCTCGAGTTCAGAGAGATCGAGCCCGGCATCCACGCAGCCGAGATCGATCGCCTGTCCCCCGGCCATGCCGTGCGAGCCCGCCGCTCGCGCCAGGGTGAGCACCGCCCTGCATGCTTCGGGCAGCGCCGCGCCGGCCAGCGTCTCGAACGCGAAGCTCTGCAGCGCATCGCCCGCGAGCAGCGCCGTCGCCTCGCCGAACGCGACGTGGCAGGCCGGCTTGCCGCGCCGGAGCGCATCGTCGTCCATGCAGGGCAGGTCGTCGTGGATGAGCGAATAGGCGTGCAGCAGCTCGATGGCGGCGGCGACGCTGTCGACGACGGCGGGATCGGCGTCGGTCAGTTCGCCCCCGCCGTACGCGAGCAATGCGCGAATTCGCTTGCCGCCGCCCAGGACGGCGTAGCGCATCGCTTCGTGGAGTCGGTGCGGGGGCTCGGTTGCGGGAGGCAGCAGACGGTCGATCACGCTTTCCGTTCGACGGGCGCGCTCGCTCGACCACACCGGAAAGGCGACATCAGGATGCATCGCTCTGTTCCGACGCACCGCTCGCGGGCGCGGCTCCATTCGCATCGGCGTCGGCCGGGGCAAACGACTTGAGGACGCCTCGCTCCAGAACCTGCACCTGCTGCTCGGCCTCCTTCAGCGCGGCCTGGCAGTACTGCAGCAGCTCGGCGCCGCGCTGGTAGGCCGCCAGGGCATCGGCGAGCGGCAACTGGCCGCCTTCCATCGTCGCGACGATCGTTTCCAGTTCCGCGAGCGCGGCTTCGAAGGTCTTGGGAGGGGTAGTGTTGGCCATCGGCCGGGAGTGCGCCGCTCAGTCAGCCCGCCGGGCCGCATTCTTGGGCGGTCGAGCGCATTTTAACTTACCGCCGCTGGCTTTAGGCCGTACCGGGGAACTCGGACGTGGACCGGAAGTCCACCCCGAAGGTATAATTCAACTCTCTTTTGACGACGCAGCCTTGGTACGAGCTTTTCGTAGCGGGCTGACTTAGCAAAGCGGTTGGGGGGCGGACTTACCGCCTCTTATATTGTTTGTTGGGTTAGCGGTTTACGGAAAGGGAAGGCTGATGTCCAATCTCGCTACTGCGGGTCGGCTGCGACGGGCCACATCGCAGCTTCCCGTCTCCTGGTATTGCGACCCGGCGCTCCCGCCCATCGAGCAGCAGACGCTGTTCGCGTCCGGACCGGGTTATGTCGGTCACGAGCTCATGGTGCCGGAAGCGGGCGACTATTACGCGCTGCCCTGGCGCGAGAACGCGCAGGCGCTGGTGAGGAACGCACGCGGTGTGGAGCTCCTCTCGAACGTCTGCCGCCACCGCCAGGCGATCATGCTCAAGGGCCGGGGCAATGCGGCGAACATCGTCTGCCCGCTGCATCGCTGGACCTACGACCTGAGCGGCAATCTCCTCGGCGCGCCGCACTTCGACGAGCAGCCTTGCGTGAAGCTCGCGAGCTCCCCGCTGCAGCGCTGGCACGGGCTGCTGTTCGACGGTCCGCGCGACGTCGCCGTCGACCTCGCGGGCTTGAGCGTGACCGCGGACTTCGACTTTTCCGGCTACATCCTCGACCGGGTCGAGATCAAGGAGTGCCGTTACAACTGGAAGACCTTCATCGAGGTCTACCTCGAGGACTATCACGTCGCGCCGTTCCATCCCGGGCTCGGGTCTTTCGTCACCACCGACAATCTCCGTTGGCAGTTCGCCGAGCGCTATTCGGTCCAGACGGTCGGCGTGAACAGCGCTCTGGCCAAGCCCGGCACGCGCACTTACGAGCGCTGGCACAAGGCCGTGCTCGACTATTACCGCGGAGAGCCGCCGAAGCACGGCGCGATCTGGGTCACGATCTACCCCAACATCATGCTCGAGTGGTACGCGCACGTGCTGATCGTGAGCACGCTCATTCCCCGCGGCGTGGACCGGACGACCAACGTCGTCGAGTTCTACTACCCGGAGGAGATCGCGCTGTTCGAGCGCGAGTTCGTCGAGGCCGAGCAGGCCGCGTATCTCGAAACCGCGTCGGAGGACGACGAGATCGCGGAGCGCATGGACGAAGGCCGGCGCGCGCTCTACAACCTCGGGCGCAACGAGACCGGACCGTATCAGTCGCCGATGGAAGACGGGATGCAGCATTTCCATGAATTCCTGCGCGGCGCGCTGGAGCACCGTCCGTAGTGCGAGTTCGGGCGGTCGGCGCAGCCGCATGGACGTCATGCCGGCGGCGCGAATCCTCGGTTTCATCGCCTTCGGCGTCGCCCGCGCCGGAATGAGCCCGCCTTCGCGCGCCCGATGAAGTACTCCACGCTTATCTCGACCGAGGCGCTCGCGCGGCACATCGACGATCCGACGTTCGTCATCGTCGACTGCCGCCACGAGCTCACCGATCCCGATGCAGGCGGGAAGGCGTATCGGAGCGGGCATCTGCCCGGTGCGGCGTTCATGCACCTCGACCGCGACCTGTCCGGCGCGAAAACGGGTCGCAACGGGCGGCATCCCCTACCCGAGGTCGCCGCGCTCGCGGCGACTTTCGGCCGCGCCGGAATCGATGGGACGCGTCAAGTCATCGCCTATGACCAGAGCAGCGGCGTGTGGGCATCGCGCCTGTGGTGGCTGCTGCGATGGCTGGGCCACGACGCGGCGGCCGTCCTCGACGGCGGGCTCGAGCGCTGGCGCGCCGAGAACCGGCCGCTCACGACGGCGCTTCCGGTGCCGCGCGCGACGGCGTTCGTGCCGAAGCCGGCCGCGGCGACGGCGTCGGCCGACGAGATCCTGCGGCATCTCGGCGACGACGGGCTGCTGGTGCTCGATGCGCGCGCGGCGGAACGCTATCGCGGCGATGTCGAGCCGATCGATCCGGTGGCCGGTCATATTCCGGGCGCCCGCAACCGGCCCTACACCGAGAACCTCGGGCGCGACGGGACGTTCAAGTCGCCGGCCGAACTGCGCGCCGAATTCGCCGCGCTGCTGAAGGACACCGCACCCGCGGCAGTCGTGCATCAATGCGGATCGGGCGTCACGGCCTGCCACAACGCGCTCGCCATGACGATCGCCGGTCTCACCGGCTCGCGCCTCTATCCGGGCTCCTGGAGCGAGTGGGTGGCCGAGCCTTCGCACCCGGTCGCCCGCGGCCGCTAGGCTTCCTTTCGCGCTCTGGCACGCCTGCGGGGCGTTTCATCCCGCGAGCTTCCGTCTTCGTCGCATGCTTCTTGAGCCCGTGACGGGGCGTCCGTAATCTTCGTGCGTCGTCCGGCCGCTCGCGAATCCATCTCGGCGTCTCGGCGCATCCAATCACTCGACAGACGCGAACGAAGGAGAGCCACCGTGAACACACTGCGCAAGGACAAGGTCGTCGGGATGCTTGGAGCCCTCACGGGAGTCGCGGGCGCGCTGCTGGTCGCCGCGATGGTCATTCCCGCCGACCCGCTGGGTCGTCTGATCGGTGCGCTCCTTGGAGCGAGCGTCGCCGTCGGCTTCGTCGGAACGCTGTTCCGCGGTTCGAGCTTCCACACGGGCGCCATTCGCCGCGGACCCCGACCGAGCGCGATGCCGCTCGGCCACCCTTCCGGACCGGTTGCGGTCGCGACGCTCGCCTCCATCGACGCCACCGTCTGGACGTTCGAGGAAAAAGCGCCGGGCTTCGCCGTCGTCTCCCTTACCGAGGCCCGCGTCCAGCGTCGGCAAGTCGAGCCCGCGCCGTGCGAAGCCATCGAGGCGTGACCGCCGCTGGCGCCCAACTTCCCCCTGGAGTTGCCGCGGCGCGAGCCGCGGCCTTTTTTTTTGCGCTCAAAACGTAACGAGCGGCCAGTAGGCCACCGTGCGGTAGACCGGGGCCTCGCGCACCGTTTCCGAGGAGACCAGGGTAAAGCTGCTCACGCGCCACCCGATCGGCTCCGGGAGCCTGCGTTCGACCGCGAGGGTAGCGCGTCGCGCAAGGGTCAGGTGCGGCGCGTAGGGTCGCGCATCGACGGGAAATCCGCGGGAGCGCAGCGCGTCGGCAAGGTCTCGCTGTAGCGCGGTCAGATCCTCCTGCTGCTTCGACGCGCCGAGCCAGGCGACGCCTGCTTTTTCGAACACGCCTACCTGGTCGAGAGCCAGCATGAAGGCGCGCCCGCGGACGAGACCCGCGAGGCGGCGCAGGGATTCCACGCGGATCGCGGGCTGCGCGCCCACGAAGGCGAGCGTGAGGTGGATCAGATCAGGCAGCGTCGGACGGCCGCACGTTTCGAGCGCAACTTCTCTGGCGAGGCGGGCGATGAGCGCGCGCGACGGCGGATCGGGCCACAGCGCGAAAAAAAAGCGCTTGGACTTGTCGCTGCCGCCGTCTCCCATGTCACAACTATAAAGCAAGCGCGGCGCCCGCGAGGACGCCGCGCTGCCCGGTAAGGACGAAACGCCCGATCAGCCGTTGGCGACCGAGAGCTCGGCCTTGGGCTTGTCGAAGAACTGCTCGTCCTCGGTCGATCCCTTGAGCGCGGTGGTCGAGGACTGCGCGCCCTGCACCGTCTGCGTCACCGCGTCGAAGTAGCTCGTACCGACTTCGCGCTGGTGCTTGACCGCCGTGAACCCCTTCTTGACGGCGGCGAACTCCGCCTCCTGCAATTCGACGAACGCGCTCATCAGGCTGTGCGCGTAGCCGTGAGCCAGGTTGAACATCGAGTAGTTGAGACTGTGGAAGCCGGCCAGCGTGATGAACTGGAACTTGTAGCCCATGGCGCCGAGCTCCTGCTGAAATCTGGCCACGGTCGCCTCGTCCAGGTTCTTCTTCCAGTTGAACGAGGGCGAGCAGTTGTAGGCGAGCATCTTGCCCGGGTAGTTGGCATGAATTGCGTCGGCGAATGCCCGCGCGAAATCGAGGTCGGGCTTGCCGGTTTCGCACCACAGGAGATCGGCGTAGGGCGCGTAGGCGAGGCCGCGCGAAACCGCCTGGTCCAGGCCGTTGCGCGTGCGATAGAAGCCCTCCACGGTGCGCTCGCCCGTGCAGAAGGGCTTGTCGTTGTCGTCGATATCGGACGTGACGAGATCGGCCGCCTCTGCGTCCGTCCGCGCGAGAATGAGCGTTGGGACCCCCATGATGTCGGCCGCCAGCCGCGCGGCGACGAGCTTCTCGACCGCCTCGCGCGTGGGGACCAGAACCTTGCCGCCCATGTGGCCGCACTTCTTGACCGAAGCGAGCTGATCCTCGAAGTGCACACCGGCCGCGCCGGCCTCGATCATCGCCTTCATGAGCTCGAACGCATTGAGCACCCCGCCGAATCCCGCTTCGGCGTCCGCGACGATCGGCGCGAAGTAATCGATGCTTCCATTGCCCTCCATGTGCTGGATCTGGTCGGCGCGCAGGAACGTGTTGTTGATGCGCCTCACGACCGCGGGCACCGAATTCACCGGATACAGCGACTGGTCCGGGTACATCTCTCCGGCGATGTTCGCGTCCGCGGCCACCTGCCAACCGGAGAGATAGATCGCCTTCAGGCCGGCCTTGACCTGCTGCAGCGCCTGATTGCCGGTCATCGCGCCCAGAGTGTTCACGAAGGGCTCGTCGTTGAGCAGCTTCCACAGCTTCTCGGCGCCACGGCGCGCCAGCGTGTGCTCGACGTGCAGCGATCCACGCAGCCGTACGACGTCTTCCGCGGAATACGCCCTGCGGATCGCCTTCCACCGCGGATTCTCCGCCCAGTCCTTCTTGAGCCTTGCCGCTTCGAGATCGTAGTTCATCGCATCTCCGTCGTTAGGTCGGTTTCCGACTCCCTCGCGATCACGACGACGGTAGCAAACTCGCGGGAGCCTCGCAAGTAAATTGCCGCTTTGCAGCGCAAAAAAAGATTCAAATAATCAGTCTCTTAAAAATGAATTCCACCTAGCGGAAAGATTCGAGTTCGCTGCAGTCGGATCATTGCTGCCCCGCGGTAAGACATCGTCCGACGAAGGCGGATTTCCAGGGATAGTCGACTGATTATGAGAGATTTATCCCTCCACGCCGGAAGAGCTCCGCGGTCCGATCGTTTGCCGTATCGTGGAAACGAATTCTGCAAGGGACGGGACCGCCACTACGGGTGGTAGTCCGCAGCGCGGCGCGCGCTAACGGCGTCCCGAGACGAGGCCGCCGCGTCGCCTGACGACCTCGAATCCGAACACGGCGGCGAGACCTGCCGCGAAGCAGCCCGCGGCCGTCGCGTAGCCGAGCGCCGCAAAGCCGAAGACGTCCTGGAGCGGCGGCCAGTACACCGCGAGCGCCAGCGCGACCATCGCCGTACCGGCCACCCAGTACAAGGGGACGTTCTTGACCCGGAGCGTCGTCGCCAGCGTCGTCGACAGCGAGCGGTTGACGAGCATGAGGCCGAGATTGCCGCCGATCAGCGTGACGAAGGCCATCGCCCGCGCCGCCTCGGCACCGACGCCGGAACGTTGCCAGTAGGCGTAGAGCCCGCCGATGACGATAAGAACGGCGGCGCCTTGCGCGAGGCTCGAGAAGAGCGTCGCGCCCGAGAACAACGCCTCGCCGGCTGCGCGCGGCGGCCGTCGCATCGTGCCGGGCTCGGCAGGCTCGACCTCGAAGACGATCGAGCATGCGGGGTCGATGATCAGCTCCATGAAGACGATGTGCACGGGCCCGAAGGCGAGCGGCCAGCCGGCGACGAGCGGCAGAAGCGCCATGCCGGCGATCGGCACGTGCACGGCGAGCGCATACGACATCGCCTTGCGCACGTTGGCGTAGATCCGCCGACCGAGCTGCACGGCCGCGACGATCGACGCGAAATCGTCGTCGAGAAGCACCAGCGAAGCGGCTTCGCGGGCGACGTCGGTGCCACGCCGGCCCATCGCGATGCCTATGTGCGCGGCCTTGAGCGCCGGCGCATCGTTCACGCCGTCGCCGGTCATGGCCACGATTTCGCCGGCGCCGAGGAGCGCTTCGACGATGGCGAGCTTCTGGGCCGGCGTGATTCGCGCGAACACGCTCGCCTCGCGCACCAGCGAGCGAAGCGCGCGTGGATCGAGGGCGGCGAGTTCCGCCCCCGACGGCACGAGAGTCGCCGGGAGGCCCGCCTGACGAGCGATCGAACGCGCGGTGGCCGGAAAATCCCCGGTGATCATCACCACGCGAATACCCGCGTCGCGGCATTCGGCGACGGCGCGCGGGACGCTCGGTCGCAGCGGATCTTCGAAGCCGACCAGACCTAGCCACTCGAAGTCGAATCCCTGCGGGCGGTCCGGCCAAGGCGCGCCGCGATGGGCCGAACGGGCCACGCCGAGCACGCGCAACCCTCCGTCGGCCATCGTCTCCGCGTCATGCGCCACGGCTCGCCGCGCCTCGGCGCCGAGCCCGCACAGCAGCGCGACGCTTTCGGGGGCGCCCTTGGCAGCGATTGTCGCCGCGCCATCGGAGGCATTCCAGACGTGCGTCATGACGGGCAGATCCGCGCTCAGCGGGTATTCGTGCACGAGCGCCTTGCCTTCCGCCGGCGAAACGGAAAAAGCCGAGGATGCCAGGCGATGGAGCGCCTGTTCCATCGGGTCGAAGGGCCGCAGCTCGCTTGCCAGCAGAGCCGCGGCGATCAGCGAGCGCTCCGCCGACGTGAATTCGACGGGAGACAGCGCATCGGGATGCCTCACGCCATCGGCCGTCGCGATGCACCTCACGCTCATCCGGTTCTCGGTGAGGGTGCCGGTCTTGTCGACGCACAGCACGGTGGCGGCGCCCAGGGTCTCGATCACGCCGACCCGCCGCACGAGAACATGGCGGCGCGAGATGCGCCACGCG
>Ga0079220_10000264_pt1 | contig 12136 bp, 10 predicted proteins | sample GAAS100_FD_75071 | JGI IMG/M metagenome (GOLD analysis project Ga0079220, IMG submission 75071) | Agricultural soil microbial communities from Georgia to study Nitrogen management - GA AS100 | ecosystem: Environmental > Terrestrial > Soil > Agricultural land | place: USA: Georgia | collected... | reverse complement strand
TCACCGCCGGTGTCAGCATGGAGAAACGTTTTTCCGCTGCGGGAGCCTGGTCCTTTAAGCCCGCCAATTCCCACAACGCGGCGACGTTGCGCCGGTCGTCGCCGGGATCATCAATCGGCGTCTCCGCAAGAAATGCCCGTCCAGGCAATCCATGCACCGGTGATGCCCCGAGCCTCGGGTGCCTCAAGATCCGCGCGAAGGCCTCCGCGCCGATCTTGCCCTTGCCGATGTGTTCGTGCCGGTCGATCCGCCCACCCAGCGGAATTTTCGAATCGTTGGCATGAAATACCGGGACCTTTTCCAGCCCGATCGTGCTGTCGATCTGTGCCGCGGTCGCTTCAAGCCCTTCGGGCCTGCGAATGTCGTAGCCTGCCGCAAACAGATGCGCCGTGTCGAGGCAGGCCGCTGCTTGCATCAGGTTTAACCCGGCAACAATCTCCGCCAGTTCCTCCAGCCGGGAACCGATGGCGCCTCCCGCCCCGGCCGTGTTTTCCACCAGCACGCGAAGACTGCCCAGCCGCAGACGTTTTGTCGCTTGCTTCACGCTCTCGATTGCCGTCGCAACGGCCTGCGCTACACTGCCCTCGCCGCGAGAACCTGGATGGACCACCACGAAATCCGCGCCCAGGGAAAGCCCGCGCACCAGCTCGTCTTGAAATGCCTGAATCGAACGCGCCCGCAACATCGACTGGGCCGCGGCGAGATTGATCAGGTAATTGGCGTGCACCACGAGCGGCCCGAGCCCCAACTCCTCCCTCCGCGCGCGAAATGCGGCCGCATCCGCCTCCGGAATGCGCGAAGGCCCTCCGGCCCACATACGCGGGCTGGCCGAAAAAATCTGCAGCGCGTTGCAGCCCAGTTTTCTCGCGGACTCCAGCGCGTTCAGGTAACTGCCCGCAATCGACGTGTGGATACCGATGCGCAGACTTCCGTCCATCCACGCAGGCGGTTGTGGTTCAGGCTCGGGTTCCGGGCGGTATTCGTCTTCGGGGTCGAATTGTGTTTCCAGCGTGTGCTGCGGCTCGGTCATTCGCTGAAGAGGTGTCTCTCTGTTGACCCTTCATTCTAGCCGACCTCCAGGCGTTCTCCAAACCTATGCGAAGCGGTCCTGGGGCCGGACCGCCATGAGGGCTGCCGAATCGTGCGCTAGCTGTTATATCCGACACCCGGTGCAGCGACAGAATTGAGGGTCCGCCCGCTCTGTGGCACAGTCAAACTGTGGTCATCACCGGCACGATCTTCTTCCTTTTCGGAATCGTATTGGGCAGCTTTCTGAATGTCTGCATTGCGCGGATACCGGAAGGCCTCTCCATTGTTTCGCCCGGCTCTCGCTGCCCGCAGTGCCGGCAGCCCATCAAGGGCTACGACAACGTGCCGCTGCTTTCGTGGGTACTGCTCGGCGGAAAATGCCGCAACTGCAAGACTCCCATCTCCATTCAGTACCCCCTCGTCGAGTTGCTGACGGGAGTGCTCTTCGTCGCCTGCTACCTGAACTTCGGCCTTTCTCCCGAAACCTTCAAATGGCTCAGCTTCACTTGCTTGATCATCGTTCTGACCATCACGGATCTCCTGGTCCGGCTGCTGCCGGACGCCGTGAATTTCTTCGGGGCCGGGCTTGGCCTGGCGTTTGCGGTTCGCGTAGCACCCCGCGACGAATTCGTCAGCGATCTGATCTGGCGCTTCACGTCCTTATCGCCCGCCTCGCCCGTTTCCGGAGTGCTGAATGCCCTCGCCGGTGCCCTCTTCGGCAGCTTCCTCCTGTGGGGAGCGGCCACGCTGTACCGCCTGGTCCGCAAACGTGAAGGCATGGGCATGGGTGACGTGAAGATGATGGCCATGGTGGGAACGTTCCTCGGCGTGCGCGGCGCATTCTTCACCATTCTGATCGGCTCCCTGCTCGGGAGCCTTTTGGGTCTGGCCATCGTTTTAACGATGTTCTTCGCGGGGTGGAAAAGGGCCGTAGCCGTTCGCGCCAGCCGCCGGGGAGTCGGCACAGAGACGGAGCTCCGTTGGGCCATGGCCAGCGCCTACCAACTGCCGCTCGGAACTTTCCTCGGCATCGCCGCCCTGCTTTATGTGCATTTTGATCCCTGGATTTCGGGCCTGATCAGCATGACGTTGCATTGACGCTGCATAAGGAGCAAGCAAGGCGTGCATTCCGCGGCTTTCGCGCTGAACGTTGTGCAAGCCTCTCGTGAGGACGTGCCGTGGACGTTTGTCCTGTTCCTTGGCGCCATTCTCGCCGGCATCATCGTATTCGGCTTTTTCGCCCTGCGCCGTTTTTTTCGCGAAACGCGAAGCGCCCACGAAACCCGCTCGGAGCCCGCTCCGCGCACCGAGAATGCCGCCGCGTTCATGACCGCTTCGATGCAGGCGGTCATTCAGAAACTCCGCGAGCAGGAGAAAGAACTCGAACTTCTGCACCAGAAAGAGAAGGAGCGCGCCGAGCAAACCGAGCGCTTCAGCGAAGAAGTGGCGCGCAACATGCCTGCGGGACTGCTGGTGGTCAACGCCAATGGAATCATTGCCAGCGCCAATCCCGCGGCCGAGCAAACCCTGGGCATTCTGGGCCTGGCTTTCCGCCGCTACAGCGAGGCCTTGGGCGAAGAGTCGCACTTAACACGGCTCGTTTCGAACTGCCTCGCAACCGGGCAAATCTTCCGCCGCGAACAGGTCGAATACTCCGGCCCCCAGGGCCAGAAGCGCCAGCTGGGCGTCACCATATCCCCCATTCGCCGCAGCAACGAAAAAGTGACCGGAGCCATTTGCCTGCTCAGCGATCTCACCGAACTGTCGGCGCTGCAGCAGCAGATCCAACTGAAAGAGAATCTCGCCGCTCTCGGCGAGCTCTCCGCGGGCATCGCCCACGAATTCAAGAATGCCCTCGCCACGATTTCGGGATACGCGCAAATGCTCAAGGCCGACGCCACCGCGCCGGAAATTGCCGAAAACGCCCAGCGCATCCTCGAGCAAACCCAAAACATCACCCGTGTGGTCACCGAATTCTTGAAATACGCTCGACCCCTCGAGATTGTCGACGAACCGGTGGCCCTCCGGCCGCTTGTTGAGAGAGTTGTCGCCGACGTCTCGGAGTCGCTTCCCGGCGTCCAGGTGCGCTGCGAAGGCAGCTTTGACGAAGTGGCGGGAGACGAAAGCCTGCTCCGGCAGGCCATCCTCAACCTGGCCCGCAACGCCGCCGAGGCCTGCGCGGATGCGCCGGGCGGCGGCCGCGTGATCCTGCGCGGCGAAATGGCCGGCGAAGAACGCACCAGGACGCAGCGCCTGGTTATTCTCGATAACGGTCCCGGGATTCCTCCGGAAGCCGCTCCCAAGCTGTTCCTGCCCTTCTTTACGACAAAATCCACGGGAACCGGCCTCGGCCTCGCCGTAGTGCAGAAGATCATCGTCCAACATGGCGGCCGCGTGGACGCCGAAAACCGCCCCGAAGGGGGCGCTGCGTTTATCGTTACGCTACCCCTGTGCCGCGAAACCCGCGAAGCAGTAGAATCGAAGCAAGACGCCATCTAACAGAACAGCGGCCGCCGGAGTAAACTGCGCCGCGAGACGAGGTTTCCTTATGCTTGGGAACATGTTGAAACGAACACTCGCTTTGCTCCCTGTGGCCTTGCTGGCTGCGTTGCCTGGATTGGCCCAGCCGCGAAATACCCTCCAGCAAGATGCCGCGCAGTCCCAGACCGGTGATTCCCTCGCCGACGCCGCCCGCAAAGCCCGCGAACAGAAAAAGGAAGCTCCCAAGCCGAAGAAGGTCTTCACCAACGACGATATCGCGCCGGCTCCCGCGACCTCCGCCGCGCAAAACCAGGCCGCAAACAAAGGCGCGCAAGCGCAAGCCGCCGGTAAGGAAAGCGCCGCTGCCAAGGATTCCGGCGCTCCCAAACAAGATCCGAACGGCGAGGCTGCCTGGCGCAAGCGCTTCGCCGATCAGCGGACAAAGATCGCCAAGGCGCAGGCAGAACTCGACGTGCTGCAGCGCGAACTGCAGAAGTCCCAGGTTCAGTATTATCCCGACCCGCAGAAAGCCATGCAGCAGCAGTACTCCCGCAAGGACGTCAACGATACGCAAGCCAAAATTGACGCGAAAAAGCAGGAGATTGCCCAGCTTCAGCAGCAGCTCTCCGATATGGAAGACCAGTTGAAGCAATCCGGCGGCGACCCTGGATGGGCCCGCGAATAGGCGCCAATAAATCACCGCGCCGCGCTCGCGCCCTTGCACCCACGTGCCGATAGCGCACATCCCTCCTACGTGTTTCGCCGGTCGCTAAGCAAACCGTGCTAAAAACGAGGGAGATGGAACCCCTCCTCCTTGTTGAAGACAAAAATGAACTGCGCGCCATGTTGCGCAAAGCCCTGGAGCGCGCGGGCTACAAGGTCGACGAAGCTCCCGACGGCACCGCGGCGATTCAGAGGCTCCGCGCCAGGCGCTATCAGTTGGTTATCACCGACCTGAAAATGCCGGGCGCCTCGGGCCTCGACGTTCTGCGCGAATCCAAGCAGGCGGACGCCACCATCCCTGTAATCCTTCTCACCGCCTACGGTTCCGTCGAAGAAGCCGTCGCCGCCATGAAGGACGGCGCCTTTGACTTTCTGCAAAAACCCGTCGATTTGGAGCATCTCAAGATCCTGGTGCAGCGCGCCGCGCGGCAACAGGAACTCCTCCGCGAAAACCTGCTGCTCCGCGAAGAGTACTCCTCGCGCTACGGCTTTCCTCGCATTGTGGGCGAGCACGCTTCCATAGCTGAAATCAGCCGTCAAATGCAGCGCGTGGCTGCAACCGATTCCACTGTGCTCCTCCTCGGCGAGAGCGGAACCGGCAAGGAGCTCTTCGCCCGGGCCGTGCATCACCTTTCCCCTCGCCGCGACGCCGCCTTCGTGGCCCTGAACTGCGCCGCCATTCCCGAAGGGCTGGTCGAGAACGAGCTGTTCGGCCACGAACGGGGCGCCTTCACCGGCGCGGGCGCGCGCAAGGTCGGCAAAATGGACCTCGCTCACCGCGGTACCCTTTTTCTCGACGAAATCGGCGAGTTGCCTCTCGCCATTCAAGCGAAACTCCTGCGCGTTCTCGAGGAAAAACGCTTTGAAAGAGTCGGCGGAACCCAGTCCATCGATGTGGATGTGCGCTTCGTGGTCGCCACCAACCGTGATTTGCGGAAAGCCGCCGACGAAAAAAGTTTTCGCGAAGACTTGTACTTTCGCATTTCCTCCGTGCCGCTGACCATTCCTCGCCTGCGCGAGCGCGGTGAAGACGTGCTCCTGCTCGCCGGCCATTTTCTGCAGAAGTTCGGGCGCGAATTCGGCAAGCCCGGCATCACGCTCGCCGCCGAATCCCGCGAGAGATTGCTGGCTTACCGCTGGCCGGGCAACGTGCGCGAATTGCAAAATACGCTCGAACGCGCCGTCATCCTTGCGGACGGCGACGCCATCGCTCCCGCCGCTCTTCAGCTTCCTGTGGCCAAGCCCGCGCAAGAGCAAGTCGCGCAGGGACTATTGCCGGAGAAATTTGATTGGGAGGGAACGCTGGCCGAAGTCACTGCCCGCGCCGCAGGCCACGTCGAGCGCGTCCTGTTGGACCACACCATGCGCGAATGCCAGTGGAACAAGACGCGCGCCGCCGAAAAGCTCGGCATCTCCTCGAAAAGCCTGCTCGCCAAACTTCGCAGCGCCGGGCTCGAGGGCTAGCCCCTCAACTTCCCTTGCGAACTCCCGTGTGCAAGGCCAGCGTCCCGAAAGTCCACACGCGCCGCTCCACGCGCTCGAATCCCGCATCGACCATCAACTGAACCAGTTCCTCGGGGCTGAAAAATCGCGCCACCGAATTGGGCAGGTATTTGTAGGCGGATCGTTCTCCGGAAATCCAGCCGCCGATTCGCGGCAGCAACCTGCGGAAATACCAGCGATAGAAGTTGCCCCAGAATCCCTGCGGAGGCTCCGTGAATTCCAGTATCGCCGCGGTTCCGCCCGGCTTCAGCACGCGGCGAATTTCCTCGAGTCCGGCTTCGTAGTTCGCCAGGTTGCGGAATCCGAATGCCGTCGTAACCAAATCGAAGGCGCTGTCCCCGAAGGGAAGCCGTAACGCGTCGGCCTCTACAAATATCGAGGCACCTTCGCGCCCGCGTTCCGGCCCCATCCGCGCTTTCCGCCGCGCGCGAACCAGCATCGTATGCGCGAAGTCGGCGCCAACCACGCGGGCCTTTCCGCGCTTGCTCAGCGCAAAAGCCAAATCTCCAGTGCCGCAGCACAAATCCAGAATGCGCGCATTTGGATTCCGTAAAATGGGCGCCAGAATTCGCGCCGTGCGCGCCCGCCACAAGCGGTCCAACTCAAGGGAAAGGAAATGGTTCAGAAAATCGTAGCGCGGTGCAACCCGCGTGAACATTTCACGCACTCTGCGCGCAGCGTCCGATTCGTTGGCCGCTCCTTCTGGCCGCGTGCCTTTGCTTGGTGCGGAGATTGGCGTCATCGAAAAGCGGCGTCCGGCGAAGCGAGCTGCGGCGCGAATTGCAATACGCGCTTCACGATGTCCTCGGAAATCCCGTCATAGGAGCCGGCGCGGCCGATCCGCGGGCTCAGCACGAAGCGCAGCTTTCCGCCGCGCGTCTTCTTGTCGGAACGCATCGCTTGCAAAAGCCGCGAAGCGGGCATTCGCGGCCATGGCGGCAGCGCGCCCAGCCTGCGCACCAGCGCCACGATTCGCGAAGCATCCGCCGCCGGCGTCGTGCCCGTTTCATGCCCCAGCAGAGCGGCGCACATCATTCCCCAGGCCACCGCCTCTCCGTGCTGGTAGCGCCGGTAATTCGTCGCGCTTTCCAGCGCATGCCCGAAGGTATGGCCAAAATTCAAAATCTCGCGAAGCCCTGATTCTTTCTCGTCCTTGCTCACAACGCGCGCTTTGATTTCCACGGACCGCCCGATCAGGTACTCCAGCGCGGCGGCGTCCCGGCCCATCGCGCGATCGAAATTGCGCTCCAGAAATGCAAACATGGTTCGGTCCGCGATGACCCCGTACTTGATCACTTCCGCCATTCCGCCGCGAAACTCCCGCGCCGGCAAAGTTCTAAGCAGCTTCGCATCGGCCAGTACCAGCTTCGGCGCGTAAAAAGCGCCCACGAGGTTCTTCCCTTCCGGAATGTTCACGCCCGTTTTTCCGCCGATCGCGCTGTCCGTTTGAGCCACCAGCGTCGTGGGTACCTGCACCAGCGAAACTCCGCGCAGGTACGTGGCCGCCACGAAACCCGCGACGTCTCCGACCACTCCGCCGCCCACCGCGACCACCACAGAATGGCGGTCGGCGCCCGCTCGCGCCAGCGAGCGCGCCAGCAATTCCGCGCTCCGCACCGTTTTGGCCGATTCGCCGTCGGGAAAGAGGTGTACGCGCCACTCCGATCCTTTTCCCAGGTCGCGAAGGATCCCGCCGCCAACCAGCCGCCACACCCTGGGCGAGGAAAGAAAATGTACGCTCGTGAATTCGCCCAGCTTGGCAAGTTCGCCGCGAAGAATTCGCGCAGCCCCTTCGCCGCACACGACCGGATATCTTCCGGTGGAGGACCGCACGAGGATTCGTTTCAATCTCATCGGAGGTTCCCTTTGAATGTAGCACACGCACCAAACGCGAACATCTGCAAGCCCCGCTCGCTTCGAACCAGGGTGAGCGCTCAAATCCTTCGTGTTACCATTTCAGGGCGAAACTTTTCCGGCGAAACGGCCCTGCGCCGCTCTGCCCGCAGCCCATGTCCCCATCGTCCAAAACTTATCACGCTGACTTTGCCGTGGTTGGTTCCGGGGTAGCCGGCCTGCGCGCCGCCATCGAACTAAGTGTCTCCGGCAGCGTCCTGGTGCTCGCCAAGTCCGATTTGAGCGAATCCGCAACCGCGTACGCGCAGGGCGGAATCGCGGTTGCGCTGAGCGACGAAGACGAAATCGGGCTGCACGAGCAGGACACCATCAACGCGGGTGACGGCCTCTGCCGTCCGGATGCCGTGGCACTGCTCGTCGAAGAAGGCCCGAAGTACATCACCCAGTTGATTGAATGGGGCACGGAGTTCGACCGCTCGGGGACCAAACTCGCCTTCACTCGGGAAGCCGCGCACAGCAGGTCGCGCATCTTGCATGCTCACGGCGATTCCACCGGACGCGAGATCAGCCGCGCCCTGCTCGCCAAAGCCCACACCATCCCGCGCCTCCGCCTTCGCGCTTACGCGTTCACGACCGAACTGATCGTCGAGGGCGGACGCGTCTTGGGCCTGAAGTTTCTCGACGAGACCGACGGCACGCTTCATGAAGTCCGTGCTGGCGCGGTGTTGCTTGCGACCGGCGGCCTCGGCCAGATCTATCGCGAGACCACCAATCCGCAAGTGGCCACCGGCGACGGCATGGCCATCGCCTACGCCGCGGGGGCCGTTCTCGAAGATATGGAGTTCGTGCAATTCCATCCCACCGCGCTGGCCATCAAGGGAGCGCCTCGATTTCTCCTTTCCGAAGCCTTGCGCGGCGAAGGCGCCATCTTGCGCAACATCAATCTCGATCGCTTCATGAAGCGCTACAACGAAGCCCAGGAACTTGCCCCCCGCGACGTTGTGGCCCGCGCCATTGTCAGCGAGATGCACCGCACAAACAGCGCCTACGTCTATCTCGACATGACCGCCAAGAAAGAAGACTTTCTGCGAAAACGCTTTCCCAGAATTTACGAGACTTGCCTCGGCTATGGACTCGATCTCGCAACTGACATGGCCCCCGTGTGTCCCGCCGCTCACTACATGATGGGCGGCGTCAAAACCGATTTGTGGGGACGTACTTCCCTGCCCGGGCTCTACTCCGCGGGAGAAACGGCGGCGACCGGAGTGCATGGCGCAAACCGCCTTGCCAGCAACTCCCTCCTGGAAGGCCTGGTCTTCGGCGCACGCGCCGGCCAAGCCATGATCAAAGACGCTCCGCCGCCAAAGCGCGCTTCCGCGGCCCTTCCCGGAACGCAAGCCCCCAAGCCGGGCAACTCCGCCCCCACTCGCTCGCCCAAGCCCTGCTCAGACTCCGCGCAACACAGCTCATTGAACGCCATTCGGGATCTGATGTGGCGCGACATAGGAATTCTTCGCACGGGCAAGGAACTCGCTGCGGCCATCGAGCAACTCGCCGCCATCTCTTTGCCCAACGGCCGCAAGCCCTGCCGCCAGGAGCACGAAGTTCGCAACCTTCACTCGCTCGCCCTGTTGATCGCTCGCTCGGCCTTGGCACGCGAGGAAAGCCGCGGCAGCCATTACCGTTCCGATTTTCCTTATCGTGATGACGAAAATTTCCAGAAGCATTCCCAGGTGAAGTGCGGCGCGGACGTGGCGTTCAAAGCGTGACTCCGCCGGCTGGGGATCAACTTTCTAAACTCTGTGCGTTGCCGCCGTCTGCTTTACTTCGTTTGCAGTTCCTTGACGGATTCCAGCAAGACGTGCCCTACAATCGCCAGGCTCTTGCCGCTGATTTTGTCCAGGGTATCCTGCGGCGTGTGCCAGTATCCGTTGCGCGAAAAATCGGTGATCACGTCCCCCGCGGGCACCCCGCGTTTCAGAAAAGAATCGTGATCGTCTTCCGCCGAGCTCTCTTCTTCCACGAAAATGTCCTGGTAGCCTAGCTTCCGAGCCGCGCTCCATACCACATCAACCAAAGCTTTCGTGGAACTCGCTTCGCGCGGAATGCGCAGGTTCCGCGTCCCCACAATGTCGGCCAGCAGCATGGCGCGGATGTTCTTCAAATCGCCGCTGATCGCCATCTTGGCGGCCAGTTCCCGGCTGCCGTAGCGGCTGTCCAGGTCGCTCCACGCTTTCATCGCTTCCTCGCCGTCGAAAAAGGCGATCCACACCGCGTAGCGACCACGCTTGCCGCATAGGGACCTGGCAAGCTCCAGCATCACGCCGGTCGAGGAGCCGCCGTCGTCCGCGCCCACGAAGTTATCCATCCGCAACGTGTCATAGTGCGTCGCCAGCAAAATGATCCCGCGCCGCTCGCCCGGAATCTTCACGATGATGTTCTTCATGGGCACGCGCCCGATCGGCGTGTCCGAGGTGAAATCGTCCGTATCCACGGCGCATCCAAAGCTTTTTAGCTGAGCCAGAATGTAGTCCTGCGTCTGCGCGAGCGCCTTCGAGCCCGAAGGCCGCGGCCCGAAACTTACTTGCTTCGCCACATACTCGTAGGCTTTCTGGCCGTCGAATCCGCCCGTCTTTTCGGCGGGTGGAGCATCGCTGGCAGCTTGCGCAGGAACGCTCGCCGCGGCGCTCATGAATGGCGCCGATGATTCACCGGAACTCTTGCCCTTCGCCTGGCATCCCCACGCCACAAACAGAACGACAGCCGCCGCCACAACCCAACTTCTCGAACCGGCCCTGGATTTCATGATTGTGCCTTTGCTTCCGCGGCTGCCGCCCGGTCTCTTTTTCGGACCACCACCCACGATACGCCCACTCCCACGAAGTACAGCCCCGTCATCATCAGCATCACCATCAGCATGGTGACCGCATCAGGCGTCGGTGTAACGATGGCGGCGACAACAGTGATCACCAGAATGGCGTACTTGGTGTTCTTGACCAGGAATTGCGGCGTCACGATGCCAAACAAGGTTAAGAAGAAAATCAGGATCGGCAGCTCGAACACCAATCCGAGCGCCACCAGCACCAATAACACCAGGTCAAAGTAGTCGTTGATGCGGATCAGCGGAACCACCGGCCCCTGGAATCCGATCAGAAATTGCAGGATGTGCGGCAAGGCAATGAAGTACCCAAACGCGATTCCGCCCAGAAACAAAAACACCGTCGAAAAGAGAAATCCGGTAACTGCGCTTTTTTCGTGTTTATACAGCGCCGGCGCCACGAACAGCCAAATCTGGTACAGCACCACCGGCGAAGCCATCACCAGCCCCAGGTAGATGCTCAACTTGATCAGCAGCCCCAGGTAATCCGTCGGCCCGGTGTACACCAGTTGCGAATTCAATCCCCGCGCATTCAGTGCCTCGCGGATCGGCTTGGTAATCACGTCGACAAACCGCGGCGCTACGTACCAGCCCGCCAGCGAACACACTCCAATAGCCAAGAGCGAATTGATAATGCGTTTCCGGAGCTCCACCAGGTGCTCGAAAAACGTCATTTGCCCGCCCTCGCCGTCGGAGCCCGCGAGCGTTTTCACCGGCTCTTTTTCAAGCTGTTCACTTGTGCTCATGAAGAGGCTTTTCCACCGCGTCCTGCTCGTGCTCTGAGGATATATTTGATTCCGAGGTGGACCCCTCTTCGGAGGGCTGTCCGTTCGCCGAAGGACTGTCCGAGCGCGGCACCGCATTTTCGTCCGGCCGGATGGTCGGCCCTACGTCCGTCACCGGCTCTACGTCCACGACGCTTTCCGGCGCCGGTTCCGGAGCCGTTCCCTGCGTGGCCGGAAGCGCCGGCGTCGACGCGGCTGCGGCCGCCTGTGCCTTCTTGAATTCCGTCTCGCGCGCTTGCCGCTCGATGTTCCTCATCTCCTCCTCGAACGCGTACCGGAAATCGGTCGAGGCTTTGCGGAACTCCGCCATCAGCTTGCCCAGGCTTCTTGCCAGTTCCGGCAGCTTATGGGGCCCGAAGACCACCAGAACCACAATGAATAGAATGATGAGGTGAGGGACGCTCAGCATGTTTGCGAGTAAGCCGTTTGGGGGCCTGTAGGCATCATAGAAAGCGAGCCGAAGCCTGTCAAACCGGACTTTGCAGGTGCATGTTATACTGGGCCATCGAGTGGGCGGGAAAGAGGTAGGAATGAACTCACAACGTCGTGGGATTTTTCTGGTCGTCGCGGTCCTGCTGGTATCTGCCGTGCTGGGAGCGATTTACGGTCCGTCCGTGCGCGCCACGACGGATTCGGCGGACGGCTATCAGACCTCCGTGCGCAACTTCGCGCACGTGCTCGACGTGGTCCAGTCCAATTACGCGGAGCCCGTCGACGTCGACAAGGCCGTTTACCAGGGCGCGATCCCCGGAATGCTGCGCGTCCTCGATCCGCACTCCAATTTCTTTGATGCCCGCCAGTTTGCCCTCCTTCGCGAGGACCAGCGCGGCAGGTATTTCGGCGTCGGCATGATCGTTGCCCCGCGCGAAAACCACACCGTCGT